>Ga0163217_1018757_pt1 | contig 17471 bp, 17 predicted proteins | sample SynspAceP_FD_185933 | JGI IMG/M metagenome (GOLD analysis project Ga0163217, IMG submission 185933) | Saline lake microbial communities from Ace Lake in Antarctica - Synechococcus sp. Ace-P (PacBio error correction) | ecosystem: Environmental > Aquatic > Non-marine Saline and Alkaline > Saline ...
GGGGGGAAGGAAAAGAATTTTTTTGGGGGGGGGAAAAAAAAAAAAAAACCCCCGGGAAAAACCCCGGAAATAAAACAATCAAAGGTTTTTCCCCCCCCCCTTTCGATCCGCAAAAAGAAAAATTGGCTTTTTCCGACCGATGCCCATGCCTGTCCCGGAATGCCGCAGACTGTCCCCCCCCAGCGTGCTTGTTCAGCCACATCCCGATGGCGCCAGAAAACGCTGAATCGGCAAAATGGCCGATATTGAACCTGATCTTTGAGTTCCAATCCTAATTCCTCCGTCAAAAGCGGCCCGCGACCGACCGCTAAGCTGTTTCACCTGTGAATGTAGCGCGTCGAGAAAGCTCGCCCCATCTGGGAAATTTTAAAACGCCGCCCTAACAAATCCGCGAAGCATAGCGCGCAAAAAACGCGAAACGCAGCTCGCCTTGTACCTTCGATCTTGTGCCCTTTCCCGTCGCGGGATAGCCCAGCAAGGAAACCGTCCCTTGCCTGCGCGTTCGACAGAATCTTGTGCCGCCGCCCGCGATAAAACCCGTCGCCGAGGTGATTTGTCCGAATGACACCCACCGACCGCCAAGCACGAACATAATCGCCAACCACGTAGCCCGCGTATGCCAAACCTTACCACAAAGCAACGTTTCTAGCCCCCACCACAACGTTGGGCCCAAATGACAGGTTATCGAGCTATGTGCCCTCGGCCAATTCCGTGGGTGTGCAATCGGTGCCTGCTATCCAACCGACAGTTCATCCAATTCCACGCATCCCGAATGCACACTCCAACGGTGAATACGTCCATTGTTGCGCTTGTGTCGCCGCGAAATCGCCAAGGGTCTGCGGGTCTGCTCAACGTGCTTGGTTTCGGCTTGCACAAAAGGAAAACCCGTCCCGCCGATACCGCGCCCTGGTTGTGCGATAAATCGGTCGCGAATCGAACCGGAAGCAACCGATGCGACGTGATCTCCGCAGAATAGGCGTTCCTTGCCCAAAACCCGTCTTTCCAGATGTAGCAAATTCGGCCCGAACAAGAGCCACGCCGAATCTGCCGACACCTGCCGCTCACAATTGGCCCGCCCTACGGATACATCGTCTGCCATCTTGCTGTCGGGGTCAATGACGGCAGAGGGTGGATACCCCAGTCCAAAAAGCCCTGCCCCGGTCCATCATGCGGGTCCAGTCCACAGGCAAAACGCGAACGGTCAAGGCAGGATCGCCGCCTTCAATCCCATTCTCTGCATCGGCATCGGTCCCAAGCAAGGGCAAGCACCGCCGCAGCCGTCTGAACAGGATAGCGCGTAAATTGGCTCATGGCGACGCCAAATCGTCGGACCTCGCGTCCCGCTGGCTCTCCATTTGGTAATGTAAATGAACGTATCGCCGACCGCGCAAGCCAAGTGCGTCGGCTATCTGATGGTATATGGTCATATGCGGTCTCACCCTTAATCAGGGACAGTTAACCCTGAACCGCGCCCAATGCCACCTCCCCCTTGCTCATCCGCATATCCCAAATGCGACCGTCGCGGCAAGATTCCGGCACGATACTGCTTGTGACCGCGTGCGTGGTAAAGGCAATCCCGATAGATGAGTGACGGCAAGTTTCGTGTCCAATCCAAAGTTTCACGGCCCTTGGGGCTAACTGGCCCGTTTTGAAGAATACCCCGAACCGGATCAAAAGTTTGCGCCGCCAGAAGTGGGTATAGGCCAAAATCAAAGAATCCCGCGACCGCACACACAAGCCGTGCTAAAGCCCCGCGCCAACATCACGGCTGAACAAGGCTTTGGACTGCGTGTCTCAGGTAAATGTTGTATTTGTTGGGAAGAAAATGAACTTACCAAAGACCAAGCGCATTGGTTCTGCCCGGGGCCCTTTGGCGCATGCCATAGGGTAACTGCGTTCAGTAATAACGCTTAAAAGTTCACCGACCTCGCTGACAACCAGCCGGCGTCCAATCGATTAGATCAATATGGCCCCGCAGCAATTCGGGAGTTCCGCTTCATCGACGGCAGTATTCCTTGTCACAATGACGTGCAACCGTCCATGTGGGTTGATGACGATGTATTCCATCACATCGAAATTCCGGGTCAGGAGTCTGACGTTTCGCGCCAACAACGGTACTGTTTCGAAATTACCGAACACCCGTTATCGACCACAGCCCGGTAAACGCAAGAATATAACCAGAATGTTGGCGTGCACCGCGTTCCTTGTTCAGCCACGCTCCTCCATCGCGACGAGACCGATTGCAGAACGGTTTTCGACGGTTGTTAATCTCGGCCATAGTGCTAGACCGCCACGCCGTCTCTCGTCAAAACCGTGGTCTTTCTGAAACCTTAGAAACGCGTCTTTGCAGCGTTTCGTCAATAGTCCATCACGTCGAGCGCTAAGTACCCCCAACGACATCAATCGGATATGCGCACGCGACGACCTGCGCCCTTAGCGCCCCGTTTCAACGCGAACGCGGGCAACCGCAGGCCCCAGCCGCCCTGTCCCAGCAAATGCTCCAATCCGCAGCTTTTCACGCATAGCATTAAATTCATCGTGTTCGGACGAACATGCCGCAGAAACGCGTGGATCGCGGCAATGAAATCAAGAAGAGTGGTTTACGGTCGCGTAACTGCACCCAGCGACATGGAGGGGTCGATGCGCGACTGCTTCGGCCACCAGCACGCCCGTCGCAGATCGCGCGCGTATTGCAGAAACACGCGCGTCATCTCTACCTCGGCGAACACGATCGCGCGGGGTTTGCGCAATTCTTGAGCGATGTCCCATCAACCCTTGGGTCAAGCGCGGCGAACGGGCAACCCGTGCAATCAGCGCGCGATGCCACAACAACGCAGCGCGACGGCACGCCTGTTGTCCGTTTTCTTCGGTCCAGAACGCGCGGGTTACCCGTAACCCGATAATACGCAAGCGATGTCTTCGTCCCGCGCTTGCCGGCCCTTCCGCGACGGCTGTTTGACGCGTCACCTGCCAAAACGGCTGCGTGCGGGTAAGGAGCGTCAAAGCATCGCAAGCCGCCCCGAGAAGAACAGTAAGCGGCAAATTTCTCGCGATTGATAGCTAAAATATAGTCATTGATTCCCCCGAAATCGGTGAAGCTTGGTTTCCTATATACCAAGAACCCCGGCAATTGTCCAATAAACAAAGGTCTGAACTGATCTAAGTAAATTATTCTAATCCGCATCGCCCCTGTTGCAAAAATGAACACCGCCACTAAAGGTTGCGCAAAAATCGCCTAAATGTTTGAATGAACCTTCGATCTCACCACTGTTCAAGAATCGGCGCTAATGCCATAAATGTTGCATCTGGGATCGATGGAAATTTCCATGTAACATCAATGGAACCAAAGGCAAAACGACACAATAAACAATGACTAGGTAAACAACTTCGGCAATGACCCGGCGCTCCGTATTGGGCCGCATTCGCACGACAGCCGTAGCAGCAGCACCGACGCTTTGCAAACGCAGCAATTTTTACGTGGGCTCGGCGAAATTCGTCGCATCAAAGAATTAACTCCGGACGTACCGGCAACGCATCGACATGAATCTACTGACGAAGGCAACTACATCAAACGCCGAATCCGACGAACTATTATAAATCGCGACTGGCCACCGATGCTCAAATCGATGAACCTGCGTACTGTGACATCAAATGGCAGCCTCGCATGGCACAACCTTTCTCGAAACGGTATCTCGAACCCTACATGCCTTTGTCCGGCTAATCGCAGCCCGCAGACAAACGCGCGATGCGGCGCTCAATCGGGATGTGTGGCCAAAACTCCTTGCACATTCGGTGTCAGCCCTGCTGATTGCGTCCTGGCATCGCGTTCGGTAACCAAGATGGCCCGCGCGCAATCGCCCTGCCAACGGCGCGGTGTTCGCGTCCGCTACTCGGGCCTCGAACTTCGTCCACATGGATTGCGGCCAGGTGCCGCACTGTCGGCCTAAATCGCGCCTCTGAGTTACCACGGAACAAAGCCGCCCATCGGGCGGCTTTTCGTTTTGAACAATACTATAAGACTTGTCCAGATAGTCACCGATCCACCCAGCGTACCCAGGCCAACACCCCATAGCGCAGGCGCCTTGCCGTATCCCGACGACGCCACAAAGGACCAAAGCGGTTCTTCACAACCCCTGCCGTGACTGTCCAAGCGCATCCCCGGGACAAACCCCAGGGAAACCAACTGACCAACAGCGACCAGCGCCCATAAAGCGCGTACCACATTCGGCACAGCCCATCTGCGACGGCCGAATGCGGGGAACCACGCTTTGTTGAAACCGCAAGCACCGCAAGTACCCCAGCCCCCAGTTCCACCACGACCCCAACACATTGGCCCGAACAGTGCCAACAAGCACACAGGAAACCCGGCGCCCATTACAATCAACCCGACAGCAGCCGCTCGATGGGCATGGAAGACGTCGCTGCCATAAAGCGACGGGGGGTAAATAGGGCTGAGTATCCGTCATCCGAACCACCGCCCCGACGGCATGCCCACCCGCAGGGCCGCAACCGCAAGTCATCGCGTGAACTTTATCGTAAGAAGGTATGGCGGACAGACAGGATTCGAAACCCTGAGACGGTCTCACCGCCTACACACTTAGCCGCCTTCGACCAACTCGGCCACACGTCCATCTGAGGGGTTAGCGGACCTCTAGTCGGGGTGGCAAGGGGTAAAACCGCGAAACTTTCAAACAATATTCAATGCGCCGCTCACTTCCCCGAGATCGACCTAGATCCGACGGGGTGTCCGCCCCTTTTCCTCACTTACCCTAAAGCGTAATCGCGCCGAATCTCTCCGGTTCTGGCAAACATGGGTACCGCACAAGGCTGATAACGATCCCATGCGTCATCCTCGCGACTGCACCAACCGCACCTCGGCCGCTGTCGCCCGGCGGGCACTGACAATGCTTGACCCAGATCAGGACGGCCTTGCAGTCTTCTTGGGTGATCCAATGATCGTGATCGTAAATCTCGCGCCCAATATAAGACAGCCAGCGCGCTTCTATCGCGTCGCGACCTCTGCCGCATCGTCAAATCAAAGTCGATTCTCGTCGTGTGTCCGCAATCTGCCGCCGAACCTACGGAAACGGCCACCACCAACCAAACATCAAATCAACAGCCTTGCACACGCATACCGGGCGGAAATCCAATGCTGGTCCACATGGTGCCCGCCTGCGTATAGCGCGGACGGGGACCAGAATAACACTGGCCGCGTCGCCCTTCACCGTTGCAAATAGCATAGTTGCTGTCCCAACCTCAACCTAACCGCTGTCGCCGGTTGTCCGCCTCCGTGGATAAACATCGCACGGTCCAGCACGATCCCAACCCTCGGTGTGATAGGACACTTTTGCCGCGCTGTCGCGGCGTATTGTCGGTGAGGTAGATCGTTGCTCAACGTCCGCTCTCGTCTGTTTCGGCTTGCGCTTGTTGGCTGCGCATTGCGCAAACCAACAATCGCGGCGTGGAAAGGTACTTTCGATTCTTTTTGGCAAACTCGACATCGCGTTATATCTGCTTTGATCAATGACCATCAATCCATTCACATCCCGCAAATACCTCGGACACAAGACGCACTGCCACCAAAAGCTCACCAACAGACACATTCGCGCGGGTTTGCCAGCAACCAAGCTTGCTTCAGCCGCATCTCTCGCAGAATGCTCGACCCGACCGGGTACGGTGCCATAGCACACCCACCTTTACAATAAGCCGCCCACGTAATGCCACGGTAAAGTTCGTCACTGTCCGCTGACCAAATCGCCGGGACAAAACGTCGGTACGGTCAAAGGTTTCGCATCCGCGTCCGACCTGAACCGGAAATGTCGCGCACGTACCCGAACTTGCCCCGACCTCGACCAGTCCCTCCGAATCCGGCCGCCGATCAGCAAGATGAATCCGGATACAAAGTTGCTGGACATGTCTTCGCAGACCAACAACCGATACCCGAACTGACAGGCCACCACCCACACATCGCGGGATCGAGCTCAGGTCATCCCGCACCGTGATCGCCGCAAAGGGGCGCCAAAATACCGACATACCCAAGTCCCCGACAGCAAGGCGCTGCCCAAACCGATATCAATTTGGTTTTGGCAGCACGTGCTCCGCAAGTGCCTTCCAGCAAACGCGTCAACAGATAACGATGGCGAAAATGATGGCAAACCCAGCATCGATCGCGATACGCTTTCCCCACGGTAAATCCGCGCCCGAATTGCGCCCAAACCTGTCGATCGGGGGGCGACCCACCCCCAAACACGCCATCGCAGCGCGCCAGCATCAAGAACCACCGAAGATCAACGGCATCAAGCTTCGCGGCACCCGTCCGCCTTATCGCGCGTACATCAAATCTGCCGAAAACCGTTGCAACGCATAAGCAACACGCCAGCGCTGACGTAGGAGAAATCGCGTTGCGAAGTCGTAGCCAAAGGCGAACAGAACCGCGCGGCAATCGACACAGCAATCGCCCACCCTGCGCCTGGCTCAACGGGATTCGTCACTGTTATCTTGCGTCACGCATCTGGCTCTGCGTGTCCTCGTCCGGCGTACGATAGAAAACCGCCAAATTCTGAAACAGCGCAGAGGCTGGTCACAACGCAGAGAAACTGCACAACCGCAACGGCGCCGTACTGGAATCACCGAATTCCAACACACTGTCAAGGGCGACAATCGACAAGATACGCCACGAGGTGATGCAAATTCACATAACGCTGCCATTTCGTTGCTGCGGGCAAAGCAGCAAAACGGCCTCTTCCTGCTCGCGGGCAAACACCGTTCAGACACCAGCCGAAACCCGAATAATCATAACCGATGAGCGCAAAGCCATTCGACAGCCAAGAAGATCGCGCGCCTAGAAAACCGCTTGACGCGCAATTGACAGCAAAAACAAGCCGCCAATGAACAGATCCAGCACGAGACATAACGGCCGACCCAAACCACCGCCTACGATCGCGCACTTATCACGATCCCCATTGCCCACCACCGGCCCGAAAAGAGCAACACACCCCGCCAAGCGAACCCCAAATAGTAACGGTCGGCAGATTGCGTTTCCAAATACCAAAAGCGCTGTAGGTGTCTTGCTGCAACTTTCTTCCCAAAAAGCGCCAAAGCGTTTTCACTCCCATCCATTCCGGGGGGCCCATACACGCCGGTTAGTGGTGGACGGCGTCAAGAACTCCGTTCGTCCTTCGACAACGTATACGCTTGCGATCTCTTGCGGACCAGACCCGCACCCCGCAGGAACTCTCGTTCTGCTATCTGACGGTGCGAGCACCGGTTTCAGTTTTGATTAATACGCTCGGGTTTACGGGACTTCAGCGCTTCGGTCGGCACGCCCTCGGGACCGACCCCAAAGGCGCAACTGACGCGCAACGCAAAGCGATGCGAATCGCGTCCAGGTGCGCGCCCGCTCGAATCAGACGAGCCGACGACACGCGCGCGCATGCTTCAAGTCGTGTCGGAATTCGACCTCTCTTACCGATGTCAGAACCTTACGCACGCGCCCACCGCTCGCGTTTCCTTCGAACTCGGTCGTCATGGCCGCGGTCGTCACAGCCGGGCCAAAAGACCGCTGGCCAAATCCCCCGACGTGCGTCATTGTCTCGAAAACGCCGGAATGGATTGTGGCCACTTCCATCCCACCGCACCCGGCATCCTTTCGCGCAGGAATTCAGGTAACAGTTCGAACTGATAAACGCGCCAATTCCAACAGATCGTCCCACAATGTATGACCAGGCCCCAGATCCTGGGGCCAGACGCACCGCTCCCCCACGTCACCACCCGACGACCGCCCCAAGGCACAGCCCTTCGTTGGCAACAGGTCAAAGACATAAGCAGCGGGGCCTCGCGTCCGAACTATATAATCGGCTGAACCCGTCGAGGTCTGGTGATGCCACCTGACCGAATCCCTCGCATCGATCCATGCCTCGCACCATCACCCTTGGTAATAGTTATGTCAGCGGGCGCCCATCCGGCATCGCAATCGCGGATTTTTCCGCCCTTGGGCTGCAAAACCCATCGGATACCGCCAGTTCCCGCCCCGATCGACCGCACAGCAAAACCCATGCGACCTGCCAGCCGGTCGTTCCCAGAATTTCGGGCCAGTTTCCAATAATGCGCCTGACGGTTGGCAAACGTTTCAAACTGGTTGGCCCAGATCACGCCCTTCGTCGTCGTTACGGCCAGCCCTCGCCGCAGGCGCCAAATAGCCACGAAATTGTTGGGTGCATACGGGCGGCGGCTGCACCCTCACCAGCTCGCACCGGCCAGACGCAGCCATGTCCTTTTTTTCACTGACTTTGCGTTCAGAAATACAATGACGTTTGAATCCCATCGACGCGCCGACCAAGCGCAAGCCGATCCGGTGTTTCCCGCCGTGCCTCAACAATCGGCCGCCGGTTTTAACGTCCGTTGCGAGGCATCTCTAATATGAACAACGCGCACGGTCCTTGACCGACTGCCGGGTTCATGACTCTTGCTTGCCGTATATCTCGCACCAGTCTCCTCGCTCGCCTTGCCGCAAACGGCATAAGAGGTGTGTTGCCAATGGCCTTCCAGAATTCAAATCGACGTGCAAGGGAGCCCATCAAGTTACATCGTGTAGCTGCGGCGCTTCCCAACCCAACGTTCCCGATCCTTGCCAAGCCAGTAACGGCGCATCACCAAAAGGCATGCACTCAAGCTGAATCAACCATTGTCATCAGCGCGGTCGCGAACCCGACTAAATTGTACCGAATATCCTCGTTCTCGTCTCAAGCCCATTTACGTCCGTAATTCGTCGGCAAATCGGCAAGCCCCAGATAAATATCAAAGAACTCCGTTGAACCCCCGGGAGGCATAGACCTCGGCGATCTTTTCACTGGTCAGGGACAACCCCTGCTCTCTCGCTCGCGATGTGCTGCTCCTCTGGCTTTTTCGCCGGGATCAAATGCGACCCGCATGGGTTCAAGTTGCCACTCTCCCCGGTCCCCCGTCTATCCAGCCACAATTCTAGCTGTTCGACCAGCATCAAACCCCGATCCCGCTGCGATCATCAGGGCAAGCAACCACGCTGTGCATCCGTTCCAAACAAAACCTGCGGCGCTTCCAACACGTCGGCTCAATGTTGCCTGTCAACCTTCACGCCCAGATATATTCGTTCAGCGCGAAAATAAATTGGTATATGCCGCGGTCGATTCCGGTGATCCGCAACTCGCCCCCAACGTCCCCGCCCCGTGTTCGACGACTGCTTGCGCATTTAATTCTGCGCCCGGCCCGGCGATCGATCATCGGGAAATCTGCGCCATCCCGTCGCGGAATAGACGCCAAAGTAATCCATCACCCGCGGCGGCAAAGCAAGCTAGCCGCCCATCCGGCTGCCACGTGACAGTGACCAACGACGCGCGTGGTCCATTGTTCTGGCCGCGCCAAATATCCCCTATAGCGCTGGCCCCCGCTTCCACAATCACCTCTTGCAGAATCGTAGCGAAGCTGCCCTCGTAGAAATCAACCGACCCAGTCATTTTGACCCAGCCCGCGAAGCAGCAAACCCTTCGGCGCCTTGAAACCAGAACCCAGCACATGCAGGGAAAAGGCCCTTCCACCACCGACAAGGCACGTATCGGGCAGGCCAGTCCGGTGCAATATCCAACCGGTCCGAGGGCGGCCCAGTAACGCATCAAGCCAGGGGCACATGGGTAAGGATCATAAACGAAAAGATCGGCAATCGCTTCAAGGAATCCTTCTATCAATAAGGTGGCACGATGCCGCTGACGGCCCCGCAAAAGGAACGACCGAGGTCTATATATCTCTAACCCGTCCCATAAATTCAGAAAGACATCTGCCCGATACCGATCCCCCGACAGCGCATCAACCGACCCCGTCGAAACGATGCCATCAATCGCTTTTCCCACCCGATCCACTCGAGCCCCGCTTTGCACAAACAGCCCCCAAAGAATACCAAAACCACCGCACTGTCACGCCGTTGGTGATACCCCTCTATACGCCGCCGCCGGCACGGGATCCGATACCCGCATCCCAACGACAAGCCCGAAGCGAATGGGATAAAAACCCGAACTGGCTCGTACGTGCACAATGCATGATCATGCCGACAGGGCATAGCCCATCATGCCAGACAAACCGGCAGCGTCAAGGGCGCTGTCGGCATCGGGAAACAATCCTTAGACTACGACAATGCTCCCTTGCGGCGTTCACCGTGATCTGTTCACATCGCAATGCCGCTGCAAGGTAGACGCGCATGAGTCAGATAGAAATCCCACATCGTTAAAGGTCGCAACCCCATGCAGCCGAATCTCGTCCATTTTTCATTGGAAGTCCGATTCCACGCGAAGTGTTACATCATAGCTTTTTCCAAACTCATAGAGTTTCAATGCCTAATCCGGCTTCTCGAACCTGCTGCTTCAACACGGTGGGACTGGGAGCAACCGCCTGGAAAGATTATGTCTGAATAAATCAACCCTCACTTGACCTTCCAACGCCGATCTGCACGGTAGATCTGCAACCGTCTTACACCCAGGTTAAGACAGTCGTGCAAGGTATTGAAATAGACCCCAATACTGTTCTCCGACGCTCGAACAATCTCGATCTGTCATACCGTCAAGTGCCGGCGTTCGTCGCCGTAATCTGAAAGCTTAAACTCAACGACTTCCTGATAAACCTCGTTTTTCTATACGTGTCTTGGTCGTAGTTAAATCTGTTCTTTGCTATTGTCAGACAGTCAACCTTAAATCCGCTTCCTTAAGAGGCCATATTCCGCAAACCGCCCCAACCGCAACGATCTCCACACGTGATCCCCAGCAAGACCTCCCCATTCTGTCGACCATAGAGGCGTATTTCCTGTCCTGCGCTGCCTCCAAGTATGTGAACCCCATTTCGAAAATTCCTGGAATAGGTCTCGGTCATCAAGCCATAATTTGTAAAAAATCATTACCAAATCATAGTGAAAGCTGATTCTTGCTGCCCTGCTTTTGCTGTGCGCTGCAACCAAAGCGCAGGGATCAAAATTACGATCAGCCCATACCGGAAAGATCGTAAATGTTCCCTCGTTCGCAGGGCGACGCCATGAAACGCCTGCAGTCCGGCGACTCCCAACCATATCCATCAAGTAGGCGTCGCCTAAACCCAAGGTCACCTCTCCTGAATAAGACGGCGAACAAGTCCCCATGTTATAATATCGGATCTTCCGCAACCGCAAGGGTTCTTACCAACGCGCGAAAAACACGCCCGTCGGCATAACAAAATGACCTGCCCCGTTTTGCATTCTGCCCATCGCAAAAACTCGCGAGAAATATTCGAGGAAGGCGGCCTTCCCCTCGGTGCTGTCAAAAATCATTCGCTTCTCCTGTTATGCTCTGAAAACCGCGTATCTTATTGGTTATGGTGTTACGTGGGAGATCCACGTTCATGAGGTTAAAAATTCGCCCTTGTAGGTTTTCCAAGCCCGCTCACGCCTCATCCAGCGCATGATCTTTTCGGGATAGTCCATGCTCGTGCCGACAAGCCACTGCGCGGGAATTGCATCCGAAAAACGCGAGCGCATCCTTATTTGATTGCCGCCCTCTCGCATCCAACGCTGGCATAGTCCTCTATCTATATCTATAATATTATCGACTGTGTCTCCGGGTTGAAACACGCGAAAGTAAGCACGCATCTGGCCCACCCCGCGCCCAAACTCCACCTCCATTGCGTTGCGGCGATCCCAGTCATCAAACATGTTAGAACCCATTTTTTGCCGATCCGCCAATGGGCACATCAATGTTCGTCAGATAAGCGGCAACGATCATGCGCGTCCGTTGGCAATCCGTCCAGTCCTACAGCTCGCGCATGCGGCATCGGACAAAGGCTCGCCCGTCGTCCCTGTTTCCCAGCGTGACCTCGGCGCGTTCGTCTCGTTCCCACGGAAAGGCATCCCATGCCTCGCGCCAGTTATCCTCAGCATCCTGGCGTGTAATACATTCAAGGTGTACGCGAACTCTCGCCCACACATTTCTTCAGAAAGGTCCTCTTGCCCTGTTTGTCCGTCATCAGCTCGCGCTGGCCAGCGGGCCACATTGGTGGCGGGCTGTCCGCCGCAGAGACAGGTTCTCGACAGTTGATGTTGCCAGTGCCTGAATAATCGCGTTGCTTATAATCCTGCCAACCCAGGGCCTAAACGTCCCCCAACCCGACTGCTCAGACCCTTTCGCCGAGGCAGACAAAGGCGGCACCACATCCGCACCTACGGTACATCGCGGCCTCAGCCCCAGCCTCCAGCTGCATCGCTTCAAGCCATCCTCCGGCGCGCACAGATCAACGCGCCGGCCACGTGGCTCAACATCGCGGTTTTTGACGTTGTTCCAGAACGTGCGTGTACATCCTTGTAAGCAATCGCCCTGCCTGGTCTCTAACCCTCGTCACTGCCTCAAACACACATTCCGCCAAAGTACTTGCAATCAACGCCTGGTCTCACAGGGTTTCTTGATCTTGCTTCACCTGTAAACTCGCCGATCATACAGCGCGACCAATAGACAGCACCCGCGCCTTCCTTGATGGGTCTGCAACACGTACCAGCGCATCGCCTCGCGCAGCACAACTTGCCGGATATTTCGCCCAACTGTCGCCAGCGCCCCGATCCCAGCCCCGTACCGCCATTTCGCGCAGCGGCCAAGGGCCGACCGTGTAAATCCTTGCCGAATAAAAGACGAAAATAACGGACGGCCCGGACTGCACCAGCACGACAAGGCGGGATGATCGCTCAAAGCCGTAGATCGCGCGATAACCAAAGAAGAATGGGCTTTTGTCGGACAAATATCAAACTTACGTTAATGTATGTCAAAGCTAGCACGCCCCCCGTAACGTCAAGACCCAAAACATCCCTATTAACGCCAAACTGCGACCCACAGGCCGCCGTCGGTAAAATTTAACTTAGGAAGCCGTCAGCTTCACATCGACCACCAAACACGGCCCGACCTGCCCGTTCAGGATTCCGCGCCCATTTCGTCAAATCGCTAACGTTGCAGGCACAACCATATCTTCCAACTGGAGAGCGCAGTCTATTTCCCAACCCGCTGCCATGCACGCAGAACGGTCTCGTAGGCTGCATGACGGAATCAATGCCTCATCATGTTCCACCGCGCAGCAGAAAGGGGAATGACAGTGGCAGGCCATACCCTGCCCCCCGCAAGAACCAACAGCACGACCAGCCGCCTATTCATCTGCCCATACCCGCGCCAGCAATTCTCGCCCAACGCATCATGCAGCCGGCCCATCTCGGCCTCGATCGGGGCCTTGACGTTTCTTCCAGCTCTTCGCGCGCAACGATCGGCTGAAACGCCCGAGAGATTTCAAGGTAATCCGCTGTGTCCGGCGCCCGGTTAACGTCAGCAACCCTCATACCGCCCAAAATTGCCAAGACGCGAACTGCAACCGAGCCCGAACACCGCCTGCGCACCTTAACCAAACTCGGCCCGTTCCTGATTATCCTAGCCCGTGATCCTCCACGCCATGACCGACAACATCGCCGGAAAGCCCGCTGTCCTACAGCCATCCTTGCCGCGTATCCAGCCACTCGCGTAGGGGCACCAGCCAGTCTCCTTGACCCCGCCTTTTGCGAATAGCCACCCCAATGCGCCCCCCCACACGCCCAACCCGTCAACACAAACCCTTGTTCGCCGTTTATAGCGGTCATCGTCGGACTCTCGACCGTGCCTGCAAAATCAATACCGGGATGTCCGGATACTTGCTACCAGTCCCACCGCGCCCGATCACGCCGTCTTTGTATCATCGTCGAAATTCTACCGCAACTGTCCCACGGTCACCCTCGGGCAAACGGGTCAAGGTCAATCTGGGGTCACCATCGGCATGTCCTTGCCGGTTCCTCATCTTGTGTCACCATCACGCATCAAACATCATATCTCCTGTCCGGACCGCCGAGTAAGGGCCCGCTCATTTGCCAAGTAAAATCCGGGATTCCGATGGCTGCCCCTCGGTCCCGAACGTTAAAGCTGCACCCGCGGGTTTTGACCACCTGACTCGCATCTTGCAAAATTAATGTCAGACATTTTAAAGTTTTTCAAATCATTAAAATGTAATACAAATGATACCACGCCAAAACCGCCTCGACCTTCCACAAATGCTGCGAACATCGCGATGCTATCAATCAAGGCGCTTGATCGTGGACGAACGTTGCCGTCTAGGCAGAGCTTTCAGCCCAGTTCAATGTTCGCAGCGCGAACAGTACGCGAAGCGCTAAAGCGATGGCCCCGCGCAATCGCTATACGCACACAAACGCGGTGCCACAAGCGGCCTCGTGAACCGCAATAAGCTTGAGGCCGCGCAAAGCGCAACAGATCACGACCTCCCCCTGCCTTTTGTCAATGAACGATTCAGCTTTGAAACCGCTTGCGAGGCCCGTTTCGCGCTGAATGAGCCTGCGCGCCTTTATCGGCCGCCCGAAGCAAGACAGCCACCTAAGGCGATTGCAGATGGCTCTTGACGCACAATCAAGCGCCGGCGCTTCAATGCAGGTTTTGCGCTTGCCGAATGTGGCATTCCACTCCCATGACCTGCGCATTGTTCGATCGCGGCGGGCAACCCGGACTGTCTTACCACCGCTGGCGCGGTTGAGGCAATGCAACCGTTGATGAACATAATACCTCACGGCGGTCGCGAATGCAATCGTCGCGCGTCACCGCGAGATCCCCACCGCAATGCACACGCGAACGCTGCGCCCGTCGCGGCCGGACTGACGCTGCTTGAACAAGAGAAACCCGAGCTCAGGCCCTGCCCTACCGCTTTGCCCCGCCGCACCAAGCAGCCGACGCGGCACGTAACTGCCTGCACTCCGCGGATTTCATGCTTTCCCCTTGCAAAGAAGCCACGTCCCTTAACTGAAGTGTCTATAGGGAGCTATTGTATAAACGCGCAATTAAATAACGGTTCCGACCCTGGGCGTACCGGCGACTCCGACCAAATCATTCCTTCATTTGGGGATTATGGGTCGAAACAGGACGACGAAAGTCTAAAGATGTAGCTTTAAATCTCGGCTGACTGCCACTGTTAATCGCGTAAAATTACAATTGCAAATGACAATCGTGGCTCACAATCGATGGCCGCGAAGCGACCGGAAACTATTGAAACTTAAGTCTTGTTACGACCTTAAGGCGTTTCGCAGGTCCTGGTCAAACAAGAAAAACTGCACTTACCCCTCCCCGCCACTTTCTTATTTTTTAAAAACCTTGCGATCGCAGCAAAGCAGCGGTGCCCGTTGACGCGCATGTCGCGCTCCCTTCGGCGAGGATTTTTTGCCATTTGGAAGCCGCTGTCGGCGCTTGATCTCAGCCTCGTACTGCCGAACCTCTGACGTCAGAAAATTCGAGTATATTGCGTCAACAATATCGAGCAATGCGAATGACCCCCTGATTGCGCCTGATGGCGCGTGTGTTCTGCGGATCGTGTGTTTTGTCTTGGTGGCCCGAGCGCAGATCGCCTTGATGCATCCGGAGTTTGGTGGGAACCGGCATCGGGGTTTATCCGAAGACAAGTTTTTTGCGCGCTCCTTTCCCTGTTCATTTGTTGCCTAGACCCCGAAGCGACTGCAGCTGGCGACCCTACGCCGAATGCGCGCCGTACCCTTGGCGTTTTGCTGGCCGGACCGCTTTCGTGTTGCCGGGTGCGCCGTCATTTCTGGGCGTTGCATTCGCTATGCGTATTTCGGCAGATGCTTTGGTTCGCCGCGTTTTAATTGGGCATCCAAAGCGGCTGTGATGTCGTTTTGTGCAGGCGCTGCGCAATCGGACTAAGCGCGCACGTCGTGAGGGGTGGATATTGGCCACAACTGTCTCCTTTGTGCGTTGTTGCCTTGGCGTGCCCTTCCGCTGATCATTCTAACCTCCGACTGTGGGCCTCAAGCTAGCTGATGCGCGAGCCCTGTAGAAATTGACGCCGTCACCCCACAACCCTGCCCGCCCATCGCGTCATCTGCCCTTTGCGGCCACGCTGTGGGCATCTCCCGCGCTGACATCGTCTGGACCCGATGGACAGAATTTCTGCTTCCAAATCGGATTGTCTTTCAAGCTGGCGGTGTAACGTTTGCGCCTATGCCGTCTGGCCTATATGGCGCAGACCGTGGTGCAAGATCACGGTGATTCACGCACCGAACAGAGATTGAACCGCCTTGGGGTTGCCGAAACCACGCCGGGCCTGCTGATCTTGTCACCGAATTTGTTCGCCCTGCTTGCGTTTTTGCGCAGGCAGGGCCTTGGGGTGCTGTATCTGCCCGATGCTGACGTTGTGGTCACTTACACCTTGCTTCTATGAATTTTTCAGCGGACCGTATCTCAGTATCTCGGCCAGCCACTCCTCGGGTGCCTTTGCGGCGATTACTGCCGCTGTCGTTGCGTATTGCATCTTGTCTCGTCTGTTCGCGCGCAGTATTTTCCGAAACGCGTTGCTCCCTGGCGCATCTGCTGTTACCGTTGCCTGATGGTCCAGCTTTGATCCCGTGCCGGCCGCTGACGTTGATTGCGGCCGTTTGATGTTGGCTTGCGTTCGGCTTTTGTGTTGACCAATGGCATGACGCGATGCTGGCCTCGCTGAACCTTCTTGCCTATAAATTTTTTGCGCCCCCTTTCACTGTGTAAATTCCGTATGCTACTGGTCATCCAACTAAGGCCGAGAAAATAATGAGCCGAACATTATAAGGCAAATCTGAGCACGATGCCGATGCCGCGGGTTAATATTCGTCCAGGTATTACTGACGTTTGCAACCAATGGATTGCCCGCAACCATCTTTCTTATATCACCTTTGATACGCGCCCCTGATGCGGAGCTGGCGGCATTGGCTCGGATCGCTATCCCGGCGAATGACGGTGGTGAGCAGCAAACTGTACGACAAGCCTTGAGTACCCGAGGACGTTCCGTCACGCTGAACTTTGCGATGCGCCCGAACTCGATGTTAATATCCCCTATGACGCGATCCGAACCTTGTGACCCGTCGGTAAATTTCGGCCTGAAAAATTCGACGCAGCAAAGAACCCGCCCATCGACAGGACGAGAAGACTCCCCAGCAGGAACGAAACGAGCTTGAGGTCGAAGAAGAAGCCCCCAAAGCCGCTTGAAGGTCCGTAATCGCTGAACAGCTTCCGCAAGTAAATGCGCATGCAGCCACATTAGCCTTGAGTTAACGCATCGCCATTCACGCCTGCCCCCGCGGGGTAAAACCCTGATCAGACCATAAGCCCAAGATCAGGAGCCTTCTGCATAACCCGTACCGAAAACCGACGCTTGCCATTGAAGTGCCGTCCGATAAATATTGGGGCGCAACAGACGCAGCGTCCGATCAATCAACTTACCCTATCGGTGGGAAAAACACCCGTGCCGATTATCCGCCCTTGGCGTGTGAAAAATCCTGCCGATGGAAAACCTGAATCAGGGCAATTGTCTGATCAAAAACCGAGCCGACGCCATACACGCCGCCGCGAACCGAAATGATCGAGGTAAATTCG
>Ga0163217_1056418_pt1 | contig 17471 bp, 9 predicted proteins | sample SynspAceP_FD_185933 | JGI IMG/M metagenome (GOLD analysis project Ga0163217, IMG submission 185933) | Saline lake microbial communities from Ace Lake in Antarctica - Synechococcus sp. Ace-P (PacBio error correction) | ecosystem: Environmental > Aquatic > Non-marine Saline and Alkaline > Saline ...
AGAGAAAATTAAGAACAGAAACCAAGCACCTTTATTTTTACGGCGCTTGGATTTTCAGTAGCGTATACAGCTGCGCTCTTTCCTACATCATCGGCCTGTTGCCCGGACAAGCATTACTGCAGGGTTGGGCTATTTTTCCATTTTGGTATATGCATTATCATTTCCTGAATACCAGGTATCTATTTTATTAGTTGTTAGTTTATTGTTGGGCTTTCTGTGGTCTATGGGCGGGCATTGCAGGTATCTTCCTTGAGACCTTATTGCTTAAATACAAGTGAAGATTTATCGGTAACTGATTCAAATGTTCGAATTATACAACAGCCTCGTACTAAGCAAATTCATTTAAATCAAAAATCTTATCTGATATCATCGAGAATACAAAGCTCGCATCCCTGAAGGTGCAAAGTCCTTACCGTTGGGCATGTCATATACAGATTTAACAAATACATTCAACATTGCAACTGGAGCGAACTACTTCTTAGCGTTAAGTTCACGCTGTTCCCTCGTTTTGGTATTTATGAAAAGACAACCGCTGGTTTAGAGAATAAAGCAGTTGCGTTTTAAAACCTTTTGACTATCTAAATACGCAGAATGAGTACAAAAACAGAAACATTAATTGATTTCAATGCTAATTAGTGGTTCACTGCAGGTTAGGTGGGCATGGAAGCATCGGGACTTTCAAACAATCTTTGTTCAAGATCAAATACCATCAACGGGTTTGACGGGTATTGCCAGTTGCCTTTTAATCTAGGACTAGGTAATCCAGGTAGGTACTTATTCTCCAGCATTCTATTATTTGGCTGCTATTAAAAAATTGGCGGAAATAGCATGCCTTTAGTAAAGCAGACCGTTCGACCTACATAACGTTGTTGAATGTTATTCGCTTCTTATTTATATCTCTTTGTCGGGAGCTAACTATCTTAATCCGCATGTTTGTCCGATAAGCGTGCTAATTTAAATAAAGGAGGAGTCAAATAAGCATGGATATAAATTAATCCGTATTGCAACTAATGGCTTTCATTCAGCGTTGGTTTACTCAGCTCTCTCTAATCTGTTGACTGCACTCAGTGCAACGGTTTTCAGAAACGAAGTGGAGCATAGTTAAACGTGGCTTGAAGGAATATGGTAATCGGGCTGCTTTTGTTACAGTCGTTTATTTAACTTGAACATTTGCTTCTCAATAAAGTAAATTGACACCTTTGGGTAGGTGTGGTTAGTAGGCGGAGTGAATCTTGGCTATTTTAATTTTTCACTCATGTCATGCTGTCGCTATCACATAAATTTACAGCTGAACCATATTATTCTGGTTACGGTATCCCCAACCTGAATGCTCTCATCTCTGGCTGTATTTTTAAACGCGTTTTTATACGATGGACGTGGGGCAGAAGATAATTATTCAGAACCACTTGTAAAGCAAATTATACCTTTATTTAGAAAACATGTCCTGTTTAGTTGACTATTGTTCTTAAAAGGATACATCTGCCCTGCATTTTGTTGGAAGGTATGGCAGTTATCTGTTGTTTTGTACATTTCAAAACTCGTTTTGGTCTAACGACTAAGAGCATTGGAGAGCACCCTCAATCAGCTGATAGCTTAGGAATCATGAGTTTACATAATAAATATGCTGGCGTTTTAACAATCTTGGATTCACTAGTGAAGTACAATGTGGAGCAATTCCAAACTCAAGCTTATTTCATTAATTTCTCGCTTCAAATCAATTCGCAAAGGAGCAAGGTTTTATTGCAATGGCTTGCCATGATCTTCGGCAAATGGAATCCTTTAGGAGCTATGGGTGCTGCAATATTCTTGGCTTTGCTCAAGTCTAAGTGTTATGGAAATCATAGTACCGATTATTCAAGATGTACCAAGTGGTTTGGTTGCAAGTTGCTCCTTATCTAATAACGATATTGTATTAGTTAGGTGTCATGGTAATCTGAAGGTCCAGCAGCAAATGGTAAGACATATATCAAAATCAAATAACGATTATAAAAAAAACAATTAGAAGGTAAAGTACTTCTATTGTTTTTTTTGTCGGTCATGACCTTCACTTGTTTAACATATTTTTAAACCTATGAATAAAGAGAGATGCATCTACACATACAGGAAGGCAAAAAAATGTCTATCCAATTAACTGAAGGAGTCAACCTTCATATCATTCAAACTTGAAAAGTTATAAAAACAGATAAGGGATTATAATAAACAGTTTCGTACTCCCTTTATATAAGGAGAATATATACTAAATCAGAGCCTTGTTATCCTAGCAAAATTGAAAACGAATTAGTGAAAAATTATCCGACACAGACAACATTAAGAGAGTGAATTATCCAAATTTAATTTGGTGAGGATTTTTGGAAGTCGGTAACTAAAAAAGGAACGTTTCAAATGTTTTTAACCTTATCTTTAAAACGTTGTTAATGAAAAGTATTTTAACAATGAGGCGACAACTCCGATTTAACACAAAATCACTTGTAATTCTTTGAAAGAGATTATCCTTCATTCCTAACGTGTTGAAAGGACATTTGACAAAGAATACATTTATACGTGAAAAAGAAAACCTAGTTTGATTTACTATGAATTCGATTGCAGATGATAAGCAAACGTACAGCTAATTTAGAATTAAACAGAAAACTTTTTTTTGATGAAAATAGTCAAAAAATTCTAGTAATTCGGGACTAGGAAGAATTTAAGCAAGAAATTACTGAAATCACTATATATTACTACAAAGAAATGATCCAACAAATCAATGGTGGACATGTATGTACTAGGTGATGTAAGATGTAAAATCAAATAATCACCAACTTAAAGGGTTTCCTTTGAACCAAGAAAATCAAACAACAAGAAGCTTTTTATGTCAAGCCAGATTTTGAAGAAAGTAAATACAAAAATAGAATACACCAGAAATTAAACAAGCTAAGTTCAATTTAGGTACACAACGGATATCTTTTATCTTCAAGAATAATTTATTATGCAGGAAATATTTAATGGTTTATTTGGTGGTTCCCTCACTCCCTAAATTATTTGTAAACGTTAGAGAAAAAGGAAACTCTAGCTTATTAAATGCATCTAGTCATTTAGAAACTTTTAGAGGTCATGCAATGATTGTTCAACCACAGGAATTTGACAGTAAAAAAATAGGATCACAGTAAAAGAAGAATCGTTAGGATCTGCAACATTAAAAGAGATGCAACTGGTAATTTTACTAGAAGAAGATTATACACCAAACAAAACAAATTGAAAAATCAAATTGTTGCAATCTGAAGATAATTAAGTGCGGGTGATTGACGAATTAAATTCAAACCAATTACGCAAAAAATGAAATCATAAGTATAGAAAAAATGGATGGCAAATATTTGAAGCAGTAACAAAGAACGAAATCATAGAGATAGCTTAATCAAGTCAAATTAAAGGCCGACATTCTTCTATCAGAGAGGTAAATATGGAGAAAACATATGAAAAAAAACCCCAAATTTTTTTTAAAAAAATGAGACGATATATACTGAAACCTATCAAAATGGGCTATCCGTTAGCTTATTGCCTAAAAGAATTTCAAAAACTTACGGACTATTTACTAACTAGTATGGTTCAATAGACAATCAGTTCATACCACGAGATATGATCAATTAACTCGTGTTTCCGGATGGTATTGCTCATGTTTTAGCCAGCATAAATAATGTTTGAAAAAGAAGATGGAGAATTTGTTTAATCTATTTGCAAACTGGGGGCTTCGAGCAGAATGCTTTACAAGTTTAACTCAACCAGTATTTATTTGTTTCGAGTACCACTTAATGTAATGACAGAATATTGGGACATTACTAGACTTTTTTGGTGCAAGAAACCGTAAATTTACGAAAGAAACTGTCGATAAAGAAAAAGGGAATTTATGCTCAAGAGATATCAGATGTTGAAGATAACCAGAATTGGACGTTTGTTTTTTGCTTGTTAGGTAATATGTACCTAAGATCCTTTTGCATCCATTGATATTGCAAGTACCGTTGATGTATCTATGGATAATATAACGAGCTGAGCTATTACAGCGAAAGCTACAATACATTTTACAAAATCCTAAGCAATATGAAATCTTTTTTGTTTGTTAGTAAATGGATCCAGAAGAATGAAATTCATGCTTATAAACAAAACAAGCTTAAAAAGAATTTTCAGAACCACTGAAATTGAACTATTTCCCTGAAGAATACAAACAGCTTGATAATTAACCTTTGACTCAATAAAATGGCCGTGAAATAAGGCCGAAAAGTATCGTGGTATAAGTGTCGGCCGAGCTCACAGAAGGCAAAAGGAGCTTTAGTCTATAAACCACTAAATGGATTTGTTATTAGCCTTTTAGTTTTGGGCCTACATCAGATAATTAATCTAAGGTATATGATACTGGCAATTATTGATATAGTTTTTTTTCAATATGATTTCAGCTTAGAACCGAACGTTTAATTTGCCTGATATTTGAGGAGACACAAAAGAAGCCAGAAGCTTTCAGTAATGTCCATAAAAAAGAAATTTTTTTAAAGCAGCTAAAGTACAGTCCAGAAATTGAATCAAGCAATTTAGTTCTGTAAAAAGAGAAATCGATAGGCAGGTTCTTCAAATCTTCTCATTCCTCTGGAGTATATTGCTAGCCCTTACAGCCAACGAAATATGGTGAAGCTATCGTTATTCGATTAAGTTCCAATCTTGATTCCATCACTCTAAATCAAATAAAAGTTCTTGCAGAAGAGTTTTATTGCAAGATAAAGTATATGAGTGTTTTCATATTTTGCCCAAAGAAGACAGCAAAACATGAAGTCAGCCTAATCATGGGAGCCTAGTGGAGATATTGGGTAGGCGAATTTGCAAAAGAATTTGCTGAAAGTGGTTGGGTCCATTGTAATTGTACATTACATATCAGATGATAAAAGTGTTTGGACAACCAACTTCGCGATTATCAGACTGTCATTCCCTAAACAGGATTTTTTTGAATTAAGCCTAGAAATGACAGATAATCAGGAATAGTGAGTGAGTTGTTAAAAATATTTTCCAATAGATGCAATTATTTTTTCGAAGTTTTTTTACACTTTTTCAATTATTGACAGAAGTAACGTCTAAAACAGTGGATGATATGTGGGCAGTCATGGTAAAAACGCTTATTAATGTTGCAGACACTGACAAACAAAATTAGCTATTCTAGTCGGGAAGAGTTGTTTTTATCAGCTCTATTTATGGGGAATCAGGTAGTTCGATTGGAAGTTATTTATATACCAACAAAAGAGCTCAATTATCTTTTGTAAAGCCTATAGTAATAGGTGTCTAGCTTAGGTATAACAGTTAAGTGCTATCTCGCCCAGGGCAATCGAACAAAAATGAATTCGGGACTTTCGTGAATGGGATTTAGCTGCATTAAAAGAAGAATACCATTTGGACGTATGGGTAGTATTTTCAGAATTAAGTTTTTGGTCCATCAATTATTAGAACTAGAAGGCCTATTTAAATGGAACATATTATTATTTGTAAGCGTTGGAAATGGGTTAAGGTGAGAGAAGAAGCAGCTGTCGACTATCTGTGCGACCAAAACAATTGCGTTTGTAAATAAAAAACGACTAAACCATAAAGTTTGAACTAACATCAATAAGAGATGTTAGTAACATTTGATTTGTGTTACTAATTTAAAAGTAATATGAGCTTTTAGGCTTCTCTAAAACAAGAGAAACTGGTAGGTGAGAATAGAATATGAATGAAATCGTGAAAAATTACAAGAAGCCAGAAAAGCTGAAACAGCTAATACTTATCATACAACAAATGACCAAAAATCCAAAACGTTATTTAAAATTGCAATTGAAGAACGGCGAATTATAGTTCATTGCCAGGTAAATTTACGCGCGAGCTTCATTAAGTCAAGTATGCTTGATGACGGTGGCTCATGGAGATCAGTTAAATTACAAATTATACAGATACTTGTTCCTCATACTCATGGACGAAGAATACGTAGAAAAAGCGTCGGCAAAAACCCAACACGCTCAGTAATAAATCAGGTAATTAAGGTTCCTTTACAAACTTTTTCGTTTTCAAAATCATTTGCCTACATACCCATTTTCAGCTGTAGTCAATCATTTAGTAACGTCAATTTATCTAGCCCTTTATCAAGACAAACCAAGCGGCTAAAAGCATGATTACGAAAAATTCAGCAACGGTCAGTTGTCCTCAAGTATGGAACGGAATCTAATTCATCCCAGAGACAAAGTCAGAAAAAAAAGAGAGTCTTCTTCTTCGAAAAAGAAGAACCTAAAAACAATCCAATTATCCATGATCTTCCACTGGTCTCAGACTTAGCTTTTCCGTAACAGGAGAGCTGAAAACAATGCAATTAGTTGATTGCTGAGGTGGAACAGTTGGGTAAGTATAAAATTGACGGCGGTTTATGGTCGATCAAGCCTTATTTAACTACTGAAACTCATTGAAAAAGCCTACTATCGCCAGATGTGCAAGCCAGGTTAATCTAGTATCTATAGGAACGACTCTGGCGGTTACATCTGTTCATCGTTAAATGATGAGAAGTCGAGTACGCTCGCCTGAATCGGCCGAATGCAAGCACACAGAAGATTGAATTTCAATTTAATGAATAAAGAATAAAGTAAGAAGACAATAAGACATCTTCTTTTATTAGAAGTTTTCTTATTGTTTTTAAATTTTAAATATAAGATAAAAAAGAAAGAAGGCGAATAGTTTGAATTTACCAAATAAATTTAACGGTTGTGCGTATCTTTATGATACGCCATTTTGTTCATCGTCTGGCATCTTTAAATTGGGGATCTTGGCAAATATGGGTTCAACGAGAGATTTACAAGTTAATAGCACAATTTATATTGGCAGTTGCTAGTATAACAGATTGGCTTTGATGGGATAAATTTGCCCTCGCTCAAGAGCTTGGTACAAATTTTTGGAAAGTTTGCCAGATCCCTTAGCTGATAAAATGTTAGTATGACTGCATTAATTATTTAGTTGGCCAGAGGCTATCTTCCTTATTGGTTTAGCAATTATCGTTTTAGAGAAACTAGCGTCAACGGATTGCGTCTATTATTAGTTGAACAAGGAGGAACAGTCCTGGCGCAGCATGGCCAGCGTAAAATTAAGACCATGACTCAAATGATTGCCATTATTTGTTATTGTATATAATTTACTTTGAGGTTTAGGTATTCCTTTAGCTGATAATCATGTTGTCATATCTGGTTTGTTTTTTACTATTATTCAGAGAATCGATTATTTGTGAAAAAATAGCAGTATCTTTAAGGTTCCATGTAACCTTCTTCGGTGTAATCATATCGTTCTTTAAAAATAGGTTGGGACCAGTCGTCTCACTATTTAGATACTGTGGAATGTAATGAGAATCTATCTATTCAATAATGATTTGTATCTAAATAAAAAAAAATAGATAAGTAACCGTCAACACGTAAATTGAACTATAATGAGGAGAAAAAAGATGAATGCTGAATAATTGGCTGTCGGGACCAAGAACTAGTTTAGGACAAAGTAGTGAATACAAGCAAACATTTATCTGAAAGGTTAGCACATTTAGGTATTGAGTTTATCATCAAATCTGTTTGTAAGGAGATAATGCAGAAAGATTAGAAGAGCCATACAATTCTGGCTGAATGAAAGAAGCGATTTGGTGTTTTAAACGGGAGGCTTAGGTTCCAACATAAAGATGATATAAAAAAAACAATTTTACAAAGCATCTTTGAAACAATTGTACGGCAACGAAAAGACTATGGAAAAATTATAAAGTTCCACGAACAAAAAAATCGCCCCTATGTCTGAAAACAAATGAACTTTCAAAGCATTAGTAATCAAAAATTCAAGTGGTTTTAAAAACATAATAAGTAAATGGCTGCAGGCATTTTAAAAATGCGAAAAATTTTTTTAATTTGTTGCTGCCAGACCGCCACACGAATTAGAGATAATGTTTGAGCAAGTAAGCAAAAACCATTGCACTGAAGAGCAAACAGCAAATAAACTGTTTTTGCTATCGAAGATTTATACGCTTTATGGAATAGGTGAATCGCGTCTAGTTAATGTGGAGATTGAATTGAAAACAGCAAATCCTACGTTTAGCTCCTTATGCAGGTAAGCATGAAGTTGAGCTTGCGCTTAACGAGCCAATGGAAGGTCTGAAATCGAGTGCGAAAAAGTTTGATAACTTAGAGGTAATATAAGAGAACGCGCCTGGAGACTACTTATAATGGCTATGGAGATGCCACAAGTTTAGCTGAAGTAGTCAGTAAGTAATGAAAGAGAGAGAATTGGAACATTATCATCAGCTTGAGAGTTTAACAGGAGAGCTTTTCAAGAGTACGGTAACAATCTATAATCTGGCTGCTTCAATTTTTGAAGTGAATTGGTCACTTTATAGCAATCGATAAAATAAGAGATACCGGTTCAATCAAAAAAATCGATGGGATAATCGGAGTTGTCAGTAGCCAATGTGCCATTAAGATGGCCGAACAGGTCCAAAAGTCCAGTTCAACACAGATATGAATTTCTTTTACTGGTGTACCTGCTCCATTAAAGTTAGGAGACATAAAAAACCTGGTACAGTTTGATTAGGTATTGCAATCAAAAAATGACGTCCCCGTAATGCAAAATTTTTTCATTTGAAAAAAAATAGAAATAATAATCGGGACTTTCAGTTCTAGCAGATTAGAATCTAATTTTCGAGAAATTATTGGACAAGCAGATTAATGAAAAGTCCAATTGGACCAGTGAGAAATGGATTAAATAGCGCACCGAATGTTTGTTCGGTTTCTTTCTTGCATTTTTATAAAAAAAAGAAAGTATGATGGTGTTGACAGACCTATAAAATAAAAATTAATTTATTAAACTTGAATAGGCAATAAAAAACAATTTAGGAGGACATACAATGGCAAATGACCGTAAAACAAGCATTAGAATTAGCATTGAAAAAAATGTTGAAAAGAACTTGTGTAAAGGCTCAAGTTATGAAGTTAGAGAAAAAGTGAAACTCGTATTTCAACTATTCGCCAAGTGGTTTCCATTAGCCAGGTGGATTAGCGCTAAGGGTTGGGTTTCCCAAGAGGGAGAATCATGAAATAGTGACATAAAAGTTCTGGTAAAACTTACAGTAGCGTTGCACTGCTGTAGCTGAAGCTTCAAAAACAAGGTGAATGCTCATTTATTGCACGCTGAAAATGCAACTAGATTCTAATATCAGCCGCCATTAGTGTAGATATTGATATTACTATTGTCACATACTCGAATAACAGGTGACAAAGGATTAGAGATGCGGATGCGTTTTAGTTTCAGTGTGCTGTAGATATTGTTGTTATTGATCAGGTGGCGGCATTAGTTCCCCGCCGGCCAGAAATTGAAGGTGAATGGAGACAGTCACGTTGTTTACAAGCTCGTTTAATGTATCAAGCTCTCGTAAATTACTGGTTCAACTTAACAAAACGAAAACATTGCTTATTCATTAATCATTCGTGAAAAAATTGAGTTATTTTGGTATAACCTGAAATTACACCAGTGGACCGTGCTCTTAATTTTTATGCAACATTTCGTTTAGAATAAGACGCCAGAAACAAATCAAACAAAGGTACGGATATTAATGGAATCCGTACAAACAGATAAAAGTAGTGAAGAATAAAGACCCACCATTCAGAACAGCAGAAGTTGATATTATGTATGGAGAAGGAAATTTCAACAAGTTGGAGAACTCTGGATATTGGATCGAAAAAAGATATATAGACAAAGCGGAAGCTTGGTACTCTTATAATGGGGAGACGAATCGACAAGACGGAGAAAATGCAATAAACGTTACTTCATAGATCACCCTGAGTTTTAAAGCCGAAACGAGAAAAATAGTACGTGCAGCTTAATGGTAAGGTGAGGCTGAGGAAAATACGATGAAAAAAAGAAAAGAAAAAAAGAAAACTGATTCAACTTCAAAAAAAAAAGAACCGATTTAACTGAAGGACAAATAAAACCTATTTAAAAAAACAGGCCCTAAAAGAAGCTAGGAACGGTTGTACCGGTTCAGCTCCTTTTTTTTTTTTAAAAGAAAAAAAAGGTGAAGAAATAGAGAAATATATAAGAATACGTTCTCATTTAAATGACAAAAGTAGCATAATCACCCTCAAAAACATTAATTAAGTTGACATGTCCCGTGTAGACAATTAAATTAGAATACCTTACTTATCTTTAGATAACAGTAGGTTTTATTGTAAAAAGTTACGAGAATTCTACCAGATAAATCTGATAATTTGATAATTGATAAATAGGACAATGACAAATTAAATAAGATAGGAGGCTTGGAAGAATAGAATTTTTAACAGTATAGCCTTCGCTATCGTTACTTTAGTTGTCGGTCTTTTTTGTAGGGTATGCCAATCGCGCAATCAAACAGAAAAGATTGGCTTGGTGCTAAGGAAACTGCAACTGAATATTGATGGAAGCTGAAAGAGAGAAGGCACAGAACAAACCCCACAATAGATAACTGGGGGGAGAAAAAAAAAAAAAGAGAAGCGAATGTTAGAAGCGAGAAGAACAACACAAATATTAGAACTATAAGAAAAATAGAAACTGGCTAAAGAAAGAAGAATGAGGATTCAAGACAAGAGAAATCGGTTAGTAACATCGCGTGAAGATAACATTGGACCGTAAAAAGAACAGCTTAGAAAAACGTGAACGGACACTTTGAAGCACAAAAAGAAGAGAAATTGAGGATCAGACAACAACTTGGACATTTGGAGACAAAGCAAGAAAGCTAAGTGAACAACAGAAACAGAATTAGAAAATGTAGCTGCTCTTCACGAGAAGATGCTAAAACATAATATTATACGAAGAGACCAAGAAGAAATCATTGTCTCATGAATTGGCTGTTATGTTAAAACATTCTGAAGAAAAAGCTAAAAAGAAGAAGGAAGATCGCCGTGCACAGCGACATTGATTTGCTTTAGCCATTCACAAAAGAAGGCTGCAGATTCAGGTTTCGATCCACGGTTTTCAGTCGTATCTCTAACCGAATGATGAGAATGAAAGTCGTATTAATTGGACGTGAGGGTCTTAATATACGACTCTTGAAAACGTTGCATATTGGGAATCTGATTTAATTATTGATGTAATACACCAGAAACAGCTCCATATTGTTAATTGTTTGATGCCGTTCGTCCGTGAGATGTATGCCGTAATGACATTCTTGAGAAACTAATTTCAAGATGGCAAACATCCTGCCCGCATTGAAGAAATGGTAAGACGAAATCACGTAAAAGAAATGGATGAACGAATCCGCGAAATTGGTGAACAAGCAACATTCGGAAGTCGAGTACATCCTTATCACCCTGACATTATCAAAAATATTGGACGTTTACGTTTTCAGAACAAGTTATGGACAAAAATGTTTGCACAACAATTCCGATTGAAGTCGCTACAGTAGCAAGGAGTACTTGTGTCCGCGAATTAGGAGAAGACGTGACCTAGCTAAACGTGCAGGACTACTTCATTGAATTATCGTAAAGCTTGATCACTGAATTGAAGGTTCTCATGTAGAATTGAGGTGACAGTAAATCCAGCTATGACGTACAAAGAAATACCGAAACAGTGGATTAATGACAATGCCTCTCCAAATCATGGAGATGTTGAAGCACTACGTAATCTATCAGTCTTAGCAGCCACTCAGATGCTTTTATCTGCCGCTAGAACCAGGAAGCTAGAATGAATCACCTGAAAATTCATAATTCAAATCGTCTGAAAAATAGAAATATTTTCTAATAGCTTGAAGGTGTAGAATACAAGTTATCTATTCCAAGCTGTCGCGAAATAAGAATCAATGGTTAAACCAAATAACAGTGATGATCTAAGAAGCTATCAATTTACTCGGGAGTTCGAAATATGATTGAGGATGAGTTAATTATACAACAGGACTATAAGTACCGTTTATGTCTGAAATACGAGCAGTTGAATTGCAAATAGTAGCTCAACAAACAGAAAATGAAACTTAAAAAAAGATACGAAAGCGAATGATTTCAATTCTTTTCGTAATTTATTTTAATGGTAAAAGATAAAACGAAGAATCAATGAAGCAATGTCGTCAGCTGTTCTTTAACTACGAATATATGTTAAAAGTGGTTTTGACAAGCCAATGGAATCTAGAGAAGGCAATAATAGGAGATTATTATTCATATGGTATGTTGGAAGGAATCTATGGAACGAGAAATGGTTCATGATCATGTTACACAAATAGAAACAACAATACAAACCACAAGTAACTATTTAAATGGAAAATGCTAAGCAGCAGGAAGAAGGCATTACTTGAAAAAATCTAATAAAGGGTTCTCCAAGATGGGAGTAGACTATGTTACTAATGGGAAATCATACAAGGAACGTGAAATTTTTGAATTTAATTAAGGATCGCGAAAAAAATGATTTCGGTCCAGCAAATTACCCTGAAGAACACTTGGGAAATGGTATTGCTTATATTAAAGTTAAACTCAATTGGAGTTAGCTTGTTTCATCTTATTGTCGACGTATTTATGTCAATGTAGATGAATCCCATTAGAAAAGCGGAAGTGAATTTTAAGTTGAAGAGCGAGCCCATACGGACTCCCTTGATATTTTGTTGATTCTCCTGCTGAAACAACCAGTGAAAAAAAGCTATTAAGGATGGTACCTGATGGTAGAGTTTCCGCAGTAGTTGGAACCACATTACAGCACGTACAAACTAATGAATGCCCCGTATTTTAAAACCCGCCGGTACAGCCTACTACCGATGTGGCATGACGCAGTCCGTATGATAAATTTTTAGGACATGAAACGTGAATCAGTTTAATTAATCGCTTTTTGAACTCAGAATCCAACACGCTTCGAGGTGCTAAGGAAGGACGTAAATTATTATCAGGTTTGTTTTTATCGAATTTGAAAATGATTTAACGGGGCAGCAAAAAAAATTGAAAATATTGTTATTAATGATGAATCGTCCATTTGGAAAATTTTAATAAGTATAATCTATTAAAGTAAAGGTAAAAGTGACGGAAGGAAATGAAAGCATAGCCCTACAAACAAAAAAACAACATACACTAATGAATGTAACAATATTTTAAGGGATTAAAAAAAAAACAAATATCCGATGCGTTTTTTATTTTATCTGCTTAGGTGATTTCTATGAGATGTTCAATGAAGGATCGATAAAAGCTTCTCAACTATTGGAAGGTTACATTAACTTCGCCAATCGCAATGCAGAGAATTCCTATACCGATGTGCGGCATTACCTTATCCATGCACGCCAGGGATCTAATTGAAATGTATTAATTGAAAAAGAGGCTTTTAAAGGAGCTATTTGTGAACAAGTAAAGATCCGAAAACTGCTAAGCGAAATGGTCCAAACGAGAAGTCGTACTCAATTAACACCCCTGGAACGGCGATAGAGTCAAAAAAAAGTATGCGATGCAAAATCTAACAATTTATTTGCTGCAATTTTGGTACCCGAAACAACCAATCTTTAACTAGCCTATGCTGATTTAAGTCCCGGAGAACTAAAAAAAAGCTACCCAGTTAATCTTCTGTGGAAGAAGTAGACAAATGAAAAGTAGCTTAAAAACAAAAGTAAGTATGTTTTTGAAGAAGCTGAAAGTCTTGATTACAAAACTGGAAATTACAAATGAAGTTAGGTTGTCATGATATTGCAACGCAACAAAGTAGCGATGAGACATGCCTTCATATCTATTTGTCTAGTGAAGAAGGAATGAGCACATTATTTCAGCATAAAAATGTTGTTGTCTTATTTATAGCAGTAAGTCAAAAAAGAAATTTGAAACTCATTTACAAAGGCAGAAGTATAATATCCCAGAACACTTTTAAAAAATGGATCAATTATTCAAACATAACTAGAGTTAGCTCTTCTTTCCAGAACTGGTCAATCAAAAAAGGACTTAACTTTTGGCTTTTAGATGAAACAAAACGGCTATGGTGGCCGGTTAATGAAGCATGGATTGATCGACGCTCTAATTCAAGAACAGGCTATAAAAAGACGTCCCAAGATGTTGTAGAAAATCTAAATTAATCCATTTCTTGAAGAACCGATTAAATGAAGCTTTAACAAAAGTGTGCGATTTAGAACGTTTAACGTAAAAAAAAAGAAGAGTAGCGATCGGACGTTAACATGGTCGAGATTGCTTCAATTGAAAAGTTCTTTACACAATCCCACTATTGCAAGCAAATTATCGCTTTAATAACAAGAACGAATGGAATAAGCCTTACTGACTAATCTTAGAATGTTCCTGAGGCTTGTGGAGTTAATAGAACGTGCTGTGATTTAGATGCGGCCTCTTTTTTTGAAAGATTGGAATGTTATTAAAGATGGATTTGATGAGCAAACTAGCTTTGTTTATCGAGATTGCTATGAAAAAATGGTAAGCTAATGTCGCTCAACTAGAAGCCAAGAACGCCAAAAAACAGCATCAAAACTTGAAATTGGTTTTATAATCGAGTTATTTGGCTAAATTATACGAAATAACTAAATCTAATCTAGCTTCCACGCAAAGGATATATATTGAGCGTAAAGCAAAACTATTTAGCCAAGCTGAACGCGATTCATTACAAACACCTGAAATTAAAAAGAAAAAGAAACACTGCATTTATGGGAAGCAAGAAGAAAAAGTCATTAGCTTATTAGAAAATATGAATTGTTTACCAAAAGTGAGAGACGAGGTAAGCAATATATTGATAGACTGCACATTAGTTGGCTAAGTACAGTAGCCAACGTTGACGTCCTGCAAAGTTTTCGCTACAATTAGTGAGAAATATACCCGACTACGTAAGACAGTAAGTTGACTTTCGAATAGCTAAGAAGAACTGGTATCTTAAAAGGACGAGTCGACACCACGGTTGTAGAAAAAACGTACTTAGGCCCAACAGACTTTGTTGCCCAATAGTGTCTGAAATGAACGAGCAGACCAGAGATTAATGTTGATAACGGGTCCACAAATATGTCCGTAAAAAACGCACGTGATATGCGTCCAGCTATCTTAACGGTCCATTAGGCTCCAGATGGGCTTGACTTTGTTCCTTGCTGCAATCAGCTAAATTAACCAATATTTGAATCGATTTTCACTCGTTGTGGAGCAGCGAGGATGATTTAAACTTTATCTGGCAGAGTACTTTTATGGTGAAATGAAGAGCTAACAAGAACGCTTACGTATCATGCTACTTGCAACCTAGTCACTGATTTTATTTAGAGATTGGTAGAGGAAACCACCTACAATTTGATGTAATGCTTTGCAGAGGCCATTATTGAATACATACAAATAAAATCAATTCCACCGGAAAAACATTGTTTTCTACCATTATCATGATTGACGTTTTGGGATGAGAGTTAAAAGGTTAAAGTAACACGCATGTAGGGCTATAGGCAAGAAGATGGAAATTGATATCTTTCTACACAAAAATCTACCAGAGCGCGCGAGTAAGAGTTATGGAATACACGTACTACACAGATAGACAGTCACACGAACTAGTTCACGAGAGCACATCACACGGGTAATTTAGAACTTCTGGAAAGAAAAGAAAATTATTATTAGAAATCAACAGATACGAACGAAAGAATAACAGATAACAAATCCAAAAAAAATAAAGAAATAGAACAGTATAGTTTTGGAAATAAGTAGATGAAAAGAAGTTCTATTGATACAAAACATTAACTGAATTAAATCTATACCACCAGATGACTTCTTTAGAAGGCCTAAATAACAGAATATTGCATAACGCTACAACAGCAGCTTGACTAAAGAATAATGTAAAAAATAGAACAGAAAGGAACGAAAAAAATGGCGAAAATTCAAGAACTTCCGAACTATTACGATCAAATTGGCAGCTTGGGAAGTTGATCGAATCGACCAGCTTAACGTTGTCGAAAGAAACTGATTGAAATGCAATGATGCAGGCAGTACCAATCGAATTTTAATTGAAGAGCCTGGACTTAAAAAAATTAAGAGTAGTACCCCTGGAAAAGGAATTTTCCATCAGAAGAAATGTATCAATGCTTTTAAGCGACATGCGACAAGTAAGATTTATCGCGTGATGATTTTACTTAGAAATCGACATTAGGATTTAGAGGCGAAGCTTTCCAGTAATTGCTCTGTTTCTGAAGTCACCATTGGAAACCTCAACTGGAGAGCAAGAAGGGGCCCTTTCGTCCTAATTTAAGAGGCGGCTAAAACTAATCAGAAAGAAACGTCTGCTCAGTCCAGTGAAAGGAAACTACAATAACGGTAAGAATTTGTTTTTAATACACCTGCCGCTTAAAGTATGTAAAAGACAATCAAACTGAGCTTTGCTAATAATACAACAGATATCGTCATCAGATGGCTTTAGCCAATCCTGACATACATTTAGGTGTTCATGATGAGAAACCAATTAATGAGAAAACCGTGCAATGGTGATAAAACAAAACGTTAGAAGGCGATTTTTATGTGTGGCTCTTTGGCTAAAAAAGATTTTGCCGTAAAATACGACGGAAAAGATTTAGATTTTCAGATCAGTCGGGTATATAATCACTACCAGAAATGACAAGCGCAAGTCGTAACTATCTTCTATTATTATTAATGGACGGTTTATTAAAAATTATTTATTGAATAAAAGTCTAATTGTTGCTGGCTATCGTTTCGAGAACTTAATGGTCGTCGTTTTCCCCCAAATTGCTGTTATTGGAAATTACAAAAAAAACCAAGACCAAAACACAGATTCCATTGATTGAATGATTGTTAACGTTCACTCCGACTAAAAACAAAAATAAGGATTACAAAGAAAAAGAATTGATGGCGTTTAATTGAATTAGCTATTCACTCAGTGTTTAAGTAACGAGCATAATACGATGCCAAATAGCTATTTTAAAATTTTCAAAAACAAACGGATCAGAACGACAACTCTGAATAAATCAAACAAAACTAAATTTTTTCTGAATGATTCAATCAATCAAAAGCCAATAAACTGAAAAAGCAGCGACTTATCATGATCTTTGGGAAAAACACCAAAAACTCGATTTTTCTCTTAAATCAAAAAAATTGAAAGAATTTAATAATTTGCAATCTAAACCAGCAGATGAGACGAGAATGAACTTTTATTTTAATGAGCCTGCTCTTGAATAAATCAGAGATAGACAAATCTAGTTTAACAAGTTGCGTTTACTTATCTCAACATCAGCACCGTTACCTTCAAAACAAATCCACAAGCCGAACAAACTAAATGGAAGCTAGAAATGGACTTACCTGAAAAAATAAATTTTGCTTCATTAGAATATATTGGACAATGCATGAACTATTTGTTTGCGACAAAATGAAAAGGAATTAATATACTCTTATTAGATCAACAATCGGGGCAAGAAAAGAATCAAATACAGATATTCCGGAAAAGATTGGTGAAGTAAGCACAGATTTGCAAGAATTATTAGTGCTATTTTATTGGATTACCCTAATAGTGATACT
>Ga0163217_1118647_pt1 | contig 17470 bp, 25 predicted proteins | sample SynspAceP_FD_185933 | JGI IMG/M metagenome (GOLD analysis project Ga0163217, IMG submission 185933) | Saline lake microbial communities from Ace Lake in Antarctica - Synechococcus sp. Ace-P (PacBio error correction) | ecosystem: Environmental > Aquatic > Non-marine Saline and Alkaline > Saline ...
CAAAAGGAAGAGATTTAGGAAGTCTTTTGCCCACCTTTTTTTTTTTTTTTATTTCACTTTTTAACTTACAATTTTGAAAAGTCCCGGAAAAAAAGGGCTTTCTGGGTTTTGGTCGTTTTTACAGAAAAATTCGTTTAAAAAAACATAATGGAGGCTCATATCAACGGTGCGAAGACTGGTTATGGGCAAAATCAGTTAAACAATGGCGGCTTCCCAATGGGCGTGCATTTCTTCGGGGCGATAATTCCTTTTACCAAGATTCCATCATGAAAACGCCGGTGGGAATCAAAATTGGCCATTACTATTTTGATTCAAAAACTGGAATGTTGCGGGATCCGCAATATTTTTTTATTATCCTCCGTTCAAAAGTATATCATTTTTCCACTGTCCTTTGCTTGCAATCTACTTTTTAGGAACTGAAATATTGTTTCTTACGCCGATTATTCCTAAAGTTCTCTGCACTCAACGGAAAACGTGAACCCGTAACCGTTTTGGGGAAGTTCATGTATATACAAAATGCCCATCACTAAATAGCAGCTTACGGAAACTGAAAATTTGCTTTGGTGAAGAAATTTCTGTTTGTTCGTACCTCAAGTAGAGCATGCTTTTGTCTTTTGCCAAATAGCCATCAATTACTTCACAATGTCTTTGAATTCTGCTCCTGGCAGAACCGATAATACAGCGACAAATATGCCCTTTGGTTCGCAAATAAGTATATTCGTCGCGAAAATCTGAAAAAATAGGGTTTTTGAGACCATCGAAGCAAAACAGGCTTGAGAACATAAATATGCATGGGGGCGATCGCCGTGACTGAAATTCTAAATAAATACACGAATGTAAGAAGCGCCGACAAGATGCGCAAAAGCAAAAACTCTTGCCTCAAGCAGTATGATTCTTTCGCGGCAAATTTGGCGGTCCTACGTATTTCGGACCTGATTTAAAGACACTTTATTGATTTGTCCAACAGGCGGTAGGTTTGGGCTCAGACCGGACCTCCGCCCCCGATAGGGTTCCGATCGTCAAGCCCTCTCTTATCATCCCCACAAAAATGGCCCGGCATTTTGCGCGGGCAACTCAAAGAGGTTGTGGGGAGGTCAGCCCTTCGAGAACTGCGTAGGCTCCATGCAAGTTCGTGCATGTCGAGGCCGTGGATACTCTGTTCTTCGCTGAGGGATGCGACGACTGCTTTGGGATCAGCCAGACAACCAGCGATACGACGAACATGAAGATACCAGATGGACTGCGAAGCCGACGAACTGCGTGACATAAGAAGGTGTCAGCAAGAGTTTCCATGGCAACGATCATTGTGGCCACAGAAGCCAGCACCAAGTTGGACCGGGTCGCCCGACGACGCTCGTCGATCTTTAGCTTGTCCAGCATCGGCACGACCACGACTTGCGATACCGCCACCCACAGCGCCGATCAGCAGTGCGACGACAAAAGGATGGGTCAAGCGGACTGCGGTGATGGACACGAAGGCCAGCAGCGCGCGTTCAGCACCATGTCAGGTCAAACCTTGCCGTACATCAGCTGCGTCAGGACCAAGGCTGCGATCGCACCGGCAGAGGCTGCCATGTTGGTGTTCGCAAAAGTATGCGGCCCACGTCAAGTGATGTCGCCCAGGGTGCCACAGCCAGCTGCGAGCGCGTTGAAGCGAACAACCCAACCACAAGGATGACCGTCCCAGTGTGGCGAGTGCAAGGTTGAACCCGGCAATAAGGAAGGACTTGCAGTCCTTGAGCCGACCGATACGTGGCCCAGCACGATGGAACGGCAGCGCTGCGAAACCACCAGCGCGTGCACAGGTAGAGCCGGCGAAAGTTAATAGAAGCCATTTGGACAACCAGCCGGCCACTGCCAGATGCCTCGATCGGGTACAGGAACGTCAGGACAACTGTGAAGGCAGGAAGGCCACAGTTTGACGCGCTCGGCCAGGTGCCGGACCGATGGAATCGGTCGTGGCGCAGATACATCACTGAAAGAAGAAGTCGGATCGAACGAGGCATATGCCAGATCAGCGTCAGCACACCAGGCCGACAGGTCAGCGAGCCGGGGACCACAGGTTGCAAGGTGCCCGTGATCGCAGTCGTCGCCCGATACATGATGCCGTAAAGCCGATACCAATACATGATGCCGCGAGGCAACCAGCGCGAACGTTCTTGGTCAGTGGGTGGTGAGTTCTTGGAACGACAAGGCCTGCCTCTAGGCATGGCAAACCAGCGCCATCCACATCAACAGAAGCCGCCGATCAAGACAGCAGCGTGGTCATGATGTAGGGGCCCCGATTTCGTCAAAGGTCGGGGCCGCGGCCTCTACCACATCGGCGCGGCGTCTACGGCAGTGGTATCCTGCGGCAAAGGCCACACGGCAAGGCGCAATGCGGCCCGACATAGTGCCTTTTTGAGGTCTTGTTCATCGGATGAAATGTCCCTTTTTGGAAGCCGGCTTTTAACAGCGCGTCGTCGTTCAGCTCGCCGGTGCCGGACGCGCAAGGGGCCTTCGACGTCGAGGGTAAAAGATCTGCCGTCGCCGATTTTGTCGGTACTTCGGCGTTGTGCGATGTGGTGACGACCTGCTCTGCATCGCGTCCAGAGCGACGATTTTCCCAGTTTGACCTTCGCACGAGTTACGGGCGTATTCAGCCCCCGCGATAGATTTCGGGTGTGGACCGACTGGGCGCCGAAGCCTTGATCTCGGACACATCTGCCGCGCAACGCGAATGCGAGGTCAGCGCTGCGGACCTCCTCGAGCTTTGAAACGGTTGATCGTTGAATAATCAGTTTTCACGTCTTGTTTCCCTGTTCCCTATGGCGGAGACCCAGCCCCGGCGATGCGATGCTAAGAAAAGGGCGCAGGGAGCCAAGTGACAAGGAAACTGGCAAGGGGCGGGGGTGAAAACGCGTAATGTGGCACAATTTTTGCACAAAAGCGCGAACTGCCAATTTTAGCAATAAAAGCGGCAACAGAATCGGTCAACAGCGCGGACAACACAGGGCGCGTCGGTTATAGACCGACAAAATGCACAAAAAGACGGACCGGCAGCCGTGGCAACACGACCACCAAAATCAGGAAAACCACTCGTTGCAGAGCGGCGCGAATAACGCACAGGCAGGCAGCGGGCAAAAACTGCGCCCTAAAAAGCGTGCGAGCCGCAAGAAAGCGCCCCGCGAAGCGCGTTTGGTTGGGGTGGATCCTGTCCCGTTTCACATGGCGCTGCGCTGACCTGCGCCTGACGTGGAAAGCTGGGAGGATCGTGGTCGGCTGCTCATCGGCGCAGGCGCATCGCCACACAGTATTTTGCGTTCGCAAATGCCCCGATCGAGGCGATCGTGAGCCGCACCAAGGGGTCGGTAACTGCTGGACGGACGGCGCGGGTTTTGCGTGGCGCGGCGACACAGTTTGGCGGGATGGTGACGCGGATTCCGTATGCCGCTATTCTGCACGACCTTGGTCGGAACCGAGGATAGCGTTCTAATGGCCAACTTCGGCATCAGCCCGCGCGGCATCGCCGCGCTGTGCGCATCACCTAAGCGAAGGGCGGCGGCCCGCTGTCGGGCACGGGGTTTCGACAATCAACGGCAAAGCAGGTGGCTGAAATTGCTGTCCTTGCGTGCCCTACGACGCGCGACGTGGAAGACAGAGGCGCCTATGAGGAGACTGCGCCGCACAACGATCTGCGCAAAGTCAAAGAAGCCATTTATTTCAATGGGGATGGAAGTCGCCTATTCCAAGGAAGACATCCTGACGATCTACTTCACCGCGCTTCTGGGCGCGGTAGCCGGGGCTTTGAAGCCGCGCAACCGTATTTCGGCAAATCATCGCCGTGTGAACCCTGCGGAATCCGCGATGCTGGCAGGTCTTTGAAGGCGCCGACAGCTATTTCGCGACGAACAACATGCAGCGCGCGGTGGAACCGGGCGGAATATCGGTGCCGGTTGATGGAAGATAGGCTTATATCACGCCAGAGCAAGCGAGCGATGCGCGCGCGACGTCCAGCGCAAGCTTGTCTCAGGCGCACAGGCGGGGCGGGTGGAATATTTGGCGATTGGGTAATGGAGCAGAGCCCCGATTTCTTTACCCGCGACACGACCGAAGACGTGGTGATCCGCACGACGCTGGAACACGCATTCAAAGCGGCGGAAACGGGCGCTGAACGAGCATCTTTGAACCAAGCTTGAAGCCAGCCCAACGCGCAGGCCGCTGTGATCGTGATGAGCGCGGAATGGCGCAGTGCGCGGCATCGGGTTGGCGGGCGCGATGTGCCGGGCGTCCGGCGTGGTTCAAACCGCGCGACGCAGGCCGCGGCGGCCAAGCCAGGGATCGGCTTTAAGCCCTTATCTACCCACTGGCCTCGACCTAGGGTTCCAGCCCCGAACGACATGATGACACGCGCGCTGACGATTCCGTGCCCGGCTCTGGCCCATGGTCATCGAAAACTACGACCTGAAGTTCAAGGCCCCGATCACCCTGACGCAGGCCCTGTACGAATCCGCAACATTCCTGCGATCTTGCTGTCAGAGGAAAGGTTCGGCCGGATCTGGTGCGAACAGTGGCGCAGAAATTCGGCATACGAAAGCGATCTGGCCGCCGTCCCGCGTGGCGCTGGGCGTGTCTGAAAGCAACCCTGCTCGAGATGTCAGGGGCCTTTGCGGGTATCCTGAACGCGGCCTCTGCGGTGCAGCTTACGGGTTATTGATCTGCGGCTCAGGGCGAAAAACGTTAACCGCTGATGGACATATCGCACAGGCTTGCCAGGAACTGGGTTCCATCCAGCAAAGCGCAGCGGCGGAGCATGATTACATGATGTCCAGAGTCCGTCGAAAGCGGCACGGCACGCGGCGCAGATCCCGGGTGGAGCTGGCGGGCCAAATCTGGCACCACGAACAGCGCGCGCGATGCGTGGTTGTATTGGCTTCTAACGGCCGACTACGTGATTGGCGCTGGATGGGTTTTTACGAAAGAAACAGCCAATGACGGTCACAGGCGGCGTTTGCTGCCGGAAATCTGGCAGGTCGACGATGTCGCGCGTCGTGAACCGGAGAGACTCCGAAGCCATTGCGATGGACAATCCCTGGCTCCAGCACCACAAGGCGGGCGTGCTAGAAGATACTGGCATGTGGGACGTCAGATCATGAATGTGCGAACAACATCCTCTGGGCGGTCTGGGAATTAACCCCGCCTAAATCGGTTGCACGGGGCGTCGGTGTCCGGCGCTGCCGCATCAATCCGTTTACACGGCGCGTCAGTCGACTGCGCCGGGCTCTGCAGCGGTCATTAGACACAAGATAGCCTCAACATGATGACCCGTGCTTCGGCTTGTCATTCACATCGCCGCGTTCGGAAAAAACCTGATTCCTCACATGCATGCATCGTGTAATAGAGCGCATCCATTGTCCAAGACGTTTAACGGGGTCGCCATGCGGCATCGACTCGCCCGTAAAGATGCATCTCGCGATCCGCACCGCCGCGCATCCACGCGATCATGCGCATTCGCATTCGCGGCTGTTTATAGAACCGTATAGGTCCGGCCAGCGCGGCTTGGGAGCGCCAAAACAGAGACAGATCGTTCGCACTAAGGATCGTTTTTCATCGGCTCTGCACCGCGTATAGCTGCGCCGGTGAAACTAGCGCGCCATTTTGCACCTGTCACCTCTTGGTGCGGCAGCATTTTATTACCCCGTCCGCTTTAGGATGTGGCGACAGTATCCGCGCACCCGGAATCAGCGAGAAATCAGGTGTGATCACGAAGTTTGCTGTTAACAAATATGTTAGGGCTGTTCCTCAGCCTTATAAAGGGTGTGACGCGATGCGTAGCAATGATCGGCGTCAGCGCGGCGCAGCAGAAGCTTAAGCCGCTCGTCCGGCGCGAGGGCGCCATTGTATTGGTCCGTCGCGATCTTCAGCTTTTTTCGTAACCAGCTGATGCTGACCGGCCCGCTGTATAATTCGAACGTTTTAACGACCCGCGTGCTGGCAGCCGCCCTGGAAAGCTGATCGCACTGTCGTCCTGTCGCGTTTTTTATACAGTAATGATGGGTATTTTGATTTCGTGCGCGGCGTGTGATGGGGCGGTTGGGGGCCGTTTCAGCCGCCTAAGATCGCCCGTCTTTGCGCGTCTTTGCGCGCGAGCAATCAAAGCGCCGCCGAAGAGGCGCGCACCGCCTGCGTGATCTGTGAAGCGGTGCAGCGATTGATTCACGTCCCGCGCCCTGATGGCGGTGTTTTCGACTGCCGTGGACACCTTTGGGGTTTTTTTTCGCTTGTATTTTCATCTTTCACCCGGCGCTGGGGATTTTTGGCGATTGTGGCGGTTGCCGTGCTTGGGGGTTTTTTTTTTTGTGGTGGCCATCGCCAACCAGATGAGCACGAAAAAGGCCGCTGAAACCGCAAATGCGCGTATTCCAGTTTTCAAAGCGCTGGGCGCGCCAGATCCGTATGCGGAAGCGAACTCGTTCACGCCTTGGCATGCGCGGGCGGCCTTTTGGATACGCTGGAGAATCGCGCGCGGCGCGTCGCTTGATGCGACAATGGGGTGCGGATTCGGCGGGCAACAATTCAACCGCGATGACCCGCACGTTCCGCTATTTCTGCAATCGCATGCTGGGTCTTGGGCAGGCGCTTTTTGGTCTAGAAGGCGTGTTGTTTTTTTTTTTTTCCCCCCCCCCCCGCAGGCGCAATGATCCGGGCGGGATGATCCTGATGGGCCGTGCCTGGCCCCGATCGAGATGATCGTGGGCCAATGGGCTGTGTTTCAAAAGGCCGCGAAGGCTGAACGCGTCTGTCGGCCTGCTGGGTCTGTGTCAGAGGACGAAGCCCGCACCGCCCTGCCCGCCCCTCGCGCAATCTGACAGCCGAAATGTGACCGTGGTGCACCCGGCGAACAGCAAGCCAGCTGCGCAAGATCAGTTTTCGAGTGCAGCCGGGCCAAGCGTTGCGTCATTGGTAATTGGCGCGGGCAAAGATCGACGCTGGCGCGGGGTTAATTGGCGTTTGCGGCCTGCCGGGCGGGAAAAAAATCCGGCTGGGAATGGGCGCATCGCTGGAACAATACGAATGCCGATATCGCTGGGGCAGTATATCGCTATCTGCCGCAGCGGTGAGTTTGTTTGACCGGCACGATTCAAGGAAAAGAACAATCGCCCGCATGTCGATGACCCCTGAATGACGCCGCGTGTGCGCGGCCGCGAAAAGGCGGCGGCGCACGACATGATCTGAAACTGCGACGGCTATGAACACCGCGTCACGGCAAATGGCGGGCGGCTGTCGGGGGGGCAGATACAAGCGTGTGGGTCTGGCGCCGTGCGCATGTACGGGCGATCAGGGTATTCTGGTGCTTGGACGAGCGAAAGCACTTGGACAACGACGGCTCTGTCGCGTTGAACAATGCGATTAGGTCGCGAAATCAGAAGGTAAGGCTGTGTTTTTATCATGGCGCCCGCCCGGGCAGCTATTCAGGAATGCGACATGCTTGCTTGTTGATCGAAAACGGAACCCGCCGCGCCTTTTGGCCACAAGGACGAGGTTGAATGAAAGACGTGCTGGCAACGCCCACAATCACCGCGACCACCGGCAAGCGGGGGGCGTGCAATGAAAACGCAGATCCTCCCGCAACCGCTGGTCGGCGACAAGCCCGTGGTGACCGGCCTTATTGCGCTCGTCGTTTTGTGGAGGATTTTGGCACTTTGGGCGGTCTTTGCCAACCTGGCCGGGCTCATTACGTCATGGCCAATCGAAGTAGAGACCCATCGGCAGGTATTCAGCCCCCGATGCGGGTCGTCGAAGAGATCCTAGTCGATGAGGGTGAAGCAGTGCAGGCTGGCATCTGCTGATTTAAAGCTGGATTTCGTCAAACTTGTCAGCGACTGGCTGTCGTAGAAGGCCTAGCTATTACGAATCCTGCGCGCCGCGACCCGTCGAGCAGAGCGTGACGGCGCGGCCCGAACTGACATTTTCAATCCCCTGCTGCAAGGACGCTGGCGAAGCCCCGCCGATTTAACCGAAAGGGCCAGTCCGCTGGCCTGTTTCGAAGGGCGCCTTGAATAGCTGCTGAAACACCGATCAGTTGCAGCAACAAGAAGATGCCAGATCGCCAGCCAAAAATCCGATGGCATCACGGCCCAGCACAGGCGATGGAGAACAGACCGCCTTGATCGAAGAAGAGTTAGTGATCAAGAAAGCCTGCTGATGCGGTCTGCACAGGCAGCGCGTGCTTGGCGCTGCGGCGCCGAGGCGTCCAACATGAAGGCCAAGTTGGCGAATTTGACCGCGCAAGCAGCGCAGGCGGCCGAGCGCCGGACAGAGAATTGAAATTCAGGTGCTTGGCTCGACCAGCACCGGTCGAAGAAGGCGATCACGCGCCTGCGCCGAATCTAATACAACGAACGTTGAACTGTCGAAAGCGACCCGCACGCTGGCGCACAACTTGAACCGGCTCGAATCCGCGAGCGCCGCTTAGCGTGTGGGTGTAACGGGCTGACGGTCGTTTGCGCCGCGATCCGTCATTCGCCGGCTGATCCGTGCTGTATCTTGGTGCCACAGGATGCCGCGCTGGTGATCGCGAGCAGGTGCAAGGTGAGGATATCGACAACTTTCATCTGGGGCAAGGAATGTGATTCTGGCGCTTTTCCGCATTTGATCAGCGCCGACGCGGAACTGAACGGGCCATTGTGACGCAGGTGTCGGCCGATGCATTTCAGAACGAACAGGAACGGCGCGTCTTCTACCGCGTCCGAAGTGCGCAAATGGACGAAGGAAAGAGATCGAAAAAGACTGCCGAAGGCATGACACTGTCCCGGCATGCCGGTCGAGGCTTATGTTTCCGCACAGCATGATCGCACGCGATGAATTATTCCTGAACCGCTTTGCGATTATTTTGGCCAAGGCATTACCGCGAGTCTAGATGGACGCCGCCGCGCCTGCGGGCTAGGGTCGTGGCAAATCCACAGACAAAGCAAGCCCATGAGCATGATTGAAACGAAAGCTGACGAATGGGCGTGCACACTGCCAGACCGCCCGCTGCCCCCGCGGCGAACTAGTCCTTTTGTGGCAGACCGCAATCAGTCTGGGTCCCGGCCAAATTATCGCAGGTCGGATGGCCTGATGTGGGCAAGCTTGCGATGGCGTTGATATCGACACGGCGCAGCGGCGGCAAGCCTGTGCGATCAGCTTGATTTGCGCAGTTGAAAAAGGCATGTGGGCGGCGATCTGGACGTTTTGGTGCGCCGTTGTGAAAGGGTCGGCATGGTAATTGCACGCTGATTTCACCGACCAACCCACGGTCACAACGGGCCAGCGATTCCTTGTCGCGGCGCTGGCGCAAAAGGCATCACGCCCGCCTTGCCGTGGGTGGGGCGGGTTGCCGATGGGCGTCATGGTCGAAATTGGAAGCGGTGTTTTCGAGATCGCTTGATGCTGCCGAAGTCTTTCTGGCCGTCCGCTGCCCACCGTGCCATCACGACAAGGCGCCACGCCGGGTGGAAAACAGTCTGACCGCATCAAATCCGCCATTAACACATGGTTACGGATACTGAGATTGACGTGCAGCTGGCAGCGAGCGTGCCAATGTGTTTCACGATTATGAACTGCGACGGCTGACGATTGAACAGGACGCTGCGCAGCGGTCTAGGCGCAGTTGGCGATTGATCGCGCTGATGGGTGACAGCAACGACGGTCCCGACGCTGGCGCAGGTGGCTGGATCTGTGGGGGCGCGTGCCTGTTGCTGAATCGAGCTGAAGGATCAGGACGGCGGTCTGCCCAATACGGGTCGTATGGGCAAAGGCTGTGGCGCAAGTGCTGAGCCTACAAGGCCCGGTCGCGGTGAATGTCGTTTCAACCGCGCGATGCCATGGCCGAAATGGAGCGGCTGCTACCGAGATGTGCGCGCGGGCTGACGACGGGTCGTTTCATCCGCCCGACGGCAACAATTGCAGCGCCCACACGGAACGGCTGAGCTGATCCCGATCTACGAAGTCCGGGCAGTTTATCGCCACTATCAACAAGGATGAAATCAGCCCCCGCGTGGCAGATGCTGAACACAAGGCGCGGCATTGCTGTGCTGGACGATCGGTCGGCCGAAGAGCGCCGCCGCCCGGAATATGCGATAACACACGTTCGAGGATATGACGCTTGAACCCGGCGCCTTTGCCACAGTTAAGGCGACAATGAAACACCCCAGATCGAAATCAACCCTGCACCCGTCGCCTGGCGGAAATCTCTGCCAGCGACTGGGAAGCCTGCGCAACCCGGAGGCGGGCGGCCCGAGGATCATTCCACGACTATCGCTTTTTGAAGGCGTTTAGAGGGACAGCGGGTCCGTCGCGCAGGTCCGTGCTGGAAGCCGCGTTACCTGTCGCGCGCGAGCGGATGGGCAGGTGATTGCTGCGCGCGATGTACGCCAGGGCACCAGCCAGGGCGAATACATCTTTGATTTCACTGGGGCGCAGGCTACGAAAACGCGGGCGGCGCCTTATTTACCAAAGCTGCAGAATTATGCGCCGTGCCCTTTACCCCCAGCACAGGCCGTCGTTTTCTAACCCCGACAGGGGTTATGAGGAGATGGCATGTCCGCGTTTTTGATCAAGGCGCGGGTGCAGGTCGCGTCGGATAACGATACTGTCCGTCGCTGCACATCACATTCTGCACCGAAGCGCAGAATAGCCTTGGTGCGGGAAATGGCTTGATGCCGCGTGGGTAGCAGTTTCATTGGGTGAACGGGGGACTGACGCCGCTTTCCGAGATTTTCTGCCGATCTGTTCCAGACCGAAAGCGCAAGAACATCCGCCGCGAACGGGCAGAAGGCGCAGGGGTTTGGCGGGCAGATCTTTGGCATTGACTGGGCAATGATATTCACCGAACATGGGACGTCTTTGGCGGGTCATCCAAGATATCTGGCAACCGATAATGGGGCAACCCCTATTTGACGCGGGCGTTCTTTTGACTGCGCGCAGGACAAGCGCTTGCGCGATGACATGCTGTTTGTGCTGGCGATGAACGATGGCCGGCCGTGGCGGGGGGCGCTGAACTTTATCGGCCGGGGCACGCTTTTGGCCGCTATTGGGTCCAGCACGGAATATTACCCTCGTTGCACTTTGAACTGGCTAACTACCAAGCCATTGAATTAGCGATCAAAAACGGCTCTCTCGGGTCGAGGCTCGCGCAGGGGCGAACATAAGCGGCGCGCGGATACTTTACGCCGTTGCGACGCATTCCCTTGCACTGGATTGGGGATTTAGCTTTTCGTGGACGCGTTCGGGCGTTACTTTGAATCGCGAAACCGCGCGGTGGACGCATCGAAATCAGAGTGGCTGACCGCTCTACGGTCCGTTCAAACGCGACAAATAGGAGAGAACAAGCAATGACTGACAAACTGACCAAGACGCATCGCCGCCGCCTGCAGCTGCTGGCTGACATTGGCTCGACGATGGCGAGGCGATTCACCAAGACCTTGAAGTTTAAAACTGTCGGTGCAGGCCTTTGGCTGAGTGACAAGGGTCGCATGCATGGGAATAGCTGAACCATCCACCTCCGAGTCCACGTTTTACAAAATGTAGAGGTCACGTTGACCACCATGACGCAGACGGTCTTGACGCCCTAAGAATGCCAAACTGGCAAAAAAGATTGGACCAGCTTTGCGGAGGTTAAATGGAAAACCGCTCACTGACAACGCGATCATTAAACGGCACATCGTATTGGATGTGGCCGTGAGCTGTCGAATTCATTGATCTGCGCGTGGGGTCGGTCCTGACAGCGATCAGTCATCCTGATTGTCGGCTTTTACCGTCGGCGGCTGGGTGTCCGCGCGCCGCATCGAAAACATTTGGGCGCACCACAAAGCATTTGGACGAGACGCTGTTTCATTTTTTGGGCAATATCGGTCCTGCTACAGTCATCATCGGTTTTCGTTCCTCTTCGTGCTGAAGCACCTTTGTGTGCGACAAACAAGTCGTTGTTGCGATCATCGTCAGCCAGTTTGGCCCATTGGTTTTTGGCCTTGCAAGGCAGCGGCTGTCCGAACATCGCGGCGGGTGTGATGATCATCTTTTTCCGCCCGATTAAACTGGGTGATTTCGTCACGATTGATGATGAAGCGGTACGTTAAAGGCGATAACATGAACTAATATGCGGATGGCGAGCATCGGAACGTCAGATCATCATCTCCGAATTCTTGAGGTTTGGGGCATAAGATCGTGAAGCTATTCCGTCTATCCCTAGCGCGGGCTGAATGAGATTGGCGTGGGTTTATGGGGCCCAATGCTGGCAGATGCAAGAGCGCGGAATCATCGACACGATATGCCGACCCGCGAGCCTTGTCTGATCCAGAGCGTTCATTCAGGTGAACAATTGAACGCAATCTCTGTTTTTGATTTTTCTGGTGGCGCGTTTTGGTGGCGCGCGGACGGCATTATTTCAGTATAGGCTGACATGACCGCCAAGGTCAATAGAGTGCGCTGGGACGCCGCTGGCTGTCGACATACCCTTTCCGACCCGGACGATGATCATGGCAGACGACGACTGAGCGCAGGACTGGGCAAAGACGCGGGGGCCGTGGATGATGGCCCCCGCCGGAATGCTAATGCTCGGCGTCGATTTTGCTATGCTGTCGCGGTTCCATCGGCGCGGCGATGTGGCGTGGCAGCACAAAAAATCATCTTCCTAAAAGTAAGATATCTATGCGCCTTGTTTCTATAATCTGTGTCCTTGTCGCGTGCAGCTTGATTGTATCGACACTGTGGGTTGGATTGGGAAATTACCTGACATCTGAAAGCGGTATGGTCTGAGCTGGCGGGGCTGATTGTAATTCGCGCTTGGCGCTTGTGCTTTTCACTTTGGCGCGTGCAAAGGGCACAGGCGCGTTGGTGGCCATTCTACAGTCTTCGTGTCTGTCTGCCTGGCGCGAATTGGAGCGTGCATTGACGCGTTTTTTACGTGCCGGCCTGCTGCAGACAAAAATCTTCACCAGCGCAGCCGCCGCTGTGGCAAAGGGCGTGGTCAGCCGCTTGCCAATGGGCGGGCATACTATTAACGCTCGTGCTGCTTTGTGTGCGCGGACGCGGCCTTCGTTCATGGCGGTTGCGGAACTGTCAAGGCTGGGCCTGGGCATCGTCGCGGAGTTTGCTTTGCTGTTGCGTCAGTCCTTGGTCGATGGGGCCGACAGGCAGTTTGGCCGCGATCGGCGGTGACGCTGCATCATCGGGTGCCTCCAATCTGGGACTGCTGTAGAGGAGATACTGGAACTTTGCCTTTGCGCGTGTCGCTGATTTTCGCGATCTGGCAATGGGCGGAACGACGGCGGGTCTTCCGCGGCTGAAACGTCGGCAAGAATTGAAGACCACTTTGTGGTGCCGCGGCAAGTCGCAATACAAAAGGGGCGCGCATCGGCACGGCCCTTTGTGTTCAAGTGTGCAGAGGCTTAGGCATCGCGTCAGCAGGCTTTCCCCGCAGAGATGTCGATTGGCCGGTGCGCCGGGGCTCTTCGTTCAAGATGGTGACGACACCGTCCTTGAACACGCAGCATCGCATAGCGCTTTGGACGGTTACAAAGCGACGGCGGCGCAGAGAATTCTCATGCGATAGCTTTGTGATTGTCGCCTCGGCGTCGGGCAGCATGGTGAGCCTGCTCATCGCAGCCGGTCGCATAGCCCCAAGGCCTTCATCACGAAAGGGTCGTTGACGGAGATGCAGATCAATCGTCCACGCTTTGTCCTTAAGCTGTGGCAGGCGTGCGGTAAAGCTGGGGACGTGGGCCGTGGTGCAGGTGCGGTATAGGCGCGGGCAGGCCAAAAGAATTGACGACGGTCCGGCCCTTAAGTTTGTCCGCCATCGCGACGGACTGCGGGCCTCAGCGGCCCATGTTCAGGAAGACGCTGGCAATCGCAGCGGTGTCACCTGTTGTGATTGGTCCATAAGCGTTTCCCTATCTGACTTGCTCTGTCACGCATAGGCATATGGGTGCGCGGGCGACAGGGCCAAGTAGAGGGAAGTCAGAAATTGCGCAGGATTTGGTGATTGTGCGGCGGTCAATGCGGCGGCGGCTTTGATTGGCAAGCTGGTGGCGAAATGGGGTGACCGTCGGAATCACAAACTGGTCAGCGCGTACCGCCACACCCCTTATCACGCCCGCCCCTGGTCCAAGGCGTATTGTTGCTGGGTGACATGGGCAGGACGGCTCTTTTTCCGGCCCGCGGGCGTTGGTATACCGAAAACGGCGTGACCTGCCGCTGGCACCAAGGCTGTTGGCATTAGGATGTGACGTAAAGCAGGTGACGCTGAAGCGGGGCGACGTGCTGGACTACGACCGATCTGGGTGGCTGACCACCGGCGCAAGGCGGCACGCCTGCCGCCAGTATGCGGCAAGCTTGGACAACGTCTTTTGCCGTGGCGATCTGGCGGATGCGATGCATGGCACCGGGCAATTTTTCAAGGAGGCGGCGCGCTTGTTTGATCGTCGGCGGCGGCTATATCGGGCTAGAGGCGCAGCGGTTGGCGGCCAAAGCGCGGCGTCACGGTCACGGGATCGTTCTGGTCGAAGCGGCAGAGCGTATCTTTGCAGCGCGGTCGCCTGCCCCGAAACTCTACTATTTCGCAATCTGCCACCGCAGCCGACGGTGTCCGATATTCGCTGAAGGGAGCGGCCTTTGTGCGGCTGACAGTGCAGGCGCGGTCACAGGGGCCGAACTGGCGGATGGCAACACGCTGGATATCGATTTTGCCGTGGTCGGCGTCGGATTGCCGCCTGCAACGGGAATTTGGCGGACGGGGGCTGGGCTGACGCGTGGAATTACGGCATTGCTTGCGACGCCATGGCCGCCACAGGGTCGGAATCGCTATATCTGGGCGCAGGCTGATTGCGCATTCGACCCGCAGTGCCGGGCGGGCGGTGCAAGGATTGAAAGATGTGGGCAATGCGATTGAATCAGGCGGAAATGTCGCACAAACTTGTTGGGGGCATGATGTGACTATCAGCCTGCGCGTGGTTCGGGTCGGATCATAATGATTCCAAAACTGCAAATTGCGGGGCTGAACACGATTATACGACGTCTCGTCAAACCCGGGCGCTACGGGCTGGCCGGTCGCAATTGGTATTACAAAGGCATAGTTGATGCCATCGAGCCATGTCGGACGTGCGGCAATTCCATGGTCGGCAAAGCGCTGATAGAGGGCGGGCATCAGCCAGCGGCAAGTGTGTGATCGATCCGAGCACGGAATATGAAGGCTTGCTGCGCCAATGTAGGATTTATCGGCAGGCACACACGCCGCGGCAACGGCGCTGGGTTCCGCAGTCGGGCGGCAGGCGAGCGGCCGGCATCTGCGCCTCCAACGGGACGCGCGTGCGCGAAAGCTTGTTCAACGTGCTGCATAGGCGGGCGTTTGGCGATCGATCCGGGGCGCGGCGGTGCTGGACTGTTCGCAGGGACCGGCGCCGCTGGGGCAGAGGCACTATCGCGCGGCGCATCATCGTCACATTCGTCGATGACGGCAAGGTCGCGCAGGGGCTGATTGCGGGTAATATCGCCAAGGTTAAAGCGCGGGGCCGCTGCAGCCGTCCTGCGCTGCCGCGGCCGACACTTTGGCCAAAGGGCGACGGTGGTGCGGGCTTGGTGTTCCCTTGATCCGGCCTTATGACCAAACACCTCGGCCTGCCCGCCCCTGCGCGCGGCCGCGGCGGCAAGGCCTGGATGCAGCGGGCACGTCCGTGGTTCTTGGAAGTAACGCAGTACCGAATCGCGCCGCAAGGGTTCAAATTCCTCGACACACGCCCGCTACGGCGACACATGGATCAACGCCTGAGGAAGGCGATATGGAACACCTGAATGGTGATTTTCGATTGCGATGGCGTCTGGTGGACACCAGAGCCGTCGACGAGGATCCGCGTCATTCGGCCAACCTTGGCGCGCTAGGGCTGAAACATCGCGCCCGACATGGTGCCAAGATTTGGCGTGCGGACACTGATGGGACATCGGTGAAGAGGCCCGGCGCTGGGTCGGACTGCCGGCAATGGCTAGACCAGACCTGATGACGAAGTGTTGCGGCGCTCGCGCTTGGCGTTGGATGTGATTGTTCGCGTGGGTGATCTGCTGGACAAGCTTGAATGCCGCAAGGGATCCCGACGGCAATCGCGTCGAACGGGCCGCGCCAAGATGAAGGTGTTCGATTGGACGCCGTCCGGCTGCTGGAACCGCTTGCGGGCGGATTTATTCGGCCACGATTAATGGCCAAACTCGCCCTGCGATGTTGCTGCACGCATGGGATTGTGGCGGCGCTGCGTCGCGGCGACGTGGATGATTTGACGATATGCTGCGGGTTGGGATGCGCGGCAGCGGCGGGATGCGCTGTTTTCGCCTATGTCGCTGGAAGGCGGCAGCTGCCCCGGGCGGGTGGCCATAGACGGCATGCCCGTCAGCATATGGTATCAGAATCGCAGCAAGGCTGAACCTGTTAAAAAAGCACCGGCCGTGAAACATCGGCGGCGCTTACGATCGTGACATCTGTCGTGTGCGCGTGCGGCGGTCAATGGCGTCGGTCGCGTCTTGACCAAGGCCGCCCCGTCAAACTTGGTGCGTCATGTCGGCGATCCAAGTTGCGCGAGTCCTCGCCTAGCGCCTTAATGGCGATCTGTTTCTTCGGGCGCACAGCACGGCCGGAATTCGTTGCCGGCGTCTTCCATCACGATGCGGCCTCGGAGTCGCCGATGTCATGCGCCTTGCTGCCCAGCGGTGGCATCAGGCCGGAATTGGCGTCAATCCCGGCCCTGCAAAATAGGCAGGCATCGCGTCATAGACGTCTTTGGTTCATCGGCCCACAGGAATTACAGGTTATATCAGGCGCGTCATCGCCAGCGCGTCGGTGTGGCTGTCGTGCAGCTCGTCCTAGTTTCAACTGGGGGCCATTTTCCCATGTGATCACTAACCGCCATCAACCACGCCGCGCGACAGCGCCCTCTGTGAGGACGGGACCGGCATGCCGACGGGCAGCGCGCCACCATTGGCGGTCCAGCAGGTCCGTTGGCGGGGAGCGAGGGCGCGCAGCTATGACGTCCTGCCATATCTTCGATTGGTTGTCGGTGCGCTTTTTTTTGTGGAGATGGCCGGGCCGTGCATATGGGCCGCGATCAGGTGAAGTCAGCGAAGTCAAATCCATCAGAATGCGCCTCCGTGTAATGCCATCGCGCGTCGGACGCTCTTACGCCCGATTTGGGCGTCAATAAAGGGCAGTTTTCAGCGCCTCTGGCTTCGGGCGAAACGGCCGGGTTCGTACGAAGCGGGATGACCAGCCACCGTTCAATGGCGCCGTCGCGATCAGGTCCAACTGGCTGGCGCGGACTCCGCCCAGCTGCATGAAAGGGTAGAGTTCACCTTATGCGGCATTCGACTCGCCCTCGACCGCGTCTGACCAAGGCTGCTGAAAATAGGTCGGGTTCGCGGCTGCGGGGGACACGAGTGCTGGAAAGCGTCAGCGTACCTCTTGCCGCGG
>Ga0163217_1061046_pt1 | contig 17465 bp, 22 predicted proteins | sample SynspAceP_FD_185933 | JGI IMG/M metagenome (GOLD analysis project Ga0163217, IMG submission 185933) | Saline lake microbial communities from Ace Lake in Antarctica - Synechococcus sp. Ace-P (PacBio error correction) | ecosystem: Environmental > Aquatic > Non-marine Saline and Alkaline > Saline ...
AAAAAAGAGAGAAGATATGCAAATCGATAGCTGGTGATATAGTGCCAGAGCGCGTCCCTCGCAAAACAGGTCCATATGCGGGCACCAAAAGCCGCGCAGTTTTCGGCACGGGGTTATTAGAACCAGAAATTTGGGTTGGGCTCTAGTACGAAACCCCCTCAAACGAATAAAAAGGCAGCCCCACGGTTTAAAGGGGGAAACTGCGTTTTGTGTTTTTTTTGGCCGCCAAGAAAGGCCTGGCGCTTTAGTTCCCCCCTTGGGCAAGCTTAACGGCCGGCCGTGAACCTGCCATACCGCCCGGACACTTTCCTTCTGTCCGCCTCGGCCGCAAGGTTTCCTTCGGCGCAAAGCCACAAGGTTCCAAGACGATGGCGATCAAAACGCCGGCCGGCAAGCGAGACCCGAGGTCATGAAGAAATGCGGACCGCAATTCGGGCAGAATACTTGAACCGCTTTTGGGGTCCCAGTTGGGCAGTAACAAGACCGACCGACAAGGGCAATCGCAGAAGATCACCATGTTTGCGACACGGTTCCCAGTAACGTCTTGACATGGCCATCGGAGATACCCAGCAGCCACAACCATACCGAACATCACGATCACACGGAACAAACCGCCGCCTCAAGACCTCAATCGGATGGTGCGGAAAGACAGCACCAACCTTTGGGATCAAGGCCACAGATGATCAGGAAGATGAACCATGGTGACGACTATGGCGGCTCATCACCCCAGTCATCGCAATTCAGGCCCACGTTCTCGGGAAAGCTGGTGTTCGGGAAAACCGCCGAACATACCAAGCTAAATCGCTGTTGCCAACACCGTCGGCATAGTCGCGGCCTTTCGATCTCTTTGTCGGTTTTGCCTTCACGACCCGCACCACTTTGGTGATACCAGATACGTCCGCCCACGTGATTTCACAACCGCAAGAAGACAAAAACGCCATGTAGACAAAAGCCCGATGACGGCGGCGAGGCTGAACTCAACCCATACTTGAAAGGCACTGGGAAAGGCGAATGACAGCAGCGCGGTTCCAGCTTGTTGTCAATGCTTCAACGGTGACCAAACCAACGGCCATTGCGTCAGAGGTAGCCCAAAGAAATAGCCGATCACGTACCAGCGGAAACCGACAGCATTATCCCCTTGCGTAGGAACTTCAGGCCAAAAGCGTCCAACGCCAACCCCAACCACGAGGGCTGCCAGACCAGTTTCTAGCAGGGCTGCCATACTCAGGGCTGTTGATCGAGGCATCCGCCCGCAGCATATTGGTGCCGACCTTAACAGTGCGAGACCGATCCAATGGTGACAAACAAGGCCAGTGACAGCGGGCGGCAGGGCAAAGGGATATCTTACGATCCGGTGGCCTGAGCAGTTGCGTGGAATATACCACCGATCAGACCACCGCCGAACAGGCAGGCAAAGCTTCCGACCAACGCCCTTGCCCCGCAACCAAGCGGATCATGATCGGGATGAACGCCAAAGCTTGTTGCCTTGCACGATGGGCAAACGCGCGCCAACCGGGCCAAGACCGATGGTCTAGGAAACAAGGCCGCAAATGCCCAGCAAACCGCATCGACATCTGGATAAGGTAAGTCATATCGGGCCAGCCCTGCGGCGCCTGCGTCAGAGCCGAAGCCAAAACCAGCGCGCGCGAGATAATAATCGCAAGCGTGATGTGGACACGAAACATGGCCAGCACGTTGCTGGATGCCGAGGGGCAACTGCTTTGTGGCAGGGCCGGGAGTATATTTAAGGTCGCGCAGCTGCGCTGGCGTCCCGATGAATGCCGTTAGACATCAGTCGTTCCTCCCACTAAGGTCTGATCTTACGTGTGTCAGGGCATTGCCGATTTGCTGGTTCTTTTTCGGGTGCGGACAGAGGGCGCGGATTCTACCTTGCAACAGAACGCGTCCACGGGCGCCAAGGCCAACACGAGATTCGAGTCGCTTTCGCTTAACCGCGAATTAAAAATTAAGTCTTTCAAGGAAACTTGAAGGTGTTTAGCCCAATTCGGGCCGCGGCCTTCTTGCCCGGTGCTAGCGGTCAAGCTGTGCAGGGCTTCCCAGCTCGCGCAGGCCGGTTTGATTTGCCTCGATTAAATTCGATAAACAGGCGCGGTTTTGGGGCCTGGTTGCGCTTAATGCGATAGAGCATCGCCAGCTCGCGCCGGCGCTTGGGGTCCTCACTGCACACCGGCGACCAGCGTGCCAGCGGCAGTGATCTGCCACAATCAAACAGCGGTTTGTTGAATACAGCCCGTGTCCCATTCAGCGCCCATGCCTGTCAGCACATCAACCATCATGCGCAGGCCAGCGGACCCGAAACATCGAAAACAGTTCGGGCCGTCGTGGTCATCGGAGGTCCAGCGAAACTCGGTTGATCCGGGGAAGCCGCAAAAGCAGGCAATCATGGGCCGCGTTAGCAGGGTACGCGCCCGTGTTCGGGTGTCGCGCTGGCCCAAATAGGACTGGCGCGGCGCAGATCACGCGCGGGCAATTGGTGATGTTCTTGATCCGCAACACCGGAGTCCGTGGATTGCCCAAGATGAAACGACAACGGTCCAAGCCCTGCATTGGTCAGATCATCTTGCCGGTCCGACAGACGCAAGGCGGATGTGAATTTCTGGATAGAGTTCCTGGAAGTCACGACCAAGGGTGCGATCAATCGCCGTCCGACGCCCAAGGGGGGCCGAGACAACAGCGATCGCGCGCGGGTCCAGGGTTTGAAAATGCTCATGACGCCAGCCCCCTTCCGGGGTTTCCTTCCCCAGGCCAGCGCTTCCCCAAAAAGCCGGGACCCGGCTTTTTTAAGGAAATAATAGATTGCGGCCATCAGCTTCCCGGCGTTCGGGCGCTGTGATAGAGCGGTGGTTGCGGTTTAAACCGCAGGCGAATTCCGAGGTGCTTTTTCCAACTCGCGCAATGCGGGCTGGAGGCCAACGGCAAGGCGATAACGCGCATGTCAGCGGGCCGCAGCAGACATGTTCTCCACTCATAGACGCGGCAAACATGCGGATGTTATTGATATGGTCATGGGCCGATTTAAGTGCGGAATTTCCTTGAAGGCGGGCCGTGATTAGGCAAAGAAATTACGCAGCAAGTCGCGACCTGCGTAATAGCGGTTGTGGATGGTGTGCGACCGAGCCGGAGAGACTGGATGGGTCGAACGCAGTAACCCTCCACCTCGTCAACACAAATAGGAACAGGGGGCCTCTTTGCCTCTATCCAAGTTGGCCACCGAGGGCCCGCGCCATACCCCTTCCAATGCGCAAATCTGAGCACCTGTGGCAAGTTCGGCGCAGTAGCCGCACACCAGCCTTGGACAGAGCTTTACGAAACTCGCTATCCCGTTAACACCAAGCAAACCGGAGCCTCCATGACGACGCCATCCCGCCCGCCGCCCGTTAACCTTGCGTGATTCTCGGAGCCGCAGGCGTCTCTGAGATGAAACCGTCAGCCGCGTGCTGCGCAATCGCGGCGATGTTCTCGCGGCGACGCGCGAGCGGGTTTTTGGAAAACCGGCGCGAAAATGGGATACGTGCCAACAAGAATCGCAGGCGCGCTTGCCTCCAGCCGCGTTAATCTTGGTCGCGGTCGTGAATCCCCTCGATCTCCAACATGGTGTTCCCGATGTGATGGCCGAATTTCCCGCCGCTCCTCGATGAGGACGTCTTGCAACCTGTTCGTCGCCTGCCCCAAGCTACAAGCCTGAGAAGGAAGAAAAAGTCCAATCTAACAGATGCTGTCATGGCGGCCCTCGGGCGTGATCCTTGCGGGGCTTGGCATACCGAGCCTTCGCGCGCCATGTTTGTCGGTTGCGGGCATTCCCGCTGATCGGGTAATGGAATACTGACGCTGAGCCCGATCGATTGCGCCGTGGGCATTTCGCACCGGGGGGCCGCGCAGGCGCATGCCGACGCGATTTGTCGATGCGGGCTACAAAAAGAAATCGCTTCGTCGGCAGCATGCTGGGTATGACCACCCGGGCGCGCAAACGGTTTGAAGCTTTGTCGCCCAACTTGGTAACGCGGCTAGAAAGCTGGGCAGACCGCGAGTTTCTTACGGTGGCGGATCAGGGCATGGCAAAGGACGCGAGTTGACCGCAGCAAATGCTGCGCGCAGCCCTGATCTGATTTCATCTACTACTTCGAACGACGTCGTGGGCCGCGGGCGGGCTGCTTTACCTGGTCGAGAAGGGCTATGAAATTCCCGGGCAAGCTGGGTTTTTGGGCGGGCCTTCAACGGCGTCGATATCTTGGGCGGCCAAACCGATGCGGCTTGCCACCAATCGACAGTTGCCCGTGCTGAGATGCGCAAGTTGGGCCGGCTAAGGTCTGGTGCTTAGCCGTGATGGAAAACACTGCAGGCGCCGCCCGAAGATCGTCAAGCTGACCCGATAGCTAGAGCGCGCATACTCAATGCGCGGGCGGCGGAATAATCAGTCAAATCAAGGGAAGGTAGGCGGGTGTCGACCAGCCCGCCAATAAAATGGGGTCAGCACTCGCTGACGCATTGTTTCGCATGTGCGAAACAATAGACAAAGTAGTGCTGAACCTTAAACTTATGATTCGGTAACCTTTTGTGGCGAGCGATTTTAGGTAGGACGCACCCGCGGTGCATGACGCTTGCGCTCAATGCCGGATTCGAGGTAAGCGCTTGCGCAGGCGGATCGCGTTTGGGCGTCACCATCCACCAGCTCGTCATCATCCACATAGGCAATCGCCTGTTCCAGCGACAACGTGATCGGCGTTGTCAGACGCACCGCGTCATCGTGCCGGCCGCGCCGCACGTTGTTCAGCTTCTGCCTTCCAGCGGGTTCACTTCGATCATTCTCGCGGCTTGTCTCGCCGATGAATCAATGCCGGTAAGATCGTTCCTGCGCGCCGATGAACCATGCGGCCGCGATCTTCAGGGTTCCACAGCGCAAAAACGCGACTGAGACATCCATTTTCCATCGAGATCAGAACACCATGCCACGGCGGCCCGAATGGCACCTTTATAGGGGGCCCATTCCGTGGAGACACGCGGTTCAGAACGCCCGTGCCGCGCCGTGATCGGTCAAAAATCACCGTGATACCGATGCAGGCCACGCGACGGGATAGTGCCCCGAAGGATGCGGGTCTTGCCAGCGCGCCTGCGGCTCATTTCGACAGATTGCCCTTGCGAGGTCCGGTGCAGCTTCTCGATCACCGGCACGGTGTATCGTCATCCACATCGAGGGTGACTTCCTCAAGATGGGCCCTCGTGAACGCAACGCCGTCCGATTTCACGAACAGCACCTGGGGGCGCGAGATTGACAGATCAAAACCCTTCGCGCGCCAATGTTTTCCGATCACCAACCCATGCTGCAATTCGCACGCGCCCAGCAACCTCGACGCGTCGCCGCCGGGGGTGTAGAGATCTTGATGGCGACGTTTGATTCCCGCCTCCCGCATTTAGGCGATTCCGAAAAAAATAAAACCCGCCCGGGGGGGCCCGAAACCTACCTTCTTGCCATCCCGACCTGCCAGGGCGAGTCGTTTGATCCAAGGTCACGGTATGGTGGGGCGGTCACGGCTGCGCGGGGTAGGGCCGTATCCACGGCGAGCCACAGATCGTGTCGCCACGGTGGCTTTCGACAGCCTGCCAGCCGACACATCGCCTGGCAATTGCTTCGTCGTATCCTGCTTGACCAAAGGCCACGGAAGGCTTGGGATGCGGGTGACGCGGAACTGGCTCGATCTTTTGGTTAATGGCGCGACAGGGCCTGCACGGTGGCACCTGACTTAAGCGTGCCCGAGATTCGAACGCGCCCGGTCAGCAAAGCGCCAACAATGCGTCGTTGCCTCAGCGTGGTCCGCCAGCATGCGGAAGTCCTCGTTGGCGCGCGTCCTGTTTCTGGGCGGCGGCACATGGCGCACGACCAGATCAAACATACGCGCCCGAGCTCTTTGCGTGGCCCGCCAGCTTCAGCATCGGCCAGCCAGAGCGGCCAGAGAAATACATATGCGGGAAATCAGTCTGTATCTTCGTTGCATCAAAGCGCGGCAAACAGGTCGAAAGCATTCGTCCAGCGCGCGTCCGAGCCTCAGCGTCGGGCGCTTTCAACTTGTTCAGCACCACGAAAGAAAAAGAATATGGACGCCCCAGGAAAAGGGGCCAAGCGCCAGCGCTTTGGAGGTCACAATTTTCGGTCTGCGGCATCGGGCCTTTCAGCGGCATCGACCAGCAAGACAACGCCGTCGACCATGGACAAGATGCGTTCGCACCTCGCCACCAGAAAATCAGCGTGACCGGGGGTGTCGACCGATGTTGATGCGCGTGCCCTTCCAATCAAACGGACGTGGCTTTGGCGAGGATCCGTGATCCCGCGTTTCGCGCTCAAAGGTCGTTGGAGTCCATCGCCCCCGTTCGGGTCGTGGCCTGGTTTTCGCGGAAAAGATGCCGGACTTGTTCAGCAATTTCGCCACGAGGGTCCGTCTTGGCCGTGTTCACGTGGCGATGATTCCCGCAATATTGGCGCAGATCCAGAGCGGTGCGTCTTCGAAAGAGAGGAGTTGCGCGGCGCGTAACCGCAAGCCAGCGCAACAGGCTAGGGGGCACAGTGCCGCAGTGCGGCAGGAGGGCTTTGTCGGCAATTATTGCCGACACTTATCAAGCTGCGCAACCGCGCAACAAAAGTCAGGCGCGCATAGCCATCGGGATCTGCCGATCCGGCGTTGAAAAGCAAGCGCACAGCCTCGATGGTGTTCGGCCCGACGATCCCGTCATATTTGCCCGGAGGACAGCCTGCGCTGGACAGGTCGTTGGGCTGCATTTCGCGCCGCTCATGATTCGACAAAGCGCGATCCCCACGCCGGCAAGCTTTGCCCTGAATGGCACCGCCGCCCCGGATACAGGTCCGACAGATGACCGACACCGATCACATAGGCATCGGCTGGATGGTATGGTTCGATTACATGGGAACGTGTTATAGATCACACCGCAGCCCCCGCGATCCGGCGGCACGAGGATGGAGCTGGACCATGTTCAGGCACTTGTCCGCCGTCAATCTTGCGCACCCCCATCGGCGTTCCATATCGCTGGGCGCCGCTTCTGATCGCCTCGCCCGCCTGCCATAGTCAAACCCGCTGGGCAGGCGCACTCCCATCCCCCAAGGCTGGGCCCTTGGTCCAGCCGCGCGCGCGCAGGTAATTGCGTCGCAGGCCAGCGCATCGACAGGACTGTCGCCCCACAGATGTCGCGCATGCCGCTGCCCGTCGCATCGACCGCAAAGCGCACATAACTGTCGGGCATGAACTGGTATGGCCCATCGCACCTGCCCACGAGCCGCGCATCTCAGCGCATTGTCCACATCGCCCGATTGCAGGATTTGCAGCCGGCATAACTGCGCTTCAAAAAAACGTCTTGCGGCGAACCGTCAATAGCCAAGGTCGCATGGCAAGAGATGATATTGGTTGTCACCTCTGATTGCGCCATAGGCAAGTCCTCAAGGCCCCCAAACGGCGGCAAGAAACATGGCCTTCCCGACGTCCGTAGGGCGCGCTCTATCGCCATCGAGGTGCTGCGATATTGGTCGAAGGCGCCGCTGGCCCGTCTTGGACGCCCGGTTGGACCGAAGAAGACACCGGCCACTGTCGAGATATTCCCAAAAGCTGCTTGGGAACTCCGACTGGTTGCGGTCGCGCTCTATCACCAACAGGCAGGTAGGTTTGCGCGGGCAAAGGCCGTGTCAAAGGTGCGCCCGTTGATGCCTGGCGCAGCGCACGGTGCGAACAATCACGCGCCCAACGGGTGAAGCCTGCGGGATTTTGCTGGCAATCGGGTGTGGCTTTGCAACAACGGGTTGGACGCTGACGGATCCGCGCCGCGCGCCTCTGGGCGAATGGAGTCGTGTTTACCGCAAGGCTGGTGCGCGTCCACCGCACGGCAACGACTGCCAGCCGCGCGGCATCGCCTTGAGCCGAGGTCAGGCCCTGCAAATCGCAGGGCAAGGCCCTCCTGAAAGGGTCACAAGTCCCAATAAAACCAAGGATCGTCCAGCGCCATGGGCTATGTCCGTAACTGCTCGCCCTGTCATAATAGGCGCGATTGTTGCTCAGTCGGGAACCAAATCGCGCCAGGGCGGCCAAGTGAAACGCTTTACCGAATGCCGCGCGTTTGCCGGGTTTTCGCGCTGAGCGCTTGCGGCCTTTCAAGGTTGCTTTGTGCTTGGCGCCGCGTGGGGCTGCGCGATTTGCGCGCTTCGCCCTTCATCTCGAGCATCTCCAACAGCAGACCGCCGGTAATTGGGCGGTGGCCTCGCAAAGGCGCACGAGGACGCGCTGACTCGAGGCGAAATGACCGTCCCGGTACGGGTCCCGGTCCCAGGCATGTTGGGCCTCTGCATCATGGCGGAAGTATTGCTTGACCCAGCGAGCGCATGGGCAGCGAGGCCAATCAGCGCCGTTTTTCATCGAGCCTTCACAAACACCCGAACCGGGCGATTCCACTGATCCGACTCGGAAATTCGCTGCCGACGCGGTCTGAGCAAGATAAGCGCGAGAATAGGATCATTCGTGGTCGCGCTCGGCCATCATTGCCTGCGCATCCGGCCTCGGAAATTGTGGTTGCGGTCTGCTCTAGCATCTCCTCATCCGATGCTGAGCCCGTCCTTGCCCCAGCCAAGTGCGCCTTGAATCAGCGCGCGTGCGCACGATCAGGTCGGCGTAGCGACGGATGGGCGAGGTGAAGTGGCGTATTGCGTTAAGCGCGAGCCGAAATGGCCGGAGTTGCGGGCTGTAGACAAGGCCTGCCGTCATCGACCGCAGGTGGCTTACGATGATCATTTCCGCATCCTCTATCGCGCCGGCGGCTTGGTCGAGCAGCGGTCAGATGTGAGGTTTGCAAGCATTTGGCCCTTCGCCAGCGTTAACCCTGCGGCTTGGCAAACGCTGCGCAAGCGCTTCCATCTTTTCGGGCGTGGTTCGTCGTGACGCGGTAGAGGCAACGGCGGTGGTCTTTTCGGCAAGCGCCCTCGGCGGCGGCGCATTGGCCAGCACCGATGCATTCCTCGATCAGCTTATGGCATCGAACGCGCTGACGGAAGGCAACGGACGCGACTTGGCCGTCCTTCGCTGAGAAAATAATGCGATCCGCTCGGGCAGATTCAATGCGCAAGCGGCTGGCGGCGTTCGCGCGCTTTGACGAGCGAGGCATAGGCGGCCCAGACGGTTCAGACCGGACTATCAAGCAGGGGCGGCGTGAATCTCGTCGGGCTGACCGTCGATGGCTGGCTTGGGCTGTCATCACGACAGCGAGGCCTTCGATTGCAATCAATCCGCGCAACGAACGGTGGCTGAATCTTGTGGCCGTCCTCGCCAAAAATCATGCCGCAGGGCGATACAGCGCGCGGCAACATCTTTCGTGAAGCGAACATAGTTCGCCAGACAAGCCGATCCGGCAGGCAATCGGACCACGCGGTCGGGGAAATAGGTGGACATTGGCCAACGCTTGCGCGCCGTCGGTATCATCGCGGAACCGGGTTGTCACGTAGGCCGCCACATCGGCAATCGCGACCCACAGGATGTGGCCGCCGGGATTGGCCGGATCGGTCGGGCATCGCGCACAAGCCCGCGTCGTCGCGTCGCGCGCATCTGCGGGGTCTATGTTAACAGCGGCACATCGCGGCTAGGTTTTTCGCGTTGCCGATGCCTTGAGGCTTGGCCGCGATCGGCCCTCGTCCCAGCAGGGCTTTGCGGAAAGTCCGTCGGAATCCGTGGGTTGGTGGATCGCCATGAGCGAGACCTGTGCGGCCGATCCGGCCTCGCCAAGCCGCCGCCACGATTTGCGCGCTCCGGGCCAGGCCATTGCGGTTCTTGCCCGCCGACCTCCTTCCGCCTCGACAATTCGCCACGACCGCGGCCTGAACCGCACCGGGGGGTGAACGCGCCATTAACCTTGTCGATCTTTCTCTCGGACGGGCTGGAATGCGCCCACCTTCGCTGAATTTGCGGAACAATTCACCGAGGAACTGCGGGCGTCCCGCGTTTTTGCCGCCGACGCGCTTGATCAGGCGGGCCCTCATACAATGTGATCCTCGGCCCGCGACTTTGGCTGAGGCGCAACGAGCAATCGTCGCCCGCACCGATACCGGGATCGCCTGACTTGGCGACAAACAATCACGCGGGGCGCGTCGCCCTCTCCGTTTCCATTCGAGCGGTTGCTAGAAACAGATCGCCGTCCGCGTCAGCGCAGCGCTTTCGGTCATTGGCTACGGGGGGCAAAAGCGCTGGGATCGTGGAACGTGTTTTCGTGCTTCTCTCAGATGCCCTTCGGCTGCAATTCGCGCAGAATCCGCCTTGAGGTCGATGCGTGCAAGCTCCCTTGACGCGCAAACAGACGCGCGATGTCGCGCTTTTGGCTTTGCGTGGGGTTCTGGGTGATGAAAATCGAGGATTTCATCTTTGGTGGGAAGGCTTTTTCAATGGGCCCGCGGCTACCACGCACGGGGGCGGGCGTCCACGGCCCATTCGGTCAGGTCCGCGCGCGTGTCGATGTCTTTGCAGCGTGTCGATGAGATGGTTTTGCCTTGCGGCAGGCGCGGCGGCTGTCGGAAAGCGGCATGGGGCGAGACCAGCCGCACAATCTGCAGGAAATCGTGCTGGCAGCGGGCGACGACGCGCCAGCCCGATCAGCCGTACCGCCATCGGGCAGGGCCGAACACGGTAATCGGCGGTGCGAGGGGCTTTGAAGGCCCACGCGCGATGCGGGGGCGTCGATACCGGGATGTCAGCGCGATGATGCAACAGCGGACCGATGCCGCATGACGGAAAAATGCGGCCATAACGGTCGCCGAGAATTTGCCGCGTCCTTGCGGGATCGCGGCCATATCAGCGGGCCAAACGCGGGCTGGTCAGACCTTCGTATCAGGTGCCACGGCGAGCACGATCTTGCCGCGGGGAATCGCGGAGGCGGCGCATAGGCGCGCTTTGATGGCGGACCACCATGCAGACGTTGGTTAACCCGAATGCCTGCGCCCCAGTCTGGTTTTGACGCGACGGGCACGGTTCTTTAACCATGATGACCAGAATTGGCGCATTAGCGGGCGGCTCTTATATCGCGGTGTGGGATACCTTGCGTCCGGGATATTCCGGGGCCGTGGGGGGTGAAGCCTAGGCCTTTGAATAGAAGGGATAACGTAGGTTTTGGGCGCTGAGATGGGTCTCGGTGATTTGGGGCAGGGCGTCTAGGCGGGCGAGCGCGTCCTCAATAGCGCGCGGCGTGGGCCTTTGCCGCGATGACGCCGCAAGGACAGCGCCACGCTCGATTTTAACCAAAAACATGGTAAAAGCGGCGCAGCGGGCGGCGGCAACCGGGTTTCGCATCCGAGCCCGATCAGGTGGATTCGGCGCCCATCATCGAGGCCGTCGAAACTCTTCAGCCTCGCTCACGCCCTTGCTCCGTCATGACACCTTTGATGCGGAATTTTGTAGCACGCATCCAGAATCGGGCCCCTCGTCACCGCTCGCGCATGAACATGCGAAAAAAGTCACTCAAGATGCGGGCGTAGATGGCTTTCAAAACTGGCCATTTTTCGACTTGACACGCGCTCGTTCCCTACTTGGGTGCATTGGTTTTGCCGACAGGCCAAACTCCACCACCGGCAGTGGTTCTTGACATAACGCGCGTCCGAGGTGCCGCCCGGGTGCTGATGCACGGGGGTGACGCCAGTTTCGGGCCTGCACTGCGGCGGCCACCAGATCGACAGCGGAACCGGGGGCGTCAAGGAAGCTTTCGCCTGATCATTTTGGAGGGGTTCATCTCGACAGTGATGCTGCGATCGTGATTTTTGGCGACCTCGGCATGCAGCCAATCGTCAGCGCGGCAGACGTGTTGCCAGATCGTGAAGCGGATATTAACATGGACCTGACATGCGCAGGATACGTGTTGCGGCATTGCCCGTGTCAAAAGCCGTGACTGCAAGGGTGGAGGCGTCGAAATGATCGCTGCCGCTCAATCAAGCGTATGCGACGACAGCCGGTCCAACCAACGCCGCCATCGCGGGCACCGATTACTTGGCGCGGTGCGGATAGGCGAGTTGGCCTTGGATGCCCGTCCGCGTGATCATAGCGGTCGATGGAGCCGCGCCGCAACGATCTTCATTGCCTCGCCCCATCACCTCGGGCAGGTCGGTTCGCCGAACCAGACAGCGTCATGCGCTCGGCCTTGGGCCTCCACCAGTCCGAAGGATCGGCGTCTTGTGCCCATCGACGCGTCGGCCTTCCCTTCGTCGCCGGTTGATGCGAAGGATCACAGCGCCAATCGGGGGGGTGTCACGACGAAATCAATCGCGGCGGCCGGCTGAAAGGCGGCAACGGCGGATTCATATCCGTCGATTTCCGCGCATACAGATAGCCCCTCCTTGAATCTCGACCGCGAACGGATCGACGGTCCACGCGCCCTCGTCCGCCCACCGGCACCGGAACATTCGGTAGAGCCGGTTGAGCCGAGGCTGCGGTTGGCCCCTTTTTGCGCCGCCAGCCGCGCCCATAGAGGTTGCGGTGCCTGTTGCGGTCGCAAGCGAAACAGGTGAACGCCCGCGCCCGTCACTAAGTTCTCCAGCAAGGTTAACGGCACCGCGCTCAACAGGGGTGACGGAGGCGCAGCGCACAGATCGGCGTCAGGGCAAACGGGGTGCCGTTCATGGCGGATCCTTGGGATAAGGTCGAGGGTGCAGAGGCTATTTGTCGTCGCACAGACCGGAGGGCATGCTAGGTTTACGAGGCGAATACGACCCAAACCAACAAGGCTGGTGGCTTTTACAGGACAACAAGCGGCTCAGACGAAACCAATGCACGCGCCCGATCCCATAGCCTAGCATCTCGTCGGCGGTCCACAAGTCCCAGCGATGCAGCAGATCCCGCCTGCGAAACCACGCTTAGCGAGGCAAGTCTTGGGCCCTTGGCGTTCAAGCTTCCGATTGCGCGGCCCGATCTCATGGGAATTTAACGGCGCGGGATCCATTGGGCCCGTCTGGCGGCGGTCTTTGGTCTTTGGTCAGCCCGCGAAGGCCGCGTTTGGTGCTGCGCGCACCGGACCAGCCGCCGGATCGCAGGTCTGGAAGGGCCATCGGAGTCCTGGCGGTGCAGGCGACCGGGTGCGACTGAGCCTATCAGGTCTGGCAACCATGGGTATCGGGGTGCTGCGCGCGAAGAAGCGGCAGCACGGGCGCTACGCTTGAGCACGGCTGGAGAACCGCAACCGCTGCCCTTGGCAAATGGGCTGGACTGATTTGCAGGACCAACCCATGTCGCCCAACGGTCGAGGTTGCCGCCCAACCGATCCGGCGCGCGCCTGAATGCCCTTTGCATTTGCACTCATCTGCCGACCCGCATGGGCCCGTTTGTGGTCGAGCAATTATTGCCCGGACCACGATCCAGACCCCCCACTGCCCCGGTGATCCTGCCGCGATATGTGGCTGGACCGATGACCGATGTGCAGCGCCAAGAAGCGGATCACGCTGCGCACGCCCTATTTTGGCTGACCCAGACGATCCACCGTGCTGCCCGATCAACGCTTCCTGCTGAGGTCAGCGTCGAGGTGCAAAAGCCTGACCGGACAGCGAGATGCGGGGCCGCGCGCGATTGGTGATTGGGGCCGCCAGCCCACCGCGATTGGAGCGGCATTGGCCCGATGATCCACCCTGTCATTTGACGAGACCGTGGTGTTGCCAAAGGGGGCTGTCGCTGGTGTGTCCCGCGACGGTGCTGCCCGAGCAATGGTGGAACGGTCCGTGCCGGGCCGGGGGATATCCCCGTGGTCCGGGGGCAAGAAGGCCGCGCGGTGGTCGAGGCCTTGGCGGCGGCGGAAGGGGAATCAAAAATGCAAGAATGGCGAGTGTTCGGCAGCGATCGGGTCCGCATCTAGTCGTAAAACGCCTCGCGGACGCTAACGATCACTTGAATTTCGGTCAAGGCGCGGTCCATCCAGCTCGCGTCCTCGTCGCTTTAATTCGTGGCCCCAGCCTAGCCCGTTCTTCCAGCGTTCCCGTAGCCTGTGACATCCAGCGGCGCGGATCGCTTTGTTTAGGATCGCCGACGGTTCGCGCACGGCCTCGGCCCTCGTCCACACCGCTGGCGGGTAAGACATTAAGGCGCGCCCCGCTGGCCTTCTTGGGCAAGCCATCATCCCGGGGAATCGCCACTTGCACGAAGCAGCGTGAACACAAGCGCTGGCGTTTGGGTTTTTGGGTTTGGGATCAGGTGCCTCGGTCATGGGATCCGAGGTGCGTCAGGCGGGCGGGCGCTGTCAAGCCGCCCGCGAACTTGGCCTAGAAGCGGTAGGTGACCGAACAGCGTGGACACGGCCACATTCCCGGACACGATGGGGCTGTTCTTGACCTGTCAGGCAGGAAAACTGGCGCCGCACGGTGCCGAAAGCCTGTGACGTTGGTCTGACATCGGCACGTCAGGTCGCGCCCAGATAGGCGTGATGCTTTTTCGCCCACTTGTAGCGCACGCCCCTCGCATCATACCTCGGTCCGCAGCGTGACCCGTAGAGGTAGTTGCTGAGGTTGGCGTCTTTCCAGCTGACGCCCACCGACAGAGCCAGCGGGAAGCGTCCGAGCATCTGCGCGACGACAGGGCGCGGTGATTTCCGAGCCGTTATGCTGCCCGGTCAACTTCCGTCCTTGGCGGTAAAGGTGGCGCTGATGCTGCGGCGAAAGAAGCGAAGCTGGCGCGCAAGCCCTGCATCGATGGTGGGTCTCGCGGTCGAGCCCTGCCCAGAAGCGCTGCGTGCTTTCATTAATAGCGCGCGCGGGGCGTCAGACAACGGCAACGTCGGGCCATCGCGCGCAGCAAAGATCAAAGCGCGCGCCATCCGTGCCCAATTTGGCAACCCGTTGCCGTCCCATAGCGGAGACCGCGGGGCGAGGCCGATGCCGCGCGTCTTGGCCCGCGTAACGCCGGTGGAGCAACCATGGCCGCGCCGACGCTTGAAAGCCCGTCGGGCGCTCTTTGCGCGTAAGCGGCGGGAGAGAAGGGCAATCAAGCGCGAGGCTGGTCCGAGGCGAGAAAGGGTTTGATAGACAAGGGATGCCTCCGATGGACGTCTTTGGCGAGGGACCGCAGGCGCGACATAGCGCCAAAGGGCCGTGGGTGCAAGTCAGCCTTTGGTTTTACGAGCCATCCCCAGAATCAGCGCGCAGGCCCCGGCGAAGGCCGACAACCCCTTGCTGGCCATGTGGGTGAGGCGGCCAATGCCCGAGCAGACCGAGGCCGAAAATTGGCGAACCAGTGGCGCCGATGCTACCGAGCACAATGTTTGCCAGCAGCCCGTTGCGCATCATATCGGCTCGCGCCCAGCCTGCAAGCACCAGCCCACGATAAGCGCTGATATCCAACCGATGCTTGGCATGAATGTGTCCTCCGTCTAATTGCCCTCAAAGTTAACGCGTGCCCACCCGGCATCGCAACAGAATAAGCGTTTGGGTGCAGGTCGGGTAAAATAAACCTATTGTGGCGTGCAACCGGGGCTGGGCAGCCGACTGCAAAGAGTGTGCGTGCAATCAACGACGCAGATCCCGGCTCGGCCGCCAGTTCCGGGCGATCTCGGGCCGCTTAGGAATCAGCGCGGCGGCCACTACGAGAAATAAGCAGCGCACTGTTCGGTGGTGTTGGTCCAGTAGCGCAGGGTATGTTCGAGGCGCTGCGGTTTGCGGAAACACCGCATCGATCTCGCGCCGCCAACGCCGTAGAACGCGGCCCAGCAACGAGGCCGATGTGCGAGGGACGCCGGCGAGTGATACCGCAAGCGATCCCGATGCTTTGCAGCAAGGTGAAGACGTGGGCAGCAAATGGCGCCGAGCAACGACATAACCCACGCCCGAGATCAAACCCCCAGCGCAAGCAGCGTGCCGCGCATGGGTTTAGTCCGCAGCAATGCTCGTTAATCGCGGGTCTGGAGCGGGTCTTTCGTCCACGGCGCTTCACGATCACTGCAACAGTAAAGGTTCACGTTGTTCTTTGGAGCGCAATGGAGCCTGCCGACAACGACCGAAAGGGGGGAACTTCGCCATACATGACCTCGCCCGTCTCGCGTCCACGATCCTTGTGGATTTGCCGATGAACACGCCCATGCCGAGGCAGCGCCTCGCGAACGATAACAGCCCTCGACCACTCGGAGAGCGCGCACCGATGAAGCAGTTATCCTCGATGATGGTCGGACCTGCCTGCATTGGGCTCCAGCACTGCCGCGAGCCGGAGCGCGGAACAGGTGGAACGTTCCTTGCACCACTGTGGCGCAGCTTTCCGACGGTCCCCATGTGTCCGACCATGGTGCGCTGTCCACATAGGCACCGAGGTCACAACGAGGGCATTAGCACGACGCGGAGGGGCGAATATTAGGCGCTTTGCGGACGAAATGCAGTTTTGGCACAGCGGAAAGCCGCCTCGGTCCACGCGCGGCATCCCAGTCGTGCCACTTGCTGTCTACTTTATCCCACCAGCGCCGGCCTTGGGCGACCGCTTTGCATTCCATGTCTTTCAGGCGGAACCCGAGCAGAACGGCCTTTCCGCCCATTGGTTAAACGTGCCAATCGCCACTGTCTTGACGCTCCGCCACACGAAGGCTGCCTGCTGTCGAGCGCGCTTAGGGTCGCCTGCGATGCGCATCGCGGGTCTCGCTTGGTTGCGGGCGTATGCCCGTCGCGGGCGTCCATGCGCTTTCGATGGCTGTTTCTAGTGCTCGCGTTTCGACATGACTGGTCCCGATGCGTGCTGTGGTCTAGAAGTTGGGGCTTGCCTATAGCCCTTTGAGGGCCCTTGGAGGAAAAGAATGAAGACGACACGCCAAGCGGCAGTTCCGAAGACGCGCCCATCAGGAATATTGAGGCGTTGGGTTGGGGTTCCCTGTGACCCCCGCAGACCGCAGGCGCCTGCGTATCGGTTAGCGTTTGCCGATAATGAATTTTTCCTGTGCGGGACGAATTGCGGCCGTGCGCTTGCAAGTTGGAGCTTTTGAAGCCCGAGAGGAAATTGGATGAGGCGGGCGGATAGCACGGTTTGTGCTGTTTGGCGGCGCGCGGATGCCCGCAGTCCGGGGTGCAGGGGCGCAGTGCCGCGGCGACGGATATGTCGTGTATTACGAAAGCCAGGGGGCGCGCGCATTTGCTGAGGGCGATCACCAAAACGCTCGCTCGCCGAGGGTGGCGCGAACTGGGATCGTGACCACGGGAGGTGGTCCGGGGGTGATGGAGGCGGCAATAAAGGCCGCGATGGATGCAGGCGGCGCTCGGTGGGCTTGAGCATTGGTGTTGCGCGCATGAGCCAGGCCCCGAATGAATACGTCACCGCTGAGCTGTTGCTTTCAACTTCCACTATTCGCCATCCCGCAAGATGACTCTTGAATGCGCGCGCCGGCGATTGCGGTGTTTCGGCCGGCCCTTTGGCACGATGGACGAGAACCTTTGGAGGGCGTTAACCTTAATCCAGACCGGGCCGGATGGAGCG
>Ga0163217_1117060_pt1 | contig 17464 bp, 22 predicted proteins | sample SynspAceP_FD_185933 | JGI IMG/M metagenome (GOLD analysis project Ga0163217, IMG submission 185933) | Saline lake microbial communities from Ace Lake in Antarctica - Synechococcus sp. Ace-P (PacBio error correction) | ecosystem: Environmental > Aquatic > Non-marine Saline and Alkaline > Saline ...
AAGAGAGATCAATGGGTTAGAACTGTATTTTTGTGTGTTGTGTTCGATTAGTGTTTTTGCTCTCTATTTTGTCTATCTTCGCCATATAGGTTGCCCAACAGCGGGCCCATGGCCACCGGGGTAAAGAAAAAATTCGCAATCGAAACCCGTCGATCGGTTACATCTGAAAACAGCTTTCAGCGTCGCGGCGAAGGTTTTTGGGTTTTTTTTTGCGCCTCTGGATCATCCCCTTTTCGAACCGGGCCGCGTGTTCGTCCGTTTTATTTTTTTTTGGGAAATTCGTCCCCCCAAAAAAAATTGTCGCTCAAAATCGATCAATTGGCCGGCTGGCCCCTTTGGGCCGATTGCCAGTTTTTGTGATTGGGGGTTGCAACCTGCGTCTTTGGAAAGACGACATTAGGGGGCCCGCAAATTCTTCCAGCTCAACAACCCGGTCTTTTTGCCAAGTGTCCACCCAAGGTGTCGTTGCATGTTAGAACATCAGAATATTCAATGTTTTTTCCTTTGTGTTTGGGCCGACGCGGATTACGCGTTGCCAAAGTTTTTCGCCGTTGAGAAGGCCGATGAATGCGTCGGGCCGCGTTTTCCAGACGTCGATGATTTCTTCGCGTATTTGAATCTTCCGGTTTTTTATCCAGCCGCTCATTTCGCTGGCGAAGTCCCCATCAAAGATAGCCGAAAATTCGTCAAAGATTGATGAAGCCCTGCATCTTGATCTTCTTGCGCAGGATCTGGCCATCAGCCAGTTATACGATCTGGCCCGTCGGGCCAGTTTTCCGGCTCGCGTTTTATTGCGACACCAAACCCACAGACTGGCAACCCGCGCAATTGGGGTTCAACAACGGGTAACCGCAGCGAGAAACCTTACCGCCGACGTTTTCAAAATAGACGTCGATTCCGCGTCGGCGCGACTTTAGCAGCTGGTCGGCAAAAATCGGTTCCGCCTTGTGGTCATGCAGGCAATCAAGCCCAATTTCGTCAACAGCCGTAAGCGCATTTAATCCGCGCTTCCCGCGATCCCGACCACACACAGCCCAACAGTTTGCCGATTCTGCCCACGGTCGCCCCGACGGGGCCGTGGCCCGCCGCAACGACGATCGTTTCGCAGCCTTTGCGTGGCCGATCTTGGTCAGCCCGCCAGGCGGTTAAAGCCGGGCCATGCCCAGCAATGCCAAGCGCCAACATGAAAGATGCTCGGGGGATTGATCAGCTTGGTCCACCCGTCCCGCTGACAGTGCGTAATCCTGCCAGCGCCGTTGAAGCTGAAGGACCCATCCGCCTGATGCAAATCCATCGAATATGCGACGTCCACGACTGCGCACAGTGCCGCCGATCATGACATCATCAATCTTGGACAAGGTCAGCCATAGGATTTTGCATCGCTCATCGGCCGCGCATGTACGGATCAGAGAGAGATTACTCGTCCGCAGCAGCATCTGATTGTCGCCGCCTCGGGATATCCCCCCTCGACAAGATTTAATGTCTTTTCGTCGGTTCGCCCTTTGGACCGTTCCGCCAGCACCAGCTTGTCCGGTTGCTTTGTCATTCTGCGTCATGAGTGATTGCTCCTATGCTGCTGCTTCAAGAATGCGACGCGCGTCGTCCGGGTGAATAATCACCATGGTTCGCCAAGTTCCCGTCATGCCCATGGGTCTTTCAAACGCAATGCAACGATGTGATCGTTTTATCTGACGGCATCGACATCGTAATCGCTTCACCGCGTTTTTATGGCCGAGGTCCTCAAAGAACCCGCGTGTCCGCAGCGGATGGCTGCATCGATCCGGTCCTGTACAGATCCATCGCGATCTCCAAGACGTTGGCTGCGTATTGCAATAGCCTTTTTCGCGCTTGGACCGCGTTGATCGTTCATCAGAGATCGGCAGCACGACCGGGCAGGGTACGCGCATGGTCTGTGGTGTTGTACGCGGTGATCTCGTGGCCGATCTATGGCTCGACCAGTCTTGCGGCACACGGCACCGATTAGAACCGTTTCAGCCAACGTCGCGGTCCACAATAGATTTTGCGCGAATGTCATAGTCTTTGGAGGTCCGCGATGGCCTGGGGCCAAGCATCGATCAACGTGCGCATACAAGGGTTTCGCGGCAAAACCGTCTTGGATCGGGGGTTGACCGGTAGGTCAGATATTGCTCGCTAATATGTACAAACGGATCAGCGCAGCGCCATTGGCGATCTGTCGCTCGGGCAACGGTTGTAGGTGACTTTCCGGATCAAGGATTGAGAACACGGGAAGCAATGCGCACTAACGGAACGGCAGTTTTCGCGCCTTTTTCGGCGGTTTCGTGATGACCGAATTGGCGTTCATCTCGGATGCGGTGGCGGGGAGAGTGGAGGAACCGTGCCGAACGGCATTGCTTTTCAATCGCGGGCGCCACCTGGAACGTCAGGATGTCCACGCATCGCCGTCTTTCAGCGGCAGCCGCAGCAATAAATTTGGGTTGCGGTCGATCACCCGACCCCCGCCGACAGCAAGTTAGGAATTGTGATTGTCTTCATCCTTGATTACGTCAACGGCCTTGAGGCAAGTAGCATACCGTGGATTTGGCTCGATACCACCGAACTCGAACGCAATGTGCGTCCGCTTTTCAAAGCGTCCCCGCAACCTGTCCTAAACCCGCGTCTTTTTCCTGCGCTGCCGCGCATAAATGATCAAGGACTTTTGCGTCGGCTGGAACCTGATCTTTCAAGTCCCGCAATGCGGCCTTGCCAAACAGGATACGTGTCGGGTTGTGAAAAATCAAAGTCATCTCATGGTTTTAGTTTCTTCAGTTTCGACGTGGAGACCGGACGTTGATGTTTCCGCGTGTGGCAATTTGAATAGGGGGCAGAACCCTGATGGGTCGGCTTCAACGACGGCGCTGCGCGTCTGCGCGTTCATGGCCCGGGAGATGAGCGGTTGATGTCCAGATCAAGGCTATCCGCCTCACTGCGCCGGCCGATCCCCACGGCGACAGAAGTTTTAGCCTCTGAAATATGGAGTTTAAGCTGTTTGGCCGTCAGCTGCATCGCGCTTGCAAAAACCCACGGCCGCATAGCCGAGCGCGAAAAGCTGTTCGGGGTTTACGCCCAGGCTCGCCGCTGTCCGGGCCTGGCCATTTCGACCGAGAATGTTCATCGTCCAATGACGAAGTTTCCTGAACGCGCGCCGCCGGTGGCAGTCGCTGTGGTTTTTGTAAAAAGATTATCAAATAAGGTATCCTTCTGTTTATTAGACCAAGTCGTCTATCAACTTATTAAATGTGATTGGGTTTTCAAGCAGTCCGGAACTAAGTTTCCGTGTTGCCTGCACTCGCTGATATCAACCGGGCGTGTCGTCCTTGGGATAGGCTCGGCGACAAGGCCTCGCGCCTACCACTTGGTAGTACATCGTCCCTTAGCCAAACTGGTGGTATCATCAATCTGTGCTAACAGAGCCTCCGCGATACATCAAATCCAGTTCCAGCCAGATGCGCAACGATTCCGTCGACACCTGCAGTAAGGATCTGGCTCATGTCTTTGGACAGCTCTGCCATTTCGGCAGACAGCTTAACACCAAACATCGATTCTCTGGGTTTGGGCTAATTTGATTCTGATGCACCCCTCAAAGTAGGCAAGCAGCCGATCACGTGCGTTCAGCGTCGGGCTATCCAGCGTCGCGGCAGGCGGTCTTTGTAGTCGTGCACGAATTCTCAGGAGCCGCACAACCCTAGGCCTCTTTTGGATGCGAAATAGTGGATAGAACGACCCCTTCGGGACCCCGGTTTTTTCACAGCAATTCATTAGACCCCACACGTAGGAATAACCTGCTGCGACCCGTGAGGCGGCGCCCGGTTGCCAAATATGTGCTCGTGGTATCGGTCTCTCGATTGTTTCCATAAGTGAATATGTAGGAACCAGTGGACCAGTCGTCTACCCCTGTATAGTTTTTTGAATTAGTAAACCGTTTTGCAAAGCGCATTTGTTTCGCATGCGTTCGTAAGCAGCAATCATTGTTCGACTACCCTGCAATAGGGTCATACTACCTGAATCCATGATGCCCTCGTCTTATCCAGCCGATGTGAACATCATTTGTTAGTATGGTATGAACCAAGTAGTCGCTTAGTAAATGTGCCTACAAGGAACCAAAACGCTATTAATTCTGGGAGACGATCAAGTGACGATACAACTTCGAGGCGACGATGAGATCGTCGCCCGCCCTCAACTCGCCCGAGGAACCGCGTCCGAGGAATCGGCCAAGCCTTTTGGCTATTTGTGATTCTGGATTGTTACTATCTTGGGATTGCGGGAATGGATGCGGCAATCCGGATCGGCTTTGTTGCCAAATAAGCTGATGGGGATTCACTGTATGAATCCCAGCGTGATAGCTGAAAGGCATGAGCAGTTTGGTCCCTACGAAGTACAAGACCAAGAATTGGTCGTCTTACACTGACAGCTTTGAAAGCGGGCGCGGATCGTTGTCCACATCTGGTTTGGACTTCAGAGAATGGCTTGGACACCACCGCCAAATGGCAAGCGGGGTCGCCAGCGCAATTCAGGACGCGCCATCTCAGACGTGTCTGACCACTGGCCCCCCTCTCGGGATCAACGCGTTTGAAAGTGACCCCTGTCGGGCAACGGGACAGGGCATTGCAACGCAATGCCCCGAGAGGGATTGAAGTTTTGTCGGCATGCCGCTTCGCCAGAACAACCGGTTTCGTTTCAGGCCTGTTGCTGCTGGTTGCTTGGATTGGTCTGCCCGGATGTTAGCACCTTATGTCGGCGTCAGCAAAACACTGACCGTGAGCCTGCCTTTCGTGGATCCAAGGGACCACTGAACCTCCTTAAATCGATAGCATGGTAATCAAAGCCGAAGGTGAAGGCGAGTGGAATGCCCGCAAGCATCCTCTCACAATGCAAGCATGTGCCTGCCGGCAATGGGCGGTTCAAAACGCCGTAATTTGGCGTAAGAATACAACATAAGGCATCGACGAAGAAACGCTGGAAGTACGGGCCGTCCATTGCCCGGCAGGCGCGTCTGTAAGATGCTGCGAGAGGGGAGATCACCAGCAGCATCGGGGTGCTCCCAGCACCGAGTTGCTGAATCAAATCCCTCCCGATCAAAGACCATGCAGTGTCACGCCCTCTCGGCAGATTGCTTTGCAAATCGCCTGCCGGGCAATGGACCGGGGCGTACGACACCCGTAAATGCCATGGGAGCGAATTGCCGCCAGAGATGCGCATGCGGTGATCCCACCGCGCAAGAAATGTCCCCCCCCCCAAGCCTGGAAGCCCCCTCTCGTTGCTGCAAAGCAGCAACTGCCGGCAGCGGATGAGCGCGGAGCATTGCCCGCAACGATGGCCGTCAATGCGCACCGGTATCTGGGCCGCAACGGTGTGGCGACGCTGGAGCGGATCACCGCCGAAGCCCGCGTTGAGACGAAAATGCATTGTAGTGAAACTGCTTGGCGCATCGCTCATGGCGAGGGACTTCGTAAAGGCAGGTCGCAGAAATCCAAATCCGCATCGCGCCCCTCAACCGCTACACCGCTATTGGCATACTGTCACAGAGGCCAGTAGGCTGAGTCGCGTCTGGGAAAGGGGAAGCTCACCCTCAGGCGATTTGTGCAACAAAGCACGAAGGGGGCAGATTTTTGCACTCTCTTGTGCCCCATTGGCAAACTGGAAAAAATATGGGGCCCGGAAGGAAATCGAACCTCAACCTCGGATTACGAAGGTCTTGCTCTATCCAGTGAGCTACGGAGCCGCGAAGCGGGGCATGCGCGCCGCGTGTGGTCTTTAATACTACGCTATCGACGTTTCAAACAGCTGATAGCGGGTTGGGGCGTTATGCGCGATCAAAGAGCGCCATCAAGGGGCTGCGGTGTTCTCGACAGTGCCAAACCAGTGTCCGGCAGGACCGTGCGGCAGACATAATTGATGAACGGCGGCTTGACGATCCCGCGTTTCGGGGTCGCGCACCGATTATCGCGGATCTGGCTAAGCCCAAAGGCCCACGGCCTCGTCCCAGGCAGCTCTTTGGCCTTGGCCAGTTTTGGCGAAAGAACCGGTCACGTGGAAAAAATCGGGTTCTTGCCCAGCCCGTTCACATTCCAGTTCCCGTACCCACTGAATCCGCCAACGGACTGGCGCACGGCATTGGTGTCCTTCGCAAGGCCCTCGGATTGGCGTTTTGAGGTGGACGAAAATACATCATCTGGCAATCTCGAAAGGGGAATCGGCGGTTTGCGGTAGCGCAAAAAACCCCGTGCCAGCGCAGCGGGATCGCTTTGCGCACGGCCATCGCCTTGCTGTAATTGCCCGTAACGCAGGCTACGCGCGGTGCGCAGCGCGCTGTCTTCCGGGTGTCAGCGGGGTGTCGCCTTTCATCTTCGCAAGGTTGAGGCCTAAGGGCAAAAGTGCGAGGCGCCTTTGGTCGCCTGCGAAGAGTTCTTGAAAGCTGCCGTAGGTTGAGGGATTGAAGCACACAGTTCGTCGTGCGTCGGTCTGGATCACCCAGTCATAACAGATTTTGCTTCAGGCCGGATTGAAAGCCCGTTGATCAGAGCGCAGGCGCACACGTCAAAAATTCTTCAGATCCCGCGCGGGATGGTGATAATACTGGCTCGGGACATATTTTCCTGGATTTCTGCGTCATAGCCATTGCGAAATCACATAAAGGTTCCGCGCCCCAAATGCTTGCCCGATACGTGCGATACATTGCGCAAGCGCCCAGTAGCTTCCGGGTAAACCATCGTGGATGGCGCAAATGTTCATACCAGTACCCTCGTTGAACAAAGGCCTAGCGGGGGAAATGTGGCTCGATGAACAAGGATTGCGTATGGCTGGACGCCAAAATCTGCGGCTATGGCACGCGCGCCCCAAAGGATGCTTTGTGCTTGTGGGGTCCACACCGCAGCTGTTTCCACATAGTCCGGGTGGGGAAATAAAACGGCTTGTAATCCCCGTGATTTCCGCTTCAGCTGCCGCCACAGTCCATCAGATGATCGGCGGCCATGTGGCATAGCGGCTGCTGCGCCCCTTCCCACAGCGTATTATTCGATCATCGCGCGCCACAAGCAGGGTCGCATGCACAGAGGATATCGCCGACTGCAACAGGGCATCTGCGGCGGCGTCAGCAGATGGGTACATATTTCCCGTCCAGTTCTGGCCGCGCGGTCCTCGACAAGACGGCGCGGCATGGGCCTAGGTCCCCGGCCACTCCCAGAAGAACTCCGTGCTGTTTGCCAACTCGGGAAAGCGTAGGGCTGGCTTTGGCCGCTGTCCTCGTGTTCGATTATCCCTTCGAAATCCGGCAAGCACTTGAGATAGTCCGCGCAGGTTTGCACATCCAGCGTTTTCGCAAAAACCGGCCCAGCGGTGAATTTTGCGCGTCTGCTAACCACGGCCAAGGGCCAACAGGCAGGCGACATAAGGTGGCATCCCAGTCCCGCATCCCATCCCTTCTGTATCGCCCCAAAATATCGAACCGACTTCGTGATGCCGCCCGTCCAACGGGACAGCATCTTGCGCCACCTGCGCTGCAATACGCGCTGCCTGAGGTTGCGCGGGTGCGTAATTGGCGCGATAAACCCGTCGTATCGCCCTTGCCCAAGGCGATTTCCTGCAAGGTTCGCCCCGGATCAGGCGGGCCTTTTTGACCTGTGCAAGATCCCGCTGGTGCTGCGCAGATCGCGCAAAAAATTGGCAGGGCGGCGTGCTCTGAAACCCGCCTCTGCAAGGCGCATCCTCCTGCGCGTTGACCAGTTGGCCTGAGGTTGTTCCCAGCCCCGCATCACCCCAGCGCCTGTGCCAGCAACGTGATGACCACCGTCAAATCACCGGTAGGCATTGCCCCGCAGGGCGTCCCATACCCTGATGGCAAGATCAATGCGGTCCAGACCGCATGGGGTTGGCCGGATATCTTCAAGCCGTGCAAGGCCGTGGCGAAACACATCGCCCACGTCGCCGCCGGCTGTCATCGACACGCTCGTAACCGAAGGAGCCGCGCAATAAACGTGCCAGAGCAGATCAAACGCCTCGCAGGGGGCATCGCCTGCGATCTTGTCGGTGATCATCGGTGCCTGCGTCTCCAGAATCTTTGACCAGCGTCCTTGCGCTTTGCGCCAACCGACATAGCTGGTGGTCCGGCGGATCACGGCAGGCGCTTGCGCACGTCATGCGACAACTCGGCCTGCACCCAGATTATGGCTCAGCTCCAGCCGCAGGCGGCGGTTTGATATCGCACTGCGGTGCTGACCTCGATCAACAGCGCGGCCAAGCGTCTAACGCCACAGGGCGCGCAAAGTTTGCCTCGTGTTCAGGGTTCTTTGACATGGCTTTGTTTGCCACACTGACGCGGAAGAAAAAGCTTGCATCCGCGCTGTGTGTCACAATCATTCAGGGGATGTGAAAAACAAAATTCCCGCCTGATGTGCACTCCTGTCCGGCCTCGGATGGTCGCGTTTTTCGAGCGATCAGCTGAAAAGCCGGGGAAAGCACCTGCTGCGCCTGCGCATCGCCACCGTGCAACGCGCGCACGGATGAGTGCCGAAGGGGCCACCGTCCGTCAAAACTCAGGCTTGCGCCGCGCGCCAATACCGCAGATTTTGCGGTGGGCGACCTGGGTTTTGGCAGAGCCGGAGGAAGAACTTGGTGTGGGCGGCGCTGACGCGTCAATCCTTGATACAACGCCATACGCGCAGATGCGCGCGCACGCCCAACTGATTGCCGCCAATCTGGATCGCCGCTGTTTATCGTGACGCTCGTGTACGATGATTTCATTCCCGCGCGGCTGGTAACGGGTATCTTGGCGCTGGCCAAACGAGGCGGGCACCACGCTGTTGTGATTGTCCTGACCAAAGCGGGACCAGATCGCGGATGCCTCCCCCTTTCCATTGCAGCAGGCAAGCGGGCGCGCAAGCGCGGCTGGAAGGTGTGACTGAAACGCCAAAAACCAGACCCGCGGTCGAGGTGGCTGGCGCCGTGGTTGCGGCGAGGGCAGACGGTGGCCCTGATCGGCTCGTCCGGGGTGGGCAAATCTACCTTGCTCAACAACATTGCAGATAAAGCGCCGGAAGATGCCCAAGCGACAGGCGGTTATCCGCGAGGAGGAAATGCAAAGGGCCGCCACACGACCACGTCCCGCTCGCTTCATATCATCCAGACGGCGGGCTGGTGCTTGATACCCCGGCATGCGCACCCTGCCACGTCCCAGCGATGTGGCCATTCGGTCTGGATGTGCTTTTGCCGAGATCACCGAGCTGGCACCACTGTGCCGCTTTCCGCGACTGCACGCCACCAGCACGAACCGGGCCTGTGCGGTGCAAGCCGCTGTGAGGCCTGGCACGCTGGACCCAGACAGGCTGGAGCGGTGGCGCAAAACTTGGGCAACGAGAACCGCGCCATACGCCAACGTTCACTGGCGCGCGCGGCAACAAAAAGCCCGAAATGCAACGCAAGCGCGTGTAAAAACGCTACTCGTAGTAAGATGTTTCGCATATGGATAGCTTACGCTGCCGTGCACCACCGCCCGAATAAACCCGGATATTTTTTTGGCACAATTCCTTCATATTCACTGACGCACAAAAATTTTGTGCATCTGCTGAATTGGATGGGGCGTAATTTACGCGAAACTTGACGCTGCCCGCATTGCCAAACTGTTCCTTCACAATAAAATTCGCAATCCGTATTTTGGCAAACATACGTGCTTGATCCGCCACTACTGCGATCGCGCGACCTCGCCGACGATGGCCGCCTCAGGATGCCCACCGCAGCACGATGGTTCCATATCGCAATCGCTGTCGCTTCGGGCAATCGGAGAGCTGGCTGCCCTGGTGTGCTCTTTGCCGTGATTTTGTGGCGGTCTGTGATCCGCTTCTGCCAGTTATGTTGACTGACAATGTTTGCCGCACCCGGACAATACGCCATCTTGCGGGATTTTACCGGACGCTTTCCAGGCGGGTGAATAATTGTGACTTCCTCACTTGGCGTTCAAGCCCCGATAGAAACGCGTACCATCCGTTTTCCGCTTTGGAAATATCCTTTGTGTAGGTTTTGCTGGCACGCTGCTGCGGACATAGTTTTGCGCTGCGGGCTAAGAGAGACCGCGAAGGCAACAACAAGTTCACACGTTCCCCGGCTTGACCAGAGGCTGTGCATAGGCCTGTCCCGCCCACACAGATTACGACACCAATCAAAGACAGCAAGCGCATCAAAATCTCGCTAAAACAAACATTTTGCCCAAATTTCACAATGCTTCATTAGAAAATGCAAGCCTGAGGCACTGATTTGCGTTCACCAGGTAGTCGTCGCAGAAATCCGCGCGGCATTGCCTTTGTCGTCATCATATTGGTCCGACGGACCGTCCACAAAAAACGCGACCAAGCCCGATAAGCGCCCAAAATCAGCCGATACAGGAATCAGGATTAACATACTTTTTTCCAAAAAATCCACATTCCCCCCCCCCTCATCGTTGGGCATTCAGCAAACCGTTGATCGACGAGATCGACATGGACAGTGCGCGCAAGCGGTGTGCAAATCCCAATGATGCGCCATGGCACGGAAAATCCCGTTGTAGATGGGGGGGGCGTCGAAATCCTGAAGTTCTGCTGCGAAGAGTTTTCTTTGTACGCGTGACACGACAGGATCAAGGGAAGGTCGGCCAAAGCTGTCCTTCAGCACGACGAATGGCGGAGGCACTGCGCGAGGCCTCAAAGCGCCTTTGCGGGCGCGATTGGGCATGGGCTGCCGCAAGGGGCCGCCGTATCGTTTTAGCCGTCACCGATCATCCAGCACATGGTATCCTTCGGCCTTCAATCTCTTCGAGGCGGCGCAGCTTGTCCTGCGGGGCGGCATCGGCGTGACTTCAAGCCGCAGCAGATCCCCCCAGCTTTTTGCGCAGGGCCGGCAGTGTCACCGGTGATGACTCACCAGGGCAGGCCCATGCGCAATCGCCTCGACCACGCCGGGGCGCAACGTCTCGGAGGCCAACAAACATCCAGGCGCTGCATCACCGCGCTGAACCCCATCGCGGTGAAATCAGCACCCAGCCATGCGCCCACGGCCCAGTCCGCAGGGTTTTGCGCGCCCACCTGGCCGGTAATCCCCCTCGCCTGCGACTTCGGTGTCGCGTGCAGAATCAACCACAATCCTGCATCGCCCAAAGCTGCAAACCACGCCTTGGACAGATCGGGTGGTTAGAGGCTGCGCAGCCGTCTTGAATCGCAGACGGTTCTGCGGCCGTCACAGTGGCAGGGATCTCGACGGACCGGCAGGGTCAGCGTGCCGGTTTTGTCGAACAAGTATAATCCACCTTCGGCAATTCGTTCCCAACGCGTGTGCCAATGTTTGACCAGAAAAACGTTTTACTGAACAGAGCGGCTGATGGCAAGCCGTAGACACGGCGGGCACCGCAAGACCCCAGCGCCAGGGAACGTGATGATCAGCACGGCAATGGCGATAATTGATGCTCAGACGCAATGCCCGAAATAGACCATCCAGCCCAGAAAGGCGTAGGCCAAAAGGTGCCGGCAAAGGTGCATAAGATAGCCGCCGGCGCGGTCAGTCAGTGGCAGTATATACTGTTGCCGCGCGTTCTCTGCCGTTCTGCGACCAATGCGGCATGCGGCCGCAGAGAGCTGTCCTCGGCCGGCACGGCGGTGGCACGCATCCGGAAGGCGCCGACAGGTTGATCTCGCCCGCTTGGCAAGGCATCGCTGTTTTTGCGTCTATTGCACGGCTGTCTAGCCCCCCGTCCAGGAATAGAGCGGTCCGAGCATGCAGAAGCTGCAACAAGCCGTCCCCATTCCACAGGCACACGCGCGCCTAGCTGGCACCATCCACGATATCGCCACCAACCCAGATCGGCTACATTCACAAGTTTTGCACCTTTGGCCCGCCACCATAAGGTCGGCAACTGTGCACTTCAGTGCCGTCAGTTCCTTCGCGGCAGAGCGCGCGCGCTGCGCGTGTATGGTCCATATACCGCCCGATAAGCAGAAAGAACGTCAAGCGACACGCTGCATCGGAAATAGGCATGAATGCCCGCCATTCAGGCGTCTCGAACAAAGACATTACCCGCCGCCAACACGGAATGCGCCAACCGAGATCGGCACATCCATGTTCATGCCGGCCCACCCGCAGGGCTGCCCACGCATTGATGTATAACGGCTTGGCCCGCAATAGGCCACCACGGGCAGCGCAATAACCCCCGAAATCACCACGGTGAACAGATCGCGGGTGGCATCCTCGGCCCTGACAGACCGGCAATCGACAGCAGCAATGAATCATTCATCATGGCAAAGCCCCGCGACGGCCATACGGGTCCAGCAGGGCACGGCCGATATCGCGCGCCGCGGCTCTGGCGGATGCATCCAGCGGCTAGGCCCTCGAACCCAGCCCGCCAGTGGCGGTCAGAAACACGCCAGCTTCGGATCCTCATGGCCGTCACTGACAAGCGTTTAAAGCGAGAGGTTCACCCCGCAACATCCTGAACCCGATCACCGAAGCATGCCCCGTTCGATCTTGCCGATGCAAGCGGCGCAATGGACTGTCGGCGCGAGAATGCAGGCCGGGCCCCGCCGCCATGCAGTAGGCCGCCGGACCAACAGAGCAGGCAGGACAGGCAAGCTGTCATTTCACAACGCTCGACGGATGATACGTTGCTGGAACAGCGGTGCCCCGTCATCCTGCGCGCTTGATCCGCAGATTCCAGTTGCCACTGGCCACCATCGACGTTGGCCGGCAGTGCAGTCCCGTCAAGGTTGAAACGCGGGGCACCTGATCCTGTTGGCGCAACTGGGTGGCCACGGCCAAAATGTGGCCTCCTCGAATCGAACGGGGGCGATGGCCCTGACGCGCTTTGAGAATGATAAGGCTGAGGCGGCACGTCAAGTGTGGGCCAGAGACCTCCCAGCCGAGTGCAGCTGGTCCGCTTTCCACATTCAAAACCTGACTGCGGACGTAAGAATTCCTTTGACCTCGAGACCGGGGAAAGGTTTTCACCGCCTGATACGCCCAGTGTCAGATTGACCGCGATGATCACGCCGAAAGCCATGATGAAGCCGTCAGCACATGCCTCCTTTATTTCTCTGGTCATTTGTCTCTCCCGTTAAAACTTCGGTGTCACGGCTGGGCGCTCGCCGCTCTCGATGTCTCAAATCCCAGCAGGCGCAGGTCTGTTGTTGGTGCTCTGTCGCGGCGGATCTTGCGGTCTGGCAGAAATGTAGACACGTTTGCAGAATGTCGTATCGCGGGCACAAGCACGTTCAGCTGATCATCCCTGCCCTGCAACTCGATCCGCAGGGTTTTATCGCTGGTCAGGCTCAGATGGATCAGACGGTCTTCGCCCAGTTTTTGTTGGCGCCAGGCGCACATCCCATAAGATGTTGCGGATGCTGCCTCGATTGCACCACTAGGTCGGGTTGCGCACCGGGCTTTTACGTCACTCGATATCGCTGCCGGATAAACAGGGCATAGACCCAGACCCACAACCGATAGACGCCACATCAACAGTAATAGTGATGGTGCGCAGGCGCAGGATGTGGCGCCAGACGGCTTTTTGGCGGTTACCCGCAACGCTCTGCCGTCTCGTCTGACACCGGCCATAATAGTCCCGATCAAGCCGCGCGGTTTTGCGATTTTGTTCATCACGTCATCGCAGGCGTCGATGCGCAGCGCACAAAGGTGATACATTCATCTGCTGCCATCGCGGATGTCGATGCCATCGGCAGACGTTGACGCAGGCCATACGTCGATGCAATTCGCCGTGCTCTTCCTCTTGGGCCGCACTTGCGGTTTGGCGAAGCCGATTTGCAAGCGCCGAATTGGGATAAGGGGTCGCTTTGTAAGCGCACAGTGCCAGGGCCCGCAGCTGCGCTTCCGCTCGGCTTTTCTCGATTGTCGCTTGAATCGCGCTTGCGGCATTGCCCTTGCCGCGCGGCTCACCCGCGCATTCGCGGTAGCACAGTCAGGGTGTCGGGGTCCATCATCCGGGCCTGAATGCGCGCCACGGGCAAATTGTAGATACAATATCTGCTCAGCGCATGAAACCGCCCGAACACAAAGGGTGGATCGCGGTCAGCACGGCAATGGTGCCATAGGCGACAGGGTGCGGCTGTCAGCGTAAAAGGTTGACCCAGCAGCGTGGGCGCATCGGCAAAAATAAAACACCCAAGCCCCGCCCAGTGGCCCCACGGAAATGGCAAAACCAGAGCCGTCATTTGGTCAGGCCGCAGCAGGCGCCATTTACGCCATACCATTTGGGCTTTGTACAGGCGTACACGGGCGTTTCTGTCCCCTCGATCCACGCTCACCAGAAATGAAAAGATCCGTCAGACAGTCTGCGGGCAGGTATAGCCCGCAACAAGACGCGGCCACAGCGCGGAACGTAAACAGAAACAATCCCAAGCCGCCGGCCATAATCAGCAGGCCGGACAAAGTAGAACTCGTTGCGGCCAGATCTTCGAATCCAGAAGAAATAGAAGCGCCGGCTGGCGATATCCACCAGCACCGCTGATCGGGGAGGTTTACGCCACGGTTCCAAACCGGATCCAGGGGCAATGAGGTAATAGATACCCAGTGTGACGATACAAGAATCGCCCATTTGACAGCCGGCGGGAAATACGCCCGTGACGCGGCGCGGGAAAATAGGTTCCTGAGCGGGCGTAGAGAGAGGGGGAGGGTGTTTTGGTCATGAATATTCTTCCTGTCGCCCCGCCCTCCTAAACGCCCACGCAAAAGGGCGCGCCTTGATTCTGCCATCAAAGAAACGCGCCCCCAAAGCGGCGTAGTTTTGCGAACAGTTGCCGCTTTGTCGGCAGGGGCCGCTTGCGCGACCCCTGCTATTTATTCGCCACCGCCGAGGCTGTGAACATATATTGAGACGGCGCCGTACAATCTGATCAGGGGGACAGGCGTTGGCCCCACGGCAGGCATGACGCCATGCGTGAATAGCGCAGCTGTGTGCTCAAGTGGTGGCGCGTCCGCCAGCCATAAAAAGCCAGATTCGCATCGCCCAGAATTGGGCGCGCCCCAGATCGCGTTTCCCATCTGCCATCTCGCCATGGCAAGACGAGCAGTTATCGGCAAACAGTTCGCGCCCACGGCCCCGCATACGCGGTATCATGCTCGGCGAAGACAGGCTGACGACATAATTCGAACCAGCATCGCTGATTTTCTGCGGCTTCCAGCATCTCGCCAAAAGGCGGGCATTTCGGAATAAGGCGCATCATCATCTTGTCTGGTTTTTCGATGCCGTGCCTGAATGGTTGCCATGATATTGTTCGACGTCACCGCCCCAGAGCCAGTCAATCATCCAGCAGGTTGGGATAGCCTTTTGCCCCGGCCGCACCGGAGCCGTGCACTGGCTGCACTGCGCGCGGAAGACCGCCCCCGCCCGCGAGACACTGCAATAGCGGGTGCAGATCGGTCCTCGGGGGCAAGGCTGGCAGCTAAACAGCCAGAAGCTCTTGTCACGAGGCCTAATCGTTTTTGGCCTCGTGCGCTGCGGATTTCCTTGGCCTTCGGCGCGGGTGGAATAGCCCAGCCACCGGTTGTGGCACCGCGAATCATCGGCCATGCGGATAGGCGATGGTATATCCGATGGCCCAGACGATTCGTGGCATTAACAGACACACAGCCACCATGCGCGGCAGCGGGTTGTTTCAGCTCTTCGATGCCAATCCCAGCTGTGGCCGGTTGGTCTCGACGCCGGTGTGGGTCTCATCCCACCTTTTTGTTTTTTACTCACATTTCCAGGCCCTTTCAGACAGAGGAGAAGGCGTGCTCTGGCCGTCTGTACCTTTTTTCGGTACTGGCTTTGGCAGGATTTTTTTCATTGCGGAAAAGGGATCAGCTGGCGTTTCGCGGGCTTTGGTCTGGCTGGGCAGGAAGGCCCAGACCGAGGCCGCAGATAAAGGAACGAAAAGATGCCGCAGCATCACCCAGCTGTCCCGGCGATTTCACGCAAGAGGGAATACGTATCCATTGTGAATCCTCCTGCGGCTTTGGGGTCTGGCCGTGAAAGGGTTTTTTTCCGAAAAAAAAAAAAGAAATCGACCATCGTGCCCGAACTTGAAGGTAAGAAATCAGCGCGATCCATCTCTCGGTCAGTTTCTGCCTGACCGTCGAAAGTTGCCGGTGCAGCACGGGATACCGCTCTAACAGACCGTCTGTAATCGCCATCCGGATCGGCCCTGCCCGCGATGAAGTCGCTATAAGCAGCCTTCCACCTGCGCATCCGAATAGGGCACGCCGAAAACGGTGGTCGAGAACCAGATCACTGGGGTGTGCACGATATGTTCGCCGTCATCCGTGTGCGCGACAGGAACGCGTATTTCGGCATGATGCCTTTCGGGCACAACAGACCTGTGGGTCACTCATATGGTCCACATAGGCACATGCATTCCGAAGTAGGCGCCGCCGACCCGCGCCAGATCAGGCCCCCGTACGTTTTTGGACCCCCACTTGGAACGGGTGGGTCGTACATCGATTCCGCAGCCAGCGAGTAGTGACCATAACGCTCGACCTCCGTCGCGGCATGGGCCGGATCAATCTGGCTGTGGCAGTTATAGCAGCCTTCGCGGACGTATGATTTCGCCGCCCCGTCAGCTCTAGCGGGCTGTAGGGGCGCACGCCCTCGCTTTCTCGATGTGTTCTCAGAGCCAGAAAGAGAGGTTGCAATTTCCGCACGATCCCCCGATGGAAACCACCACAAGGGAGAAAGTCAAAAGCAGTGTCCGGGCTAACGCTCGATGAGGCGGTGTTTGTCCAGAAAATCCACTAATCTGCTCCTTATTCGGCTGGGTGTTGCGTGAGGGACGGCAAGCGGCAGCAGGCTTTGCACCGCGATCGTATGTACAATGTTCCCAGCATGATCAGTGCACGCTGAGGAACATAACCGCCGCCCAGTCCCACGCACCCCATACCATCGGGAACTTCGCACTCACAGTGTCCGGCAAAGGAGTTCACGCGGAAGCCCTGATCATCCACTTCACGCCACATCAAACCTTCCATGATACCCGATACCCACATGGACGAAGCGTAAAGAACGATGCCCAGTGTCCGCCGAGCCAGAAGTGCCAGTTGAATAGCAGACATCGAATACATCTTTTCACGCACCCCAAAGACGCGGGACGAGGAAGTAGATGGCACCGAAGGTGGATCATGCCGTTCCAGCCCAGACCACCCGAGTGGACGTGACCGATGGTCCAGGTCTGTATAGTGGCTCAGCGAGTTCACAGCGCGGATCGACATCATCGGACCCTCTAATGTGGACCATGCCGTATAAAAGCCGAGCGAGAGAACGAACATCGCATGAATCGGATCGGTACGCAGCTTGTCGCAGGCGCCTTGCAGCGTCATCAACCGTGATCAATGCCCGCCCCAGCTGGGCATCCACAGAACAATTGAACATCAACCTAGACCCGCGTTTGCGGCCCAGTCGGCAATGCTGTGTAGCTGCAGGTGGTGTGGACCAGCCAGATGTTCC
>Ga0163217_1029587_pt1 | contig 17459 bp, 14 predicted proteins | sample SynspAceP_FD_185933 | JGI IMG/M metagenome (GOLD analysis project Ga0163217, IMG submission 185933) | Saline lake microbial communities from Ace Lake in Antarctica - Synechococcus sp. Ace-P (PacBio error correction) | ecosystem: Environmental > Aquatic > Non-marine Saline and Alkaline > Saline ...
TGATAAACTGGCGAATTACTTCCGCTTGATAAAAATGGTTTCTGGCTTAACCCGCTGGAGACAACGCCTTTTCCACGTTTTTTACCAGGTAAATAAAGGCAGCTGCAAACATTACTACGCCATAGCTGGTTACCCAGGCGGCTTTGCGTTCTATGAATTTCAGAAGCTGAATTGATCATGCTCCAGAGCGTGTTCTTGAACTTGCCAGTTAAAAAAGGTATGTTTGCCAAAAAGGGTCCTTTTGGGCCGTGCAAATGCATCAAGAAAATGAAGTATACGCCTGTACTGGCATCCACATGCTTGCCCTCAACACCTCAAACACTTACATTTAATACGGAAGATCATTATGTCAGCTACTCAATTACTTAACCGGTACAGGCGTCGTAAAACGTCTACCGCTCGTGGTGTTCCTTAAGGCCGGTTTCTGGTTAACTTAGTTATCAACAACGCGTGACACTTTCTCAGTACTTTGGTCCGTGAAAGCAGCTCAGATGGTGATTCGTCACCTCTTGAACTGGTTGGCGGCTAACTGAAAAATTTGACGTTTTACATCACTGTTAAAGGTGGTGGTATCTCTGGTTCAAGCTGGTGCGAATCCGTCATGGTATCCACACGTGCTTTGATCGCAATATGAAAATGAAACTCTAACGTCGTACTCTACGTTTTTCTCAGGTTTCGTTACTCGTGACTCGCGTGAAGTTGAAACCGTAAGAAAGTTGGTCTAACGCAAAGCACGTCGTCGTCCTCACAGTTCTCTAAAGCGTTAATTTTCGCTTTCACAGAATACTATTAAAGCGCTTGGTGATTTTTTTCATCAGCGTTTTTTTTGCTTTTGTACTATTTTCCTGGCTTTTTTTCTTTGGAAAAAAAAGAGAAATTGCTTCTATTCTGTACAAAGTACATATTCAGGAGAAATTTCAAGTCAAATCATGTTAGAATGATTAGCTATTAAGGCTGTAATCAACTGCATGAATAACTAGCATGAATTTGATTATTGGTTTGATGTTTCTATTGGGTCACTTTTTTATTCTTCGTTGACTCAGTTGAAAGATAAAAGAATTTCGATATCGAATGAGTAAGGTTATGGACTTCGAATCTCGAATTTTATAGTCGTTGGTCCTCCGTATTAAGGGGACTTGGATGTTTTTCAATGATAGGGTTGACATGGGTGTTATTGCCTAAGCGCTCCTCAATGACCGGGGGGGGGGTTCTTCTCTGATGGAGAGGATCATTATAGCCATAAGTGCGTATTGTATTGGCAGAAAACAGCTGGTCACAGTAGACATTATTGAATGTGGACCTCAATTTAACAAGCCAGATGAATTTGGCTGACCGTTAATCCATACAATGAATTGCCGGCCTTGGTTGATCGTGGAATTTGGTTCTTTTATGAGCCAAATGGCATGATGGAATCACTTGGATGAGCGTTTTTCCGCATCCACCACTTAATCGCCTGTTTTTACCCTGTTTGCCTCGAGCAGAAGGCCGTTTGTATATGTATCGGCATTCACGCGATTGGGCGAAATTATGTTTGACTTGAATCTTTTCCTAGTAAAGATTAAAGCGGCGATTGCTCAAGCTCAAAAAGAAATCTGCGTGAAGGGCTGGTAAGTGTTTCTCCTATTTTGAGGAAAAACCTTATTTTATGAGCGATGCTTTACGATTGTAGATGTTGCTTGGCTCCTATCTTATGGCGCCTAACCTGCATTAGGGTGTAAGAAAATACCTAAAGAGCAAGCAAAGAGCGTTGTACCAATATTGGATTCTTGTTTTTGCGCGTAGAGTTCTATTCCAAGAAAAGTCTTCTGAAGCCGAAACAAGAAATGCGTTTAAGACTAAGCTGAGGTCTTTTTGCTCTTCGTTATGTTAGATAGCAAAAGAGGAGCTTATGGCTCCTTTTTTTTTTTTGCAGAAATATAAGCAGGAGAGACCCTAATGTTACCCAAACGATCTTATTTATAAAATGCCGCTTTTACACTGGGTTGCTGATAATGATATGACGCCTTATCTCTTGGTGGATGCAGAGCAAAGAGATGTAGTGATACAACAGAATTTGTAAAGATGGCCAGATAGTGCTGAATATCGGGCATGTCTGCGGTGCGTCATTAAATTATGGACAAAGAAGCGGTATCTTTTTGGAGGCGCGCTTTAAGTGGTAAGCCATGCAAGTTTAATGTGTCCGTACGAGCGGCGCTTGCCTGTACGCTAAAAGAGAATGGCGGGATGGCTTTGTTTCCCTGATGAGGAATTTACTGATGAGCCTAGACCCCTACCCAAACCAGTGCTAAAAAAGGTTTAGTTGAAGGTTGTGAAGTAAAAAAGAGAGTTGATTGTTTGAAGTTTATTTAAAATAAAAATAAAGAAGCCACTTAGATGGCTCTTTTTTTATGTACTTTTTAAAATGCTCTTAACTCAAGTCTTCATTGCCAAACAGTTGACGCCTCAAGAAGATCAACCAGCGTGTGAATGACGTGATCTTTGACATTCATGCACTCTCGCCGTACCAAGAAGGTTTTTTATTTTTCTCTCTGTGTCATCTTGTGAGGTAAGGGAGGAGACGTTTTTTTGCTTCTCTGGGCTGGTTAGGGCGACGATACTCATTTTACGCTCCACATGAGCCGCTTGGTAGCTTTGGATGATAGGCGTGTGTTTACCACGAATTTAGCAACCAAAATAAAATATCCCCAGATACCGTAGGGGGCTGTTTATTTGCTTTGAAAGACAATCGTGATAATGTCATTGTGATAATTTGGCCAGCAAAGAGCGGGCGCATTCATCGCTTAAAATTAATGGCAGGTTAATCTGGGCGCTTCTTTCTGTCCATTCGATCTAAGCATTAGCTGCCTAAAGTTATTGAGACAAGGTGAGATCCCGTGCTGTTGCCAATGCAGATGATTTTTCGCCGGACCGCAACGCTTGAAAAAATCACTTTAGCGGCGGTGCTCTATAATACGGAGGTAAGCTTCCCAGCCGCTTGCGTTTGTGGCTTCAAAACTCTGGGCAATTGTTGTGTAATTGCTTCTTGAAAATCCATAGTGATTAAAATACCTGCTTTAAGCCAGTTAAATGTTGTTGGTCCTATTTTTTTTAATAAATAGTATCGCATCGAAACGACTGCGTTGTTTACTTTATTGTTCTTACTGTAGCCATAAAAGAGGCGCTTTTCGCACCTTATTTAGTTTAGAATAGCCAAGGCTTTCAGCGGCGCTACCGTGTTGCATTATTTGCGCGATAGCGGACTTTCTACAAAAACAATAGTGTCTTGATCTAAAAATATCAAAATCATCTCGCCAATGCGAACAGAAGAATTTCGCATCAAACAAAGCGAAGGCCTTGTGAAAGTAAAAAAATTTTCAGCTGCCTGCTCTGCTTTTTTCGTCACATATTTTCGGTCTTCTCTGTGCTGAAAATACGGGTGATTATTTTGCATATAAACACAAATTTCCTTTTTCGTAAGTCATTAATTTTCAAGGTCTTTTATGAAATATGCCATTTTCATCTATGGTGATAATGCCAGTATTTCGCCTGAAAATTTTGTTGCTTGTAGTAGTGTGAACAGTCCGATATTGTTTTTTGCTAACAAGATAGGAAGTCGGCGGCCGACGCTTTTGTAATCTACGCAAAATAATTTGAACTTTGATTTTTAGGCAATTACATCTAAAGTAGTGCTGTTTGGTGTTGAGGGCGGGAACCTCGGTAAAAAAGTATCCGTCAATTATCGCTATGGGTTAATCGATTTATCTTGGCCAAACTATCAATTTTAAATGTCTGGTCGCCAGCCATAGGGGATTTTTGTCGGCGAAGTAAAAATTATAAGAGGTCCTTTATTTGATTGGATGATTAAGGTTTCCCGACGTAAAACACGTAATCAAGGTCTTCGCGTGATCTGCTATGCTTCTACCTTCGTTCTGTCCAGATGTTCTATCCGTCTTTTGCGAGCAATAACTTTCATGCGATCAGGAGTAGCTTTTTGATGCATCCCTGTCTGCCTTTGGCGTGTTGGCATATGACTGATTGGAGGTGATGTGATGTTTTCTGTTGGTTGCGGCCAACCCGAATTCATCGCTTTGTTTTAATGCCCAAGTGTCTTGGATATTTTTAATATAGCGGCTTTCGTTGCGCCTTCTTGTTTGGCGAAGGTAATTAATTCGTGTATTTTCATCTTCGGCACTTAATGAAAATGATAAAGGTTTTTGGGTGCAATTAATATCTAGCTGATTAATGCGAGAAGATAAGGTAACCTCTAAACGACCGACTTGGGCGAACATTATTCTTTTGTAACGGCCCAATAATAAACATCTGTTGCTTTTCCGTTCGCCGCTGCGAGTGCGTCCAATTGAATGTTTGAGTATCATCTACGTTAATATGCTGAACCTTGTGGTCTTGCTGTCTTTTTTGATTGTAAAAAGGTTAGCAAAAAACCGTCGACAATAGCTTGAGATCGCGCTCGTAGTTTTTTGGCCGCTCATCGCAGCCATCAAGAACAATTTTTTTCGGTGCATGTCTTCAATAGACGACATGAATTTGGAAGATCTTGTGGAGGCGGATAAGTGCGCTGGGTGATTTGGGTTTTTCTAATCCCGCCCAATTCTCGATACCGTAAGGCTGCTGCTCACTAAACAGTGATTGATTTCTTAATGCCAACTGATTGTTAACCAGCCATTAAGTAGTGTCTTTTTTGTTGAATAGAGCCATCCTATTTCATTTTGAGTCAAATTCTGGACGGCCAACCACAATTTAGTTTGGTGGTTATCTTCAACCTTCATTAAAGCGGTAATTGTTATGTCAAATTCCATAGCGCAGACTCACCGTCTAACCAATTGCCAAAGTTGCTCAAGAATGGAGGCTTTGGTGTCTTTTACGTTTAGTTTTGGTTGTCCCAGGGTGGCGCGGCAGCCGTTTAAGCGACCGGCCTGCTTTAGAAAGTCCAAAGGATTCTGTGGCGTTGTCTAAATTTGAAATGTGGCTAGAGCGGCCAGTAAGTAAACGCTTCAAACTGAATGAAGAGGTTGTTGATAACACTTCATTTTCTAATGTATCAAATGACTTTGCTGGATTCGCCTTGCTCATAAAAGCTCTTTGCGGAACGATAAGCTTCGCCTATTCTTTTGATACATCAGCTGGTTTTTTAATGGAGAATAGATGCTTGCGGCAATGTTCTTTCTTGTGTCGCACTTTGAGTCAATTTTTTTTGTTGCTGCTCCATGTTTAAATTCATGGAATTACAAGCACTCCAGCAGAAAAAGGCACAGAAGTTAATGATATGATGCGGTAATTAAGTAGGCTCATAAGCTTATAGAATGACAAATAAAAGAGGCAACATGGTCACATAGTTCTGACGATTGCGAGAGGGTCCGCTGTACATAGTTGCAACCCCAAGGCAATCTGCTGATGATTTTAGTAAAAGAGGCCAGAGCAAAACTTTGCGAGACGTAGAACTATATAGCGGCGGAAGACACCCGAACATACTCGGCGTTTTATTTGATCATTCGCCATCGAAGCGAAGCTTTTCTCCATTCATGATCACAATGAAAAAAGACAAAGCGGGTTTTATGTGGGCGAGCTACTAGAGCGAAGGTAAAATGTGGCGTTGGTTATCGCGATGCTGGCACCCGTTAATCTCTGACCCAGGTTATCAACGTGGTGCCCTGCGCTGCGGTGGAAAAGGGCATAAAGTGGGTGCCAATTTCAGGTGCGTGTGCTTGGGTGTCTGCGTTGTGCGCGTCAAGGTTTTGGCCGACGGATCAATTCTTCTTTGCAGGCTGTTGTTCCAGCGAAATCCAAAAGGTCGCTGTGAATTTGTTCGAGTCATGGAAAAAAGCAAACCGGCACGGTTGGTGTTTTTAAAATGATCGACGCACCGTATTTATGACTCCATTGCCGATGTGCAAAAAAGTTTAACGAGTGAGGATGCTCAGTTGGTTCTTCGCACGAGAAGTGACAAAACCTTTGAAGACATTTTTATCTGGTACGGCGACTGAAATTCTTGGTGATGTTTGAACGCGGAATGCAAAACCAATTGCGTGGTGAATTTTCCGTTATGTTGAAGCTTTATTCAAGAAAGTGGCAAAATGAAGTGGAGTTAGAGGCAAACGGATTCTCACTATTTTTGCTAGAAGATTTACCAGTTAAACAAAGCCGCCCGCCATGGCCGCGAAAGTTAAACCGGCGAAAAGAAAAACTACTTTATAAAATGGCGTTAAGAAATGCAAAACCAAGCAATAACCTGTTTAGTGGGTTTGAGATACTTTTCTCCTTAGTTCTGATGAAAATTAGGTGGTTTACAAGGAGTGAGTACTGGTATACTCGGTCCTCACTTGTCGGAGTGCCATTTGGCTGAGATCGCATAATTAAGTGAGGGATCCGCCAGAACCTGATCGGGTTTAAAAACCCAGCGTAGAAACAGAAATCTCCCATTTTTCTTTTCTGCATCGAAATGAACACCTGTCTTTTTTATGACGATTGATTCGATGCGATGTCTACTGTTTTTAAATTTGTAAACGTCACACCCATCATTCTTCAATTAAAATTCCAAGGTTCATGTTTTGCTTTAAAAAACGTCTTTAATGCGTTTTCTAGTAAAGCAGCACCCCAGACAGCAATTCTCCAAGTTTTTTTAAATAAGGGAAATGCTTATGTCTACTATCAAACGAACCTAATCAACAGAAAAAATCAAAACAAGGTATCTAAAAAAGCAGTCTCAGTGAAGAAACACGAATTAGCCCGCAAAATCCCTCATCGAATCCTTACAAGCCACACCGTTTTCCGGCGTCAGAAGCGTATTTATTTAAACGGTTCCGATGCGAGCAATCCGTGTTCCCATGCTCAAAATCAACCTGACCGTACACCCCGCTTGGGTCCCGACCCTGACAATCTGACTTGAACCCAACGAAGCCATCTACATCTATGATTGTTCCGGACCGTAATGCAGAACCCTCAGTCACTATTGATGTTTACCGAAGGCTTGCTGCCAAATGCGCGCACCCTTTGGATAGAAAAGCGCCAGACACCTGAGGCTCTACAGAGTGTGTCATCACAGTTGCTCCAATCCCCGTTTTTGGAAAACTCATCCATTAGACGAGCTGCGTTTTTAAAGCAATTGCCAACAGTGCGACAAAAGCCCGACAGGGTAAATGCGTTGACGCAAATGCATTAATGCTCGTCAAGGTATTGTGACACCAGAAATGGAATCCCATTGCAATTACGTAAAACCAAAATATGGATGCCTTAAGAGTGAACTATTGCGGAAGCAGCATCCCGGAGAAAGCTTTGGGGCGAACTTTGCAAAACCCCGCAATTACGCCCGAGTTTGTTTCGTGGATGAAGTGCGAGAGGTCCGAGCATTATTTCCGAATAATATTAATCACCCAGAATCCGAGCCGATGATTTATTGGCCGTAAATTTCTTAGTAAAAAGGTAAACGCAAATATTGGTAACTCAGCGTAACGTCCTTCGATGAAAGAAGAAGTTGAAAAGCTAGTTTGGTCGACTCGCTGGCGCGGACAACCGTGATGGATTTATCAACGGCAAAATATACTCGTGAAACGCGTGAATGGATTTTGCGTAAACTCGGCCTGTACGCAATCGGTCCCGTACCTATCTACCAAGCGTTAGAGAAAGTGGATGGTGTCGCCGAAAGATCTTAATTGGGATGTATTTCGCGATAACTTAATTGAGCAAGCCGAGCCAGGGTGTTGACTACTTTACTATTCACGAACGACTCCGGTGTGTTTTTTATTGCGCTATGTGCCAATGAACGGCTAATGCGTCTAACCGGCATCGTTTCTCGTGGTGGGTTCCATCATGGCAAAAATGGTGTTTGGCGCAATCACAAGAAAGTTGTTCTTAACCGAAACGGTTTCGTGACATTTTGGTGAGTTGTGTGCTGCTTACGAATGTGGCGCTTTGTTATTAGGCGACGATTTAATCGTCCTGGTTCGATTTGGACGCTAATGACGAAGCACAAATGGTCCTGAGCTTCGTAACCTTGGGTGAAACTCACCAAAGTAGCGTGGGAATGACGATGTACAAAGTCATGATTGAAGGGCCCTGGGCATGTGCCCAATGCAGTTAATCAAAGAAAAATGACTGAGCTAAGCTTGAGCTTTGCCCATGAGGCACCTTTTTATACATTGGCCCGCTGACACAAGACAATTGCGCCAGCTATGACCATATAACTTCTGGGATTGGGCGCGGCCAAATTGGCTGGTATGGCTGTGGCTATGTTGTTGTTACGTGACCACCAAAAGAACAATCTGGTTTGCCCGAATAAAAGAAGATGTTAAAAGAGGTTTGATTACGTCAAAATCGCTGCTCATGCAAGCGGAATTTGGCGAAAGGCTCATCCAGGTGCACAAATTCGTGGAAACGCCCCTTGTTCCTAAGGCGCGCTTTGAAAGTTTCGTTGGGGAAGATCCAGTTTTAACTTATCGCTTGACCCAGAAACGGCGCGTTCCTTAACAACGACGAAACGCCTTAACCGCAGGCTTCAGGAAAAGTGCGCACCTTTTTTGTTTTCCTATGTGTGGGCCGAAATTTTTGCTCAATGAAAATCATCAAGAAAGTTTTCGAGAATACGCCAAGGGATTTGGAGTTGGAACAGCGCAGAAAGATAGCGTTAGTGCTTTAGAACGCAAGCACCTTTGGAACGTAGGGCACTTTGAGCGTAAACGAAAGCCGAGAGTGGCATGCAGAAAATTGTCGGCGCAATTCGTGAGTTGGGTAAGCGATGTTTTTACTTAACAACAGATAAATTGACAATAGATACGTCGACGAAAGAGGAACGCGAGCAAACCGGAAAAATCAAAAGAAAGTCGCTGTAAGCGCAAGGAGGAATTAAAATGTCTATTTAAACCTCCCTGTGTCTGGTGTGTGGGCGGGTCGGATTCGTCGCGCCCACACTGTGTTGCCATCAGAATATTCGCATAAGGCCAAAATTTAGGCTGCCACGTTCAAAGTATTATCGACAGCCACCCGGGTGGCAAAACTCCAAGACGGTAAATTTGTTAGAGCCGATCTCGTTGTCTATAGTTCAACGAACAATGGCAAAGCTTTGCTAGATGATCTCCCGCCAGATGCGAATTAAAGTTGTTTGTTGCCATCGCAGAAATAGTGAAGCCTGCTTCGACTTGGCTAAGAAACGTTTGAAAGCGGACTACCCTAATGTGGTAGTAGTGTTTTGATCCTGTCAGGGAGCGGAAGTGATAAGGAATAATATAGCAAAAGCGGACTTTGGGGCGGATTTCTTGCCCCTTTGTTGCCTTATGTCGATGTGATTACATCTATACTTACTGGATATTGAAAGCGCTTAACGGGGCTAATCTGGCAAGCAGCCTATAACCGTTTTACAAACTGCAACTGGCTGCGTATTTTACGCGTCACCGTGTCGCTGGTTGATAAAAGGTGATCACTCTGAAACCGGAAAAACGACGGATTGGTTTTAGTGAACCAAACTCCATAGTCAGCTTTTCAAGGAAACACAGCCAGGCAGAATGCGAGGTGGCAAGGGCGGGACTTTGACGATGGCCGTTGGCGAGTTTCAATTGCTCAGGTTTACGTACGTATTCGGATGCGATGACCATGGCGAAAGCTATTCTAAATTGCGGTCATTAAATCGACAGTTAAGATTGATCAAAAAAACGAACAGTTTGGGGCTTCCTGGTTGGCCCCCTGCAGATCGAAAATTTAACCCAAAATACGTGACGCCTATCAATATTCCGAATGTGGTCCCCATTTGTCATTTGCCAAAGATGGTATCTAATAAAATGGTTTATATCCGTCGTTATACGATTGCTTGGTTGACCTTAGTGCTTAAGGCAGGCCATCAAATTTGGCCTCACCTTAGGAATCAAAAATCCAGACGATCCTGAGTTAGAAGGAAAAATTCAAACAAGGCAATCGCCTTAGGTCAAAAGTAACAACGCACAGTCTTTATTAAAGACTGATTGGCGGCAGGCGATCACCTTTTGGTGCTTATGGTGTGCATCTGGGTCAGGAAGATTTGGATGTGGCAGACCTGTCTGCCAATTCAGGACGCCCTGGGCCCTTCGTTAGGTCTCAGCACTCAGGGTATTACGAAATTGCCGTGCCCAATCGAATCAAAACCGAGTTACATCGCCTTAGGGGCATATTTTCCAACGCAAACCAAAGAATGCCATCAAACAGCCCCAACATAGGGTAAAGCGCCTCGCCCCATTATGCTTGTTTACTTAAAGGCCATTATCCGACGGTTGCCATCGGCGGCATTGACCGCTGAGAGGTTGCTTTTTGGTCGCGAGAACCGGTGTGACTATGGTGGCTTTAGTTACGCGATTACGAAAGCGGATGATCCAGAGCCGGCGACAGCGGTCCTGAATGGCATCCATTACTTCAACACGAAGGAGGAAGACTAAATGAACATTTGCTGATGATGCTGCTTTTGATTTTTTCTGGTGACAAACGTTTAAAGGATTTACTGATAGCTTGGGGAAAGAAACGAAAGGCAATTGCAGTAGCCCGATTGATCAGCAGGTGGTGCCGAAGAGTTTTATGGAGCAACACTGAAGTTTGAATGAACAGAGTCCCAAGGTTTTTTTATTTTGAATCATTGCTGGAGGCCTAGTATGTCGTCTTTATTTTTTATTGGCAGGACATGATTTCAATTCTCGACTTTTTACGGGTACTGGAAAAATACGCCAGCGCGGACGCATGATTGGGCATCTTTGGCCGCAAAGTGAAAGTGAGTTGGTTACCTTGTCTTTTACGTGCGTCAATGGATTTGAAACATCAAACCGACAATATCTACAACCCTTGAGCAACATGGTATTAAGTTATTACCGAATACGTCTGGCGCGCCGCAAATCCGCGAAAGAAGCGGTGTTTTGCCGCTGAACTGGCTAGAGAAGCATTGGAGAACTAATTGGGTCAAATTAGAATTCACTCCTGAACCCTCGCTACTTAATGCCGGACGGCGTGAAACGTTATTGGCAGCTGAGGACTAAATTCAAAAAAGGCTTTTGTGGTCAATGCCCTTAATGTCCTAATGCTGATCCTGTGCTTTGTAAGCGATTGGAAGAAGTGGGGTGTGCAATGTGTGATGCCGCTGGTTTCACCAATTGGTTTCTATATGGGCCTTGGCTAGTCGTCCTTTTTTGGAAAATGCATTAATTTGAACAAAGTGGCCATAACCCGTGATTGTCGATGCTGGGCATTGGGTGCAGCCATCGATGCGGCATTGGCGTTAGAATTGGTGCGGATGCGGTGTTGGTGGCATCCGGCCATGGCGGTTGCAAAACAACGGCGCGCGCAAATGGGCAAAGCCTTCGTCTTGCTGTTGAAGCAGGGCGAAATCGCCTATGAATGCAGGTTTAGGAGAAAAACGCCGTGCAAGGCGCAGGCCGACGCAGTCCATTAACATGAGTTTCTAGGTGCTTTGTCTGAGGCTCACCACCTAGTTCAAGCACAAATACAACCACGGTTAGATTGCAGGCAAACCCAGCCATTGCCGTCAATTTAGTGAGTTTGTAGAGAAATGGCGATTGAGGCAGTCTGTCACTGACGTTCGCATGAAGAGAAAACCGAGCAGATGTGGCTGGCGTGCGCTTGGAAAAAACAAATTTTTTTTTTTTTTTTTTTTTTTTAAAATATGGTGACTTACGGCGCTAAATTTGCACCCGACGGGCGAACTTATTTACCTTGAATGGTGATAAAAGCGAAAAGCGACCTTAGCAGGCGTTTGGGCAAACATAGCTGAGCCTATTTGCTCGCTTTGTCTTTGTCTAACACGTGTGGCGAATGAATGTAGCTTACTGTGGGCTTTTCTATGAGTAATGCTATTAAGCGTCTCACCTGAATGAATGCTCAGGTTAAAAAAGAAAGTTAGAGCGATTAAAAGCAAAGGCTTTGATCATCTATTGTTGTTATGCAGGTGAAACTAATAAGGGTCTATGCGTATTTTGAACGAATGATTCCACACATCAAACGCGCATTTCAGTCAGTTATGCCGATGGAAGTACAAAGCCGGCTGGATAACCAGCTGAAAATACAAAACAGCTAGGCAAACCATTGGCTGGATGGTGTCTTGTCTATCAAGAACCTATCGACGCAAGACGGTATCTTGAGGCATCATTTACGCGTAACAATCCAATTTCAATTAAGCCAGCTTAGACGCACCGGATCGTATTGGGCAAGCGGGCATTCATAAGATAGGTTAGGCGTTTTGCTTGGTTGGAGGACTGGCGCACGAGACTTCTGTGATGATGGAGCGCATCATCTAGGCGGCATATTGCAGAAACCGGCTAATTGGCGAGGGCCGCTTTAGTGTGGCGTTTCCGGCGTATTCGTCGTGTGAGGTGCTCGGGTGCCCAGATCGATTATTTCAGATCGACAGTTGGTTCAACTTGATTGCCGGCGTGCGATTATTTGATAGAGATTTAGAAATGAGCTTGTCGACACGGGGAGTCGCTGAGTTTGAAATGCACGCTGGCGAATGGGTTTAAGCTACTATGAGTGCCGAGTCTAAAAACGCAACGCCGGCGGGTATGCAGTATGATTCTGGCAGAAGCCGTTGTGCAGCAATTCGAATAAGCGATGAGGGGCGCTCTGTAGCAGACATGTCGCGATGATTCGATCGCCAAGGGCGTGAAGTGGTGTGGAAGGATTGGATCCTGCGCTGTGCTCATTTCTAATAATGGACCAGAGCGTAAAGGCGTTCACATGCGTCATTCTTAAGAAATATGTTCATGCTTGCTCGGTCGTAGGGAAAGGGCATGGGTGAATGCGCATGTTCCCGTTACACACTCATGACACAAGTTATGCATTGGATTCACTCTCTTGGCACTGTTGACAAATTAAATCGACATAATTAGATTCATTCAAACAGGAAACAGAGCGTAAAGGAGGCTAACAATGTTTAGACGTAAAAAAGGCAGGAAATATAGGTGTTATGCGGTTGAGTGCGCGATTAATAACCGCGTGGCGTCGCAGCGCTAATGCTGAAAGCGAAAGGCGCCTAATAATGCATGGCGTTCAGGGTCAAACTGTAGCGCAGAAGCTCAAATGAATACTGGCTCATAGTCATGAAACCAGCTCGACAAGCCGTATGGCACAGGCAGCTTGGTTTAGATGAAAAGAACACCAATCAAAAGTGTCTGATCTTTTTGAAAAAGATGGTAAGGCGCTATTCGTACAATGACAGTTAGCATCTTCATAGTACTCAAGTAGAACTTAAGCAGTTTGTCACCGAGTTCAACAAAACTGACATGGACAAAGTAGATGACCTTGTGAGCGGCAGTGGAATTGACGGAAAATCTACTATTGCTTTCGCAAAAAAACGCGAGCAGTATTGTATGAATTCTAACGCCACAACAGATTGAAACAGCTCGAAACACCAGTGGCAACCACAATGCGAATATTTAGCTAACTGCACTTCCTTTATATGAGAGCTTTGCCCCAGCCGGAATGCTGGGGCTTTTTTTGTTTGAGGAAAGGCAAGAGTAAGTTTTTTAGCTAGCGATTGTATGAAATAACTCGAATACGTTGGGAGTTTTTGAGGTGCAACGCGGGAGTCGTTGATCTGTCACGCGTATACAAGAGAAGGCAAAACCATGAGTACACATGGGCGATTCGGTGATCGTTGTACGTATCGATTTCTGCATGCTTCAGTTTGCAAACGGGCGTTACGGTAATGAAGTCTTCACCTTCGATGAAGCATTCGGCGGCCGGAGCATTTGTCAATTGGTTGCCAATGCGTACAAACGGTCTGTTTCTTTTACGCGCCAGTTATAGATGTTGTCGGATAGTAGGTTGGTACCTTTGGCAAAAGGGCTGTCGTGCAATGGTCATGGCAGCATGCTGGAATGTGGTTCATGTCTAAAGTCGACGCCGTTAAGTCCTTGTGTTCTTGCTTCAATCCACGTTGGGCCGTGGTGAATTTTAGCGCACCATTTTTTCTAAGCACTTCTGCAAAACTTTAGCATCGCCTTGGCACACTGTCCTGTGCCTACCCCCGTGAAAACTTTAATTTTACCCACCGGGCAATGGCCGTCAGCCGCTAGGAAAATAAGAGGCGAAGATGCGTCGCCTCCACCATGTTTCACGCTGGGGCTTTGGTAAGTCTGTTACCTTATGACGACAAACGCTTGTAATTCTGATTTTCTACTTCAACGCCGAATTGGCTTCATTACATGTAATGTAAATATACGGACATGTATGGCTTAGACCACTATTCACCATCAACTTTATGGTTAAGTCGTTCCTTCGCCAAAAGGTCCGCTCATCAAGAATAGCCGTCAAGAATTGGCTAGATAATATTAGCCTTTGATGAAACTTCAACCGGCCAGACCAATCCATTGCTTTAATTCGCAACGGAGGTAATTTTTTTCGCCTTGCATAAGCAATTGTCTACAACCCTAGCGCTTGTACGTGGCATCGACAAGGTCCGCCCATTGGAACGTTCGTGCAATGCGAGTTTCGCGAGCGTGGCAGATGAATTCGCCTTGCGCACAAGACAAAGTGCGGCAAGTAAGAGGGCGGCATGCGGTGCAGCATTGCAAGGAATAAATCACCAAAGCGCGGCGCTGAAATAGGGCCAGAACGAGGAATTCACACGAATACAGGTCATTGATTGGGTGTACTCCATATGTCGTTCTAACCGTATTGTACTGAGCGAGCGGAACACCGTTTAAGTTCAGGTTAAAGCTAAGCATTGTGTTGTATTATGTCGTTCGCTGTCTAGTTAAGTTGGTAATGGCTTTGTGGTGCCTTTGCTAAACGGTCGCTAAAAAGTAGATGCGGTTGAAAGGCTTTTGAAACCCGGAATTTGGATCTCTCCAATTTGCGTGGAAAGGGGCCTAGCGTATTGAATTCATAATTACGTCATCAACAGTGTGTTGTGTTTGTTGTGCGATGTCGCTGCGAGTAAATTATAAAGTGTTGCGTATTGGCCCAAAAAGTGTCCGTTTTAATGTGGTCGCGTCGCTCTAATTAAAAGAAGGTCTGGTCTGATGCGAACTTAGTATACCTTCGATGATGAGTTGTGTCAGTTGGCCTAAGGCAAGGCGTCGTGAGAATGCTGGTTTTTTTGGCTTGTTGTTGTGTGTGTCATCAACTTAGAATAGCCGAGCATTAAATAAATGTAGGAAGGAGATAACGCATGAAACATCATACACATCTCGGCTTGGGTTCGAAGGTTCGCGCCTAGGCAAGGCTTTGGCGAATGAAGAGTGAATATGACTTATCAGACGTCGTTGGCTTATCGAAGGCTTGTTTAGACCTGGTGTGACCACGTTCGATGCATGCTGATATTTACGGTGATTATCAGTGCGAAACCTGTTTGGTAAGTGCGCTAAAGGCACAAACAGCATTGCGGTCGATAAATCAGAATGCATTCCAGCGAAAATGTGGGATAGCGAGAGCCGATTCTAATATAGTGCGTCGCTGAAATATTAAGTGCATCGTTATAACTATCGTGCTGAGCATATTTTAGGCAAGTGTGGACCGATCCGTTGTAAACCTACAGTGTGAAGTACATTGATACCTTTGTTGCTCATGGCATAATAACGCGAGGCGCGCGAGGCCGAGATGATGTCGATGAAAGTGGCCAGTGCGTATCTGATCTTGTTGCTCGTCACTCGACGGCCACTTCGGAAGAACACTTATTAGCTTTTGAGGTCGTTCTATTTATTAGCGAACGAATCTATTTGATTTATTGCAGTCTGCGTGACTTGTATGCGCCACTTATTATTAATCAAGTGGAGTGTGTCTCCTTTGGCGTTGGCAACATTTGAAGACGGACATTGGATCATGTGCAACACATGCGGTGAACACCAATGGCTTGGTCGCCTTTTGCGGGTGCGACATTTTTTCAACGGCACGGATGAAAAATAGCCAAAGCGAGTGTTCAAATAGTATTAAAAACAGTCGCAGAGGAAATGGAGTTGTGGCTGTTGATCAGTTGGTTTTGTTGCTTGAGTTCTATTGAAACACTGACGCGAGACAGACGGCGAGACACCACGCCTCCCGATAAATCTGCAATACTGAGTGATACGGGTACAGGAAACTAGCGGCGATCTTGACGAAAAGATAGACTATGGCAGACCTATCCCATAAGTGATGAACTGATGATTTCAATTATTTGGGGTCGCATTCTCTATATGTGTCTGTCTCATTTGGCGTAATTCAAATTATAGCTTGTCGTTTTTATTTATCCAGTAAGCACGCTATATATGTCTGTGCTTTTTTGTGTCTATTGTTTCGCCTTGTTTTTCTTGTGTGTAAACAAGAATGTTATAATATTAATTCGAATGAAATACGTGGTGTGTATATATTTCAATCATAATTGATCGTAAATGTGGCCCCTCGTATATTAGAGTGCATTATCACGAAATCAGATTCTGTTGGAGTAGGAGTGATCTAGGAGTCTATCTCTGTATGGTTGAGCTATTTTTCGAGTTTTGCAAGCTACAAAGGAGGCTCAGACCGGTACGAGTGATTTTGAGACGGTACGCGCGCTAATATTCTCTAATACCATAAGTACCGCAGACCCAGATGAACTGCACAATTCAAACCGCCGAATATTGAGGCCACGTGTGCGCGAGAGCGGTGAGGGTCGGATCTTGACGTAAATTACTCAGCAAACGGAAACGCCTTGGAGCTGAGGGGGATTGACACCTACAAAGTCCTTTACTAGAGATCATTATTGCTGTGGTTGGTGGGCAAAATCTGACACTATTCCGTGCAAGCACTTAAATGATTACAATGCTTTAGTGCCCGTTCAAGATAGCTAATGACTTATAACCTCATTCTTGCTAATGGAAATGAACGAAAGCCGATGGTGTTAAGGAATAAGGGCCCGCTGCTTCTACTTTATTCCATTCAAGGAGTCTCCAAGAATAAACAATGAAGTGATTCATAATCGACACGATCTGTTGGGCAGATAAAGGCGATAAAAACGTCGAGTAGTGTTGTTATGAAGTTCTATTTTTCTTCTAAGTTGAAATGTATAAAAAATAGATAAAACTGTGCACCATTTTAATTTTATGATTGCTGCCGTTACTTTTTATGTGTGGGCAACGATAATGACTTTCACACAGCTTTTTGAACGTCAAAATCTAATTATGCTCAGTTGTTGGAAAGAAAGGATCGCGTTGTGGGCTCCTAATCAACTGGATGAGAGGCGCCTGAGCTGAGGAATGCACTCGAATTATTAGATGCTAGTTTTCAGTGAAGGCCGCCTTAAAGAAGCTAAGTTGCGTTTTGATATTTTTATAGGCGTGTCAATTATTTAGAAAAAAGTAATTGAAGCGTATTGTTTTTCGAATGCCAAGCTGGAGTGGAAAATTTCGATCATATTTTGATGAGAAATTGAAATATATGGATGTTTGCTTTTTTGTTGAAAAACAGTAAAATTAATTTAGTATCTAATTCAAAAGAAAGCGATGCTTTTACTGATAAAGCTGAAACGTTTGGTTTCTTGTGTTTTA
>Ga0163217_1057938_pt1 | contig 17459 bp, 5 predicted proteins | sample SynspAceP_FD_185933 | JGI IMG/M metagenome (GOLD analysis project Ga0163217, IMG submission 185933) | Saline lake microbial communities from Ace Lake in Antarctica - Synechococcus sp. Ace-P (PacBio error correction) | ecosystem: Environmental > Aquatic > Non-marine Saline and Alkaline > Saline ...
CACGAGAGAGATGTCCAGTCCAGAGAATATTTGAAGCCCGGTTAAAAACAAAAAAAAAAAAAAGGGCCCCCCCCCCCCAAACCCAAAAAGACCCCAAAACCAGCCCCAAAAAAAAAAATATTTGGCAAAATTCCCCCCTTTATTAAATCTGTTTTTTTATAAAATAATCCACCGATGCCCCCTTATTTGGTTTTAAAAATAGAAGAGCCCATGTTTTAGATAATAGTCAAACAATGCTTCCCGTGAATTTAAAAAATTGTACCTTAAGATCCGAGTTTTGCATTGGCTTTCTTATCCCCTGCTGCCTGGTAAAAGGTTTGTTAACAGGTGCACCCATTGCGAAACGGGCTGGAAGATAGTAATTTCAATTCACATATTTGTTTTTTTCCCCCAAGGAAAGTGATAGGTTTGATTTTTAATTTGATAGGCCTAGATGAGAGATTTAAGTAAAAGTATAATCCACTTACAGGGAACTTGTGAATGTTCTATAGGCTCACTAAGTGGTCCCCATATTGTATCCATAAAAGGGTAAATCGGTTTTTCTATATTTCATATGGTCATCTCTAAGTGAATGTGCTGTAATTTTCTGTGGCTTGCGTTAAAATGTATGTGTCATTTTGGGGCGGCTATAACATCACACCTAATAAGATCTTTTAGGTTTATTTTCGTCATCTACATTATGGTCGTTCTTCTAACGATAGAATAGGAAGTTCCAAATTTTGCCAAATTTCTTATCCCACAGTAAAATAACCACGATACCATCACTCATAAATTCGTTTGTGGTTTTGTTTTTTTGAAAGGTACAAAGGATGATACTCAATCCAAAATACACGCCTGGCCCTAGGTTTGGAAGTACTGTAATCCCACTGCCCTCTACTGAAGGTTATTGAATTTTGATAATGAATCCAATTCCCCATAATTAATTGTGAACCGCGGGTTCTATTGGATATCATTATTTGCGCTAACATGCAGACCTCAGTATATGGCCTAAGTCGCAATAGAAAACCACTTGAGAATAGCTTAGTGAAGGGTTAATTTTTTGCTCTATATAACGGAACCTCGCTAAGTTGAAGCCAGATATGAAATTATGTTTTCCTCTTCTAACAGCAGACGGATAGGCATAAAATTACCATCGCTTTATTGCGGAATAGGGAAGGGTATTGTAATCTAATTGCGATAACTTTATAGCATATCGTCATAATCGAAACCTTCTTAAGAACACATTAGTTGTTAAGATATTTATGATAGATTTGCGCGAGGGTGCCCAGTTGAAATTCAATGATTATGTGGATCCAGACCAATCTTCCATACAAAAGTACTTGAATTTGTTTGTCTTTATAAAAGGTTGTCCTCTAAGTTATAATTTGTGGGGCTAGTATAAGAAAATAGGAGTATTGAATATATAAGATATGGCGATTTTTAGACAAATTATACGGGGATTGTTCCGCCGTTAGTTCGATTTTCTCGGAATAGAAAATACGTTCTCAGTGTTTTGATAATAAAGGTCTGTTTCAAATTGGTAGTTCTTGCATATAATAATTGAGTTGAGAACGATATTTTAATTGCCATTGTAGCCAAGAAGTTGTCCCGTGGTTATCTCCGTTTGGTTACTTCACACCTAGTGCAAAGACAAAAAGATGAGATACTTCCTTCTTTTAATAAAACCATGTACAACCGTCGAATAGTAAATTGTGTACAAGATACTATGTAGATATTTACCATACTAAAGGTCGAGTGATTATCGATAGTAAACTATTCCAATTTTCCAAATGGTCTATAGATATCGGTGTTTTATCGAAGCGTATGTAGGGAGAACGAACGCATCGCATCGTATTTAATTGCCCGGTTTGTCCACGCTAACCCGTGATGTAAGTAGCTGAATCTATTTAAGTTCTCTAATGGACTGATGGATCCAAGACTAAGGTCCATTTGTATGGCCCAAATTTGAATTGAGCCCCAGATATTGGTAGTGCCCATTTTTTATCGGAAAGCTGGATTCTTATGGGTAATAAGTGAATAAACATCACATTGCCACATTTAGCCGAAAGATCGATGTGGCTCCCTTAATTACATCTAAACGACTATGTCATTGGATTTACGGATTTCACTCCAATGCCCCATATCTTAAAGGGGTAGATTGGTGAATCGTGACCCATAACATAGTGAAACGCCCCTCTAGAGTTTTGCCCCCAATTGGAAAAGGTAGCGGTAGAAACGCAAGTCCATGGACAGTAAATCTTCAAGTATCGCTGATGTTAGAGGTATGAATTGGGTGATACTCCCCAATTTATGCTTAGACCAGCAGTACTGTAACGGGAAAGGACATGGAATTTCAGAAAGATAGGCAATGTCTGCCCCTGGCAAAACCACACTTCAATCAACTGTTTAAATCTTCTTATTAAGAACCACGTCATGGTCAAGGAAGCATTGCGGTCAATGGGATTTTTATTGTTTGAATTGATATCCCATAGCATTTTTATGTTTAACTGTCCAAGTCTTCTCAATGTCTACAAGTTCGTAGTCAACATTTTAGGTCGGGATCAACTGTACCTTTCTTCAGTCCTTAAATTTTACCAGTTGCACCGGTAAAGAGGTTGATTGTTTTCATCAGTCAATTTTTCCTTTAATGTTGACTTGTGAAAAGCGTTAAAAGAATAAAAAAGGTATCCAGCCCAGGTCATAAATTTATATCTATTCTTATTTAGAATTAATTTAAATAAGGACAAATATAGAATCCAATAATAGCGGCAAAGTAACTATTTGTAATTTTTTTTGTAAAGGGGTTTATAGATTGGCGGAGCAATTAACTGGAGACTTTGTAGTGTGATTAATTTGACTTAAGTAATTTAAGAAAGCACTTTAAATGGTAAATTCCAATATCATAAGATGGGATGAGTGCCACGAACTCTGAAATTTGGTTGCAAATGATCATGGGTTTTTAACTTGGAAATACGGTAATTGGATGGCCGTGGATTCGTTTTAATGCTTTAAGTGTAACATGTATTTCAATGAATTTAATACAACAGTTAATAATTAAAATATAATCAGATTTCCAATTAGGCTGTTTAGGCGCCGAAATGTAAGGCGCAATTTTATATACCCTAGCACATTTTTTAGTATAGAGACCTTACTCATAGTGCTTACTTATGCTCTTTTGCTAACATAGTATATGCGATAATAGACCATGTTTTGAAAGTGGTTATACTCGCCTTTGTTTTCGAAATGAAAAAGAGAAATGACGATAAATTTGTTGAATGGAATTAATTTACCCACCTAAATATAAGATATAGAAAAATCTAAAAATCCAGCTGTAATTAAAATTTGTATGTAATAAGGGCGCTATTATTCAGGGATGGGCGCCGCCGAAGGATGCCTTTTGTACGGTATTATAAGTTGTTGATAAAGAACCACTGTAATATTGATATTTAACAAGGGTTTTAATAATAATTTGCGATTAATTTAATAACTGAGCGGGAAGCTTATTATACAAACAGATGAAACCATATTAAGCACAAGTAGCTGAAATCAGCTATTTAAAGTGTAAAAATTTTGTTTCGATTTTCCTTTATTTTCTTATATAATGAAAAGCGTCACTTCAACCGACATTTTATGTCAGTAAATTACGCCGAGCAGAACGCTAAAGTCAGAGAGAAAAAAAGTTTGTATTTTGGATATCATCCAATGTGAGGCATGGCGAGAATTGTTCAAATCAGATATCCCAAAATGTTCCGAAATGAAAAGAAAATGTTGCCAAGAACTCGGCAATAACGGAATCTGGATAATTCTATTCTGATGAACTGGTCTATAGTTCCATTTATCACTAAAATCAAACTTCTATTTGTTGCTGAAAACACTATAATCAATATTATAATTTTAAAAGATGATACGCATTGTGGCGGTGCAGTAGAAAAATTAAGTTGGCTATTGAACACCATAGATGAAGATTTCTCAATCACTCCTCAAAAATGGAAACTTATAAGATTTATTTAACCATAGTCAGGCTTGCCAGAGAAACAGCTCAATATTACTTTATATTTCAAGAAAGTTTTAAAGTCAGTCTAAATATCAAGGATACTTAAAAGTAGCCTACAGAGGAATTGGTTCGATTTTTCGAAACGAATAAAAGAAGACACTTATAGAATCAGGTGCTCGCAGGCGAGGAGTTACAAAATTTAGACCAATTACACCGTCTGGTAATCAGAAGTAAAAGGGCTTTCTTATATTTCGTTTATTACTTCGTTAAGGTTTGCGGAAATTAGAGAGTACCTGGGCATTAATATCTATAAAAGCGATGATTACGAATATGAAAAAAGACTGGTGATTGATTAATAATCGATTGAACCAAACTGTCTGCATATCGTACCACCTCAACAAAAAGATGATTTTGTATTCGATGGTACAAAACATTCAGCAACAATGTTTTAAAATGGGTTTATTCGACTTTGGTCAAACGAGCAGAAATCAACAATCCTATATATTTATTGTGCGCAGACATACTTTTGCTTTGCCTCTTATAATGGTGCAATAAATCTAAAAAACCTGTGCAGAATGCAATTGGGGCACAGTTCTAACGCCAAAAGCAACCCTAAAATATTTAATTCATCAGTAACGTTACAGGCATGAGGCCATTAGATGAATCTTCTCGCTTAAATTGCTTAATTGAAAGGGCGGTAGTATTAAAGCGTTGACAACGCAGACAAGCCACACCCGTACACGCCTCTCTCTCGCGTTTTATTGCTCTTTATGAGCGGTATTCCGAATGAGGTTATATCAACACAAACGTTTTAACTTCTGCAGCGAGACTTGCTCTCTTTAGTCAACGATAATTATATTGATAAATAAAGAGCCTTCAATAATTCCATTTTTATTACTTTCCACGTTGAACTAACTGCAAATATAATATCGCTATCAATATTCAATTTTATTGATGTAATAAAGGTTTGGACAACATTTAAAGTAATCATCTATTTTTCGTTCAGATAAACATAATTCTGAATAATTTAATGCGATATATCTTTATTTTGTCATAATCCTATGACTACACACTACGAATTAATACTTTCATTGAATTTAAATGTACACATGGACACTTATTTACGGTAATTGGTTTCTTTAACGATTGAAAAAACATTCTTCATTTCCAACGTGTCACCGAATTAAAATGGTGTTCTTTAAATGAAAACTATCCCATTTCCGCCTTATTATTGCTTTTTATAATCAAGCCTTGATTTTTGACCGAGCTCATCAAAGCAGTTTTCTACCCATATAAATTCTATTTACAAACGAATGTTTTCCTTCTAAAAAATTCTGGGCTACTTCCTATCATTTTTTAAAAAATCATTTAATAAATGTGCTTGTCCATAGTACACAGAACACAATCTAAATGCCAAATGTCCATCTCATCTGTATTTGTAGTGTTTAACATTTCAACACAGTATTGATATTGAAATCACTTTACAAAAATATTTGAGCATTCCTACCACCTCTTTAAATTTTCTTCTAAAATGCTTAGACAATATAACCAAGCACGCCAACTCTCTTACTTATGGTTTCCTCGAAGAATATATTTTTTGATGCAGTTTCCACCATTTAATTCTGGTAGCTTCGTTCAAGAAGCGATTTTTAAAAACTCTAATGTTATATTTCGATCATCTGTTGTTTTACAAACTGATAATGCGTAATGCAGATCTTATTTATTGCAACTTGAATAATCTTGAAAAATTTGCACCATTTATTTAAAAAATGACGATCCGGGCTATTAAAATAAAGTAATGTTGTTAAGGGATGAAGAACTAAGCCTGATTTGTCCAAATTTCCTAGAAGTTTATAGAAATATCGCGTCAAATATTTGACCTGCATGCACCCTTGAACTCGGCTTGTCTCAAAAACCATTCCACATAAAATATTTGAATACATCATCATACATATATTAATAATGGGTACCCAGGACAAATACAGGATATAATGTATCCCATTTCATTTTCGATTCCCTCAATAATAACTTAATACATATTTTTAAGCTCATGTGGTATTTCATAAGATAAGTTAGTACAAAATTTTTTCATATAAATATACATTATCAATATGTCCACAGAAATTATACAGACATGAATTAGTATTAATACAGCTATTGTTGGATGTGACTCTAGTAAAATATCGCTTTTATTAAAAGATTAAAAAAAAAGGGCAAATTACAACAATAACCATGAAAATACTAAAAGCTATTGCTACATTATACATAATTCTGTTTCTGGCACACAGTTTTCAGGAAGCTCAAGTTTGGAATAAAATTGAAAAAAAGTGCAGAAAAAAGCACATGCGAAAGAGCATTATAAGAAAAAACGAAACAAAAAATCACCAAAGAAACTGAAAGCTATGGACTCCACCTCAATCTAAACAGGAAAAATGGAGAAAAGCAAAAGGGGAAAAATGACCGTAAATATGATGATATCGATGAAACTTCGAGAGGTACGAAGAGAAGTTGTATATAGAGGAACCTAAAGTTTAGAGTAAAAAATTTGTGCAGGGGATGGCATATTGTCTTTCAAGACGATTTGATGAACGAAGAAAATTGTGAGTTTCCTTCGCGTGGGATTTAATTTCAAGGTTCGGTGAAAATGCTGTTTTAGCGAGCGAAAAATATCATCAACCTGAAATAATAGCATTATATAACACTTTTACTTGATGAAGAAAGTTATTTACCCGAAGTATTTCATTGATGATTTGACGCATTTTATAGTGAAAAAGGTCATGTTTCAGGATGCAGCATTATATATCGTTTTCTAAAAAAAGGAGAAAAAGTATAATTAACCAGGAGATTCTGAGATTTAATTTCTACCCTATTTATACTTAATAGAAGACAGAGCAAATTTTATAAGCAAGATTATGGAATTAAAAAGGAATTTGAAGGCTCAGAAAGAGAATAGTGTACAGCCTGTTTGGGCGTCATTATTGAGCCAGTGCCTTTAACAGCGTTCCTTAAAAGTATTTTATAGCGAACCATAGAGTCCTAAAGTTCCCAATTTAGGCAAGGATTTAACTCAACGACATTTCAATTAGGCCTATCTAATTATGCGATGGTTATGTTAGAGCCATCAAAAACAAGATCGCATTGGCCCAAAGGTGGCAAAAACTATAAACGATCGTGTATTAGAAGATGGCAAAATTGTAACCCGCGTATCCTCTTTGATGTTAACAAAAGCAACTTAATCAAAAGAGTTCTTATGGTGGCTGAAATTGAAAGTTGCCTAAATGATGAAAAGAACACAAAATAATGCTCATTTTAAAAAAAATTGAAGGTCATACGATAGTGACGTGAAGCTAGAATAAATTAAAACTTTATGCCGACAGAGCCGTTGCTGTAAAAACTGCATTCATAGAAAATAGGGAATAGTCCAATACCGTTTTCAAAACGTAAGGAGCAAAGGAGAAACCAACCTGTGTCAGAGAATAATATTCGCTGAATGGTAAAGCAAAATAACAGAAGAGTTTGATGTTAAAATAAAATTATATGAATAATTATGCTCTTTCATTGACAAATATAAACTACAGCTATATTATAGTTTTTTTAATTTTAACATACTCTTTTTTTTGCTCGTGTGATAAGATAGCAAAGAGATAAAAATCTGATTATGCGGACATCATTGAAAGAGTTGATGTTTAAACGGATTAGGCTTTTAAAATATAAAGCTGGAATTTCTAACACAGCAACAATTAGCCGATGGATACGGAATAGTATAGATATATTGTAAAAACTTTTCTGAAGGTACCTCGTAAGTACCAAATGAAATTCTGATTCTGTTATTTTATGCGGTAGTATTCATATTATTGAGTTAGCTAAAATGGTGGATAAATAAAAATAAAGGCGGAGGTGGTATCATAAGTAAAAACATTAATTATGCAAACGTCGCCTCTATGAACCCCCAACACACCCACGTTTAAACACAATTTTTTATCAAACTAGTTTAACGAAGTGAGGGTGGTTGATGTTATTGCGAGCGATAAAGGGGATGATGAAAGACACAAAAGAAAGCCCTTAATAATTTCTACCTTTTATCGAAGAAATTATGAAAAATGAACGACGGATCTAAAATTGCATTATGAATATTAAAAAAAAAATAGAACTATATAAAGACAAAATAACTTTATCAAAGAAAATTTACCTTAATGTTATTAAAAGTTTTGAGAATAGGATTTAGTAAACTTATCTAAACGCAACAGTTTTTTGTAATTGAACATAAAAAATAACTTTAAAGAAGGGAAGTAGAAATTGTAAGTGGAGGGGATAAGTAAAGTTTTTGTCATATCGACCTACAATAACACAAATATTAAACTGGGTTAATCTAAAGAAATAATTCGAAAGTTAAAGAAGAAGGTTTTTATAAAAAATATGAGGGGATTTGAAGGAACAATTGTCTTTATACAGAAGCAATTATATAACAGGAATATTTTTTTGATAGTATTATAAAGATTTAGAAATAAAATTGGATGTTAGTGCATTGAAACTCGAATAAGAATGACTTAACGAATCTATCAAAAGAATACATACAATGGGCCATTTTTTTGTTCATGGTATATCTGTAAACTTGGGCGATGCTAATAATGCTTTTAATAAATATTATGAAACTTAATTAGTAAAGGTATTACGAATGTATGAAAAAAGCATTATGAAAATATATCAAATCAGAATTAAAAGAAGAATTGCCTCTACATTACCAAGATACTTCAAAAGATACAATTGAACTACACTTCATTACTTTCATTTACAAACCGTGACCAAGGAATGGCATTGAAGTCATTGACATGCTTAACCTGAAAATAAAAACTTATAGAAATGATTTTACCCATTAGTTGGTGATTTTCGATATGGTAAAGATGAGACCGGTTAACCTAAAAGTGAAACTAATCTGCTATACCCATAGCCAGAGTTTTTTAGAAAAAACAAAATGCGTATTAGCTTGAGGAGAGTAATGAAAACAAGTATTGAGCAAAATAAGTTTTTACACAGAATGTTGGACGTTGATAATCATACGGTTTTGAAACTCTAAAAAAATCATGAATTTGGACGATTGCCAATACAGATGTGGCAAAAAAGAGAAATGTACATTAAAAGCGATCTACACTTAAACGATAATACATTTCATCATAAAGAGACGGTAGTTATTCTGTCCTATGGCATAATTCAAAAAAATGAAAGACGCGGTAAAAAAGCAATTCACTATGAATGGCAAAGAAACAGGAAAATATGCCGCTGTAGTTTAATTAGATGAATGGAAAGGGTACAAATACATAAATTCAAACGGTTCATGTGGAAGTCAATAGTGAAAGATGATTGAAAATAATTCAATTTAGTATTCAAAAACTAGAAGTTGCTAATTATCCCATTAGCGGATAATGCTCCTTATTCTAAAAAAAGTATTCGAAAAAATCAAGGAGTATAAAAAAACAAATTGATTGTGGCTCGCCCGCTAAATGCTCTGATTTCCTCAACAAAGGTGTATTCTTGATTACTTTTTCAACCTGAGTGGGAAAATAAACATTTAAAACACAAACCAAACAATTAATAATTTAAAATATGGATATAGGTGTCAATTTTACCCGAACTTATATACCCAAAAAAGTAAAAGATTAGAAAATGTTAATGTCTAAAATATAAAACCTAAAATATGGTTAAAAAATTCAGAATGGTTCTTGAAATCATAGTATTTGATGATTATATTATCCCATAACAAATTTATATCTCACATTTCATTAAAATTCCGTGCCTTAAAAACATATTATTAAAAATTAAAAACAACCCTAATAGTTATACTATTTATGTTAGTAACATTAAGTATAAATGACACAGATAGAAACAATAAAAAACAGTTAGTCTTAAGAAGATAAAAACCAATACCGAACTGAATAAGGTTAAAAAATGGATTTCAAACACGCTTTGTAAAGAATCATAATTGGAAAGGTAAAGATTGGAAGGGTTAAACTTATTTTGAATATAGATGGTAAATCTAAAAGGCAAACTGTTATTTTCAAAGGTAAATACGTGGTGAGTAAAATAGAATTGATAACAAGGAAAAAATATCTTGACGAATGGATAATAAGTCGGTGTAATATACCTTATGTAACCCTACCCCAGTTTAATAATTGTAGTTCAGCATAGATTTGGCACTTTAAATAGTTATCTAGATAAGTGATAAACTAGTTTAAAATATACGAATCATCTCCAAGATGAATTTTTACTAAATATCGGAATGTTCATGCCTCTAAAATGAAAAAATTAATCATTATGATTCAAAATTTAAAACAATGAAGTACAAAACCATCAAACATTAAAAATTCAATTTCAACTACTCTCTTAGCATATTTCACTTTACTACTCTTCATGATTGTTCATAAGATAATCCTACATCATGTATGGAATGAGTTGGATTCAAGACGTGTCTTATTGACTTGGAAAAATGGACGCAGCGCAAAATACATACCGGAAGAAGAACCATACCGAAGAAAAACTGGAAAAAACAAAATAAAAGCCCCCCTTTTTTTTTTTTAAATAAAAGGCGTTAAAATTAACGGATATTAAAATGCACTTGATAAAATAAAAAATGTGTCTACTGGTGCTTAGCTGACTTCAATGAATTCTTAAAAGCCAAGCAAGAGCTATCTGAAATGATTGCTGCCGGAAACTAGTATTGACTCCAAGTTTAATAAAGGCAATCTTTTCAGTTCTAGGTATAGATAATTAACATTATGGACATTATATAGTACTTCCTAACTCTTTAAAGAATAATAAATGAAAAAAAACACGTTCAACTTATTTTGGCAATAACTAAGTTTTTATATCTGCTGCACTAAGACAACAAACGACAACTGACTTTGCAAGCGAAAACCATCTTAAGGGAGACTAGAATTATACAACATGAAGCATAGATTGTTGGGTTTAAAATGCAGCAAAATCGTGAAGAATTATCTTAGAAAAATTAATACAGAACGGTACGGTCATCTTCAATTATCCAGGAATTCGATATTAAGGACTATAATTGAATAGTATTCCATAACATACAGTAATAAAGTTTTCACAGCTTATTTTTAAAATGGATAGTATTGCCAAAGACAAGGGAATATTTTTGCGTCGCAATACACTTTGATGATGTATCTCGCAATCGAAGAATTACCATCCGTGTACAAAAATATGGAAAAAATGTTGCGATACATATCCCGTGACAGTGAAAATAATGTTAATGATAATGCAAGTATTGTTAAAGTTAAGCCTTGCGTAGGCAGGTAAATATTTTGGTTTTTACATGGAGTAGAGCCATAGTGTATAGTGATGATTGTGTTAAAAACATCTTTTAACGGCATTAGTATATTGAGGTTGCTATAGTAACGAACTCAATTTAAAAAGGATGGAACTTTATAAAAGAAACCTGTAAGAAATTCAAGATTATAGTAGAGTGATTATCAATATTCAACCTTAACCAAAAAAAATACAGTTTACCCAAGTGTCTGCCTTATAAAAAAGTAATGGTTTTTTTAAATACAAATAATGGAGATGAAAATAACCTCGCAGCTTAAAAGATTATATCGAATAGAACTGCATATCAAAGAAGACAAATTGAAAAATGGTTCCCAAGAACAGTGATTTTAACAAGACTATTTATAGAATTTGGTAAAATATTAGATCGCAGTGCGTAGCAAGTAAATGTTTTTAGTTTTTGAAAAAATGTAAACGAAATGAAATCGCAATAATAGACGACCAAAGGTCCAGACGATTTTAACAATGGTGATTTTGGCTATGGATAAATTATGACAGAGAGATAAACCGGCAAGTGATACTAAATACAAAAGGAGAAGTCAACCATATAAGTAAAGAAGACGAAGACACAAAAATCTAAATGAATTATATGTTAATTTAAAAACAGTAATTGTTGTTCAGGCAAGCGAGAAGATGACTCGAGCAATTGTGGGAGGGTATTAAAAGCATTAGATATGCACATCAATCACATACATTATTAAAAAAATGAAAACAAACGCTAGTAGTAACTACAATTATTCATTTCAATCTGCAAGACACAACACCAATTTACAAAACCAAAAACTTCTTCATAAAGTTGAAACCTAGCTTAAAGGAAGATTAGATTATACGAAAGGACGGGTTAGATCCTTATCAATGGCAAAAAAATGGGATGAATTACACTTGGTAATTTATAAAATGGTGCGATTACACATATTCAATTTGCCCAGAATTGATATTAAAGCACTTTATAAAAACATTGGGGAATACCTAATATTCAAGTCAATTTCGAAAATTCCAATGTAATGAGCAAAGGTTGTTTATTTTTAAAGGGCATCCCTTGCAATACACTTACGAATATTGTTTAATCTCAGCTATATCCTCGCCCTATATTCATAAAAAAATATGGCGAATGTCGTAGCTAATTTTATCCCATTTTCCCGAATGAAAAATGTTAATCAAAAAAAACACAACAAAAATTATAGTAGTAACTATTATTGGTTTATATAAGACAAATCCATTTGAATAATAAAGATAATGTGATAAAACCATTGGCTAATGATGCTGACTTTGAAATTAAACACTAGATGCGGATATTCATTTAAAAAGGGATGGAATTTTATAAAAAAGAATTATTGTTTCGTTTCAAAAAGACGTGAAACAATGAACTTCATGCAAAAGTGTACAATTCACGCTTGTTTCGACATCTAAAGGATAAATGGTTTATAGAGAACGAAATGAGATAAAAAAGATACAAGCGCGAAAAAAGAATACAATTCAGCAAACCGCTCAATAGCAAATGTATTGAATAATGGCCTCACAAAAAACGGGAATCTACAAGAACTAGTTAATGAAATTGGAATAAAATATAAACCTATTGATAAATAACAATGCTTTTCAAAGTTTGAAAACCGAAAAATCAAAATAGGATTACTGTTGTAGATGGTGGGTAAAGTCCAGTGGATTTATAAAGACAGCAACTCTTGCTTTATGCAAGGGTGAAGGATAGATTAAAAGATAATCCACAAAAGCAGATAACGAAGTAAGCTTAAGCTGAAAACTATAAATGAAAAATTAATCAACAATTAAATCATTGATTCGGTAATGTAGCATGTAATGGAAGAAACAATCCTTTAAAAAATTAATAAGAGGCGCGTGCTGTAAAAAGCCAAGACCAAGGTTTTGAAAATGTAATGAAGCAGTTAAGGATTTTGAAGAATTTGGAAGAAAACCCAAAAAACTTGCTGAACTTACCTACCTATTGACAAAAAGAAACAAATAAAAAGCTTGATCGATAAAGTGGCAATGTATAAAACACATATAATATGGCAGCTAAATAGGTTATTAGCACATTTAAACTAACATTTAAAAGGAAAGCTGAAAAAATGATAAACATTACATTTTGATGTGGAGTAATAGGCACGGCATTTTTAAATCACTGTTTTATAAATGATAAAAAATTATGGAAATGATAAAGAAGAATGAATCTGGCTATTGACCAACCCAATTTGATGGTCAACGTACATTGAAAATATAATTTTCAAAAAACATGAAAAGGCTACATCTCAATTTAATAACGAGAGTTGAAATTGAGGCAAATGCATGGCAATGACTCCCATAGATAAAATGTGGAATTTTATTAAAAAGTAAAATTAAAAAATCGTAAAATGAATGACCCAACTAGTCATCTCAAATGCGCCAGCATAAACTCTTGTTCTGCCTAGAAATACAAGTTATAGCAATCTTTCCATTGCTAAACCATTAAGTACTTATTCCATAATGGAGATCCATTTCTTTTTTCCATCGGAAGTGCACTCCTACGCTTTTTCGCAATTCCAAATTCTAAAGCATTGCTATCATATTAATTATTCAATGCAGACCATTTTTACTCCTATGGACAGGATAATATCATAATTGCTGGAGAATAACAATCAACCTTTCGGTGTTGAAATAAAAACATGATTTGCGCAAGTGGTCATCGGTAATTGGTAAACGCAATATTAATCAATTTTTCGCCATATGTTGTTACTACATTTTCATCGATGTAGACATAATTTGAATGATCTTGCCAAATCTAAATAACTTGGGCTTATCTTCGTATAGTGTCTCTTAGTTACTTCAATGGTATTGGGCGGATGAAGTGTATCGCTCCCTTTACACTGTCAAAACGTTGGTAAGAACGTATGTAGTTTTCCAAGATTTTCAACTCTTGACGGCGCCATATAATACAATTTATAGCATGGTAAACTAGGAATTCCCATTTCTCCTTAATCTTATTATCATCTAGAAGGAAACTTTCGCTACCATAATTTCCATGTTCATTCGGAAGACCAAAATATTCGTTTGGTCTTGCTACTCTAAAGTAAGATCAACCGGTGCTATTAGAACAGCTAAACCATTTTTTACTTCTTCATTATCGGAAATCATTTCAAAATTCTTAGCTGCCTCTATACACTCTCTTTACCGAAGACCATGGTGGGTGAGTGAATATATCATTGTCCATCTAAATGCGCCGTCTGGTCTAATTTAAAAACGTAATGCCCATCCGATATTCATCATTTCACGCCCTAGTAAAAAGTAATTTTCATATAAGGATTGTGCTTTTTCAATTTTTTACTTTGCATCCTGTGCGGCAAACGCTTTTCATTAGCGTTCTTCCCAGTATTGGCATAACTATCATAAGAAACTCCAAGTTTTTTTTATTATTCGGGTATTTGCGGCAGAATAGAATTGATATCTGATCGACAACAATTGTGTTTCGGACTTTATCCAATCCGTATCATTCAAACAAAAGTTTATTCCCTTGGCGTAGTGCGCTGCAAGACTCCTGATCATCTCAAGCTCGTGCATCCTTGTCAATGCGCATTAAACGTATATGTCTAATTTCCAGTTGCATTATAGTATAATAATATCTTAAATTTGTAAATTTCTTCCAAATTCCATCTCGGAGCTAGTTTAAGGAAATCATCATTGTAGCTCCAAAACCCGAAATACATTAAAGATTAACATACTACGTAGATCGCCTTTTCTATAAGATAATAAAGTACTTCATACGATATCACTTTCAGCGATTGAATCGTTTGTAAGTTTTCTTCTTTCCGTGCTAATTTTTATAAATTTCGCCATCCGCTCCAAATTTTTCTATGTTTTGGGAACAGATCAGCGTTTGTTTTCTTTAACCATATACTAAAATTGTTTTCATACAATATAGTAAATTGATTGAAATAACATTCATATTGTAAAATATTTACGAGTTAGGGCTCTGAAATAATTTGAACTTTCTATCCAAATCTACTATAATGTGCTGCGCCTTGGATCTGTTCCGGTTTTTGTAGTGTTCCCGGCAGATAAGCCGTAAAGCAAAACCGATAGTAGCGCACTCTACTTTGTTTTTGAAAATACTATCTTGCTTTTGCCCTCCACTTATAAATCTCTGTAATAACGTCGTGTCTTTGAAATACAGGTTCCTGCTCTGCCAGCTTCGCGTCTAGCTTGACTAACGCATCTCATTTTCAGAATTCAATAGTTGACAAAATAATAGCCAATAAGTACCAAACAGCAAATGTATTTGCAACTATAATAAAATATAGAGCAACGCAACTTCCATTTGGATCAATCTGGAATTCTCATCTTTTTCAGGACTATGCATCCATCCATTTCATAGGAAATGAGCTGTCCACTTTTGCGGTCGCCTTAAAATTCTTTTGCTGAAATTCAAACTTGCATAGGTGGTCGGATATTTACTTGGATAGTATCTTTCGAGTTTAGACCAGGTGGAATGTAATTGAACCCGCCTATTTCTTGGTAACACTTCCTAATTCATTCATTATTAGTTAAATATTATAACTTAAAATTGTGTACTTATTTCATTAGTCCATAGTAAGTTATTAATGAAGAGAAATACACTCCATGATTCTTTCCAGAAAATTGTCGCTGGACAAAGTTTGAGAAAATAGCCTCCGTCTACCATTAATTTTAAGAAGGATATGTATAGTCATCTTTTGGGAGATATTTCTACAAACCCATCCTTTCAGGCATTCTACCATTGACATAGATCGTACATCATATCTTTAGCGTTTGGATCATTGTATGTTCAAATAGAAACCTTGTAATTAGATTTGAGATATGTTGAATTGACTTGGATTAAACGTAACACATTACGGAAAAATATAAGAGAATCGAGCAGTGCGTGCAAATGTAATTGTGATATAGATTGGTCAATAATCCTTGGGTTACCATTTCGTGATAATTTTTTTCATGGATATGTTTAATTTCAATCGAATTTTTATTTCGAGCTGTTGTAAGCGTCTTACAGTAGGGTCAGCCATTATGTTGGGCACTTTTTTCCGCTTCGCCTGGTATTTGCTCCGTTTTCCGATATAGTTTGTCTAATTATTCTTTGCCGTCAAACGATCTCGATACAACATATAATAGGATATGGAGTGTGTTATCTTGATGCACAAAAGCGAAATGAGTGTTGCTGTAAATTCATTCTTCACGAAACCTTTGGTAAGTTCCCTTAGACGCTTTGATGGAACGTTTTTGGCATCTTCTACTTGTCGGACTTCAACACAAAACTCAAAGTGTTTTTTTTCGCATCTATGTTTTGTGATTGTATGATCTTGGAATTCCTGGGTAAAAACTCCCTGGGAGTTGATTCGTAAATACTCTCGATATATCGTACTTGCATCTTCTCTCGTTCCATCAGTAAACCCATGGAGGCTCCTGTTAATCATATCGATTCCATGCTCTATGAGATTTCTTGAAATTATAAATAAAGATGTTTTTCTATTTCATCTGGAACAATTGCCACACTTTCATCGTAGTTTTCGGGTTCCTTTTTCCGGTAAATATTTCCAATGGTTAAAAGTTTATTTGTAATTACCAACATTTTTGAACTTCGTCATGTTCTTGAAAGTCGCTCATTTATCCTATCATCGAATGCTGCCTCTCGACAATATTCACTGATGGAAAGAGCTCTTTTTGGCTTAATTTTTAAGAGCTCTTCTCTAATAATTGGAAACACTAAATGTAAAACACTTCTTTTTCACTTTGTGAATTCTTATCCTAGATTTTTCTGTAATTTATGAATGTATACCGATTTGATAATTCATATTAAAATCAATACGGATCCTACCTTTTGCGACCCAACGGAGCAAAAGCAAGATTTGTCATGAAATGACACATATGAATTCTCCTCAACTTAATTATAGTAACTGTTCATTTTGTTTATATTTCTCCAATCATAACTCATTTATATCTTTAATCTTGTAGATATAAGATCATGATACAGTTTTTATGATTTTTCAAAACAAATTTCAGCTTGTTTCCTGCGATAATCGTTGTCAGATAGAGTCCAAACGTCTCATAATAGCCTATGAATTCTCTTTGTCCTTTCAATAAAATGACAAGAGAGTTAGGACCAAAATACGTTACTTTCTATAGCGGCTTA
>Ga0163217_1081766_pt1 | contig 17457 bp, 20 predicted proteins | sample SynspAceP_FD_185933 | JGI IMG/M metagenome (GOLD analysis project Ga0163217, IMG submission 185933) | Saline lake microbial communities from Ace Lake in Antarctica - Synechococcus sp. Ace-P (PacBio error correction) | ecosystem: Environmental > Aquatic > Non-marine Saline and Alkaline > Saline ...
CAGGGAGGTGTTCCCCCGCCAATCAACCTGGACCTATGGGGCCCAAACTGACAGATCCAATCGGCAAACGTACGCCGCAGCCGAATTATACCTAAAAATTCTGTGCGGCTGGCCCGAGGAATGAAAAGTTATTTACCTTGTCAGTGCAGGGTGCCCTGGACCCAGAGTAATGAACGGGGAATTTTCCCTGGGCGTAAAATCGTGCAGCCGATTAAGATGGGTTGATTTCGGCTATATCGAGATCCAGAATGTCCACGACCCAAATTGGGGGGTATTTCTCCGCCGAATCGCGGGGGTCCGAAATCGGCGTGATGTTCTTAAGGCGGTGATCCAAGGATCCCGGGGGATCCCCGAAACAGGCCCTGTCCCCCCACAAGCGGTTCCCGTGGCTGAAGCGCGCGGCCAGATCCGAGTTGGGCATTTGCCTCCCGTCAAACGGCCATCCGTGTCCGCCTATACGGGCGAGTTTTGGCTTGGGAGTTTTGCACCACCCGATCGAGATGCCAGAACTATCTGTTTTCGACCTGCCTGGAGAAAGGCGGGGCGCCTGCCGCCAAATGGGCATGAAGCTGTGGTGCCGGGCGCAGAACTGGCTGCGGCAGAAAAAGTCATATCGCGCTTTGGGCAACGAGCTTGGCCGCGAGGCCACACCTCCTTGAGGCCTGAATTCTGCCGCGTTTTGTGGGATCTGTCCAAGGATTTTTCAACGGCAAGGCGGCGGATGGAGGCCAAAGGCAATCCGGTCAAATGCGTGACGCTGCTGGTGGATGGACCGCCGACGCCGATCCTTGGGGGTCGCGAGGGCGCTGTATATAATTGCCCGGCATGGTACCCGCGGGGCGGTCCTGACCTCGGCGGCCCTATTCGGTTTGCATTTTCGGCCAGAGCATCGCATGGGCTAACTAATGTCCGCCCCGGGATCTGGCGGTCACCGGGCACGGCGGCCGCTCAAGGTCCAAGATGTTCGATCAGCTATGGGGATGCGCGGGTCGTCGAAGCAGCCCCCTATGATCCGGCCAATGCGACGATCCGTCAGGGACGGTTGAAGCCATGCCAATGTCGGGCGGGCCTGAACCTCAGCCCGAACTGCATCGCCAGAGTGCGACACGGAATCGGCACGGCCCGCCAGTGTGCCTGACAGCAGGCCCTGCCGCAGCACCGAAAGACAAACGTGGAATCAAGGGCTTCGCTCATCGCGGGTCCATGCCCTGTAATCATCCCAGCCGCGAAATGCCAGGCTGAAACAGGCCCCCAGAATGGAGATCATCGGTCACCCATTCACGCGCCGCAAGGTGGAACGCGTCGTGCATCAATGCATCACAATCCCACAGCGCTGCACCGCAATAACCAGCGGCGACGCCCAAGCAGTAGGTCACCATGAGGCGGTCAGCGCGTTTCCCCAAAGGCAGCCCCAAGCGCGGCGGTTGAGCGACATCCAGACCAACAACGGCAGAGCAATAGAGCAGCCAAAAGGTGAACACGGCGCGGATCCCGTGTGGCCGCTGTCCTGCCCAACCCAGATCAGGCCAAAAAGCAGCGGAAACCAAAAGCGGAAACAGCAGAGAAAAATTGCACTCGTCATAAAAAATATGGCTCCTGTGAACTGGTATTTGTTCTTTCTTCAGTACGGAACAAGACCTGCCAGCCAGAATACGCGGAACGTTTAATTTTTGGCGTGAACCGGCGCGGACTGTCAATTCGCGCCGCCCACTGTCGTGCGGAAATGCCTGCTTACCGGCCGGGACAAAACCCTCTGCCGTCGAATCCTTCCGGCCGCTTATGCCGCGGTGGCCGGCTGTCCATCTCGTCATAAGCATTCAGTCGTCCTTTGCCGCATAACATCCTCGAAGGCCCCGCCCATCTGGATGTCATGGCCAGCAACATCCTGATTCCCGTCCCGGTGTCGCAAACCGCGCGGATCAGGGTTTCCAAATGCAGCCAACGGATACAGGCCTCGCAGCGGGTTGCGATGGCAAATGCCAAGGGCCACATATTCCTTTGTCTTGAAGTCAAGTACCCCGACTTCCTTGACGGCCCTTGCCCAAGACAAACCAAAGGCGCGCGGTGGCCTCTGGGATCGCCTTGTTCAGGGCGCGCAACTTGTGCGGTGCTGTCGAGTTTGTTCATTCCAGCTTCAATGAATCTGTCTTTGCCTTTGATCCTTGGTCTGGCAAAGACAGATCACGACGTACAGCGCCCGCCTTGATCCTGAATCAGATAGGCACTCTCAGGGACGGCCAAAATGCGACATAAAAGCCATGTGTTGCGGGCATTTCGACGACCTCACCAGAAACCACAGTTGGCTGGACCATTCGATCACGTCCCAGTCATTCCTTGTAACTCGGATTTCGGGTCTTGCGTGGTTCCAAAGGCTCGCGTGGAAATGTGGCGCTCGCCCTCGGATGTGGTCTGCCCGTGCGCGCAGGAATGGGCCGTAAATCATCAAGGATACCGCCCGGCGCAAGTCGCGCCGCAAGCCCCGAAAATCAGGGTCTTCGCCTCGTCCAGGCGCTGATGAGGTGCAGAGGTTGACCAGAACGATCAGGTCTTGGTCCGCCATGCGCTTCCGCCCATCGCCGGCGTGTCGCATCTAGCGGCATGGCAGGGTGCAGGTCGGCAGGCCTGCCACCTCCGCATGGGCATCAATCGAGGCCACGGCGCGCGGCGTCATATCGGTTGGTTTTGCCATTCAAGGCCGGGCATGCTGCGGCAAAAATGAACCGCATTGCTCACCGTCCGAGGCCCAGTTCCCAGCGGCGCCCCGAATTGCGGCGCATGGCTTGACACGCCAGAGTGCGTGTCGGGCCGCATTGGCGCGCGGCGAGGCGCGAAACATGCCGCCCGTCCCCTCGACGGATGCCGCGACCCGAGGCTTGTATCAGGCAGATTTTCGGCGGCGGGGACATGTCAGGCACAACCTTTTCGGATCAAGGCGCGGCGACGGCGGCGGCATGCCAGCGAAGGTGTTGCTCCCAGTGCCAAGATCGGCCAGCAACTGGCTTGCAAGGCAGGCGCGGTCGAAAGCCCGTGCCCGCCCCTGACCCGCGCACCACACAGGAACGTGTCATCCTGTGCATCGCCCCTATCACCAAGCGCACGATCGGGCGCGAAACTGCGAGGCCTGCCAAGTTGGCCAGCATCCCGCGTGACAGGTTCGGTCACCATCTCCTGTACCGGGGCCAGCCCTATCGGCCAGCACCATGTCATCGGCCCAGGCATCCCTGCGGTATTCGACGGGCTTCATGCGGCAGGCGACAACGATCACGCGCACCGATCGGCTTGCAATACCAGCTTTCACTCAGAACGCCATCGGACAAGGCCAGTCGCGGGGACAATGCCGCAGGCAAGGCGATCCGCGCCATCGAGCGTGCGATAGGCTGGATACCCAAAGGACGTCAAGCCTGCCATCTGTGCCCCATCCCATTCGGCCAGGCGCCTGCAGCATTGACCAGCAAGATGCGCCTTCAAAATGTCTGCCCTTCGGCTGTGCTTGACGCGCAGCCTGGGATAGCCGTTCAATCGCGCTGACGCGCTGCACCGGTCACGAATCTGCGCTGCGGTGCGTGCGCGCCTGTGCGGGCAAAGTTCTGGATCAGCAAGATCGGTGTCCAAGATCCTGTGCGTCCTCGCGGTAAAGCCGCATGGTCCACAGCGTCACGGTTTCAGGACGGCCAAGAGGCGGCACGCCTCGTCCAGCGTCCCCGCGTCCAGCCCCAGATCGCGCTATCGGCGCGGAAGGGCATCGGCATGATCCGGCCCCGCCACCAATCATCATGCTCGCGTGCAGACAGCACTCCGCCATCAGCGTGAATGGTGGTGATACCGCACTGGCCGCGTCAGGGGAACTTGATCGGGCATTGCCGTAGTTGCTGCAGGAACATGGCCGCCGACCGGCCCGAGGCGTGATAGGCAAGGCTGCTTTCGCCCTCCAGAAATTCCACTTCGGCATGCGGCGCCAATCGGGCGGCCGCGGAAATGCCTCAATCCCGCCGCCAATGATGATGATCCGCTCATGCTTCCTCCAGCCGGTCCGTCGAGGGCAGGGGTGGGCGCAAGCGCAGACAGACGCGCAATAGAGTGCGTCGTCGAGGGCATAGCTCATCGCTGGGCCAGAGAAAGGGGCCAGTCCTGTTCAGCCGACCGGCCGAGATGATTCGGCGGTCGTCCCTGCAGGGGCGCGCGCCCATGCCACGGCCAGTGTCGCGGCATGCAGCCCCGTACATCCGCCGCGATCTGTTGCAGCCGAAGCGGCCTGAGCAATCCAGTCGGCGCGTAGCGGCTAGCATAGCCTGATCCTCGACGCAGACCGACCACTGCCACGGCGGCGTTATTTGCCGGTCGCAAGCCGCCACCCAAGGGGGAATAGGGTGCTATCGCGAAATACCCCTGATCGATCACAGGCGGGGAAAAAGCTCGACCTCGGCCTGCCGTTCACGAGGTTGTAACATCGGTTCAGGATGTCGATGGCCAGATCGAATTCAGGAACGCGACCACCCGCTTTTCATCACCTGCCAGCCCGCGAGTTCGACACACCGACATAGCGGATCAGGCCCTTGCTTCATTCGGCCAAGGGTCCCGAATGTCTCGCGCAGCGGGGTGGTTGTCGTCGAATCTGTGGCAAATAGAGGAATCGACCTGATCCATCGCCAGCCGCTGGCGCGATAAAAATCAAGGTCTTTGAGGATATTTTCGCGCGTCGATCCCCGATATATCCGGCTTGGGTCGCAAGGATCAAGCCGGTCACGATGTGGCGCGATCAATCGTCCCGTGATCCTCTTTTCGGATGCACCACCGTAATATGCATGGGCCCGTGTCGAATGGGTGATGCCGGGGCAAGGGCTGGCCTCGGAAACATGGCCTCGCTCTGTACGGCATCGGCGCGACCAACCGAATTGCATTGTGAACAAAGGCAAGGCTGCTGGCGGGGTGCCGTCACGGCTGGTCAATTTATGTTCATGGCCGCAAGACCCTGCCACGCCAGCTCGCCCCAAGAAAGAGGGCAAATCACAGCTGTTCAAGCCGTGAATCAGGAATTGTCTTTTCCAACTGGCGCCACGCCCAGACCAGCGACGCGAGATAAAGCAGATCCCATCACATCAATCGTGGCCCAAGGATAAAGCCTGGAATCAAAGCCCGCCAGAAAACACAGCAAACCCCACGTAGAGATAAACGACATTCTCGCGCTTGAATCGTCAGGGACTTGAAAGCGACAATGTCCGGAAGTCGCCCGATCATCAGTCAAAACCCGACGCATAGCAATGTAATATGCCGATCAATGGCGTCGGGATATCGGGCAGAGCGGGAAAGGCACGGTCGATTGAGAAAGCGGCAGCATCACCAGCAATGCCCCGGCAGGCGAGGGCACACCCTCGAAATGCTTGCCGGTTTTGTCGACGGTCAGCGCTTGGTGCCGAACAATTAAAATCCGCGCCAGCCGCATCAACGCAAACAAATGCGCATGAGATCACACCGCGATCCAGCCAAGGTTCCGCTGTCCTGAAAGGCCCAGAAATACCATCAAAAGCGCAGGCGCGGATTCCGAAGTTTCAGAAAGATCGGGCCCAGACTGTCCAGTTCGGCCGCAAAAGTGCCGATGCGCTTTTGAGCAGCCGTGCAGCCCCGCCCATCCAGACCATCCAGCACCGCAGCAACCAGAACCAGTTGTACCGCCAGACAACAAAATTTGCCGCCCGCCGCAAAACGGATCGCGCCGTCAGACCGGCACAGATCGCGGGCCACCGTCACTCAGATTGGGCAGGAAGCTCAAGCAATCGGCAATTCGCGGCGCGACCGGAACCGCGGTGTCTCTCGATGCAGGCTGTTCGCCACATACGTGCCTCCTCGTGGAATTGCCAGATCGGCAATCACAGTCTCTCCTGCGAATATAACCCTGACCCAACCGTCACCAAGTGCGACGCATCAGTGCAGGTACACATGACACGGCCTGCCCAAGCGGAATCAGGCCAAAAGCCGTTCACCCGTCAGAGGCTGATCCTTGACAGTCCAGCACACGCTGCGCCTTGCGACCAGCCCGCGATCTGGAACCAAACGGCAATCTGGCGGCCATCCGCCAGTTTTCAGACAATGGCGAAATTGCGCTCGTTATCCTCGACGCCCTTGTCGAGAGAGGCGTTCAAGAAACTTTTCCCGGGCCGGTAAGCCACAGCGGTCACGTGGCCCGCGATAGTGCGCGGTTCACAATGACAGTTGAAAACACGTTCATGACACGCTCAACCCGTGTTCAGGGCGCGGTCTTTCCAGCCAAGTTCCGCAGGTGGACCCGCCTTTTCGATCAGCGGATCACACCGTCGGCCAGGGCTGATCAAAAGCAACCCTTCACGGGTGGCGTTGTCCGCTTGGGGTCGCGGAAAGAAGTAAATAGCACAGACCGTCAGTCCGCACAACCTATCCAGCCCAGCGGCCTCCCAGATCAGGAACGAACCACGAAATAGCGGCAAAGAATGAAACGAACTTACGCCCTTCGGGATGGCATCCGGTTTGATGAATGCCTTCAAGCATGGTCATGGTTGGGTGCGCCTTAAAGAATAATCGGCCCATGCCCTACAGCATTGGGCTGTCCGCCACGCACATTGAGGCAGACTGACGGGGACATTTTTGCGCGCGCAGGTCGGGATGGAATTTTTCAGCCGTATTGGCCCGTTTCCCTGATTACTTGGACTTAGACAAAGTCACCAAGGATACAGTCCGGCGCAAATTGCGCTGCCAATGGAACAGATAGAACAGCTCCAAGCGCTTGGCTTTTCGAGGGCGCGGGTGCCGCGCACATCAATCCTAATCCAGGCTGCGGTTTCACATCGCATACGGGACAGGGGTTCAACGACAGTCCCTTGGCGCGCTTGATCCGAATTGTGCCCTGTGTCGGTCTATGTTGCAACATCCCGTTTTGTGAAGCGCCTGTGCTGGTTCTGTGCCATGCACACACAGGGACACTTACCCTGAGCCCGGTAGAAAAGTTATATTGAAAACGCTGGAACCGAGCTTGCGCTGATTGCAATCCACGCTTCCGCCAGGGTTTGCGCATGGGGGCGGCTCCATTGGGGGGCGGTACGCCCACGATACTGCACCAATCTGATCCATCGCCTGCCCAAGCGATCCCGCGCACGTTTTTTCCCGCGCATGAGGATTTCGAATTCTCCGTCGAGATTTGATCGCCACGATGGTGGACCGCGGCCAAGTAATCAATGCGCTCGCCGCCGAGGGGGATGACGCGTGCGTCGATCGGCATTCGACTTGATCCGCAGGTACAGGCAGCGATCGGGACCGGGAACAACCATTTGACGTCAACCAAGCTGCGTTTTGGCTGACCTCCAAGGGCGGCGGGATCACATCCTTGAACGCTGATCTGGTCTATGGATTGCCGCAATGCAGACGATGGACCGGATCAACGATAACGATTTCCAAAGTCCTCAGCTCGCGCGGAATCGCGTGGCCCTGTTCGGCTATGCGCATGTTCCATGGGTGTCGAAACCGGCAAAAGCTGATCGAATGAGGCGGCCCTGCCGGATGAACAATGGTCGCGCTATATGCCGGCGTCCGGCCGCTGCCCTGCGGTTTTACCGAGGCGGATTGGAACGCCCTATCGGTATCGACCCAACACTTCGCCCCGTCCCGCGACGCCTGGAATACCGCATTGCACGCCAGGGGCAGTTGCGGCGCAACTTTCAGGGCTATAACCCGCTGATACCTGCCAGACTCTGATCGGCCTGGAGCATCCCTCCATCTCGCGCTTTTCCTCCGGCCTATGGTCAGAACGCCCCGGCACAAGCTGTCGTAATATCCACGTATTGCGGCGGCGAAATTTGCAGGTTCGCGGGAATATGCCCTTGTCCGACCAAGCGCGCTGCGTGCCCGCCGCAATCCCGAAGCAGCTTGAGTGTAATTTCCAGGCTGATCTTGCCGAAATGGAGGCGAAGTTCGGCGCGTCCTGCACGGACGTTGGGCCGAAATCATCGACGCTATCGCCGAAAGTTCGTGGCGTTGTGGACATGGACAAGCCAGCGGCTCTGATTCTGCCCTGAAGGCCGATCCCTGACGCGCAAATGATCGCCGCCGCTTTTTGATCACACGTTCCGGATCGTCTGACCTATTCCCGCGGCGTACCTGAGCGGTGTTACGCAAACTGCAAAGCCGCCTTGTCATGTGGCCGCTTTGTGCCGGTCAAGGATCGTGTACGCCGATCAACAATCGATGTGCCCACAGCAGGGCGCCGTAAACCAGCAAGCCCAAGCACCCAGTCGTGTCTGTAAACCCGCCCCACGAGGCTGGACGTTGAACAACGGCGCTCCAAAAGTCGCCGCATGCAGCGCCTGCCAGCGGGCTGTCCCCAATGTGCTGCGCTTGCGCCGGTCCCCGATCAGCGTGCGACCGGCAATGGTAAAACAAAGCTGCCCAGGACGGAAAAAACAGGAATGAATGTCCAATCACCGTTGGCAACAGATGCACACCGGCCCAAAGCGCCAAATGCCAGCAGGAACGGGATGCGCACCCAACGGAACGATGCCGGGCCGTGCGGGGTCGAACCGGTCGTTTCGCGCACACCGAACGAAAAGGGGGGGGAAAAAAAAAAAAAAAAAAAAAAAAAATTGGGCGCGCGAATGCCAAAAAGCGAGGATCAGGCAGACCACCAGCAGCCGATAAGAACCCAGATGGCTTTGCCCATCCCAGTTGCGGCCAAAAGCTGCACATAAGGGGCCTGTCCCTGCCGCCCGGAATCAACACAGTTAGCATCGCCAGAAGACACCAACTGAATATCCGTCGCGAAGGCCGGGCAACCGGAACCGGTCGGTCAGGCGGGATTTGACCGATGGCCGAACGGAAATCGAATGCGTCAGAAAGAAAGCGGCAAAGACTGCCGCAAAACGGCCCAGCTCAAATGGAATTTTTGTGGTTTGGGGTGACATCAGATAGGGTCCGTAGATCGCGGGCGAAGCCGCCCAAAAAAGCCGCTAGCCACAGAAACCGGACAGGTAACTCAACAAGGGCAGGGGGGCGCCAACATGCGTGCGCCCACAGCGGCCAAATATGCACAGAAGATCACAACGGTGGCCACTGTCCCGCTGTCAGCTTGCGTCCCGTAATGACCCAGCGTGGCGCGCGTCATGACCGCAAGCGTCATTCGCGCCGACAGCCCCGCCATCCACAGATGCTGTGCGGCAATCAGAGCAGTGCTTACATCGCCAAGGACAAAGGCCCGGTCCCATACCCAACGCACCTGCAGGGATGAACGCATAGGAACCGCGTGCACACCCGACCACGGTTTTTTTGCCGATGGTGCGCCTGCAAACGTGCTTGGCGCGCAAATGCAAGCACTCCGGCCGCGATCAGCAAACCCGGTAGAACGCGCAGTCGGCAGAACGAAACCCAAAGCAACAGCAACGATCACGCTTGAAGACCCAGCACAAATTGTCGAAGGCTCTGCATCGGTGGCGTGGGGCGCGCGGGCCTATTGGTCTTGGGCCAGCAGTTGCGGGTGAAGACGGGATGATCCGCCGCCGATCACGGCCGATCAATCATCACGGCCGTTGCCCAGCCCCAGCCGAAGCCATAGCCCTGTGGCCGCGTCTTGCCCTGTCCCATCGCCTCGATATGGAAAAGGCATTGGCCAGTGGTAAGACCCCCAGCAGTGCCAGCAAACAAGGTTGCGCAGTTTCCTTTCCAGCTACGATCTCGCGCAGGTCAGCATAGCCAGCATCAGCGGAAAAGGCCAGATCGAGCGTTGGTGCCATGAACACGGGCAAGCCGGATGAAAACAATATCGGCGGCGCGCCCCGCGATCCACTAAAACCCGAACAAGTGCGCCAGTCGCCAGCCCATCCATTGGTAGACCCCCGTCCAAGTTGGAACGGCAGCCAGCAGGAAACCGGGCAAGCACCGCACCCAGATAGCCCGAACAGGAATTCATGCGCTGCCAGGAACACAGATGAAACCTTGTGCGGCAAGGTGATCAACGCCCGGATAGGGCAGACAGCCCAACATCCATCGCGACCGTGCTGCTCAATGGGCGCAAACAGAAAAAACGGTCGAAAGCCAAAGCTGAAAAGTCGCAGGTCCTGTCCATGCGCGCATCTGTTCTGCCCGAGTCTGTGCCATCTTAGGCTCGCTGTGTGTTGTGCCGGGCGCATCCGCTATATCCATGAGTTTCCGATATGAACGGGCGAAATACCACGTAGCCGGGGCACCGATGAGACACCCCAAGCCAACAGCGAACCATGCAGTCGAGCGACGGTCCGCCGATCCAGCTGACAATTCAGCGGGGAAGAATACATTCACCGCCGCGGCCCCGGCGGCCAAGCGGAGAGACCCAGTGCGAATTGTCAACTGTGGACAGCTGTCCGCGTCATTTGCGCGCCACGACGCTGCACCCAGTACAGTGCGTGGCGATCAGGGGCAAGAACTGGCCCATCGCGAACCAAGAACTCCGCCGTGGCCGATTGCGCTGCGAGATGCGGGCGGTCCGAAGCTTTCTCCCCGCAAGGACGGGGCGTGCCAGAACATATGCCGCAGACAAAAGGTACAAGGGTAGCTCGCATCGGTCACATGTCTCTCCTGTGTCACAGGAGAGCGCCGAGAGGCTATCTAACGTCAGGGCACTGTGTCAACGCGCGCTCGGATCAGGCAGAAGGGGTAAAGCCGCCGCGTCCGAAATGCCGCGCGAACCAGTCCCTGTCCGCCCTCGTCTATGATGATACCGTGGAAGGCTCTGACCGGCACTGCGCGCTTCGCGGACAGCTTGTGGCTGTCACTCGATCCCGTGCTGGCCCGTAATGGTCCAGATGTTGGTTTGCCGTCCGTAAGGACAACCAGCAATTTTGCGCAGGCTGGGTTTCTTCGGGCCAGTTGCGCCGCTCGCATGGCGATCGAGGCGCCCCAACGTGTGTAATGCCCCGTGCTTCAGCGCGCCCGATATTGGCGATGATCTCAGGCGACATCGGTCCTTGAAATCCTTGCACCGGCGCGTCAGACACGCGGTCCTGCGCAAGCGAGGAAAAGCCCCAAGATCCCCAGTCGGTCCCCCGCTGCGTCATGCGCCGCCCAGAGCGGCCATGCCTCGCGAAAGCGACCTCGATCACCGAGGGTCGCCATGCGCTTTTCGGTTGGATCGCGTAGGTGTCGATCACAAAGGCCAACCGACAGGTCGCGTTCGGTTTGCGTGCGGATTGCCAGATGCGGTCGACCCGCGCCGGTTGCCAGCAGAATCGGCGCGTGATGTCAAGAAGTGCCGTCCAGATCCAGCTCGGCCCCCCGTCCGACCTGACGCGGTTTGCAAAGGATGCGCCGCGGCGTCAGGGCCTGCGAACTGGCGGCCGCAACCCTTCGCGCATCCGCGCGCGTTCGGCACGAACGGCGCCCGTCCGGTGTCGCGCAACCTCGAGTATACGGCAATGTCAGGCATAATACTACGCGCGCGTGGTCCATTCTGGATAGATGTGCACGCCTGCTAGCGTTCGTGATCGCGTCCCGAACGGTGATAAGAATCCCAGATTGGAGGCGCACCGTGTTGCCGCCTTGCGGTTCCCTGTTTCGACAGCACGATTTCGTCTGATCCTCGGCCGTTTGACGGGCGTTTTCCCTGCGTCGTCACGTCACGCTGCGGTTGATGTTCATCGATTCACCCATGACAGGATTCGATTCAAAACGTGGATGATGAAACTGTCTTTGCGGTATCTGTTGGTCTGATCCTTGCGCTGCCCCAAGTTTGCGATTTGCGGCGCGGCATTGGTGGCGTGTGCCGGATCAGCCTGGTTCATCAACGCGCCGGAGCGCCTGTTGCCGGCTGCCATGAAGCTGCAGCCAGATAGGTACAGGGGCAATGCAATAAGGCTTTCGCCGCAGGATCAAATCGTCAGGGTCGGGAAAAGGCTGCCGCCAAGCCTGGTTCACGAATGGCAACGTTCAAAGACGGCTTCTCTGCGCAGGGCGGTTCACATCAGGCCGCGCCCGTAGGCCACAGTTGGCGCCATAGACCATATGTCGCGCGCAGGCCGTGACATACGGCAAAGACCGCATCCGATGCTGCTGGCGTTCGCGCGCATCAGAAGCTCCGTTCAACGTTTGGGCCTTCACCTGTGATGCCGCCAAGGCCGGCGTGCCTGTGGCGGCCCATTTTGCCGTCAGGCAGAAATGGCGGCACGGTTTCAAATCCGGCCCTCTGGAAAGGCCCGGATGAAGGCGTGGCAATGCCAGCCTTCCCGTCAAAGCTGGCTGCCCATTCCGCGTCGCGGTCCCGCGCCAAGTTTGCGCGCAGCGGGCGGCGAAATGCGGGCCAGTGGTGGGGGCGGCCTCGGCCATTCGACACCGCCACGCCAAGCGCGCGGAACAGCATGGCAAAGGCTGGTCCCGCACCGACGTCCAGCGCGACAGCTCATCGGGATAGCTGACCCTCGCTCCGATCTGGTTGCCATCTTCGTGCCACAGATTGCCAACGTTTCCTTCCGGGGATCCATCAGATCGAGAAGAATGCATGGCGACCTATCCGTAGATCGTGGGCTGTCAGATCGCGCAAGCGCCTCTGCACATCCGGCTCGTCTGTCAAGCGCTCTGATTACAGCGGCCTCCAGAGCCTGATCACTGCCCATGCGTTCGCCATCACGTGGCCGATAGATCAACAGCCGGTCGCACGCCTTCTCCAGATCCATACCCGAAAGCCCGCCGATATGGCCCGCCAACCGCACCAAGGCGGTGGCCACGCGCACCCGGCTCCAGCCCGCCTTCGCGGACACAACGGCAATGTCTCGGTTTCGGCATCAAAAGGGAAAGCCGAACGATAATCGACAAGAACCGCTGCGCGCGTCGACGGTTTTCAACGTTTCAAGCACGTTCTGGTAGCCGATTATACTGGCCCACAAAGCATGAACCCCTTTGGGGCAACAAGCTCTTCCCCCGTGCGGTCGATCAATAAGCGTGCGCCGCGTTGTCCTGTGAGCGGGGAGCACGACAGTCACGTTCTTTGCGCGCCCCCACCACCTCGTGAGATAGCAGAGCCCGCCCTCGCGTACCGCGCGGGTCAGGGGGCCATTCGAACCAGACGGTTTCGCCACCCTCGCAGATAGCGTCCGATCAAGGTCGGCCGGCGGACAGATCGCTCATGGCAGGCGACAGTGTAAAAGCGGGCTGCCCAGACGGGCGGCCATGATGTTTCGACAAGAGCAGGGTTTTGCCGCAAGCCGTCCGGCCCCTTCAGAAGAAGGGGCAAACCGTTTTGAATAGGGCGGTTTCGAACAGCGCGCATTCACGCCGGTCGCGCGGGTAAAAGGGCAAGGGTTGGTGAAGTTGCGATATTCATGTGTCGAATTCTCCGGAACAGGGGTTGGCAGGGCCGGGGCGATCTACCGTCGATTTTTGCCGGACAACCAGCAATGGAAAGAGAAACAGCAATCGCACCCAGAACATACCCGCCCAGCCCGGCGCCGAGCGCTAATCAGATAGAAAGATCGACAGGCTGTCTTGGCACATCCATGAAATAGTCCAGCCCACAAACGCGCTGCATATGCGTGCGGATTGTGCCCGCAAGAAGGTCAGCACGAAGGTCATGAACGCTGCCCGCCCGGTCATGCAGCCAGAAAGGACTCCATGTGTCAGCACCTGAATTATAGGGGCGCGGGCGGCCCAGCAGCATCGGCATCGCATAGGTAAGAGATCGCCAAAAGGTTTTCAGCGCGACAGTAGGCCCACCGTAATAAAGGCAAAGGTGCCCGTGGGTGGGGGGGGCCCCCCGGCGGTGATCTGCGTGCCGTGGCTGTAGAATTCCACCCCGTTCAAGCGTATGCAGGACCCCCAGACACGCCGCGCCGAAAAACGCCACGTTGGCTGGATCCCAGCGACCACAGAAGGCGGCCTTGTTGGAAATGGTTTCTTGCGGCCCTTCCAGACCATGACAAAGGCAAAGGACATCATGAGGAAGAAGGGGATCACCTCGAAGGTCGAGAAGATGCGAGCCGATCCACTGCCAATACCCCGGCAGGCCGATCCAGTAGAAATGGTGCCCGGTGCCCAAGGAGCCCCGAGAAAAGGCGCCGTGGCGACGATCACAATAAAGCCATTTTCTCCACTACCTCGCGGTCCAGCGCCCTGTCAGCTTTGAGCAGCTAGGAAGCAAGGATCGCGGCATCAACCAACTCCATGTCGCCTCGACCACAGATGAATGACGAACCACCAGTACATCTGTCGAGGCTCAAGGTTTGTCGGGGGTTGATGAAGCGAAAATCCACAGAAGCGACAACAGCTCACATGCCCATCAGCAGCAACGTTTGGTGGATCGGCGTTTTCCTTGCCCGCCAAGCAACCGTCCATCCGAGATGTGCAAAAAAGATCAGCGGGCGACAAAGAAGCCGAACCTTGACCCAGACGTTGTTTCCAGAAATTTTCACGCCCGCCATGGATGCCGACAAGCGTAGGAGCCGACAGCCCCCAGCGTGCCTAACGACAAGGAATGATCAACTGATATAGCGAGTTTGGCGACCAGATTTTCGGGCGCTCTGACTCCTCGGGATCAGGAAGATAGGCTTGCAGCCCCCGCGCCCCCGCCCCCCGCGCCCCCGAAAAAAGCCCAGTAAGCAGCCAGACGATCAGCGCATTGTGTGGATCATGCGGATGACGGTTGAGGGCAAAGGATTCCCGAACCAGGAAATTTTGGGGCGGAGAAAAACATAGATCCCCAGCCCGCCAGAGCCCGCCAAGCCCTGAAATGCCGAACAGCGCCATAGCCGCCAGAAAGTACCATATGCCACCTTTGTGATTGATAATTTCGTAACTGCCCAGCATGTTGGGTTGAGAAATTATTGGTTGACTGGAACGGCTCAAAGCGTGAACACGATACATGTCCTGAAGGTTCAAAAACTCCATTTCTCCCTTTGCGACGCTTGCAGGCCCGCCGACCTACTTGAGGCTGCGTATTTTGAAGGCAGCTTCGAGTGAACAAGGCGCTGATGCAGCGCATCATCGCGCTGGAACGGCAAGTGGCTCTCAACAGTAAGACCAGCAGCCAGCCCCCGCCGAGTGGACGGCTTGAAGAAGGCACTGCCAGAGCGGACGCAAAGGCCTGAGGGGTAATCCGACCACCAAAAGAAATCCGGCGTGTCAGCCCCGGCCATAAGGGGAAGACGTTGCGTAACAGTCGTCGAACGCCTGACCATATCATGCCATGCACTACCCACAGGTTTGTGACGCTTGCGGCGCGGCACTCTCAGCCAGCAATGGCAGAGATATACTGTGGTGCGTCAGGTGGTTGATTTGCCAGTTTCCGCGCCGTCAAGAGGTAACCAGCACCGGGTACATCTGTGTCGTGTGGCCAGTGAATGCTGTCACGAGTGGGGGCCTCCCTGAGGGTGTTGCGGGCCAGTTCAAATGGCCTCGATCGCCCGGTATCGCCAGCTACTTGGCAAACCTATCATTGCATCCCGGAGGAACGTCTTCTCTTGTGTTTGTCTGATTCTGTTGGGCCTTCCAAGTCGTTCCAGCCACCTTGGGGCCCGACTTATCGGGCGCACAGCTGATCGCCTCACCCTTCGCGAAGGCTATATGCAAGGGCTGATTGGGCCGCAAGTGGCGTCAAGCCATCTGGATGAGACCGGCTTTCGCGGTGGCTTTGGCAAAAACACAGTGGCTACATGTGATCTGTTCGCCCTCCTGGCCACTTCCGCGTCTCGTCCCGCAGAGGCGATCTTCTGACCGGGCTGCGGGCTTGTCCGTGCACGATCACTGGGCCCCGTATTTCAAGATGGAAGGTGTCCAACACGCCTTGGTGCAATGCCCTCCATCTTCGCGAACTCCAAGCGCTGACGTGTGAGAAAGAGCCGTGGGCCACCGAACATGAAAACCTTTTTGCCTGAACGCCAAAGCCGTGGCAAACACCCGAACCGATGATTGCACAATTGGGGTCCGCGTGAATGGGTGACTCCTGCGCGTTACGATGAATCCTCACCCAGGCGTGGATTTTTCATGAGCCAACCCCTTCTGCAAGCCATGTCTCAAGGCCGGAAAACGCCGGGTCGCCCGAAGAACGCAGAACTGGCCACAACCTCGCGCTGCGCCTGCAAACGCCGCAAAAGCGATGGCCATACGGCTTCTGACGACCCCAACGCGCCTTCACCAATAAGAAGCTGAACGGGATTTGCGTATTGGGCAAAGTCAGAAAAAGTATCAGGCTGTTTTCCGCGCCGTGAGGGGCGCCGAGATTTCTGCTGCCTTACGCACTGTGACATGCCACCGCCCGCAAGAGGGTTGGTCGTCAATCGAAACCTGATTGAAACCGTCAGATCAGGTTATCGCACAACTGCGCTTCGGATGACATTATTCTGAATCAACTGCCAGGCCACATCTCAGCCATGCTGGCGAGTTTACGATATTTCATTCTTCTGTTCCCTCAACCGGCATCTATTGGGCGGCAGCCCTGGTGTGTCTGTCTGATCGCCCACCGCAAGAATTCCCGCGAGGCCACGGATGTCTTTCGTCTGTCCAGCTGATATCGTGGCAAATCTGCCGACCGACCCTCAATCCGCCTGGCTGGCTTTCCGTCCAGCCTTTCAGCGGTCTCGAAGCATCCATCGGGATTGGTCCAGAAACGCCCCCAGCGGGTCATGACATTGCCAAGTTCGGGCGCGAAATAGGCGCCTTCCCCGGTGCAGGGTGTGGGCAGTTTTGCAAGGAAATGTCTTTCCCTGAGAAATGTTTGCCTGTGATGAACAGACTCGCTGAAAGAGGCATGGCCTTGCCGTGAAACCTCGCCACGTATTTGTGGGATGGACGGTCAATGCCCACGCAAAAGACCACGAACGAAAAAAGATCGAGCCCCCCGTAGAAGATGTTCGCGCGCCCCAGCGCTTCGTTTAAGAATTCGTAACTGCCCAGAATTGGCTGGATGTGCTTGGCAGTGATCAGAATATTCATCCGAAGCGCAGTTGTTGCGATCACTGATCTGACGTTTCATCAGGTTCCTCGATGACAGAACCAACCCTGCCTGCGGGCGGTGCATGTCACAGTGCGTAAGCAAGCAGAAAATTCTCGGCGGCCCCTCCGGGCGCGGAAACACCTGATACTTTTTTGCCTGACTTTGGCCCATAACGCAAATCCGTTAAGCTTCATTAATTGGTGAAGGGCGCGTTGGGGTCGGTCAGAAATCCCCCCCCCCCCCCGTCGTATGCCTCGTCTTTTTGTCCGGTTTTGCAGGCGCACGCCGAGGTTGTGGCCAGTTCTGAGTTTCGGGCGACCCGCGTTTTCCGGCTTGGACATGGCTGCAGAAGGGGGTTGAGCTTCATGAAAATCCCCGCCTGGGTGAGGATGTCACGTAATCGCCTGCAGGAGCTCAACACACATCAACGCCGACCCCAATTGTGCAATCATCGGTTCGGGTGTCTGCCACGGCTTGGCGTCCAGCAAAAAGTTTTCAATGTCGGTGGCCCACGTCTTTCTCAATCACGATCAGGGCGCTTGGAGTTTTCG
>Ga0163217_1088043_pt1 | contig 17453 bp, 29 predicted proteins | sample SynspAceP_FD_185933 | JGI IMG/M metagenome (GOLD analysis project Ga0163217, IMG submission 185933) | Saline lake microbial communities from Ace Lake in Antarctica - Synechococcus sp. Ace-P (PacBio error correction) | ecosystem: Environmental > Aquatic > Non-marine Saline and Alkaline > Saline ...
AGAAGCAAGATATAAAACCCCCCGGGGCCCCCCAAAAAAAAGCGAAAGGGCCTGGGGGGGGGTGGGGGAAGGGGGGTTCCCGCCCCTCGGTGAAAGGCCCCCCCCTCCCCTTGGCCTCAAAAAAACCGCCGGGACTGAAATCCGGCCGGGCGTTCGGTGGTGGCCCAAGCCTTGCCGCAACCGTTGCCGCGCAAAAAACGCCGTCCACAAACGGGGCCCCTCACCCAGCTTGAGTGCTGCCACGACACAGTCTCCATGGCGCCAAAGTTCGGCTTGGGTGGTGTTGCGGTCCAGCTCAAGGCTTGGAAGAACTCCTCAAGTGAGAATTCGTTTTTCGGCCGTCCAGGCGCGCCGTCAGTTGATCAGCCTGTTCCGCACAACTCAAGCTTCCCGTCCTGCCTCGAACCGACCTGGGCCCTGAGCCGGGTGAGCTTCGAGGAGCTTCCCAACAGGTTTTCTGATAGCTTCGCCATGCCCAGACCGGCCTTCCGATCTACAACACTTCCTTTGCGGTCAAAGCCCCACGGTTACTGTTTGGCTGCCCTGGTCAGGCACCAAACGGAAACGGCTCGAGCGGCGCCCGAGCACACCGAGCAGTCATCCGCCCAAGCGAACGGAGCCAAACTTGAAGCCACTTCGCACCGGACGGAGGCGCTTGAGCCTCTCCCACCACCTCCCTCCACTCCTGGAGGCCGGCACTGCTGGCAGTGGGCAGCAACATCCTTGCAAAGATCTTGGGACGATGAACTGGCTTTAACAGCCGTCGCAGTGGTGGACGTTTGCCCTGGTTTGCGGAAACAATGGGCCGGTAAGCGGTGCTGGGGCCAGGGGAGAACCCGCTGCTGCTCCTGCACGGCTTCGATAGTCTCCTTGCTGGAGTTCAAGGCGCTGGCCCCGCTGTTTGGCGGCCCGGGCCCATTGTTCATCCCCCGACCTTTTTTGCGGGTTCGGACTTCAGCCCCGTTCGCACGCGATGGCCCCTAATTCCCCAGCCGGGGTGGACCTAGCCCATCTTGATGCTCCTGTTGGGGGCTATCGCGGCCTCGATGCCAGGCCTGTTGGGGTGTGGATGGCGCTCCATGGGATGGTGCGTGGCGTGTCCGAACTGGCCGCGCAGCCAAGAGGCGGATCCGGCGGCTGCTGTTGCTGGCGCGGCGGGGCTCACGGCCGCCCGAAGCATTGCCCCGCTGCTCGACCGAACTCGGCGTGTGGTTTTTGAGCCGGCCTGCCAGTGCGCCGCGGTCTCCTGTCGCAGGCCTTTCGGCGGACCCAGAAACCAGTGTGGGGCCGGCCGAAAGCCAGAGGTCCGCTGCTGCCATCTTCTACGGCCAGCCAGCTTGGGCCGATTCGCTGCGAACGCTTTTGCCGCGCAGCGGTGGTTTCGCCGGTTGCAGGCAGCCGCTGCCAGCGCGCCAGCTGCAGGTGCTTTTGGGAACCAACGAACCGGCCTTCTTGCGACGCCGCTGAAGCGGCAGCCATGGCCCCTGAGCTGGGCTGCGCGCGTGATGGAGCTCGGAGGACTGACGGTCACCTTCCCCCCATCTGGATCAGCCCATCAAGATTGGCCCGCTCCTGGTGAACCAGAGGCGGCATTGCCAAGAGGGAGCAGGAACGCTCCTCCTGGTTCTACCAAGCAGGCCGTCGAATCGGACTCTAGCACCGGTGAGCGAAGGCTGGAAGATCGGCCTCAGTAAGCCGGTGTGGACTGGCAATGACTGCCTCAAGGCTGCATCGAAGGCAATGGCGGGAAGCGAGGAGAACGTGCTGGCCGCTGAGGAGGGCAAACGCCCGCCAGCAGAGCCTATGCAGGTGGAGGAATTCATCGACAAGCCTGGTGGCTTACCTGGTTTCAGCGGAAACCACAACATTCGCTGTGGCATGGAGCAGAGTTGAACACGGCTGAAACCAACCCAATGGAGCCCGCAGCGCCCGAATCCTCGCAACTCAAACGCGGCCGGACTTCAAGTTTGGATCGGCAGCCAATGGCGAAGCCGTGCAGAACCTGGAGCTGCGCTTCCATGGCACACGACCTGCAATTGCTGCGCGGTCAATTGCAGAGGGGGTGCTTAGAGCGGCCAACGGGTGGTGTACAGGGGTGTGGCGATTGAAGTCGAGTGACCTGCGCAGCGAAGCATCCAGGTGAAGGTGGCGGCCTGATCAGGAGCAAGAGCGTTGAGGCTCGACCATCCCTTCATACGTTCGTGCCAGGTGTCCCTTTTTCACCAAAAGATGGGCTGGTGGCCTGGTGCGAAATTTCGAGCACTTCCCGCTGGCAGCCTTGAAGACGACAGCCTCGCCGAAACAACTGCTGGGGATCAACTCCGCTGGCCGAATCTGCGCTTGACCCGAGAACACTTTGATCTTCAAGCGGCGCACGCCACCAGCGAACACCCGGAGCTGGAAATTAAAGCGCGCCCTGTGCGCTTGGATGGCAGCGTTGGCTTCGTCTGCTCGATGCACCTTGAGTGCCGCCTGCCGATGGATCCCGCCATCAGATCGAGATCGGCCGGCGTGCAAGGACGGCAAGCCTGCAACTGCAGGGTGAGGCGCTGGTATCTCTTGAACTCAGCTTGAACAGATCCGAACTCAGGCTGACCAGGGCAACACACGGGTCACGCAAGTAGAACACCACGCCGGAGTGAACAGATAGCTGTCCGATGCGATCAAAGGATGCCAGCCAAAGGCCAGGAATGGCGTCTCCGGAATCCTTCACCCGGCATCCGTTCATCATCGATTCGGTCAGATCACCACAAGGCGAACACGCGACCAGAGCGCGAGAGCAGGACCGCCGATCGCGCCAGCCAGGGCCAGCCCAGCAGGCAACGCCACCGACGCCACCGACCGCAACACTCAGGCCAGCCCACCGATGGCGCCTCAAATCGTCTTCCGCGGGCGAATCGCGAGAGGGGATGGCGGCCGAGACGGCGGCCAATCACATAGGAAGCCGTGTCAGTGGCGACCCCAGCAGGCAGGCCGCAGGGTGAGTGCCATGTCTGAGCTGCCGGCCCGCCGAGCTCTGCCAAGTACGGTGGGGCCAGCAACAGCCGTCGCTGGAGGTCACGCAGCCGCAACCAATGGCTGGGACGAAACCCAGATAAGACAGCCCCGAAGATTGAGGCGGCAATAATCGGCGAATGGTGGCCGGTGACGGGCTGCAGCAGTAACCAGGCACAGATTGCCGCCCCTGACACCGGCACGAAACCAGCGGCAGGTCGGCGCCATGCCACACCGCTGCCCATGGGTGGCCGACATCAGGCAGCACTCGGCAACCACCAGGGTGGTTTTTGGTCGCAGGGGGATGTCTTTGAACTGGCAGGCGGAAGAAATCCAGCAAAGGCCAGGTTTGCACGATCACGCCCACCGCCAGGGCAAACCACCCAAGCCGTCCCAGGCCACATCCGACCATGGCCGAAGCCCCCAGGCGGCAAGACCGCTGCCACCACGGGACAGCGAGGTGGGAGAAACGACGGCCTGCTTCACCCGTGACGCCTCGGCCGCGAAATCAGAAACAGGGCTCAGCAGCCGCCACCTGGCTGGCTGCCGCGACGCTGCATGCGATGGACCGTGGCCTGAACCACCTGCACATCCAGCGCCTCAAGCTGACCCACAGCGTGTCGGTGGGCATCCACCAGCACCTCAAGGTTGCCGTATGATCACGAGCCGGCGCAGGCTGAAGGGCGCGCCAGACAACATGGAGCACGGCCGAAAGGCGGGCGCCCCACTTCCAGCAGCAAACCCGATCCCGGATAGGGGGGCACAGATGGAGGTCGTCGGGTGGCCTGGCTTCTGAAATATGGAGAATTCTCGATCGCAAAGCGCCGACGGTTGCGCTGCAAGCCAAGTGATCGCTCAGGGTCCCGCTCCAGGGTGTGACCGTGCCGGCAAGGCATCAAACCGTGCATCTCCAGGGCCAGGGCTCGCGGTGCCGCGCCCACATCCCAAGACCACTGAGTCGGCGGGGACGCAGATGCGCCAGCAGCATCACCCGCCAACTCATGGGAGTGGGGACTGACGCCCGGGGCGTCCGAAGCGGCATCCAGGTAGACCTGGGTCACAAAATCCCAGGCAAAGCAAGCTCCAGACCAGCACTGCAGCACCACTTGAATCGGGTGAGGATCCGAATCGATTCGCCATGGGGGGGGGAGGGAGGGGGGAGGACCTCCAGCGCCCCATGGCCAAAGCGCCCTTCAGACCACAACCTTCACGCTATCAGCGATCTGACCCGGACAGAGCGATCGCTGCTCCTGGAGCCACTCAGCCCGCCCCTGATCGATCCGCTCTCCGGGGATGAGGCAGGGGAAATGCCCGGCGATAGGGACAGCAGGGTTCGGCGCCAGCGGCCCATGCTGGGCCAGGGGTATCGGCCTCGCTGTCAGAAACGCCAGGCCAGGCCAACGGCAGCTCCGGTCGCCACACAGCGGCAACGGCGGCGGCAGAACGGCGCAGCAGGCACCCGCCCAGGCACGCCGGCCAACCGGCTGAGCTGACGGGGCAAAAGCGCCGATCAACACGCGGTGCACTGCCCAGACAGAAGGTGAGACAGCCAGGTTCGGGCAGCTGGCGATCACCCACGCTCGCTCAACCCAGTCGTCGGGCCACCAGGCCGTTGACGCCCAAAAGGCGGGCCGTGTTCAGCCAGACGGAGCGATCCTGAATGGCGACACCGGCAGGCCAGCTGTCTCCAGCCGTTTCGCGGCAACCGCGCTAGCGATGCAAGGGCGCGCTGACAACTGAAGCGCGCCGCGCGGCTGTGAAGCTGGCAGAGAAGACGAGACTCCACGGAGGCGAGCAACAGAAGCACAGGCTGGAGGTCTGCAGCCAGAGCAAGCCACGCACAGCGCTTCGGGCTTCAGACCGCGTTGCCCTGGCAGCAGCACCAACCAAAGCGCTCTGCGCGTCACGCACCGCACGGCGGCCTTGTGCACAAACGACTGCAACAACCAGACGTCCGCCCCTGCCACGCCAAGGCCGGGACCGCAACAGCTCGGTGGAAACCCCCGCAGCGCGAAATGGGCCCCGTAGGGACCTCATCGACGCAGCAACCGGCAAGCTCCGGCGGTGGGCCAGGACCGCGAATGCAACCCGCAGGTCTCCGGCCAACAAACCTGATAGGTGGGATTGGACAAGCACGACGGCCGCACAGTGAACCGGAGGCCTGCTCCAGCACACCGCATCCAGCCGGACCGGCGAGTGTGGTTGCCTACAAACGCGGTGGCAGGAGATCGAAAGGACAGGTCGAACAGAACGGCGGAGCTGGGCAGAACGGACAGCCGAGATGGCACAGGCTGCGGTGAAAGGTTGCGGGGCGAGCAACGCCCGCGCCGGGGGGGGCCGGGCCAGCAGGGGCCGCCTGAGCAGCCGCTGGAAAGCCATTTCAACACCGAACCAGCAATGGTCAGCGCACGCAGAAGGCAGCGGCATCGGCCTGGGCCAGCGCCACCGCCCCTCGGCCTCCAGGGGTCCGCCGATCGAGGACAGTTTCGGCAGTAGAAATCCGCCGGGCGAGCGAAGCGGCCAGCAGCCGGCCGGGAGAACCCGGTGCCAAACCCCCGGCCACGCCCATAAGGGCGCAAATGCAGCGGCAGGTGGGGAACCAGGGCAAAAGAAAGGGCCCTGCAGAGGCAGGCGCAAATGGTCACCAGCCGAAGTCTCCTTACGAGTTTGTTCTGTTGAGCTGCCCGTATCAGAAGAGCTCCTAGGCCATCACGAATCACACCGAAGCGTCCGGCCCAACACTTGGCACAACGAGCCAACCGTTCACGAACCGATCGGGACCCAATTTTCAATCTCCTACGACCACCCGGACGATCGTTGGCGCCTGTTTGCGCGCCCTTAGAATTCTGATACGCACGGACTGGTTGTGGTGCTCTGTGCAATTGCTGGGCCTGGCCGTGGTGCTGGCGGTTCAGCAGGAAACCAGCCAGCGCCAAAGGTTCAGCAACAAAGGTGGGGAACGCCATCTCACCACCCTCAAACCGACTGGGCTGCTTATCAAGCTGGGCCAGGGCCCATCTCCACCGCCCCGACCTGGTGCAGCGCGCCCTGGCTCGAGCAGCTCAGCCCAGCTTCCAGGACACACCTCCGCCCTTCCCCCATGCGATCGCCCTGGCGGTCATATGAGGAGGAGCTCGGCGCACCGGCGACAAGCTCTTCGAGCAACTTTCCCACTCGCCTATCCGATTGCAGCGGCCAGCCTCGGCAGGTCTACAAAGGCGGAGCTGAACAGGCGGACACTGGGCTGGCCGTCAAGGTTCTGCGTCCGAGACCTGCCTATCTGCTGCGGCCGGGAATCTGGTGTTGAATCCCGGCTGCTACGCGTGCTCCGCGCGCATTCCTGCCTGAACCCTGGGGGTGGCGGCTCGGCGACATCATCGATGAGTTTCGGCCGAAGACCTTTTTGAGGGATTGACTAGCCGCGAAGCTGACAATAGCCGAACGCTTTGCGGCTCCTGTTTTCGCCACCAACCCAGCGTCACGGTGCTCAAAGGTGGAAAGCGGCTCTCTCCAGTCGCGGGTACCCACGCACCAAGCTGGATCCATGGCATCAAGCTGCAGGATCGCCACGAATGGCAGTCCATCAACCTTGAGCCGAAAGCCCTGATCCGCACGGCGTGAATGGCGGGGAATGCAGCAGCTGCTGGAGTTCGGCTATTTCACGCCGACCCGCCACCCGGCAACCTCTTTCGCCTGCCTGGCAAAACCGGTCCGATGGGCCATGTGTCTACGTCGTTTCGGCATGATGGATCGATCAAGATGCGATCGCCTCACCCTGAACGGCGGCGTCGTTCAATCTGTCAATCGGGAATTTCCTTGCCCTGGCCGGCCATTTTCAGACCCTCGCTTTTCTGCGCCGCAACGCCGACGTGCGGCCTGGAAAACGGTGCTCGGCGGCCAGCTGGGTGAAAACGGTCGGTTCGTTCAACTTCAAGGCGATCACCGATCGTTTTCTCGAGTTGATGTTCGATTAACCCCTTCCGGTACCGGCGCGCTTGCCGGCTGATCATCCGGGCAGTGGTCAGCCAGGAGGGCTGGCTCTGCGGCTTGATTCCCAGCTTCGAATCATCCGGGTGGCCTATCCCTACGTGGCCGCCGGCTGCTGGAGGGGACATCGCCGAGCTTGTCGCGGAAAAGGCTGCTGGAGGTGCTCTTTCGACAACCAGGGGCGCCTGCCAACTGCAGCGGCTCGAAAGCCTCCTGGCCGTGGTCGACAGGATGAGGCAACGCCGACCTGCTGCCGGTGGTTCGGAGCCGACTGCGCCCTGCTGCTGCGTCCCGTGGCGACAGCCTGCGCCAACGGTGCTGCTGATGGCTAGGTACGCCGACAACCGCTTGACACCGACGATCTCAAAGCGCTGCTTCGATCTGTTGCGTCGCACCGTTTTCCCCGCTAGCTGGCGGGCGAAATGCTGCAACGCTCAAGCCCCCTGGCCCCGGCAGCCTGAAGCAGCAGGGACAACGGAGGGATCGCTAGGGTCGCTATCCGTCCAGTGCCTGCTTTTCACCGTGATCTCGAGGCCGATCGATCTGAGCGAAGCCACCGCGCTTCGCCTTCCGTGGGGGCTTCAACTGATTCGACGCCGCAGGAGATGCTGTTGCAGGTACGTGCGATCGGCCAACCGGCCTTTTCCTACGCCGGCGTGGGCCTCGTGATCCCCTGCTCTGCGGCCTCACGCTTTTCAAGACTGGTGCAAGAACCGGCTGCATGGCTGGAAACAGGATCGCTGGCGGCTGTTTGCACCATGGGCAGGCCGAACGGGGCCTCATACACGGGAATCGGATCCTTGGAGGTCAGCCTGTTCATTTGGCGGAGCTTGCAGGTGTTCCGGCTTCGGTGGGGCAACCGCTCCTTCTGGTGGCCTTCTGCCTGTCGTTGCTCACCGCCGGTGGCACTCTGGATCCAGCTGAGCGTTGATGGGCCAGGTGAAAGGACCGGCAGTTTCAAAGGCCGCTGGACTTTCGACACCTTCAGACCAAGTTTTTCTGAGGCGATCAGGCCACCAGAATACCTCCAGGCGACGGGACTGGGAGCAGCGAATGCTTCGAGGGCGCGGCGCTCCAGGTTAACGCACTAAGGTCTTGTCGCGGCTCATGCCGCAGCTCCCGGGCATTGAGGTGACGGCTCATTCGGCTCTTGCGACGTCCATGCATAAAGCGCATCTTCAGCCACTCGCGCTGCAGCTCCCGGCAGTTGCTCAGCAGCGCCCGCATGCACGCGCGGCAGGCACTCGTTATCGACGTTTTCCTCGGGCAGGGGCCATCGCACTGCAGTCACGGTGAGCCAACTCGGTGTCCTCGCCCGTCGCCCCACCACCTTGGTTTTCCAGGCTCCAGCCGTTTGCCGCGCCCGGCAGAGAAGGTCCTTCACTTCCTCTTCGCGGCAGCTCCACCGCCACCGCCAAGCTCTGTCAGGCTCGGGGTACGCCCCAGTTTCCTGGCTTCAAGCTCACGCTGACCTTTCTTGAGCTTGTTGACGCGTTCGGTTGATGTGGATCGGGCGGATGTGGGCGGCTCTTCTGGCAATCGCCCGGGTGATCCCTGGCGAATCCACCGTAGGCGTAGGTGGACGAACTTGTAAGCCGCGGGTGGGGTCGAACTTCTCAACGGCCGCGCACGCAGACCGATCGTGCCCTCCTGGATCAGGTTCGAGCAGCTCCATGTTCCGCTTTGGTGTATTTCTTTCGCCAGCTCACCAGCCGAGCGCAGGTTGGCGGCACATCCGCTCTTGGCGCGGCGCCCTATCCCCCAAAGCGCAGGCCAGCTTGCGCTTGAGACGGGCTGGCTAGGCCCAGGGCCTGGCCGCACCTGCGCCTGGCTGGGGGCCTGCCTCCGGCACGCAATCTTTTTTTTTCAAAAAGCTCCAAAAATCTTTCCCCACCCCTCCCCTTTCCCAAGGCGTTCCGATCTTGAACTCTGCGGCCGAGGGTATCTCCTGCCTCATGGTGAAGCAGGGCACCGGCCGATGTCGCGCAGTGTAGGAGCGCAACCCAGGTCGGCGCTGGGAATGATCGCCGTGGACGGAATCGGCTGCGGCCATGGAGAAGAAGGCATCGGGCCGGTACGTTTCGATTTTAGGAAACCCTTGTATTTCGTAATTTACCATCTCCGCAGAATGCTCTGCAGCGCTTCCCCTGCTGTCTCACTGCGCTGCTCCTGGCTCCGGCAGACTGGCTCTCCTGGCGCAGCAATCCGGGCAACAAGCGATGGCAGCGGAACGGGAACAGGATTCAGAAGCTGCTGGCCGGCGCCGGACTCTTGCTCCGACGACATGCCGAGGCAGCTGATGCGGCGAGGGGCGGGTCGGTTCAACGGGCGTTGTGGCCCGCTAGGCGATCGGGCCGATTCCCGCCTCGATCGGTCGAAGTCGACAACCAAGCCCCCCCGCTGCCCAATTCCGGCGGGCAGCCTCACGTTCTGCTGCACAGCCGCGGGGTGTTGTGGCAGCTGCCCATGACCCCGAAGGCCGCACAACCGTTCTGACTGCTGCGGCAGGGAATGACAGAGCAGACCGGACTCACCCGATGGGCGGCTTGATGCCCCGCCGCGGCGCCCTGTGCTCACCAATGACGGAGCGTCACACTCCAGCTACCATCCCGTTATTCCCACAGCAAGAAAACCTACCACCTCTGCCCTGCGTGGCCATCGGACCGGGCTGCCTGGATCGTTGGCGCCAAGGGGTTCCCATTTGATGGCCCAGCGTCGCGACCCGTCGCGGTTCGTGTCTCTGAACGAAACCCCGGCAACAAGCGCGACACCCTGGCTGGAGCTGCGGATGCCGCGAAGGTCGCAACGTCCCAGATTCGCGGCACGGCGGCCTTGGGGGTTTTGGGGGGGGTTTTTTTCTCCAGTCTGGACCTGCGCGGAGTGGCGATCGGGCCTGACACTGGAGATCTGCCCGAAGGCCGTTGCGGCACCTTTCCGGCCAAGAAATGGCTGGATCACGGTGACTCCTCGGCTTCCCATCGCGCTTCCATGCCCCTCCTGGTTCGAGTTTCCTCATATCCCTGGCCCCCTTTGGGCGCTGGCTGCGGCGGGGCTCAGCCGGTTGGCGGCGGCGGCGGCAGAACCCCAGCCGATCCCTTCTGAACGGTGGTTCTGATGCTGCGGCGGCATCGGGAAGCGCGACGGGGCCTGAGCCTCGGAGCCAATTGGCCAACGGAGACCCGGATCAGCACGCCGGTGGCTGGAAGGCTCTGGAGGCGGGGTTGGCGGGGAGAGCCGACTGCCGGAAACGGCTTACTGGCGGCACGATGCTGCCCCTGCTGGAATAAAAAAAAGTCACTGGCATGCGGCAGGTTCCATGGCGAACGCCCTGCGCAACAGCGCCTCCAGTCCACGAAACGCGCTGGGACTTCCAGGCCGGCAGCCCTTCACCTTCTCCCCGATTCACGCCGGGCTCCGCATCGATGTCTCACCACATGGCAGGCTAGGTCGGTGCTCTATGCCCTTGCCTCAGTCTCGGTCTTCTCTACGGGCTGAACATCCAGCAACAACGGCTTGCGGGCGGCCAACCAACTGCCTTTAGCGGCCGGTGTCGCCCCTGCGTGGCAATGGGCAGGACGGCCCGGCTGAGGCAATGACCGAGCTGCTCAAGGCCTATCCGGAACTGGGCGTGCGGCTGGCCGAACGGGGCGTGTGCGATGCAACGGCTGGGAGGGGTTGGAGAGCGGCAACGGCCATGCATCGGCGGGGGTGGCTGGCGGCTGCAAGCTGGCCCGAACGACCAGGAATCGGCGAAAAACCCCTGGAGGGGGGCAGTGAACCAGCGGCGAGCGCAGCGCAATTGCAGGCGGCCGAGGCGAACTGGATGCTGCAGATGCAGCCGCCGTCCAGCAGCTGGCAGCTCAACCCCGCTCCAGTCGACCGGCCGTTGTTTCTGGGATGGTCAGGCAGTTAAGGCGAGGGCGACTCACCGGCCGCTTCGCAATTCTCCGGCGGCTGAGACAGCGGGTGCCGGTCCCGGCTGCGGGCTCACGGCGTAGCGACGGGCCAGTTCGCCGAGATCCCTGCAAGGGTTCCGCGCAGTTTCGATCGATGGGCCTGGCTGTCCAGCGCCTACACTCAGTTGCACCCGTGGCTGGTGCCAAGGCGTGTTGAAGCGGGCGTCGGTCATGCGAGGTGGAAGCAAATCCTGGAGGGAACAATGGCCAGTTCGCGAAGAGCCCTCGCCAGTTCCACTGCCAGCCGGAGCGGCCGTCGATGTGCTGGGCGATCAACTCGCGCCTGGTTAGCCGGTCCTCGCTGAGGTCCTGCACCAGCTTCGGCAGGTGGCGTTGTCGTGGTGCCCGGTATAAACGCACCCCAGCGATCACCGCCGAAGTAGTTTTGGAGAGAGAGAATAGGCGTTGTCGGCGTTGCCGTTCGAAGGCGAAATGAGAGATATATAAAATGCCTGGCGGGCACAAGCGAATCGCGCAAAACGACTCCCCCTACGGCGTGGATCACGCCCAGGTCTTCGGCCGATCAGGGCCAGGGGTCCATCGCCAGGCCCCAGCAGGCTGCCAACAGGGCAGCCAGGAGAAACGTCTCCCCGGCCCCGCTGGGCCGTGGTCGCGTCGCGGCACGTCCAAGTAGGCCTCAAGGGCGCGGAAATGTCGAGGCGGCAGCAATGCAAAAGCGCTGGAGTTGGCGCGCAAGGCGCCGTCATCCACAACGAAAGAACGCAGCACCGATGCCGCCACCAGCGATACACCAGCGTGCCCCAAGCTGGCGCTGTCCGGAGAAGTAGTTCGTGGAACACCGCTTTGGCTGAACAGCGACGCGCATCAAGCGCAAGCGAAAACAGCTTGACGATTCCGCCCAGACATCGGCACTGTCATGGCCACGTAGAAGGGCAAGATCGCCGATCAGTTGCACGCCCCAAAGCGCCGGCATGGTCAAGCGAGTCGTTTGCCACTTGGCTTGCAGGTGCCATTGCAGGGGCAGCGCTTCTTGAAGGCAAGGCGTCAGCCCTCCTGCCGATCGAGCTTGCCGCAAAGCGCGAAGCGCCCATGGCGGGCCAGGGGTTGGGCCAGAAGCAACAGGGCTGCTGGGCCCATGGGCGATCGCGCAGCACCATGAAGGACAATGATCCTGAGCCAGCCGGCCTGCTGGTCGCTCCAGTTTTGGAAGGCACGGAGCTTGCTCGGCCCGGTTGGCCGCTCCAGCGCCGGCAGCAACACCGCCGAAGGGCCGCAGCCCTCGCGGCAGGAGGCGTTGAGGTCCAGCTGGTCGTCGGCGCTGGCGCAGTTCTTCAGATCGTCAGCAGCCAGGAACCGCCCAGCCACCCAACTCCGAGCCATCAGCAACGGGGTTGAGGGCGAAGCCACTGGGGAGAGTGTAAGGGAAGGCCGGTTGCATCGGTGGGGGCCAGGGGCAGCACTGCCAGGCGCCGATGCCTGCCTCGGCCAGCACTTATACCAGCATTCCAGGGCCGCCGCCCCGAAACTGTGCCACTGCGAAGAGACGTGCCAGGGCAAGGCGGTGGGATGGAGCAGGACGCCGCAGCGCCGCAGCGGCCTGCTTCTCAGAATGCTGTCTTGCTCACGCGCTGGGAGGCGGTAGCGCTCCTGAATTTTTCCTTGCGAAGGCCGGTATGTGCTGATCCGCTTCTCCGGGTGTTGCGGCGCAACCCAAAGGCGTTGCGGTGAAATGGGAAGTCCGATCGAGAAGCGATCCGTATTCAGACCTTGGGACCCACCCGCCTGCACGCAGCCAGCCCACCACCTCAGCCAGCAGCCGGGCAGCTTCACGTGCCTTGTCATAGGCGCCGATGCCCTGTTGCACGGTGCGGCGGGGCGCCGATCACCGCCTGCTGGTCCCGGCGCAAGCTCCAGTTCAAGGCTCGACCAGATTCCAGCAGCAGCTGGCCGAGCCGGGTTCGCGTACCACCAGCATTGCGGCCGAAAGTGCACCCATGTACCCCACGACAGATCGGCTCCGGCATTGGACGTAATCGAAACAGCTCGGCACTGGGCGCGAAAACATCCTTGAGATGGGCGTGTCGACGGCCGAAGAACGGCAACGACACGGCACGTTCCTGCGCCATCGCTAATGGCGGAAATGAATGGCGAAAGTCCTGCCAATGAACTCGTAGTGCACACGGTGGGCCGGCGAGCTGCTGGCGCTCTCCAGAAAGGGTCTGGGGCAAGGCCAGCGGCCGGCTACATTTGTCAAAACCAGGGCAATGCCGAGCACGTAGAGCTGCCTCGAGTGGAGGGTGTCCTGGACGGTCGGCAGGGGCTGGATCTGGGCAGCCCTACGCCGATCGCCCAGCAAGCCTGCGAAATGCCGCTTCCGGCAAAGTTCTTGCAGCACCTCAAGGTTGGGGAGAGGGTGGCTGGTTCACCCGTGCGCAGAACCTCTTCCGGGGTTGGGGCCAGCAACGGCACCGGGTGAAGCGATCGTCCCGGGCTTGCTGCAGCAGAGCACCGCATCAACCAGCCCGCTTTCCAGCGCCCGCACCCGATACGGCTTGAGATGCCTGTGCACTGGGCACCGGCGATCGGTGGACCAGCCTGGCGCTGACCATCATGCGCTGGTGAACCCGAAATACGCCGTCTTCGTTTGTTGAGGTTCACGGCTGCGGCCATGGGCTTCCTCCTCGAGAACGCTCGAAAACTGCTGGTTGAGGAGCACAGGCGTTACGGCATACGCCAACCCAGCGGCTGTCGCAAGGCGCGCAGTCCTGCAGAGATCCTGGCTGGCTTGGGGCTCCCCTTGGCCAATGGCCTGCCGTTCGTGGGGGGGAGAGAGGCTGGTCGTCAAAGTCAAATCCTGCCGTTGAAGCGCCATAGGAAGCTCACAACCATCGGTCGTTCGCGCTGCCTGCACGGGCTGGGGCGAGAGTGGGGACAATCGATCCAGGGGAACCGCGCCATGGCGGCGGCCAGGCGAGCACATCAGCTCCAGCCTGACAAGGCAGGTCAAGAGCTTGGGAACCGAGCTCGCAAGGCGCGAGGCGCACGTATCTACTGGTCCTGGCCACAGCGACTTCTGGGCCTGGCAGGCGCATCGGCGCGCTCAATCTGTTTGGGCCCAAGCCGACCTGAGCGCACCGGCGCCCACAGGCAGGAGAGGCGCCAGCTGACCTCCGCCCACTCGCCCGATCACGGTGCTGTTGCTCGCCATCCCAGCGACGCCGATCTGCTCGGGCAGGCCAGGAATGGCGCCGCCCCTTCAGGGCCCGCCAACAGCGACGCTGCTGCTGGCCAACGGGTGGATCGCCGGGGCCTGCGGCTGCTGATGCCTTCCCGCCGACCTGGGGCCGTTCAGCTACCAGGCGAGAAACCCCCGCAGTCGCTCGTTCGTTGTATCGAGAGGGCGGCAGCCCTGGCCAGCAGCTCCGTGGCGCCTGCTGGGGCTGGAATCCGGTCACCCCAGCGCTATGTGTGGCTGCCCCGGGCCGCCCTGCGCAGCCTGGTTGATGGGCTGGGCGGCGGGGAATGAATCTGGAGGCAACGTTGCGCTCACGACAAGACCCAGAATTTTCGAGGTGGAAGTCTGCAGGCCGCCTGGCAGAATTTCAGGGGCAATCAGGTGGAGCCAGATGGTTCGCTTCTGGAACCAATCCTGGGGCGAACAGGTCGCCGATCCGCCAGCAGCTGGTGCTTGAAGGCCTCTTCAACAGCTGTCCCGCCCTGAAGGGATCTCGGCTGCCAGAGCTGCTGACCAACTGGCTCCGCGGTCGAACCAACCTCTCCACCGGTGAAGCCCTCAGCCTGCTCAGTGCCAACGGCCATCCAAACAGATCCGCTTTGACCAACTGTCACTGGCGCGGCCCAGCAGGCCGCAACCCTTGGCGGCAGCTCCAGAAGAGTGCGGCGTGCGCTCTGGCCGCAAGGGCTGATTCAAGCCAGCGCCAAGCGCTGCCAGCCCAGCTGGCAGGGCTGGCGGCCCAAGGCCAGCTCCTTCGGGCGTCTTGTCGGAGCCGGAAGCAGGGTTCTCTCTTCCAACCATGCCAGACCTAGGCAGCCTTCGGGCGGCGCATTGCCCCTCCAGGGGCCGCCACTGAATCAGGCCACCAGGGGGCACCCCGCAGGCATGGAGAAGGCGCTGGTTAAGGCCGCCGGGATGCCACCGCCGGCAAGCGGCTGCCGGTTGATCAGAAGCAGCGTGGTTAGCCGCCATGAACCCGGGAATCCGGCCGCAGTCGGCCATCCGCTCGTTCCACTGCCGGATCCAGCGCAACGGCGCAGCCAGGGGCCATGGCGCTCAGCCAGGAGGCCAGACGAGCGTGCTGTGGCCATGAGCCTGGGGCGGGCAGCCGGCCAGCGGCAGGACCAGCAGGTCCGCCAGGCGCTGCCGCCTTCAGGGTGGTCGCGGCGTCACAGCCAGCACCGACAGCAATCAGGCGTTGCTCGGTGGCGGACTTGGCCGCAGGCTGGACTGTTACGGCCCCTGTCTTTGCATTTTTTGCAGTTCTAGACGGCGAACACCGGCTTCTACCAATCGGGACTAAGCCATGGCGTCATCGCCGGCCGCGTGAGCCTTTTTGACCCGTTTGAGGGCAGTGAAAGCAGGGCGCGACAGCCCACGAACACCAAGGCGGCTGAGGCTGTTCAGTGGACACATCCAATCCAGGATTGGCCCCAGGACATCGGCGCTACCTGGGAGTTCCGGATGGCCCGAGGGTGATCAAACGCTTCGCCGATGGCGAACTTTATATCAGATCCAGGAATCGATTCGCGGTTGTGATGTCTTCCTGATCCAGCCCACCTGCGCTCCGGTGAGATCACCGTGTGGAGCTGCTGATCATGGTGACGCCTGCCGCCGCGCTCCGCCGCCCAGATCACCGCCGTGAATCCCTACTTAACGGCTATGGCCGCGCCGACCGCAAAACCGCTGGCCCGCGAATCGATCACCGCCAATTGGTGGCCAATCTGCTGTGACCTCGGGGGTGGACCGGGTGCCTGGCCATGGACCTGCATTCCTCCAGATCCGGGCTATTTCGATATTCCTGTGGATCACATCTATCGGATCACGGGTGCTGGTGGATTATCTCTCCGCCGTGATGCTCGGTGAGGTGGTGGTGGTCTCCCCTGAGTCGGTGGCGTCGCCAGAGCCGCGGGCCTTCGCCAAGCGATGCACGATGGCGCCACTGCGATCATCGACAAACGACGCTCCGGTCAAACGTGGCGAGAGCCTGACCGTGATCGTGATGTGGCTGGCAAACGCATTTTTGATCGACGACATATCGACAACCACGGCGGACGAAATTGCCCAGGGGGGCCAGTTGTTGCGGGAACGGGGGGCCACTAGGGTGCTGGGCCTGCGGCCACCACCCCGTGTTTTCACCGCGCCATTCAGCGTCTCTCCGAACCGGGCCTGTTCGACAGAAGTGTTGGTCCATCCAACAAGCATCCCGATTGCCCCGAGTGGGGGCAGCTTCCCCCAGCTCCAGGTCTTGTCGGTGGGCAAGATGCTGGGCTGAAGCGATCTGGCGCCTCATGAGGAGAGCTCGTGAGCTCGATGTTCCGCTAAGGCCAAGGCGGAACTTTGGTGGCCACACCACTGGCAGGGGCTGGTCCCGAGCCGATACTCTCGCGCCTGTGCCACAAGCTTTCACCATCCGCTCCGATCCTTTCCCAGCAGAGCCCGAGAACCCCGCCCCAAGCGGAGCCCATGCCGATGGCCATGCCCCTGAGGTTTGACTCAAGGTCCCTGCGGCCCTGCTCACACAACCCTGCTCACCGAGGATACAGGGCATTGGCGCCCTGCCGGCCCTGGCGGCAGCCCCGGGTGGGCGTCTGGCTCACAACAGCCCAGCCCCCCTCTAATAACGACCGCCGCCGACTGAGAAGGCCCGTCGACGAACTGGCCGTCCACCGGGATCAACACCTCTATCCGATGTCTGGAGCCGGGAGCGACGTTCCACCAGCCGCAGCGCTTGCACCGATCGAGCCGGCCCTGCTCAGGCGCGATGCCTGCGTTAGCCGATCTGTCACCTCACAGCGCGCATCGCCGGGGCATGAGGTGACCCTGGTTCGAATATGGCCTGGAATGGAAGCCGGCGATGCGAGGTGGTGCGCCGTCAACCCGGATGGCTGCTGCGCCGCACGACGGCAGCCACCCTGTAACGCCATCATGGGGCCAACCTCAAACCCTCGCCGCTCAAGGATCTGGGCGGGTCTGGTTGAACCCCGCCCACCCTGGGTGCGGGCCCGGTTCATCGGCTGATCGGCGGAAAATCGTGCACGCGATGAACGTGGTGGCATCCGCTCGGATGCCACTTCGCCTGGCCGGTGGAACTCGGCTACGACACCTACACCAGCGCCGTTCCGCAAGACACCAGCCGTGAACCGCCGAGTGATTACAAACAACAGAGAATGGATGACCTGGCCCGCCAAAGCAAGCTCCGCAGGCCTGCTGCGGGACTGCGCCGTGAGATGAAGCGCTCCCACAGCGCTCTGTGGGTCAGCCTTTCGCACGGCCTTCCGCTTCTCCTATAACCCTGGCTGCAGACTGGGAGAATCTGG
>Ga0163217_1040152_pt1 | contig 17448 bp, 15 predicted proteins | sample SynspAceP_FD_185933 | JGI IMG/M metagenome (GOLD analysis project Ga0163217, IMG submission 185933) | Saline lake microbial communities from Ace Lake in Antarctica - Synechococcus sp. Ace-P (PacBio error correction) | ecosystem: Environmental > Aquatic > Non-marine Saline and Alkaline > Saline ...
GCCTCTGGCTTATATGCGGATCCCACCAAGTTGGTGGGTAAGGCAAAAAAACAACCATCAAGGGCCCATAAATCAACCAGCGTAGAAGACTTTATCGCCAGCCTGAAAATCCATGACATTTTTCGCCCTACTTCTACGTGGGTGCAGCGGAATCCCACCATAAATCTGCCATTTCGATTCAGCATCAATGTTGATTTAACTTTCAGAATCGACCGGAATTTTACGGCGACGGCTTCCACGGCAACCAATACATAATGACCGTTGGTTCGGTGTAGGTTGTTGGATAACCTGAGCCATTGTCTGAGCATGCTGAAACTGTAATGCTGCATGATTAATTCTCCGATAAACGTTTAAGGGTCTGAGATAGGCGGTTTCTGAGGGTGGTTGCTGTTGCTGTGAAGCCAGCCAGTTTTGCTCTGTCAGAACAATCAATCATTAAATGCTCTGCGCGTGTGGGTCTGCCGTTTAGCCACTTAATTTTTGATGGGCATCAACAATACGCTGCCGGGCGATTCGTGAAAGCTGTTCAATGCACCGCGTATGCAGGGCCCCATGCATAGGATTGGTCTGCCCGGTTTCTACAAATACTCCTGCCTGATTGAATCGGGGAGGAGAGTAGCGGTGATATTCAGTGCTGCAAAACATGCGTCCGCAATCATTTGTTCCAAAAGCGCCCATTATTTGCCCGGACTGCATTTTTTCCAGACACAGATATTGCTGGCGAAGAGCCATCCGATCCTGACTGAAAACGGCCATCGGTGTTTTCCTGTTGGACACTGCACATCGGCGGAACTCATCGCATAAGTCGGGTACAATACATTGATTACAATGCGGTTGCGGGCGGGTTGAAACATAACGGCCATGGGGATCAAGCCAGTGATGGGCATCGAGTTTGAATTCATTGGGGGATACTTTCATCAAGCGATCTTCGACTTAGACGCGGACATTTTACCTTTGCGAGACCTTCGATTCGACAATCGGAAAAATATGTGTTCATACGGCCATCCACCAGGATGCTTTGAAAACTGTAAATTGAGAATCACATTTGGCGGTTTTAAACGTTGTGCTGATTCTCCGGGCAAGGCTTCCAGCGCTTCCGATTTATCTGGAACTTCACACATATGTTGTCGATTAAACTGCTGGCAGGTTTTGGATGACGTTTTCAGCCTTGCTGTTAACAGGCGATAGTTTTGAATGTCGCTTTTCAGTCCCATTCAAACCCAATCGAGAATTTCCTGCGTGTATTGGCCATAAAATAAGCTTATCAGTGGCTTTATTTACGCCGACATCAGTTGCCTGAGCTGACAGATAACGGCAATTTAACAATTCAAACGGCGTGTATAGTTCCAGCTCGTAGTTGGGCGCTGGGTTTGTTGAATTCGCGCAAGTCGCTGAAAAACTGTTGCACGCTGCGTGATCATCGGTAAGCTGTCGTGGTTGAGGCGTCAGCACTTCAACTTCACTTGACTTCTCGATTGGCAACAAGGGCATCATCAACTTTTTAATGCCTACGATTACCTCCCAGACCGATAAATGCACGCCGGCGTAAAATCCCGCGATCAGAAAGCCCGATATCTTCATCACGGTGATCTCCAGTCCACGAGCCCCTTCACCAAACATCAATGTGCCTGACCTGAGAATGGTGCCCTGACAAGTCAATTCACGCATACCGCCCAGCAAGGACAGTACGGGTAAAAATGCCCATCATTAGACATCGAGTAAACGAACGTGGAAACAGGAATTCGTGCGCAAATGCTTCGGCGCGGGCAATGATTGAAACAGTTGGTGACAATTAATGAATAAAGATACCGAGAATCAATAAGCTCATGGAACCAGGCATTCATATGATAATTCGATAGCGGGTGCAAACGAGCAATGATCAATACAAATACGGTAAAACGCGCTTCATAGGGATCTGATGACGCACATGGAATATACCGTTTTGAAGCGACTAAAGTCAAATAGTTGCCAGTCCCACCCAAGTCCATTAATCAAGGTATTGGTAACGCCAGAAGAGGACATAAACCTAATAGTTGCACTAAGCGGGATTATTTTTCCACAGACCTTCTTAATTAATCTGATGGTAGATTGTCATGTTTTTTTCTGCAGGGCCTAAACAGCTTATCCTGATTGCTTCAAAAAATTCCAATGTGCGTTGATGGCATTGACGGCACGGCAACGGCGGTAGATCGTCGCACATGAAATTGAATCAAAATTCCCACATACCTTTTCATCTTTCCAGCGTGATGAAGGTGGAGCTTCCAGTGATAACCCGCAAACTGGCAAATCAGTCCATCCCGTGAGCAATCTATTTTAATGCCCAAGCCGGGTGTTTCTTTTGTGGCTGTAACTCGTACACCAGCCGTGTGCCATCGTATAAATGGCAATAGGATTTTTTATAGCTGCCACTGTAACCACAGGGAGCTGACGCTGGTTAATACAGCTGCCACCGGTTCATTGTTTTTGGCGGGCCCGTAAAACCACGGTAGGGCTCTTCTGTCCCCAGTTTTGGTGTTGGGCGGCAACAGCAGTGTGTCATTCGGAATATTATTGTCATACGCTTGTTTTGGGAACCAGTACATTGATGGCTTCAATTAATGCCAATCGTTCATTTTCTTTGATCTGCTCAGGTACTTTCTTCGGTGAAGCAGCGAAGAATGTGCGGAGAGTATCATAGGATTGTTCCCCGAGTACGACGCACGTTCCCTTACGGTCAACGTGACCGCGTGCAATTTCCGTAGCATACAATCCGCCAACTACCGAGACTCGAGCATCAGGATGAACAAACGCCTCTCGCGATGAGCTCGGTTGGATTCATTACAGGGGATACTTCGAGTCGCGTGTATGAGGCAGATACAAGATCTCCTCGCTTGTCGGACGCTGCTGGAGATACGATATCTCAGCCGTAGGCAGCCGACCATTGACGAATCAGGGTAATACGCAGGCCCACGGATTATCTCCGTCAACCGTGGTCGAGCCATCTGATTCGAACGTCCGCTGCAGCCGGATAAATATGAGTCACAATCAGTCGATTGAGTCGCACTGAGTACGCCGTAAGGCGATTACTTTTAATGGTGGTCGTACGGGCGTGCACGACGTCTGCCGAGTGTCAGCCGAGCTGTTACGGAACGATCGCATTGAAGTCACACACAGCGCTATATATAATCGACTTGCCGGTGTGACAAGCGCGATGTATGCGCGTATAGGGGGGTTGAGCGTGAAACCATATATGCGGATGTGCTATATTTGCGGCCGGTGTATCGTAATCTATTACACGGTCCGGATCGAGAGCGACGATGATGAAACCGCCCCGGTGCCAAACGCTGCGTTGTGCCCGCGTGCGGTGCGCGGCTATTGAAGCCTCGCGAAATCCTGGGAATAGGAGCAGAAGCATGGTGCGGCTAGCATACAGCCAGTCGCACTCATTCCCACAGTCGCCGCATATGCGACAGGTCTATCCGTGATATTGGTAACTTCCCGATTTGTCGCTGATGCGTCTAGACATGTCTGTAGCTTTCGTCACATCTCGAGTGCATGGATTGTGGGCGTTAGATGCGAGCCTGTTCGGAATCACCAACGCATTAGGAGTCTGCGTCGCTCGCTGACAATCCGACTAGAAAGTCTGCGGATCGGATGGCTGCACCATCTCTCTTATACGTATTCAGGTCATTCTGCCGCCATTGGATTGCAGGCTCAGGTGCGTTCATAGTCTCGTTATCTCCCACAGAACACACACGGATGAGTGAATATACATCAGACTGACGTCAAATCCACATGGTGCCTGATGACAGAGGTATAGACGCACAACCGCACACCGCAACACTAGCAGCACTATATCGCCATGATGACGCACCGCATTCGGCGATATATCGACTCAGATAGAGTGTGTTATATGCTGAGCCGAGGTCAGAGGCTCATAAACCACGGGCTGTTGCCTGAAACATCGGAATCCAGCACGCATACCATACCACCCGAGATACGTGATTATACGACGAGCGCGATAAAGCGGATTAGATATGGGTCGTATAACGGTACAGTACTGACCTCATCACGATGTACCTTCCACCTCGTGCTGATCCCGGCCATGCGAACATGATGGAGAGCAGTTACAGGGGTACCGGACGAATACACAGTAGAAGCCGGCAGCGTTTCGAATATTATGGTCCGGCTGAAGGTGTGTGAGAGCCGATACCTGGTCCGGAAATCAAGGCCAGCACACAATCAGTCGGGCCGATTATAGGCACTGAGAGAAGCGCAGACCGCGCAGTATCTATGACGGGCCCAAGCGCAGAGAGAGACAGAGACTCGCACGTCCCAAAAACGAGATAGTACGAGAGAGACTTGATATCCTCAGTGACCACTGATCGAGAGAGAGAATTCTAGCGATCTGCGGATGGTTATTTCGGTGGATCGACTTCGTGTCTATAGGGACGTTGCACGTAGAGCCGTGGTAGAGCAGCCTAATACGCGTGCTTCAGTTAACGCCTGCCACACTGCGGGAGGATGACCTAACATTGACAGGGGCATTTGCCCGTTGTTTTCCGATGTCGACAGCACCAGGTCGGGCCTAGAGACCCGTGTGCCGCTTTCTGATAACACAGTCTGTGCTATGTTAAAGGAGGAACCACGACAGACTCTCTCGCGATGAAGAGTATACACCGGTGACGGTCAGGACCATCTTTGTTGACGGTTTCACCGTCGCATACAGGAATACTTACGAATTGTGTGAGTTTAGACTATGGACAGATTAGGTGTGACTGATCGCTGGATCTTGTCTTGCGGCTATTTCTATGATGAGTCAACCGCATTGCCAGAGCGATGTCCTCACCAACAATATGAGTCTATTGATCACACCCTGACGAGGTTGACTCTCAAGAGCTCTGCGCAGACATAACCAAGTAACAGATCGAGTTTGCTGACTGCAGGGAGACCCCGGTACAAACCAAAGTCGTTGTGCGGTGGACTCAGATGTACGACAGCTAGATCGCCCGTGCCGCATGCCTCGCTTCGACAAGACAAGTGCGAAATACAGTGACGACGAGCGTGATCTGATGTATGACTCGTGCGTACATCCAAATCGACACCGACCCAGCATACGTGCTGTTTTAGGTAATCGGTAGTGCACCTCGCACGCGACCCTCGCACGATACAATGCGCGTGTCGAAGCACGCTGAGAAGAGAAATCAGAGTGCCTTGAGATCAGGACAGACGAGGCCTCGCTCACTAGGAGCGACGAGACCAACTACACTGTCCGCGGCGACGAGTCACATCGACCTATTTCTCGAGAGGTCAGGTCTTTTGCGCCATATACATAGCCGTAGGGATCCTTCATGATGTTCACCCGCGCGGAGGCACCAGAGAGAAGGGCACTATGACTGAGCCGAGTAGTGTCGGACATGTGCCGAATTTCGCGAGTGATATCCGCGAGTACAACATTGCAAAATATATGCCCGCTGCCAGACGACCTCCAGCGGCACTGGGAGGCGCGCGCTCGAAGAGGACGTTATGCACGACTCTCATTTTAAGTAATCCTAACGAGCGAGTGCGATGAACTCGAGATCTTCCGATATTGCGCGAAGCGAGCTGTCGTCTGCTATGTCGCCGCGAGACGAACTGTACTACTGTTTTACGAGGCGTGCGGATTGGAGTATGCCGACAGCGACGAGATTGGTGCACATACTTCAACGCTGCGCGGTAATAATATCGACAACAGGTTGGCCTGTGTAGCCAGGGCAATCATCGTCTGTTCGATCGGGCCGGACTTTCGATGGGAATCCTTTCGCCACCACCCCGCCCCCTTCCTCGCCTCGCACCGGGCCCAAACTGTCGAATGATCCGTCGCTCTGACGGGCCACCTGCATGTCAGTGCTCGACCATGAAACGACGCGTGCTGCCCCGCGTCCCACCAAACGTTTGAGCTGCGTCATCCAACATCGTCACGTATCGTAAACGTGTGTCACTGTGTTGCCGTAGCGGCCACTGCCGGCAGTCAGCATTCGCGAAAGCGCAATCGGTAGGTGAAGGTGTCGGTGTCGCGATCGTGCCCGAAGGTGAGTTGACCGCGTTCGGTAATCGCGTTGGAGCAACCCTGCCCGCCGTTCGTAAACGAACGCCACGGTGTCGCCGAGTTGATCGGTCCGAGCGAGTGACTCGGTCCCAGGTCGTCATGCTCCTCGTCGTGATCCGTAAAGCCCAGGTCACCGGGCTTGCTGCCGGGAAATGGTCGGGCCAAGTCACTTGGTTTTGACGCCCGTAGCCATCGTAAGGGTAACTGGTCGTCCTGGGCTCTCCCGCATCAAGTCAGGACTTTCAAGTTTGACCCAGCACCGTGGTAATGCAAACGACGTCGTGTGAACCCAGACGAATCAGTGACGCTCGTTCGACGTCCCAACGCGTCGTAGGCGTGGATGTAATCGGTGCCCTTGGGCAATCGTCCGCGACCGTCCATCTCGCCCGGCCAAGTTGTCAGTCGATTCGTTTCATGGCCAGCCGATCGGTGACCTTTCACGCGGCGATCGAGGTAATCGTAAACGACACGCTCGTGTTGCCGTTGGCGTCGGTGAAGGCGACGTTTGATTTCCGTGGCATCGTAACGTAAGTGGTCACCTTGCTCAGCGGATCGGTCCATCGCGAACGGTGCCGTCCGGCCGGCGAGTCGAAGGACGTCGTGGTTGTCTCGCCCGGCAACCGTTGTGAGCGGTGGATTGAATACCTCGGCGTCGGGTAAATCGAAGGTGACGGGGGTTGTTACCTTGTGCACGTCCATCCAAAACTACCCCCGTCACCTTTGATCGGATTCCGGTTATGCCCGGCGCCATCATGGGATTACACGGCGGTGCGAATGGTCTGCGCCAACAGGTGAGGTGTTTTTCCAAGAGAAACGCGCCTGGCGGGTTACTGCGAGCCAACGCCAAAAAATGGAACCTGTCGGAAAGTTGGGGGTCACGGGGCATTCGCAAGGGTCTACCAAGTCCGCGCCGCGAAGGGCCCGGCTTTCATCAAACGACGGGCAACGCGAAAAGGATCCTGGTCCCGTCCCAGCCAACAATCAGACGCTTCAAGTCGCGCTATATCTTGCCGGCCAGCATGCCAAGGAATTCCTGATCGAAGAACGGCTTCCTCGACGAAATTGAAGAGCAAAGCGCGAAAAAGCTGAGCGGGATCCTGAACCGTGAATCCGTCGAGGAAAGCCGCATCAACAGCACGACCCGCTTGACGTCCACTCCGACGATCCGCCCAGTATTTCTTTGTGTGGGCGCAACTCGACAAGAAGTTACGCGTGCTCAATGAACATCTGGCAAGCCAATGCAAGAAAAGTTTGGACTCGAACATCGGCTCGTTGTTCAACCAGACATGCCGCATATGTACATCCCCGGACCCAATCGTCAATCGACAAGATTTTTTTCTTTTTCGTAAGTACCTTGAAATAGATTCCGAACTAACATAAGAGTGGCAGCAATCAACTGACCGCAACGTCCTGATGTACGCCAAACGTGAACACGAAAGAGCTTTAAACCAATTGCCCCGACCATGCGAGTCGATTTCGTGACGTTTGCCTGGCGGCGATGAATTCTCTGCATGGGGCATTGTGTATTCGCAGCGGATGAAGTGAACCCAACGTGGTCCTATCCTTGCGACGATCTCGGATTACGGCGAATCTGGATGCTACGGGTCCGACACGATCCGCACGCCGAATCTTGATCGCCTCGCTCAAGAGCGGAATGAGGTTTCCACTGATTTCCACACGTGGCATATCGTCTGGTCTGTTCTGCCCTCGCGGGCAGCGCTGCTAACCGGTTTGCTATCCTCCTTCGTGTCGGTATTGTCCCGTGTCTCAGCGCGAATCGTTTACGCATTGGCATCCATGCCGACGAAAAGAGCTGCTTCCCGGAGTTGCTCAAAGAGAAACGGCTACGCAACAGCCATGCTTCGGGAAATTGGCAACCTCGGAAATCAGAAATCAGTTTTTTTGGGCCTTGAAAAACGATTTCAACGAGTGCTCCGGAACGGTCGTTCCAACGATATGGGCAAAGGCCAAGCCGACGCTCGAAAGCTCGTCGAGCTGGCAAGGCGGGGGTTGGAACTTGTCGAGCAAGGATCGGTGATCGAGGTCAATCCCGACCAGTCACAGGCCGGCTCACGTCGGCGATACACCGAAAAAGCAAATCGACTTCATCGCCCGAACACAAGACGCGCCATTCTTCCTGTACGGCCACACAATATGGACCGCGCATACATCAACAGACGCGCTGTTCGCGAGTCCCGCAGCTGAGTTCGCAAAAGCAAAGGCGGCTGTATGGCGATGTCGTGAGAGATTGAACTGGTCGGTCGGTCAGATTCTCGATTCGCTGAAGCGCACGATTGAACTGAGAAGACCAATCGTTATCTTCACCTCGGAACAATGGTCCTGGCTTCATCTTTGGGAACCATGGGGTTGCTGGGCGGCTTGCGAGGTCGGGGAAGAAGCAAGACGTTTTGAGGGAGGTCCTTTCGTGTCCGCTGATTGTTCGGTTGGCCTAGACGAGTGAAGTCGGGAACCGTTTGCACCGAGCCGGTGGTCGCATTCGATCTGCTACCACCTTGGTTTGCTTGCACGCCGCAAGCGACGCACGCGCTGAGAAAAATTGAGGGAAAGAACATTTCGCCACTCCTGTTCGGTCTCGCCAACGCCAGGACTCCGCAACGAGTTTCATCGCCTCCTATATCAAGACGAACTACGTGCGATTTCGGTCCCGCAATTGGGACAGCTGCAGTATGCACACGCGGATTCGCAAATATGCTCCCGATCCGGGAATGCCATCTGGGAAATGAAGCGTGCGAGGCGGGAGTACCAGCGGTCACCGTTTTCCCGAATGCGCCTGTTCGATCTTGCCAAGGACGTCGGCGGAAGTCGAACGAACCGTCCAAACGCGTGGCATCCCGAGAATCGTGACGCTTGACAAAATGCGACCAAGATTCGCGGCGAGCTTTTGGAGATCGATCACCAACACGAAGGGTCGCTTCCGACGCGCTGCGGGCCAACTGCCAGTTGAGAGAAGAAGTTTTGAAAGCAGCGAATAGCTGACCTTAGGGACGGATGCAATTCTCTGCTCCGTGCGAATCGCCGACGTTTGATCATGAAAAGACCTTGACGTGATCGTCGCCAACGGACCGGTCACTGGCCGCAACAGAAAACTTTCTGCTTGATTAACCAAGGGGCGGGCCCAACAATTCAGCGTGCAGCGGAGACTGGGCGAAGAACTTTGCCACGACCTATTGCCGACCGGAGTTAGGTGACCTGGACGGCGATGGTGATCTGGATAATCGCCGTTGGCAACGACATGCCCACCAATCGCGTCTTTCTCAAGACGGTTCGGGCCGGATTTGATCCGGGTGAGAGTTTGGAGAGATTTCCAGCGTCCGCATCTTATAACGCTGGCTGATTATTGAATGGAGAATCAGGACCTGGACATTCTTGGAGACGCAGTCGTGGCAGGCAGAAATCATGTTCTATTTGAAATGATGGAAATGGCCGCCTTTGATTCAGGTCAGCTCTTCGGAAAACATGAAATGATTTCCACGATCGATGTTGCCGTTGCGGATTTGAACGCTGGACGGTCATCCGGACCTGGTCCCTGCTGGCCAACCGTGACGCAGCAGAATTATGTGTTGGCCTCAACGACGCACACGATAAATTTTGCCAGCAGATTCCATTCGGCACGGGCAAGGACCAGACTCGTGCAGTCGCTGTTGCCGACATAGACGGGGACGGGAAACCGGATCTGGTGGGTCGGCACCATTGGCAGGCCCGAACATGCCGTCTAATCTGGGAAGGATGTAAGGCCGGTGTCCGTGCGTCGCCCAACTTTCGGCCCGCAAAGATGGAAGCATACCGCTGGCAGTTGCCGATATGGACAAACGACGGAGGACCTCTGGACCTGATCGCAGGGAATGGGCTCAGCAGAATGCTGTCCTTCTTCACCTGGGGGACGGAAAAGCGCTATCGAGAGTCAGGTTTGGAGACGAGTCCCAGCAACCTATGGTTTGGATACTGTTTGATTAAGACGGAGATGGTTTTCGAGATAATGCGGTGGCGAATTCCGGTTCCAGGAAATGCGTATCTTCCTGGTAACCGCTCGTCGAGACAATAGGAGAGTGAGTGTGACTTGTGTCGACGACGTTTTTGCTAATTGCCTGTGTCGCGGTTTCCTATTGGCTGCACATGGAGGACGAAAATGAAAACGGACTGGCGATCATTTCGTGGTCCGGGAGTCGCGGAGTCGCGGGAGGATTCCCTGTCCGCAGCTCGTGGAACGCCGACGCGAATTCCGTGAGAGATCGATGGAGTTCTTTGGCAAGAGCCAAAGTGCCCTGGACTGGCCACTCAAGCCTGTTGTCTGCGGCAACCGAATCTTCCCTCGCGACTGCCATGCGCCAGTGACGGAAAAGCGCCTCTTAAAGTCCGTCTTGCGGTGGGAGCTCTGACGCGCGGAGGACAACGGTGAGCAAAGTTGGGTTGTGCTTTGCTACGACAAGCTGACGGGGCAAGGGAACCTGTGGCGGAAAATCGGTGTCAGGGGAAGCCGCGGTGCGACTCGTCATTGCCAAGGCCACGCACGCCACACCAAGCGTGGCCGTCGAAGGAAGTCATGTGGTCGCTTTCTTCGGTTCAGAAGGGCTGCCACTGCTTTGAACCTCGAACGGGAAGTTGGAGTGGAGGCCGCGATTTAGGAGTGATCAACATCAAGCCAAATAATGGAATCGGCTTGGGGATACGCGAGTTCTCTCCGGCCACTCACAAGGATCGCATCGCGTCGTTGCGATGACCCTCGACATCCTTCGTCGCTGTTTACGCCTCTCCGATGGCACAAGAACTTTGGCGTGTTCGCGAAAGAATGATTGGCGTGCGAAAAGTTGGGGCACGCCGTTCATTCACAGGCAACTCGCAGCGAGAAACCCCAGGTTGTCCGTCAATGCTTGGCCCTGGATTGTCTCCTACAGCTTGAAAACGGGGGAAAGAACTCTGGCGAAATTCGTCGGCGGAGGAGACAATCCGTGCCGACCTTTCGAGGCCCATGGTTGGATCTATATTACGAACGCTCATGGGCGCAGTCGCCCATCTTTGTCGTGCGGCAGAACCGCCGACCGGAGATGTTTTCGCCATCGAAAGAAGCCGACAACGACAATCGATTGTCTGGAGTAACAACCCGGCGGTTTCCTACATGTCGACTCCGGTTGTGTAATCGTGACTATTGTAAAATCTGGGCAACTCCAATGGCGTTGTCCGCTTGCTTCAATGCGCTGACGGAGAGAATGTCTACGAAAAGCGTTTGGGCCACGGGCGCTGCAATTCTCTCCTTCTCTGTGGCGGCGTGATGGTAAAGTGGTTCTGTTCCTTCCGAGAACGGCACGGTCTACGTATTAGCACCGGCCCGGACTTCAAAGTGCCTGGCTCGTAACAAAAATGGGCGCAACCCTGTTTCGCAAAACCCCCGCCATTTTCAAAGGGCGTAATCTTACTTCCGGACGACGGAGAATCTCTTTGCTATCAAATGGAGCAAGCAGCGATGCTTGGTCGGCTGGCCCGGGAATCTCAGTTCGAACATCGACGACTTGCGGTTGGTCGATATGACCTGCGCATCTCGCCGCCTGGAAAATGCCGCACGACATGCCGTGCCCGTAGGTGGAAAAACTCATCGCCCGTCAAAGCTCTGTGGTCTGAATCATGAATTGAGGCAGCCCAATTCCAAGGTGGAATTCAGACGAGATCACAATCGACTGTGCTGTCGGACTGCTCTCAAGAGGGGTGAAAACGCAAGTCGACTCAAGCCTTCCACGGAACTTCATCGACATGGCCACGAAAAGGTGGACGGGGGTAGCATTTTGAATACTCGCGTTTATTACCCCCGTCACCTTTTCTTCCCCAAATGGTGGGGAATCGATTTCGACGCAACCAACGATCGATCACCCGCAACTATGATGAAGCGGGGGCCGGATGCTGACGAAGCGCCTACAAATAACGCGTCAGCGAAACACGAAGCGTACAATAACGACCAACAGCTCGCGAGCATCAAATTTCACCGGCGTGCCCCGATCCGACAACTCTCAGCTACAATGGGACGCGAACAAAAACCAAAACGAGCGAGGGGATCACAGCACCGATGAGCGGTTACGGTTCGATGTCGGCACAGGCGGCTACGACGACCGAGGGAATCGCCTCGTCCGCGTGGAATCGCGACGACCAATAACGCTCGGACCAAGCCTGGAAATTTGTCACTCGTGGGCGATTGGATACAGTGTGACGAAAACGCCAGCACCCAGTCCCGCACCCAACGGCCGTCGGTAGTCCGACGCACGACCTGCTCACCGCGCCGGCCAAACGATTCGCGCAACAGGATGCAAAGGGCAACCAAACCTCAATCCCCGCAGTACTCCGTGTCTCCCCCTCTCCCAATCTCCCGCCTTCTCTTCAAGTGGGGTTTTTGAAAACAAGCTGATCTCAGCGGACACCGACAACGACGCCGTGGCGACGTCACCTATCAATGGACGCCCTGGGCCGGAGCCGAGTCGGTCGAGACGAATGGCACCACTGCCACCGTCTCGTACCAGTCCGGCCACAAACGATCGCCGACTACACTCCGCCAACCGCAGCAGCCAGCCCAACGTACCGTACGTCTACGCCAAACTAACATCGACGAAGAACCCGTCATGAGGCCCGGAACCGGCGGCTGCGTTAAACTACCATCGCAACCAACAGACAGTGTCCATCCGCACTGACCAACGGCGGCGGACGAATCGCCGAACGCTAACGCTTACTCGGCATACGGTACACCGACGATTACCGAGCGCCGGAACTGCACGTACGACCGAGTGGCCCGAGAATAACCCGGTTAACACGTACACCGACGTGAGTTCGACGAAGCGTTGGAGCCTGTATCCACTACCCGCGCTCGAATGTACGACAGTGCGTCGGTAGGTTCGCTCCAGAGACCCGATTGCTTCACGAATACTTCATTTCAACCTGTACGCCTGCGTAATTTTGCTTCGAATCAGCAATTGGATCCTGGCGGCAACGATTGGGTATGGCCTTGGGAAACCAAAACGCGGAGTGGTGGTCACCGTTCACAAGGACTTCCCGAGCCCTTATAAATCCTGGACCGCTGGAGTTGCCACTAGAGGTAAAGACAGGCTGTCTGGGGGGGGTATGTGCACTTAGTCAAAGCAATGGAGTTAAGTGCGCGTGGCTGTAAATATTGGAGTTGACCGATATTCAGATTTGGTCCTCGTTTCTCGAGACATACCTTCCCATCGACCAAGCTGTTAACGTTCTAGACTGGCCTCTGTGATAAGTGCGGATATCGTTTGCCAGCTTCATGCGCAATTCCTTCGAGGACAGGGAAAGCACCGCCTGGAGGACAACTATTCCGTTTCAGTTGTCAGTTGTGTGCTCAACGCAATAGACTTTGGGCTGTCGGTACTGAGTTGGGTCGCATCCCAAACCCATTTCCGTGTTCTCGCTGTTTTTAACGAGATTGCGGATTTTCGCAACATCTCAAGTGATGCCCATGCGGTAACGCACTTGGCAGCATGGCCATGCAAGAACCCGGGGGCATAAACGTGCCGCAACCCCCGTTTCCATTGCCAGGCGATTTAGTTTCTTCGCGTAAATAGTTTCAATGAATTATTCTGGATAAACTAGCAATGTATTTGCATGGACCTGCAAACAAATAGGCCGATGAGAATTGATCAGTGAAGAAATGAATCAACTCAGCCGAACCTCTATCTCTTCGCGAAACTATCCCAGAAATCCTGCTGGCAAAATGGCGAAGAGGAACCACTTTTTTTAATGCGGCAATGCAACCTGAATCGAGCTGTATGGAGAATGTCTTGAGCTGCACTGGGGACCACTCAATGAATCCGGGCGAGGATTCAAGAGTGCCACACTTTCGTATTGGAAGAGCCTGGGAAGATGAGCGAAAATTGCAGAAAGGCGAAACAATCCTTTCCGTTCGGGTTCTAATGATTTGATCTTGATCGACTTTCCGCTTAATAATGGACCACTTGTTGGCGGAGTTCGCTCCTACTATATCGGCACCTGAGGGTTTTTACAGAAGAAACACTAAGGCCAGTGGAGTGATGCCCTCTTTGCGGATGTATTTGGGATAAGGTTCCTTCTCGAGAAATCAAACGGGAACAAACGCTACGCGTGGGGTCGGGCTGGATTCGGGATTTCAAACGCGTCTGTTCAAAATAAATCAGACGACCCGCAGGTAGGTGAAGCCGATCAAATGGGGGCAGGCCATGATGCGCGGGTGTTTAAGGCCGTCGGCACTACATGTTGACGGCCGCCGCATGGAACACACAACGCGTAGGCGAAGGAAAAAGCACTGTCATGGTCAAACTAGAAATTTACGATGCGCGCTAGACCGATAGCGGCACTACCGAATAGGGGTAGTTTTTTTGGGTGACTCCAAAGTCCATGATTTGTTTGACCGCGCACTTTCTTCGGTCAGCATTGCTTAAGGTGGTTCAGTCTCGCCACCCTGGTAGATTATCCGAAGCTCGAGTAGCGCTATCACTGTCTTATTCGGGCGAGAAGTTGGGGCCACCCATCTTTTTGGGCGAATTGCGGCGGCGAATGTGGCTATTTTGACGAAACTAGCTCAGTTAACCCGCCCAGTGATATGGAGTGCGGATCAATTGCTACGTAAAGTCCAAGATGCCGAGTTTAGCTCGTTGACTCTTCCTCTAGTACTCGGTGGCAGGTGTGTTTCAGATTTGGTTCAAGGTCGGCTTGCTGTGGCGTCGGGCCCTTGGGTGTTCTGGCTTTGCCCGGGTGAAGTGAGATTCCTCCATTGTCTGGGGGCTGAGTCTTATGAGGCATCGCGTATGTAGGGCGTTGTGGATCGCGATAGTCCCGTCTGGAGTGGTCCTGCATCGAGTTGCTTCTTGCTAGTTCTGACTGCCTGACCTGAGTACTGGTGGCTAAGTACCACGATTGCTGGATGTGTTGGTTTCTGAGACACGTAGCGATGGTGGTTGCCAGTTGGGAAGCGATTGAGGAAGTCCCGCCCGGCGATGCTGTGAGGGACTGTTTCCGTACCGGTGCAAGAAGGAGCGACGGGACGCCCGAAGGTGGTCGCGTTAACGGTTCAAGCCTGAAATTGCAACGAAATGATTTCCCGGTGGCTAAGTCTACGGCCGGAGTGCTTGCTTGGGAGGAGTACCCGGTCCGGTGTGTCTGTATAGCGATGTGTAGGAGCTGTGGGTATGCGTTTGCGTTGGTCTGGGAAAAACCATTTGTCCGTAGCTGGTGCAAGCCGTGAAGACGAGTGCACAGGAGATTTTGGAAGCGTGCTTGTGGCATGCGTCGGAAACTCTCGATTGGATGCAGTCGGAATTGTGAGGCGGGTCGTAATGTTGGCGGCGTAGCTTTCTACGGCTACTTCTGCCGGTCCTTCTTCGTGGGGGTCCGAAGTGATTCTGATGGGTGCAGTGCAGCCCCTTTTCGGCTCTGGCTCTGCGACAACTGACGCAAATCGATCGAGTCCTCGGCGTCAGTTCAAAAACCCCACGCGACCGAACGGTCTGCTGTCCACTTGCACCCAATCGCGGCGGCCCCGGTCCTTTTCAGCTTCTTCGAGGCAATTCCGATTGCGGTCGCGAAGGTCGTTGGTGAAGCCATTTGGTGCTCGTGAAAGGCGTGGTTGAAAAGTTTTTAACACGTCTACCATAACGGCGTCAGCGAAACACGAGCGTCCAATAACGACAACCGCTCGCGAGGCATCAATTTCACCGGCGCGCCCCGATCGAAACAATCTCAGCTACAATTGAGACGCGAACAAAAACAAAACGAAGCGAGGGATCACAGGCACGATTGAGCCGGTTACGGGTTCGATGTCGGCACCAGGCGCTACGACGACCGGAGGATGCGCCTCGTCGCGTGGATCGCGACGACAATAACCTGGACATAGCCTGAATTTGTCACTCGGTCGGCGATTGGATAGGTGTGACCGAGAACGCGGCGCCCCAGTTCCCGCACCCAACGGGCCCGACGGCACGAACTGCTCACCGCCGAGCCAAAGCCGATCACGCAACGAGCCAGGGGCAACCCAAACCTCAATCGCCCGCAGTACTCCCGTGTCTCCCCCTCTCCCAATCTCTCCCTCTCTCTTCAGTGGATTTTGAGAACAAGCTATCTCAAGCCGGACACCGACAAACGACGCCGTGGCTGACGTCACCTACAATGGGACGCCCTGGGCGGCCGAGTCGGACGTGACGATGGCACCACCGTCAACCTCGTGTTCTGGTCCAGTCCGGCCAAACAAACGATCCGCTACTACCACCTCCGGCATCCGCAGCAGTCCAGCCCATACGGGTAGCCGTACGTCCCTATCGTCAGCCCTACATCGACGAACCGGTCATGGGGGCCGGAAACCGCGGCGGGTCTGCGTTTACTACCAATCGCGGCCCACGTGAAGCCGTCATCGCGATGACCAAACGGCGGGCGGCTGCGATCTGCCGAACGCCTACCGCCTATTCGGCATTACGGAACACTACGATCACCAGATGCCAGCGAGAGCGTACACTACGACAGAGTGCTGAAACAACCGGTACACCGTACAAGCTTACCGGGTCGTGAGTTTGAATTCCGGAACTTGGTCTGTATCACTACCGTGGCTGCCATGTACGACCTCGATAGCGAAGGTCATTTGTGTGCTCGTGATCCGATGGTTTTGTGGGGAGCAAATGGAATGTTTATGAGGTATGGTTTTGGCTTATATGCCTCTTCGTCGTGGAACGTCCGACCATCTTGGGCTCGTAGGGCCCTGGAGATGCGGTCACCAAAATGGCCTGGACACCTGGAAGGATAGGGCCGGTGTGGCCCTTGAGAATCCAATTCCTTGTTGATGAAAACGCAGTAGTCCGCTCATTCTATCTTTTTGATTGCAACGGCGGTCTCTGTGGGCGGCGGCCTGCATCAGTGCCGTGTTGAGATGGAGAACGATCGCAGAAGGCTACCATGACGGAAACTTGACCGATGCCGAACGCGGTCTCTTCTGGTTCGCTCGACGCGTGGGAACGCCTGGAGAGCTCAGCTTGACGGGCACGACGGCTTGCAAGATGCCCAGCGGCTACTGGCGTCTAGAGAGGGCACTTGATGGAGCGTTGTAGACGCTCTGCAGAAATTGGAGCTTCAATCAATCGTAGATGCATTGATAAGGGTTGCTCGAATGCTTGAACGTAACGAACAAGTATGCTAGTGTGTGGCCGCCAAGTGCAACGGACAAGATCGAACTTGCAACTGAGCCAATCATATGACTGTGACATTGGTCGAATACACGTAAGGCCGTCAAATTGCGATTTGTGACGTAGCAAAGAATTGAAGATATTCCGTATAATCTTCGTTTGTCTTGCTTGCGATCCTGAATTGGCGGAATCGTTTCTGAATGGAACTGAGAATTGCAG
>Ga0163217_1080785_pt1 | contig 17448 bp, 13 predicted proteins | sample SynspAceP_FD_185933 | JGI IMG/M metagenome (GOLD analysis project Ga0163217, IMG submission 185933) | Saline lake microbial communities from Ace Lake in Antarctica - Synechococcus sp. Ace-P (PacBio error correction) | ecosystem: Environmental > Aquatic > Non-marine Saline and Alkaline > Saline ...
AAGTTACAGAAAAATAAAGAGAGGAAAAAAAATCTTTCGCCTTAAAAGGAAAAAAAAATTAAAATTTTTTTTTTGGCAATAATTTTCCCCTGTGAGCGGATTTACAATATTCTGCACCTTTGAAGGAATTCCAGCAAAAAGGGAAAAAGGTCCAAAATTCTTGGATTTACTGTAGCGATTTACCCCAGATAACATGCAGTTTTTCCCCTTCCAATTCGCCTTTTTTTTGGAGGGTTTTTTTGGGGTGCGAAAAAAGGCCTTGGAACTCTACAGCCTTTTGGAGACAATTTATAGAATTGGGTCAACTGGACACTTTTGAAAGCAAAGGGGTCAAAAGCCCCTTGACCATTGGGGTGGCCAGGCTCCAAAAAAATTACGAAAGTCCTAATTCTGATTTTTGTAACATTATCTTTTTTATTCAAACTAGGGTTGGGAAATCTAACCAGGAATGTACTCAGCCATCAGATTTTTAATTCAAGGTTCAAAAAAAATAGAAAAAATACCTTCTGGCTGAGGGTCCCAACGAACTTTTCTGCAAAAAAAAGTTTGAAAGCTGTTCTGGTTTGGACGACAAGTCCCCATCATTTCAAATCTCCAACTTTGGGATTTTCTTAACAAGATCAAAGCTTGGAATAGTCAAAAACGGTTAATAAATCTTCAATTAATGAAGACTACTTTGGTTTCAGTCCAGGTTTCCCAGCTTATCCAGAGCGTTTTATTTTCTACTATCTAAAATTAGCAGAGAGGGGATCAGGTCCAGGCTTTTCCGTTTTGGCAGTTTTTTAATTAACTTTCAAATTCACTATATTATTTTCCTTTCTGGACTAGAATCCTAGTAAGGAAAAAGTAAAGGGGGGAGGAGATTTTTCTGCTTTTTTCGAACTTTTTTTTACTTGCTAAAGGAAACAGAAAGTTTGAATTTTATTGATTTTAGGATCAATCAGATGTGGGGAGATCGGTGCAAATCAGTAGCCTTAAATGTTTTTCAAGCAGAGATTTTCAAATGAATATCTCCAATAAAATGAGCTGGAGAAGGAATTTTTAAAATGAAGATCGCAGATCGAGTTTACGATTTATTTTGTATTGCTTCAACCATGAAAAATGGATTGAAGAGACGCTTGAAAGTGTTAAGTTTCAGGATTATTTTTAATTACCAAAGAGCCTCATTATCATCGATAAATGGGAAAGTACGGGAATCCAAAACTCCTGAAATCATCCGACGCTGGGTAGTCACGATCGGAAAATATGTCTGTTCAGACAATTTTTATGGAAAAGGAAATGCTTATTGTGGGCTTTTCATCAATCTCTAGGTACGCTTTCTAGTCCCAGTACCGTGAATTTGATTTGTCGGGGGATGACGTACTTTATCCGCGATCATTTTTAATCACTTTCTAATTGGACTCTGTTGCGGAAAGCTCCATACACTGCAGCCTTCGTATATTCCCTGACGCCTATATTTTTAACTACAGAATGGAGAAGTTTAAACTTTTTTACAAGCCAATCTTTTCTGGTGACTTAGACGAGGGAGATTTTACCAGGGTGACTTCTATGAGACCCAACTCATTGAGCCATAACTACATTTGCTCTCCTTACCAATAGTAAAAATTCAATAAAAAATTTTTAGAAAAGGAGGGAGGTTATGATTCTGGCTTATATTAATGAGGATTTTGATATCCAATTGAGGCTTGCAAGAAAACACCAGTCCGTATTTTTCCAGATCATATCTGGTGTCCCTTGAAGCGTCAGCAACGTCAAGTCATGTCATCTTGGACAATATCACGACTATAAGTCCAAGATGCTTTCCGAGTACATTGGCTGTTTTGTGAAAAGGTCCAAAGCCATGAACTATTCCATCCTGAGGAAGATACAGGCATTAGGAAAAGAGATTCTCTATGAATTAAAGCATGCACTTTGGTCAGCTAATTTTCGAACCTGCCTGAAGGCTTTTGTTTAAGTTGGGGGAAGAAATTTGGTCTGAAGGGAATTACGTTTGCTATTTATAAATTTTGGCTCAAAAAAACGTTTTTTGACTTTTCTTGGCTTTTACTTCCAAAATCACCTAATCAACCGACCACTTACTTCGATGAAAGTTTGGATCGGAAAAAATAAGTTTTTCCGATTCGTTGAAATATCTTCTTGCAGTAAATGCTTTAAGGAATTTTAGCATTTTCTTCAAAAAAGTCAAAGTTCATTCCAGAGAAATGAACTGCCTTAAACTGGTCAAGTAGTCGAAGGATGAACTAAAATCCGCAAGCATTTTTAACCGATCAAATAATTTTCTAACTACTTCGATTTCGTCTTCTCCGACAGTATTCTCTACTAGACCTGAAAATTTTTTGTAGATCTTCTCAAGCATTTCCTGATATATGTGCCTTTTGGACATCGCGCCTAATGACCCCAATAATTGGAAGTCCAATCTCTGCCAAGCCACTGCTAATCCCCTATAGGTATGACTTTGTCTTCTCTAATGTTTTTGATCAATTGGACCAAAATAGCCCCAAGAATGGTGTTGAAAACAGACAAGGGGATATAATCAGGATGAGTCTTAGGGATCGACATAGCCCTATTCGAATACTGCTTTTGAACCTGCAGCATTCCTTCTGAACTCCTGCTCGCCAGGTCCACTTTGATATTTCTTGTAAATAGTGATGTTGATGGGCTCTATTTGGGAGTGATTCAAGTGCTTCGACTAAAATTCATCTAACTCCTAGGATTCAAATCCCCGGTGACAAAAATCTCTAAATCTTTCCCAGAGGTGTTTTTGATAATGGAGCGAAGCATTCTACTGGTAATCAAAGAGACCTTTCCCTCTTCTGTAAGCTTCAAATCCGAAAGGATGAGCTTACTCCAAAAAGACTTTTTCCGCAACAATTGATTGGCTCGTGAGGAAGTCCTTTTCAATTAGAAACCTGATGGTTCATTTGCGGCTGGACTTTTCGTTTTTTCGAGTAAACTTGCTCTGGGAAAGTAGCTTGGTAAGCAAAGACAAAAAGTTAGGTAGAACCTTAAAAACATGTTTTTGGTCGAATATAATCCTAAACCCTCTCTTGAATTCTGGAAGAAAATGGATTCAATTCAGCCGCATGAAAACAAAACAAATCTGCCTATTTCTTCACCAGAGCTTTTCAGTCGTCCCCTCTTTGAAGCATCTGTAATGCTGAAAGATGGACAGAGCGAAATGATTTAGTGGTAATGAAGTTCGATTACTTTTCGATACTAAGTTCTATCTTATAAGTCGATTCCCGGAGTCCCTTCTGCATAATAAAGAACGGCTCCCATTTTTCAGGTTTTTTTCTTTACAGGGCTTATAATTTTCAAATCATCCGGATCTTAAATTCAGGAGCTTTTGAGCCAGGTCTATAGGGACATTACTGATTCGGGATAGTGTATAAAGCCGAGAACCTTAAAGTCTCCGCTAGTGGGTGGTTTTGGGTCTGTGGACTAGGAAAGAAAAGTCAACCTAGTTTAGTAAGGTCGAATCCAACGCCCATGGTGAAATATCCTTCTGCCACGCTTTAAATTTGGTTTTCATAAAAAATATCCAGTTCGCAAGGCAAACTTATCATTGTATGTATATTCTACCCAAATGAGGATCATGACTTCCTGCATTCTTCCGAGAATCCTCCCGGAGCATACCAAAAGAACCAAACATACCTGAGATTAATGGTCGATTAGGGTCCTTCCGGATTCGATCAACCAAATTTACCATTATCATCCGTCTCTAGCGAACCATCTTCGTTAGTTTGCATAGATGGAGGACTAGGTACAAGCAATTTGTTGAAATCTAGTGGCAAGTAATGGTGGCTTAGCTGGATCTATGTTCCATAAGGAATAAGCTGTCGCCAATTATAAATTTAGTAGGGACATATAATCTAAGGTCTGAAGCTGAATTAATAAGTGATATTTTTTGGACAATATTGGATATACTTTAATCCAAGGAAAAAAATTACCTTCTTAGATCCGGAAAACTTGGCTTGGTATAGTAAAGACCAACATTTGTACCAACGCTTATTTCCTGGTCGCCTGCTTTCAGATCCTCCAACTGAAGAAAATTATTCCCAGAAAGATTGAATGGATAAAGCGTGGCTGAGATTCCTAATCCAATGTAGAAGTAATTTCTGGAATAGGTGCCACCCAATAAGCAACTGTCCTCTAGGATTAAATGTCCTAATTCCATTTCGAACTCGTCAGCATTGAATATCTCCCATATTAAAATAATCTCAGATCGAAACCAAATGCCAGAAACCTCATCTATTTGAAGAATCCATGTCAGATAACTCAGGGACATTGTCGTTCACTATCTAATTTCCCTAGCCATGGAGAACATAAGAAAGTTGAGAATCCCATTTGGTCATCAATGCAAAGCGAGTTTCCTGAATTCCAATGAGCCCGAACTGCATCAGGACGAAGTGGCAACACCACGTCACCCAATTGCGAAGAATGTCGTGATCAGGTGCGAAAATTAAAGGAAAGGCACAGCAGTTTGTTTATCACACGTCGATGCAGGATCCTCGCCGGAGAGATTAACACTATTTTGTGCATAGGTAGGTTAAGGTAAGCCAGGGTAAATACTGTAAGAAGTAGGGTTTATCCTATTAAAAAGAATGGCTATTTTTTTTCATTTAATAACGATTTTTCCGCTTTTGAATCAAGATGAATAGTCCTAATTCTGATTGGAGTGTTAAACATGTAAATATAAGTTCCTTTTGCTTGGATATTTGTTTGATTTTGGAGAAAAATTCCAAGACAAATCCTTTTAGTACAGCTCAGCCTTGACTAAACGTTTGTTTTTCTTCAAAATAGTTTTTACCGTCTGCTTGTACTATTATAAGGCTAAGTAATAATGTTTTCCCCGGGTCGGTTATGCTCGGGTTTGGAACTTACTTTCATTGCTAGTGGGTTAGGATACGTTTTATGATCTGAGAATTTGCAAGGTGCTGCTCGCTTCTACTAAGGATTTCTTGAACCAACTCACTTCCTTCCCAATGCGTATTCCCAAAGCTTTAATCCGAATCGTATTTTTCCTTCCTTAGGCCTTAAATTTTCCACTTTTTGCGACTCCCTCTTGGAATGTATTATTTGAAGCAAGAATAAAAAAGTTACTAATACCTGTTTCCTCTACAGCGTCATTTACTTGAAATTCGCAATAGATTCTAAATGGTTCAGATTGGAGCTGTTTATCCCACTTTCAATCTTTAACTTTGCGATAACGGAACAACTGTTGCAGAGAATGTCAGTTGATTTTCATCAAGAATACCAAATATTGCGCTGATTTCGGGGCCATTTTGATCACTACTTGGGCCGGATAAAGCTCCCTTCCCGATGATTGAAATAAAATTACCGAAAAGCTTCGGGTATTATCTTCTGAATGTTTTCCTATTACCCCGCAGATTCCCAGATTCCAAAATCTAACTTTGTGTTTTTTGGGCCAATTAGTTTTCCACCTTTGATCAGACCGAACTCGATTGATCACTTCCTCGGAAAAGAGAGATAGACTCTTCTTCAAATCCAGTAGGGAACTTTCATCACCAAAGTTTTAACTACTTGTGGTTTATCAAGAAACAGTTCGATTTCATAAGTTTCCAGAAGATTCCTGTAGCTAAAACGTTTTTTCACCCAAATCCACGACCTCTGCTCCGAAGAAACTCTTTGAAAAGCTTTCAGTGTGTCTAAAATTGGGAAGCAGACTCTAAGTCTTAAGCGCTATGATTTTTAATTTTAAATTCCTGGTCTAGCCAATCTCATACTAGGATCAGCCAATAAGCTGAAGTTTCGATTTTAAAGATGCCCTTCATACTCCCATTCTTAGTTTTTTCTTTGAAAATGGTACCGAAGGTCTTCGAAACTTTCCCATTTTTCTTCTTGAAAAACGTTTCAATGAAACGCTTTCCATTCAAGAGAAATTCACACTGCTAAAAAACGGTCTTCCTGGTTGTAGTAATCCGATGCTTTCCTTTATTCGGCGCACTATCCCAAGTTCCTCGCTGCCGACCTCAAGAACGGACTATCCGTGGCCTGCCAAATTCGCAAGTAGCGGTAACCCAAAAGTGCTAATTGTTTCCTGCTTTTGCCAATTTTGAATATCGGAACACGAGAAAATCTCCTCAGCTGTGAGTGTCGTTTCGTTGGCAGTGACCAACATAGTTCACGAATAACGTGCCCCGGTTCTAATTGGTCGCTCAGTGCTTTTCTTCGCTTCTGGCGAGGATTGGCGAGTGTGCCGCATTTTTTTTTCTTGCTCAATCGGATCGAGATAGAGTTTTTTCAAGTTTTTGAAGCTCAGGGTTTTTGAGCCCAGCAAATGTAGCTTGCATGGGCCCTCCGTTATCTCGGAGGTGGATGTTATTGTCTCATCAAATCTGCTAGTAGGGTTGATAGTTTTTTTCAATCACCAGGTTTTTGATTTAGCTCGTAGTCAAATTATTTTATTGATGATATCGAAGCTTCTGATCCATTAATTACGGCAGTCTTCCAACTCGATTTTCATATGCTCATCGCTTCTCGACTCTCTTCCCGCACCCCATTTCCCCATTCCAATACAGCGAAATAATCATCCGAACTGAAGGTGCTTAGTGGGGTTTAAGCTGTTTTCTAGAGTGTGTATATAGGTACTAAATTTTTGGCCCTGCCTCCAAGTTTTTTCTTTATAGTTTCAAAGGTTCCTTTTCCTAGATCAAGACATTTTTCAATTTCCCCGCTGCTGGTTATGCCACGCGATAAAATTCCCGGGATTGGCATTCAAGTCCTGGATTGCGTAAATCCAAATGAATCGTAATCTCATTGAGAAATATCCTATTTCGGCAAAAACGCCGATACTCACCTTAATCAGTAAAGAAGTTTCTCAGCTGAGCTCTTCAAAACTGCAGGCGCATAATAAGTAACTCTGGCCAAGGTCGCTTGATCCTGAGATTTTGAGAAGTGGGGCGTTAAGGTTTTAATTTCAACTGATTGATTCGGGTTCAAATAACTACCAGTTTTTTGAACATTAGCTCCATTTCCATTGTAAAATCAAAATTCTTTGGGGTTAAAGAAATCATCACTCCCAATTTTTTGGTCCAGTTTTTGTCGAAATAGAGATTAAATTTTTCTGAGGGATTAAGTAGGTTCAGAGAATAAATCCAGACTAGAGTAGGACTCCCAATTCCAAGATAGTTGAAACTAGCCCGAAGGCGTTTGGATCAGTGGATGAAAAAGAGAATCGAAGTCGGTCGATCCTATTTCCAGTTCGGTTGAAAATCAAGTTGATACTCCACTTCTCCGACCTTTAATAGCATAAGTACTATTCAGAATGCGGATCAATTTGTCTGTGATGTGATTAACTTTGCTTTCTGTTCCTAACGTTATAGAAGCTGGTGCCAAAGGAGCTTGCAATGAGAATGCCTGAAACTTCCCAGGGGCGTTTATTGAGTTTTGAAGCGGGGAAACCTTCCTCTGGTGATTCCTGGAGCCAAGGAACTTTGAATACCATGTCCCGACCTGAGGCTCAAGAGATTTTTTTCTTTTTCTTGAGCCAGTTCCAATTGGGTAGAGAATACTTGAATTCTGAAATAGTGGGGCGATTTCCTTTAAAGTACTTATTCCGCTTTGGTTTGATTTTTAGATACAAAAAACTTAATGGAAGTCTGAGAACAGATGATTCGGACTGTACTGAATTTCACCTTTCTGAATCATAACTGGAGCTGTAGGGGTCCACTCAGATTAAAAAAATAATTTCCCAATTTACTTTCTTGACGCTATTTCCTGAAGTTTCAGATTTTGCAACTGTCATTTTTGAGGAAAGTACTCCAGGATAGCCAAAAATAGAAACCGTCGGAAATGGAAGATGCCCAACTTTCTTTGGCTTGGCTATCTTGTAAGGTGATTAAATGGCTCCTTTTGCGAAAAAAATTTTTGAATTTCTAATACGGGTTGCGAGGCCTTTTTGCTGAAAAAAGCAAAAGGAAAAAAGTAAATATTAATAAGTAGTTTTATTCCAATACGGGGTCAATTGCCGCTCTGTGTTCTATTCTCCTAATACTGATAGACCTATGTACGCTATTATGATCCAAGGGATTCCGCAAGGGCAAGAAATGGGAATAAGTAACGCCCCATTCCCAGAGTGCGTACGCTAAATACATTTGGTTTGAATGAAAAGGTTTTAAATTTCAGCGCTACTAAGGGGATTTCCAAAAACCAATAAAAATTGCCATTACCGCAGGCCAACGATCACTAATAAAAGAATGTTGAGCCAAACTTCCGATTTGAGGAACCGAAATAGCGCTAGATAAGGTAAAGTGGCTAATAAACTAGTGCATTTGCAGTGTAGGTAATCCAATGACACTGATCACTTTTGGCGGGACCAAATTGAATTTTTTGCCAATCGATAAGCCGATAGTAAAGGCACTATCACGTGAAATATGGGAGGCCCTCGCCAGCCGGATTGCACCTCCGCCATTTTGACAAAGAATAAATCCAGGCAACTCCAAAGGATACTAAGTCAGCGAGGGAATCAATTGTTTTCGTAATTTCGCTGGGAAACTTTAAAATTCTTGCCAAAACCGTCGAAAAAGTCAAAACTGCCTGATTAACACATAAATAAGCGCCGGGACAAGATGTCTCCTTGCAAAAACCCAAATTTATTCCAATTTATCCTGAGAATAGATTGAGGAGGGTAAATCATTTGGAATAGTTTGATTTTGATTTTCACGTACAGCTGATTTTCCCTACAAATGGGTTGGAGGCTTTCTTCTCAAAAGCAACGGTCGTAGATGGTCATGACCTGGAAAAAAGCACTGTTCATCAGGTAAGAGTAAGCAATTCAGATTTTATTTTTTTTTAAATTAAAAGCTGATGATTGGCCCTGGGTAAGTCAGTTCCGACCTATACTTCCTCGAAATATGGTATCTTCCAACAAATTGCCTGATTACTTTAGGCTTATGATAAAAACCAGATGGCCCAGGCCGGGCATGCCGGGAACAAAATAGAATTTTCAAGCGATCTTTTCCCACTTTTAGCTTTTCGCCTTCTTTTAGAAATAATCTGCTTCAGTACTTTTGATAGTTTTTTAAAGCCATATTGGGACCATAAAGACTTCGCGGACTTCAAAACAGAGATCTCATTATGCATGAATTCCCAAAGGCAAACTGAAAGTTTTTTTTTCGCCCAAAAATTTCCCAAAAAAACATTGCTACATGACAGTGGGTATCTGATCAATTGGGTGACCTTTTAGTTTTTTTTTCTGTAATAAAATCAAGGAGATCTAGTTGCTCCCTCTCTCTCGTAGCATCCAGGATCGTCAATGGGCGTCGCCAGAACTTCATCAAATAAATTAGGGTAGGTGTTTTCCTGAAAAGGGATTAAATTGGTAAAGACTTAATGTAAAGCATGGTAAATTTGTCGGCTGTAATCGAGGCAAACATAAAGAATTATACTTTAATTTGGACTACAAATGAAAATGATTTTTTACTAATAGGAGGAGGTATTGCCGGGGCCTTTCGCTTTGGGGGTATTTAGGCTTAAGAAAGCGGGAAAACCGTCGGATTTTTTGATCTCCCGAATGAAAATCAATCCAGCCGAGTTTGCCCGGCAGGTTTTTAATCCATTACTGGGCGATAAGATGGGTTATAAACTTGGAAAGCAGATTTCAGCTTTTCCCAGACTCCTCCATTCTATCAGGAACTGGAAAGCAACTCACTGGCAAGATTTTCTGATATTCAGAAAATTTACCCGTCCCTTTTTATCTATTGAAGAGCAAAATGAGTGGATGGGTTCCATAGTGCTGACCCCGCATTTACGCTTATTTGGCGAATTTATTAATCAAGTCAGTCCCTCACTCACTTTATGGATAGTTTTTGGGGGGAGTGATGCTGAAGATTCAGTTGGCTTCAAAATCCCAAATTCTTAGATGCTATGAGTGAGCTGCTTCGAGAAGAGTGATTTTCGATCATTTTTGAGGAAGATAATTAATCAAAAGGAGCCGAACAATGGCGCGCTATAATAAACTTTGAATCTGATGGTTTTTGATTTACTGCAATGGTTTGGGGTGCGATGAATTCAACTTTCTTTAAATTTTTTTGCCGTTTGCTCGCAGTCCAAAGGTGAGATTTTAGAAGTGGAACCAGAAATTTTAATCCAGAATTAATCGTTAACCGAGGAGTTTTTCAGACAGTAGGACTTGGCCTAATCTTCATCGGAGTTGCCGGTCGACTTCAGCAAACATGATTTTGGATGAAGGGACCAACGGAATCAGCGAAGGAGGAAATCCTTAAATCGACTTAAAGTCCTTGTAAATGAGTCAATTAATAAGTATTAAAAGTCATAAGACAGGGATAAGGCCAGCACTCGCGACAGAAAGCCTTTCTTAAGTAAACATCCAATGGAGCAGACGTTTACTATTTTAATGGGTTTTGGAGCTAAAGGTGTTTGCTCTTGTGCATATTTTAAGTAAATTATGACGGGGTTATTTGTTGGGAAATACGCCCATTGAAAGTGAAGGTGGGACATAGCATCGTTATTTTAATATATTTAAAAGCAAAACTTGCTAGTAACGATGCGATAATCACTGTTTCGATTGGATTTGTTTTTACCGGCTTATGTTAAGTTCTTTTTCGCGAACAGCGCAGTTTGACCAAGATCGTAATGGGTAAAAATAGACTTCAACACAACAATTTGAATGGTATTTCCTACACTTCAAATAACTTCGAAAGTCTATTTCTTATGGATCGGGTGGGGGCAAATGCGACCTTGGCTATCGAATATCTGGAGTCAAGAATTTTGATGCGATTGACGCAGATGATGGCCTACGTAGCCTACACCCAAGCAGAATATACCATTTACAATTCTTCCTGAAGTAGTTGCTTCAAAGCAATCTGGGCTTAAATAAACGAAAGTTCAACGAGGACGGAGCAGACAACTTTAAATCGATTGATAGCGGAAGTGTCCCTACAAAGGTCAAATGGAATCGATTCAAAGATATTTGAAATCTATGCTACTTCTAAAGTTCATCATTGAAGAGATGCTCTATGGATCATCGTTGCAGACGCTTTCCAGTTAACTTGAATGAATTCCTTTCCAGATGTTCATGTGGACGGAATAGCACTTTAACTTGGCAAAAGCTGGAGTATGGAAAGGATGATTACATCCGTCACTTTTTTTTCAAGATGAAGAAAAGCCTAAAATCCCTGAAATTGAAGGAAAGAGAGGCCGGCTTTAGTCGGTCAATCTGTTTTGGAATAATGGTAGCTGAGAAGTATGGAAGAAGATATATTTCAGTATTCTTAATCTTTCCCCGAATCAATCGAAACGAAGAAAACAGCATTGCAAATACCGTCGGTTTAAATTATAAAACCTTCACGGATGGATTGGAGAATTATATGTTGGGCAATCACGCTCACGGTTAAAAATTCATTTAAAGATATAGATCGTAATGGCGGCAGTATCGCGAGACTTCACCTCGGTTATCGGAGGCATTAATGATGTAAAATTCAGCCCTGACGACTGAATTGTTGCCTATGTGTTAAATAATGGAGGGAAATATAATAGTAAAGGTGCGAGAGGTTTCAAGTGGGATGAACGAACCATTTTCGTGGAAGGAACAGTATTAGAAGATCAAATCCAAACTTCTTAGCTCCATTATCGCTTGAAAGACTCGGCACATAATTTGCAATCGCATCTTTTCGAAAGAGGCAAACTACACTTCGCCTTAGTCCATTGATGGTTCAAGTCAGGAATACAATTTTTTCTAAGAAATATCACTCAAAATTCTAAGCTTGGACTTTAAAGTAGGGGAAGATAATGGCGATTTCAGCCCATTTCAAATGGTAAATCTGATATTTTTCAACATTGAACATAAGAAGGACAAGGTAAGCGGTTGACAAATGATCAGTTTGATGATTTGGTTCACCATGTTTTTGAAATGATCACCATCATTTAATTCTTCCATTTTAAAGGAGCTCCCTGACTCCTTAGCCGAGAAACGAGATTGATCTGAAGGATTATCCGGAGTATTTCAACCTCTATATGTTCGCAAGGTGACAGACAACCAATAATCACTCAACAGCTGACTAATGCAACAGTAAAATCTTGGCGCTCGACGAGTAAATCCTAATATCATAGTTTTATATGAGCGATTTTAAGCGGGTAAATAATTGATGCGATTGAAATATCGGGAACAGGTTTCAAATCAAATATCTGCATTCAGCAAAAAGTTATTGAGGCTTTTGATGTGAATAGCTGAATGAATAAGATTGCCGTACGCAGTAAGGGATGGAAGAGAAAGCTTTTTAATCGGTAGAAGGATTTTTTCAAATTCAATCAATTCACATTACCAAGTATCCCGAGAATACAACTGGCACAGGCTAAAAGTCTAAAAAATTGAAGACTAGCGGCAAGAAGACTTATAAAGAAGCGGGAATCTAGAGAAAGGTAGTAGAAGCGGTGCCTATGCCTACGGCACTTGAAAAGCCTATTGCGCCATAGATAACACTTCCAAAAACACTTCCTCTCTATTGAACTAAAACGTTTGAGTTTTTGAATCTAAGAAAGGAAACATAGATACTGGACAATTACACGTTCGATTCGCTGCCTAATCAACCTTTACAACGTGAGAATAGTAGCATTGGGAACGTACTTAATAAAGTAAACCTCTTAGAGACGTTTAGAAAGCAAAGCCTTGCAAAAAGAGAATTTCCGGTCCTAGGCCAATGGATGAGCAGTTTTTTCATCAATCATGTCAATACTCGATTGTTGTAGAATCCCTTCGAGTTTTTGGAATTAACCCTGACAGGGAAAATTACAGATTTACTTGATAATCATTCCCTTTCAATGGGGGGAGTGTGATTGCATCGGATTTTAGATTCTGGAGGGATTTTATTCTTCGAATATAATATTTTGAAAAGTCGTGTTGACTTCAAAGAAGATATGATCGGTAGAACGATTCGTGTCATTGAACCAGATATTAACTGAACGCAAAAATATGTACTTACTAAAGTTGAAGCCAGTTTCTTTATCCACTAAATCAAATGCCAAAGTTCGATTGCCTCCCTTTTTTCTTTAGCGAAAACCCAATTTTTAAATTTGAATCCTGATTTCTTTTATCTTAAGTAACCTTCCGAGCAGAATAGACTGGATGTGAATTACTTGGAGGGAAGAGCAGAATTAGTTTTTCGATCGCACCGAGCAACTTGGACTTACACACAGCAGGGTTCAAGGGCAAAATTGGATATGCTAATTACGCGGCGTTGGGTAATTTCTGGCAGATCATTCAGCAACTTCTATGCAGATCTTAGAATTACCAACGAATTCATAAAAACATCATCTTTTTGCTCTCGAATTAATGTTGGGGTCTTCTTTATGGGGATACCACAAACCTATTTGGTGGGTGGTAATGGATAATTTGGGCTATTTAATGATTTTTTTATAGACCGCCTGCAATCGTCCTGATTCATCACCGGTTCGGAAAACCCGACTGGAGTTGAAAATTCCAATATTCTATTTGCAGACTTCGTAGATCTTAGGGGTATAACTATGATGAGATTAGAGGGAGGAATGGTGATTACCTTTAACTTCAGAACTTAGAATCCATTATTTTCTTACCTGACCAGAGGAAATATTACTTCTATTTATCCGAAACTTCCAATTGGTGGGATTCTATGATGTAGGATCAGCTTGGAATGATTTTGCGCCTTGGGAAAAGATCAATGATCAAAATACTGAAAGTAATCAAACACCGAGGATCTCCATTTACGCATCGTTTTAAATAATTTCATAACCCATGGCTTCCAGAGTTATGGTGGCTGGGGTTTGCCGGATCAAGTTTTGTTTGAATTACTACGTGAAATTTGAGCGTTGCCAGACCAATGAGAAATTTATGAGACCAGAAGATTTGAAAGTTCTATGTAATTTAGGCTTCAATTTTCTAAATCAAATTATGATCAAATCTAATGACCGGCTAGCGGAAATGCCGGATTTGAAATGACCAAGCTGATAATTCAGGTTGAAGTCAGATCTCTAATTCAAGAATTTTTAGACCTTTTCCTATTCGAAGTCCAAGGCAGTTTTCGGACAAGAACTTGAGATAAGAACCCTAGCACAGTCTATCCTAAAAGAAAAAAAAAAATCGCGGAAAAGTTGTATTTAAGTTGAATTTTTCTAACCAAAGGAGCCAGTGATATTCAGTCCTGCGATCAATGATTCGCTAATTCAAAGCTTTTCCTACGCAAGTATAAAGAATTGCTGACCTCGGTCAATGATTCGAATGAGATATCTTTAAGTAGCCCTTGCGATCTCCAATGTAATTTCACAAATTTCCTCAGAGGACAAAGAGAATGAACCTAGGAATTGGAATTGAAGTGAAAATGTGATTACACAAGCGCTAAGAATGTGATTCATTTAGGCAAGATGAAGGGAATTCGCTATTTGAAAAATTGATAGGCAATATCATACGATTATACTTCAGGATTGGAGCCAGATAAAATCACAAGAAGGAAGAGTGAAGGATAAGATTTAAAGGGATAAAATCCGGAATCATTTCAATGAGTGGCTGGGACGAAACTTCATTTTGATGCCAATTCGATTCGAGCGCAATGAGTTGATTTACTTATTTTTGAGAATTCGAACATCACCGAGAATTAGTAAGGCTTGGACCACCATTTGAAGTAATTTTTCTTTTCAAAATCTCTTCATGAGGAGACTATGAAAAGGATAAGAAATGGGTTTCATCAGCCCAGGACGATTGGTCGAAGAATCAAATACTATTGGTTCCAAGCTAAACGATGCTGAAATGCAAAAGGCATGTACTTCTGATGAAGACGATTGGGAAAAAATAAAAAGGAGGCAACCCTGAATGTGCTTTAATTAGTCAAGCTTTGTCTTAACGAATTATCTTTTCGCAGCAGGACTTGGCTAGATAGTCACCATTCTTCACGACAATTTCTCCAATTATATGATCACAAATTTGATCCTATGGATATTGGATGTGGGTCTGTGAAGGTGGAATTGATCCGATATCTGGTCCGCACTGAATAAGTAATGTCAGCAAAGCTTCCTTCTTTATAATCCCTCGATTTAGTTAATCCCAATCGCTTAGCGGACAGTCCAGTCATTTTATGGATAGCTTCGCTAAGTCGTTAGTACTTTTTTGTCCCTGACATAATATCAAGTACTCTCGGGAAAGTACCATAAGCTTTTGGATGTGGGTGTCCGTCTCCGGGTTGAGAAAGTCTTTTCCATCTGAGCCGATCAATAGTCATAGGCTGCTTCAATGATTCGCTCCACAATCAGGACTCGTCCATGGCATGATAGATTGTTTGCCTGTTCCTCCATTGAGTGAGCTTGTATCTACTAGTTACGGTCCGCCATTTTCTATAGTAGGTTCCTTACCTTCTCGATACCCAATCATTGAGCGTTTATTCCTTCTAAACTTGGATGCCACTCTACTCTAGAAAATTGAATTCTATTGAGATCCTTTCCACACGGTCAATTTAGAATATTAAAAAATTATTCCTTTTTTTAATACTGTTTTTAGTGCTGGTTTTCTACCGAGTAAGGGCAATTCACCATTTTCCGCCGCCCAGCTGGGAATCAAAACGCTATCCTGTTATGACTTGCAGTGTAATGGATACTTGATCATCATAATATCTAACCCTATGAGCTCTAGCGAATCTACCATTGCTAAAGTTCTGGAACTTGTCTCCACATTTTTAATTCCGATTGCTTTATGATGCGTCAGGACTAGGGGGGGGGACGTGGGATCTTGCGCTTGCCTTGAAATCGAAATAGGCCCTCTGAACAGCTTCTATAAGTCCCAAACGCTTCTTCTCGGTAAATGCGAAGTATAAATCCCTCCACTTTTGGGCGCGATAGCTGATAGCGCAATTACCTCATCAATTTTGGCAAAAGTCCCCGGTAAATCTTTCCATCCAGTTCTGAATTTCCGAATGCCCCCATTCCATCCATTGCTTGCTTTACATAGCTCTTTCATCAAATTCTAAATTCTTCGAGGATTGGGTTGCTGTCCTTCTAGCCCCATCACTTTCTTTCCGCGAATTGGTATTATGGCCAATTAGGTTAAGCGAATTTTACAGACCCAAAACCAAAATTGGTCAAGAGGTAATCTAATAGGGCTGCCGAGTGCCTGGGCTACCACCGTCTGGACCGCCTAAAGCCCAGGTAACACCTTGACGAACGAGAAACTTTCAGCTAAAAGGCATCTCCATAATGGGTTCTAAATGCGTGTGCATGTCGATAACCCAGGGGAAACCACAAAACCTTTTAGGCATCTTCGTTTCTTTGGCGATTTGAATTGATAGATCGCCATTGAAATAATTTTCGATCAAGCTTTGATTCCCTAAATTCTCCTTGAAAAGGTTCAGCAACCCGTTCCATCATTAAATTGTCCGCCTTTATAATCAAATATCAATTCAGGTTCTTTTGAAGTTACATTGGATCAAAAGAAAGAGGGATAGGGATTGCTAGAACGGTGATTTTTCTACATGATTATTTATGATTTGAGGCCAACACCTAATTTAAGCATAAAAAAGGAAGCTTTTTTACTTAGAGGGTCGAAGCTTCCGAATGGAAATATTTAAGGAGTGGTTTTAAATCTAATTCTATCGAATAGCATCGTCATCCGCGATCTCACCGGTCGAATCCATTACTTATCCAGGATTCCAGTTTGGGGAGTTTTTCGATTGGATTTTTAGCATTTCAAATCACAGCCGCCGCCAATACCTCTAAGCACCCTCAACCATTCTGGGATGGATTCGTTCAGTTAATTGAACTACAAAGCGGACTATCCACCGTTCCTTCGATCTTATCCTTCTTGGCTTGACTAGGAAAGGTTAGATTTTCTTTAAGATACCGATCCAAGCTTCATCCCTCTTTGAAATGTGCCCTGTTTTTTCGACAAAATCTTTTTTATTTCAATCGGGATTAATGCTATATGTAGGCGGTTCTGTTAACTCAATCGCTGGGAAGTGGTGTATTTTATAGGCGCATCAATATCAATGATCATTTCAATCTTATCGATTTTTTTCATCATTCGGTTTTAGAATGAATTTCCTGGTGCATTGTTCGGTGGGGGTTGGTGGGGCTTGAATGGTAATTGGAATCTTCCGGGTCGATATCCCAATTCTCTGATGAAGAACTGAACTCTTTCAGTTGAAAGTCATCGTAAGCTTTCCATTCGAAGCCACTAACAAAGGGCAGAAATACTAACTACCAACCAGATTTGTGAAAGTAGAAGGACCATTTTTAGGTCAGAGGCGTGGGTTTTCTTTAATTCCATGAGTATTTTTTTAGGTTTGACAAATTATCACAGATTAATCACTTGGTAAATGCAGTTTACAAATCTGCTAAACTAATTTAACTAGTTTTAAAAGTTGTTAAAATTCAAGTCCATAAAAAACGCCGAAAATTTCGGGGGTTTATATTTTAGCTTAGTTTGAATCTAATTGTATCTCATCATTCGAG
>Ga0163217_1119056_pt1 | contig 17446 bp, 19 predicted proteins | sample SynspAceP_FD_185933 | JGI IMG/M metagenome (GOLD analysis project Ga0163217, IMG submission 185933) | Saline lake microbial communities from Ace Lake in Antarctica - Synechococcus sp. Ace-P (PacBio error correction) | ecosystem: Environmental > Aquatic > Non-marine Saline and Alkaline > Saline ...
AACACAACACACCCGGCGGGGAAAAGGAGAAAAATTATCCCGGCCCCCTGGTTCCCCCCGTGTTTTGAAAAACGCGGGAAAAATTCATCGGTAACGCGTTTTCGCCAACCTTGGCGCTTTGCCAAACCCGATTTCCCACCGTTTTCTACCGTTTTTTCCCCAAACTTTAACCGTGGGCCTGCTCGCAAAGTTTTTCCTGGTGCTTTGCCCTGCTGGCCATTGTCCCTGTCGACCTATCTGGGGCTACCTGTGGGATTCTTCTCGCATCGGCACGGCGCCTTTTTTTCAGCCTGGGGCGGCTACGGCATGGGCAATGTAACTGACATGCGCCAGATCGTGAATCGCGGTGTATTAATGGCCACCCGGAAGCTGATGGACTTTATTGGTAGTGGCTCAACTGGGGACTCGGCTTGCCCTGGTAACTGGCAGGCGCTTCGACATGTTCTGGTTCGCCGCACTGATTGATCTGCTTGGTGCCGGGCTGCTGGCCCTGGTGTTAGCGGCTGGCTGGCCTTTTTTTTCGTTCGCGGGTCACCGGTGGTAAATTTCGCGATCATCACCCAGGCACTGACCTACGCGCTGAATGGCGCTGGCGTTCTCCCCAACGAGAATGGGCTTTGCCGGCAACCCCTGGCCCTGAAATGACTTCAAGGACATTCTCTCGGCCTTTGACCCTGGGCCGCCAGACCAACCCGCGGTTGGCTGTTCGTTTGCCTCGGCCAATCGCCATTGGTGCTCCGGCACTACCTGGCCTGCCCGCTATTAATCGTACCTCTCGCATGGCCGGGGGAATCAATCGCGATCCGCGACGGCCGAAAGCCGCACGCGCTTTTTCCGGCTATCAGGTGGAGTCTACAGCTCTGGCTGTTCGTGTTCTCGGCCATGCTTTGCTGGTTGTGCCGGCTTCTCTCTATGTGCCACAGGTGGGGCAATCATCACCGGGCGAGTTCCCTCCCCGCTGAACTCCATCGACATGCGTCGTCTGGGTCCGCCACGGGGCGGCGCGCACCGCTGTTTTTTTGGCGCGATCATCGGCGCCTTCACGGTCAAACCTACGGCCAAGACCTTTCTTCACCACCTTCTCGCCGTGGAACTGGCTGTTCATGCCTCGGCGGCCTGTTCGTGCTGGTCACGCTGTGCTGCTGCCAGGGCCTGGGTTGGCCTGCTCGACCTGGCGTTCCGCCGCAAGGGAGAGCAAATCATGAAAAACATCGAGCAAATTGCGCGAACCTGGGCGCGCGATCAGGTGTTTCGATTTCGTCCAGCCCACGCCGGCCTTCGACAAATCGATCGATACCCAGCCATGGCCGATTCTCTACGGTCGAAGGACGTGAGCGTCAGCTTTGACGGCTTCAAGGCGCTGAACAATCTGAAATCTGTATTCGATGACGGCGAACTGCGCTGCATCATCGGCCAACGGCGCCCGCAAAAACCACTATGATGGAATGTGATCACCGGCAAAGACCAAACGCGACAGCGGCAGCATGCTGGTTCGGCCAGCGCATTGATGCTGCGTCAAGCGCGGCCGACATGAAATCGCCCGCGGCGGGATTGGCCCGCAAGTTCCAGAAGCCCACACGATTTTTTCGCAGCCCTGAGTGGTGTTCGAGAATCGAGCTGGCACCGCTCGACAAGAAAGTCTGGTACACGCTGAACATGATCTGAGCGGTGAACAGCGTGATCGCATCGATGAAGTGCTGACCCCAGATCGGCCTGACCGAAGCATTACCGGCAGAGGCAGGTGCCTGTCCATGGAACAGAAAGCAGTGGCTGGAGATCGGCAATGCTGCTGGTGCAAGACACACCCGCGGCGTGCTGCTGGTCGATGAACCGGTCGCCGGGAATGAACCGGGTGAAGAGGTCGAGCACACCGGCACATTGCTGAACCTCATTGGCTGGCAGGCATTCAGTGATCGTGGTCCGACATGAAATGCCTTCGTGTCGCGCTCCATTGCCGCAAGGTGACGGTACTGCACCAGGGGTCCGTGCTTGCCGAGGGCAAAGGCATGGATCAGGTGGCAGAACGACCGCGGTGATCGAAGTCTATCTGGGAGAATGACGGTGCTGCGTAATCCAATCGTTAACCAGTTTTACAATCAAAGCGACATCTCTGGGATCTGGAAATCTGCATTGAAAGAAGGCAACCTGCGCTGCCTGCTCCGGCCCGCAACGGCGTCGGCAAGACCCCGCTGCTCAAGTGCATCACTGGCCTGCTGCGGTGCGCGATGGGCAGATACTTGCTTAACGGCACCGACCATCACGCGGCATGTCCACCGAGAACCGCGCGCGGCAAAGTGGCCTCGGGTAATAGTGCCCAGGGCCGGGAAATCTTTCCGCTTTTTGGACCGCTGATGGGAATCTGAAAATCTACCGCTCGGCGCACGGCCGATCGAGCGCGGCAGATCCCGAGCAGATCTACCAGCTTTGTTTCCGGTGGTCTCAATGGAATGAAAAAACGGCCGTGGGCGGGGCGACCTGTCCTGGCGCCAGCAGCAACAGCTGGCCATCGGCCGGGCGCTGGGTTCTGGACCCAAATGCTGAATTCTGGATGAGCCGACCGAGGGCATTCAGCGAATATAACAGTCCGCGATATCGGCGATGTAATTCGTAAGCTTCACAGCGAGCTGGGCCCTGACGGTGCTGTGGTCGGCAGAAACTGCCTTTCGCCCGCCGCACTGCGATGCTTCTTCATTAAATGGCGCGTGGTCGCGTGGTAAGCCGACGGCCCATTGCCGATCTGAGCGATGAGCTGGTGCAGCAATTTTCTTAACCGTCTAAGCCACGAGTGAACTGGGTGGCCCGCCACCCATTCACTCTGGATGGCGTGGTGGAAACCACCCCTATACCAGCCCTGAGCCGCCACCAAATAAACACCAACCCTTCTAGAACCGCGCCTGTCCGTCTTTCTGGCCGACCTTGCTATCACTCCAGCACGCAACGGTGTTCAAACACCGCGTGAACTGACCAACAAAGACAAAAACTTCGGAGTCCCACCATGAAACAAGTTTTCGCACCTTGGATTCGGCCTCCGCTTTCTGGCAACTGCCTTGCTGACCAGCGCTATCGCCATTGCCGAAGAAGACGTACGGGCTGGCCTTCCAACTTCACCATCGGCACTGCCAGCGCAAGGGCGGCACTTAAACTTCGCCTACGGTCGGGTTGGTCAACTTCATTGCCGAGCAGACCGGTGTGTCCGGCGGCGCGGAAGTGACCGGTGGCCCGGTACAGAACAGTGGCACTGGTTCATACTGGCGACCTGGCTTCGGCATGACCACCATGGGGCCCGGGCACGGGACGCAGTGGACGGTAAAGCCGCGCTGGCCCCCGGCATGAATATGGATAACGTCTGCGCCATGTTTCCGCTGTACGAAACGCCTTTCTCCATGGCGGTCGCGTTCCATGCTCCGGGATAAAGAGCATCTCCGACATCAAAGCCCACGCGCGCATCGTTTTGCCCGGCCGGCTCCAGTTCGGTGAACAATATTTCCCGGAAGATGCTGGAAACCTGGGCGTGAGTTCGTTGCGTCGCAACGGCAGTTTGGGATCGACCTCTGGCAGCCCAGTTTACAGGACGGCCTCTTTGGAAATGCCATCGGTTTGCCCGCGGCGTAACTATCCCACCGTGAGCCAGCTCGAAGTGCAAACCAAGGTGAAAATCGTTGGCTTCAAGCGAAGCCGAACTGGCGGACCCAATTCTGGAAACCTAGACCGGTCGGCCCGAATTCATCCATTCGGCTGATACTTACAGCTCGCTCAGCGAAGATTCCCGCGCGGTATCCATGTGGAAATTCACAACCGCCACTGCGATCTGCCAGATAAGCTTGTTTAACCAGGTTCACCAAGCTGACCATGGAAAACAATCGACCGGATGAAATCCATCACCAGGCCGCTGTCAACCCAGCACAACCCGAGCAATCTGGACAAGACTACTTTTCCCTGCCCTGGCAACCCAGGTGCTGGCGTTATTCACCCGAGCAGCGGCCACGACATAGCTCGGCCCGGTCTAAGACTGATCTTTCCTTCCTAGCGCGGTGATCTGTGGGCCAGCACCTAGCTGGCCCCTTCACCTCTTCGGTTTACAGGTGCAACCCATGACAACAACACACCAAGCCCGTCAAGCGGGGGCAGGATTCGCTGATCCCGTCCCATGGCGAGCCCGCTGACCCATCGTGTCGAGGGCCGTTGGATGAGAACCGGTCGACGTCCAATCGCCGCCAGTATGCCGGCTGATGCTGCGGTCAGGTCCACCGCTGCTGGCGATTCTCTACTCGGGCCTTTCCATCTGTATGTACTGTTATCTCGCCTAGTGGGAGTCGTGGAGCTTTCGTAATTGTCCACGTGAACCGCCGCACTGATTCTGGGTTAATCTGTTCTTCTTCCGGCTACGCGCTTTTGTTACCGCCGAAGACACCCGTTCAGCTCAACGCTTGGACCATTTCGCCGCCCTGGCGGTTTGATGATTCCTGCCAACCTACGCACTGTGCAGACAGGTGGTGAATGATACCGCCTGATGCGAGCGGCCCATGCGCAATGACGCCCGAACTGGAGTCCTGGCATATGGCTGGCCAACTGCTGCAGCGACCGGGCTGGGCAAAATTATCTCACTGGTTTCACGCGCCATGAGCGCGCACAAGTTCAGCATGCCCGATCTGCTGCTGATCACTCTGCTCGATTTGCCGCAGCGAGCTCCTGCTGATCGTCTATAACTCGCCACTTGCGCATGAGTACGGGCAATTCCCTTTTCCCGGTCGGCATTTCCTTCGCCGCCGTGGGGCCGTACCTGCCTGATGCATAGGAAATGAACCCGGCGTGTTAGCCGGTATGGCGCTGGTGATCCATCGCCCTGTGCTTTCTCGCCTATGTGTTCAGCGGCCCCTATTGCCGGGTTTCCCCTGGGCTACCCTGGGCTGGGTGTGAAAGCGCTTTCTTAGCCAGGTGTATACCGACATTGGTGTACTGGGCCCAAACTACTCGGTGGTCCTCGACCTACAATCATTCCTGTTTCATCATCTTTGGCGCCTTTTTGCAGGCCTCGAAAGGTCGGCGAGTACTTCGTCAACTTCGCCTTTGCCTGTGCTGGCCGTTCCGCGGCGGCCCAGCCAAGGTATCGTTTTCGCCCCCGGCCTGATGGGCATCGATCAACGGCCACCAGCGCCGGTAAACGTTGTGGCGACCGGTTTCGCTGACCATCCCGCTGATGAAGAAGGTCGGCCACAGCAATGAAAGACGGCTGGTGCAGTTGAAGCGGCTGCCTCCACTGCGGGCAGATCATGCCGCCATCAACTGGGTGCCGGTGCTTTCATCATGGCGAGATCACCGGTATTACCTATACGAAATCGCATGGCGGCGGTTTATTCCGGCCATTCTGTACTTCGTTTCCGTGTACTTCATGGTGGATTTTCGAAGGAAGCGGCCAAACCGGTATGCGCGGTATGCGCAAAGGATGAGCTGCACCAAATTGGCAACTGATTCGCCAGGTGTAATCTGTTTATCCCATCGTGATATTGATCTTCGCCCCTTTTATGGGCTATTCGGTTATCGCGCGGGTACGCTGGCAACCATTCTCTTGCGGGCCGTTGTCCAGTTGGCTGTCGCCCGAACAAGATGGGCATACGCCGGGCATACTCAAGGGCGCTGGAGCCTGCCGGCATCATGGCCATTCAGATCATCCGTGTCTGTGCCTGCGCCGGTGTGATTCGTCCGGGGTTATTTCGGCTGAACCGTGGGTGGGTTCGCGCTTTTCCTCGCTGCTGCTGGGCGTGGCCGAATGGCACCAGCCAGTTCCTGGCGCTGTTCTTTGCCATGCTGATCTGATCATGCTGGGCATGGGCATGCACACCACCGAGCCTATGCGGTCGCCCGCCTCCGTGGTCGCACCTGGTCCTGAATTCAACTGGTATTGATCCACTGACGCCCACTTTCTTGCGTCTCTATCTTTCGCGGTTGTTTCGGCTAATCACTCCGCCGGTCGACTGGCGTTCCTTCGCGGCAGCGGGTATCTCGGGAAGCCAATCCGATGGAAACCTCGATGGAGTCATCAAGATCGGCCTGGCCGCCTCATCGGTGCCCTTCAATGTTGCTTCTACAACGGTGCACTCTTGATGAACGATAACCCTGGCCGGCATTCGGCCCAGTGCGCTGGTGACCGCAAAACAGGGTTATTTTTTTTGGGGGGCCCCCCCCGTGTATGCTGCTCTCTGCCGCCGTGCAGGGCTGGTTCGCCAATAAACCTTGGCGTCATGGTTGGTACGCGGGAATATTGTCGCCTTCAGCAAACTGTTGATGATCGAGGGTGGGGCCTGAATTACCGATATTCTCGCGTAAGCCGCTGCGGTACTGGCCTTTGCACTGGGCAGAAAAGGTGGCCAAGACACGCTGCCATCAGCCCTCTGTAGCCTGATAACAACCGCCGGCGACACTGGGGGTTGTTCCTGCACCCTGGGCCCAGCCTAATCTTTTGGCGCTGTTATCCATGAGCCAATAAAAATGAACCACCCCTTCTGGACGCCCTGTTGTTTCGGTTTGGCCGGGCTAGTCGCCTGGCAAACGGGAACGCTGTTCGGCTTCCCGGCAGGTAGAAACGCGAGGGTTGGACGAATCCCTTCCGTTACAGCCATTGAATCAGACGAAGAATCAAGCGCTACGACCTATTGTTTACCCTCGCCGCAACAGCAACCCGCTCTGCGCCTAGACATTTGAACCTCACCCAAACAGCCTCGAATTGATCGGTTGACGCAAACCAGATTCATGCAGTGGATGGCGGACATCGTTTTGCCAAGTTCCGACGTCCTACCTGATGACCATCAGGGGCTTGACCATTGGCTGCCAGCACTAACCAGCAAAGTGCCAACTTCATTGGCCAGAACTTCAGTTCCGGCCTTTTCCAGAACGCCTTCACATCCAAGAGCCGCCTTCTATTTCGCCTCTGGAACCACCTCGAGTTGCGCGGTTTGTATTTTTGCGCATGTGGTGATGGCGCTTGACGACAGTAACCCGGCCCATTGGCGTGGATCGCGATGACAGATGCCCAGGTCAACCGAAACTGGAAGCGCAGTGGCGCCGCCCTGGCCTCCTTCAATGAGGCCGAAATGCTGGAATTACCCCCGACGCACAGGGCATCCAGCTTCTGGGCAAGCCGCCCAGCCTGGCTTATATGCGCCTTCGAATCACTGACGCGAAGAGGCCAGGCGACCTGACACGCGAGCAACGCTATGCCGGCCAGGAGCTAAGGCCCATCAGCATCAAGTCCCCTGGGCCGCCCCATGGTGCGTCGGACAATTCAGAAGCGCGTGGCCATCAATGAAACGCCAACGGCCCATGAAGTAATCTGAAGCTGCAAACCCGCTACCCAACGGCGACTGGACACTGGCCGTACTGATCGTTTTCACCGCTCAGGTGTTCTGGGACGCAGATCGTTTCATGATCGCCGGCCTGGTGCTGCTGTCGCGGGGTGCCTGCTGGCGCTGGCTCTACCTGCGCGAGCGCTAATCGCCGGAGATTGAGCTGGCTGAGCGCAAAGCGAGCAGTTGAGCGCAGCGTCAGGAACGACCGCCGATCTCCAAAGCCCTCCCAACCAGCAAATTGATGGATGAAATCCGCGAGCGCGAACGTGCCGAGAGGAGCTGAAGGCAACCCAACGCGAGCTGATTCAAGGCGGCCAAGCCTGGCGGTGCTCGGGCAAATGTCCGCCGGCTTGAATCATGAAATTAATTCAGCCGCTGACCGCGATTCAAGCCTATGCCCGCACAGCCGCCGCTTTCCTGGAGCGCGGCGAGCCAGGATGTGGTGGGAACGCCCAATACATTGCCGGAAATCGTCAGCCTGTGCGACAAGATGGCCGAGCTCGCGGCAGTTCGAACGGTTTTGCCGCAAAGTCCGAGGGCCTGCCCTCGCAGGTTGACCTGCCGCTTGCCCGATTTGATGCCGCGCTGACAATCATTCGCGCCGGACAGCAACCATGGATAATCCATCGAATGGCAAAAACGCCCGGATGATGCGATCATGTGGCAATGGGATCTGATCCGTATCGAGCAGGTTATCGTCAACCTGAATCGCAAACGCGGTACAGGCCTGGTGGGAACACAGCGCCAACCCCAGTCGTGATTCACCTGGAAAATCAGACTCAGAGGGCGCGCAAGTGCCAGTGGGCCTGGTGCGCGACAACGGCTCAGGTTCTTGCACGGCCATACCGAGCAGATTTTCGAGGCCCGTTCTTCACACAAGCCGTATGAAACAGGCCTGGGGCTGGCCTTTCCAATTCCGCGCTCAGATATGGATGCCCTGGGGTGGCCAACGGCTGATTTGGGCAGAATCGCCCCGACACCCAGGCGGCGGAGTTTATACTGACCTTTCAGACGCGCTCATGAACAAGTCGCGCCAACCCGATGGGACATGCCATGCCAGCTTCCAGCTATCCTTTTTATCGACGACGACGCGGATATTCGCCAAGGTCGTTGCGCAAACCTGTATTGGAGAACCTCAGCGTCGCCCTGCTTCGCTGACGGTGCAGCGCGCTGGCATAATCGACCGCGAGTTTTGGCCGGCGTTTGTCCTGTGCGACTATCACATGCCAGGGCTGGACTGGCTGGGCGTGCTGCAAGGATTCAAACGCTGGATGGCGAGCATTCCGGTGGATCATCCTGAGGGGCAAGGCGACATCAGCACGCGTCAGCGCCATGCGCCAAGGTTTGCCTAACGCTTTATCGAAAGCCCGTTTTCAACCATGATGGGCTGATCCGAAATACTCAAAAGCGTGCGCTGGAGAAACGCCACCTCGCCCTGGAGAAGCGGCAGCTCAGAAGCGCAATACGCACGCTGACCAAGCCGGGACCCCAGACCTGCTGGGGTGCTTTCGCCAGCATGGCAGCGCGTCATCTCAATGCTCGACCCCGTTTGCTTGATAACCAACCGCCGACATCCTGCTGCGCGGGCGAGACCGGCTCCGGCATGCGGAGGATGCCGATGGCCGCTTACATCCATGAAAACACAACCGGCAGGCGACAAAACTTGTGGCTTCAATGCGGCGCCGTGCCGGAAAGCCTGATTGAAAGCGAGCTGTTCGGTCACGAAGCCGCGCATTCAGCGGCGCCGGAGAAGCGCCGGCATTGGCAAGTTCGAGTATGCCCAAAAGGGCACGCTGTTTCTCGGACGAGCTGGAAAGTATGCCGCTGGCGCTGCAAGGTTAAACTGTTCGCGTGCTCGAAGAGCGCAAGGTGGAAAGGCTCGGCCAGCAATTTACAGATTGCGGTCGATGGTGCGGAATTATTGCCCCAGCGCCAAATCCGACCTAAAACGCGCAAAGCGAATGCGGGGGACTTTCGCGCGATCTGTTTTTACCGCTGAATGTGGGCAGATCGACATCCAGCACACTGGCGTGGAAACCAAAGCAGGACGTGCCGCTACTGTTCCACCATTTCCGCGCTGATCGCCGCGTCTCGCTACGAATCGCGAAAGTATTTCCACTGGAACGCCGGCCAGGCGGCGGCCCTGATGCAGCACGACTGGCCAGGCAATTGCGTGAATATACGCAACCTGGGCAGAAAAAGCTACGGTGTGATGGGCGCCTGCGGCGCTGAGCGCACCCGAGCACGACCGCGCAGGCCAGAGCGATGCGGCCACGGGCACGGCCAGCAGACCCTGGCGCGAGATGTTGGATGGCTTAGCGAAGCAGAAGCCTGATCTCGAGCGCCCTGCAGGCACTGCCAGGGCAGCATCAAGGCCGTATGAATGCAGCTTCGGGCTCGCGCGCAAGACACTGTACGACAAGAATGAAAAGGCCAGGGCTGGACAAGGCGGACTACAAGGACTGAGTACCCACCGGCCAGGCCCTCAGGGGGCTTGAACCGGTGGTCTCGAAGCTCAGCGGTTGAGCATGAAGGTGGGTTGTTATTTCCGAGATCATCCAGCGCCTTGTTCAAACGCATCATGCCGAGGCAGTACGCAACAGTGCCACGCGATGGGTGAACCCGTAACCATAGAAGCTTGGCCGAAGGTATTGCTGAGGAGCGTCAGGGCAATGTTCAACACGACAAAGAGCACGCTCAGCTTCCAAGCACGATGGCGCGTTTCGTCCAGATAGAAGAACACGTTCAGCAACGCCATCAGCAGCATCTGAGACTCACACCGATCAGGTCGGATATAACAGCGGCAGATAGAAGTGCGAGATGCCCAGCCACCGAACAAGCAGGGTGGGCGCGAACGGAAAACACAAGCAACCACAGTGATACCCTGAACCTTGCAGATTTCCTGCAGACCCTGAAGTATCGCTATGGGCATCTCGCTCTTCAACTGAAGCGAATATGTGGCAAAGTCTGGCCATCACGGCACGGCATCCGGAACAGCCGCTCATCACCACTCGGGCCAAAATCCGTTTTCGATACGCAACAGGAACACCGCCAATAACCCGGGATGATCGACAGGTAGGCGAGAAGATGGCAGGTCATACAGCATTGACGGCGCGCAGCGGGCCCAATCACCTGTTCCGAGGTCCATGGGTTGAAACCAGAAGATGAACTTGTCGGCCCAGTCCCCATGTTGTAAGCAGATGCCGTCACTCAGCAGGGCTGAGAAACAACCTGTTTGCGTTGCAGAAAATCAAAGGCGATCAGCTTGTCCGGCACGGTACTCACGCAGGATAAATCGAAGAGGAACACGAACAAGCAAGCGTCCCATGGCAATCAACAGTGCAAACAGCAGCCATTGAGAACCCCATGGCCGCAGGAAGAACGAGCTACTACCATCAGCGAGTAACCGCCCGAAGCATGGTCAACAGGATGCGGGTTGTACTGCTTCATGCCGGACAGGAAGATGATGACCAGCCACGATTGCACAGCGTGACGAAGTTTGGTCAGCCACACAGCAGCCGGTACAGGGAACGGCTCAATCGACAGCACCAGAAGAGCACAAACGCCAGCAGCCCGGCCCACCACTGTGGCAATAAGCACTGATGCCCAGCGTCGGCAGAATCACATGGGGCTTTTTTCCGAAAACAGCGTCGAGACGACAAGCGGTGAAAAAGACCTGCAGCCCGCCCGTGGCGATCAGTGAGCAAGGCAAACAGGTAGGTCGTGGTGACCAAAACTGCCTGACCAGCAACTCGGGAACACGATGCCAGGATACTCAGGATACCGATCAGCATCACGCTGATGATCGACAGCAACCAGGGCCCAGCGCTGACAAACCGGCGTAGACATAAGCGCGTAAGCGTGGACGAGTTAGGACATCCGCGCCAGGATCTTGCGCAGCTCGAAAACCAATACCGGCCATTAGAGGGTCCCCATTGAAGTGCTTTGTAAAGCTCGCGGTAGCGTTCGAGCATCAAGGCCTCGCCGTAAATAGCGTTTGGCCCTGGCTACCCGGCAGCCTGCGCCGACGCCCACTGTGTCGGGTTGCGTAACGGCCCCAGTAACCGCCTGCCGGTGGCCTGTGGATCGCGTAGCGACGACCTCCCCGGCCTGCCCGCAGAATCAACGGTCCTGCGCCGTGCCCGGCCTTCAATCAACTGCGCACGACCAACATCACTGCTGACCACCGGTGTACCGGCGCACCAGGTCTTCAGAATCACCAGCGCTGCGCTTCCAACTGATTGAGGTCAGCACCCATGAACGCCAACTGCGGCAGAATATCGTCGACCTTCTGACAAGCCCAGAAAAGCGCACATTGTTTTCCAGGCCCATACGCTGACAGGCTGGCACTCGGGCTCATACTCGGCGTCTTCGTCCTTCGGGCCGCGAGATCAACCTTCGTTCCGGCAGCTCGGTGACGACCGAGCGCATGGCCCCGGATATAAGGTTTTTGATGTCCTTGAATGGGCACCACACCCGGCCGATCATGCCGACCACCGGCGCAATTACCTGCGGGGCGGCGTTCCGCGCAGCGGATTCAAGCGCGGCGATCAAATGCCGTGGGGATCAACGCGTGCGCGAGGGGTCGGCGCCATCAAGAATCTGCCGCTGACGGTTGCCGTCATAGAGCGCGGATGATCGGATTCAGCGAGCTGCGATAGACCACAATCGATACGCTTCGAAAACGCGGATCCACAGGGACGAATGTACCTGAGCTCGATCCAGGCTGCTGTTCAAGGCTTCGTCGGCAGTTTTTCCGCAAACCCAACTGGCCTGGGCCAGAAATCAATCTTGCGTTCCTTGGTGTAGATACCCGTGTCCGCTGAGAATGAACTTGCACTGCCAGCGGCGCTTGGAGAATACCGCGGCAAGCCCGCGTAGCCGGTGGATAATGGCTGCAGCAGGCGCGCCGCTGGGCATAACGGCGCGCGGCGTCGGCACAGATCACCATGGTGACTGCATGGTGCGCATGGTCCAGAAATAGTTTGATAAACGAAGGGTCGCTGCAGTGTTCAAGATCGCCCTTCGGTAATCTGCATTCCAGCTGGCCCGGCTGCGGCAGCACGTCCGCATGGTCAGTTTGACCATCGGCCAGGGCTTGCAGGACCTCATCGCCGGTGCGGCTGATCGGGCTTTGTCCGGAATGATCGTGAAATAAGGCGTACAATGTTGGTCAGATCCTGGACCGAGCCCTGACTGGCGGTCATCGCCACTCGGGCCGGGAATTCCAGGCATCTTTCGATAAAGCACTTCTTCGATATGCCACACATTGGCAGGCACGGGTAGTGCGGCCTGACCTAGCATTCACGTTGACCGCCAATGAAACAGCACCGAAAAAGTCACTTCGGCAAGGTAGGGCCGAGAATCAGCTGATTGATCCAGCTTTGAAACGCAGCCGCGCACATAAGGCCAGGTGCCTTCCAGCGCAGGCAAGACCGCATGCCTGGCCTGGTGGGCAATCTTGCGCTGGTCCATTCATAACCAAGTACCTCGCCAGTGCAAGCGAAGGGCGGCCGGGTAAGGGCGTGCTCTGGAAAGTCTGCCAGCAAATGGAGGAACCTCATCATAAATTCGCACAGCCGCGCGAACGCGGCTTCAGCAACGGAAGGGCGCGATTTTTTCAAATGAATGCCACCGGATTCCGCCTGTTTGAAAAAGGCCCGAGTGGCGCTCAGGTCACCTGATCCAGCGCGATACGCCCGCCCAGCAGATGCATCTCCGGGTTCGATTGCAGCGCAACGAACGTTCGGCGTGTTTGCGCGCCTGGCCCAAAGGCACGTGAATCCAGTACGCTACCGCCGCGCCAGTCCCAGATAGCCAGCTCCCAATACAACGAGCAAGGCCGGCGTGTGTTTGCTTCGGGCTGTCCGGCGTCCTTGTCATTCAACCGCTCGAAGCAGAGCGCTTCGATACGCTGGTTGAATGCCGCTCTCCTTTCTGATCCAGCATCGAATAGGCCAGCAGGCCGTACATCAATCGGCGGGGTCGCGGCCAAGGGCGCAGTTTCAAGATCGGCACTGACTCATGGGAACGGCATGCCGGCCGGGTCCGCCAGCAGCGCGTTTGAGGACGCCGCTTGGGATCAGTCGCCAGATAAAGCCACGTCCTGCAAGGCCGAGACCAATTCCTGAAACATCGGCGAGTGGCGAACGCTCAAACGGCCGAAAGGGCAAGCCCGGTACGCCAAGCGTCCGCCAGACTGCCTTCGCGCTTGCGCTGCATGTACAGCGCCGGGAAACACCGAGCAATGACGCCGATGAATTGCCAGCAGGCGGGATGAAGAAGGCGATGCTGAAACAGAAAACAACGGCGCCCAGGGCAAGCGGCGACTTGTAACGCGCCGGCAGCAGTGCCCACAGAACCACGGCGAGCAGCGCGCAGGCCACCGCATGCGGAAGCACGAATGTAACAGCCATGCCTTCGAGTAGGGTTGGTTCACCTGAATGCATGAACCAAACTGAGGACTCGAAAACCGGCAGCGCGCCGTCTAAATAGCAACTTGGGTTTGATCATTCAACCCACACTCGTGATAAGGAAACTGGGGGGGTTTTTTTTTTTTGGGGGGGGGGGGGGGGCCAAGCCCCATCGCGCCTGCCTGACGGGTCCATTCGAACAGCATGACCTGACACCGCCAATCTCCAACGCTGCGACCCTGGCCAAACGTTCAGCCACTATTACTGCAGGCGCGTGAGGTCAGCTCAGCGAGCCCTCGTCGCAGGTCAGGGGCATCAGGACCAGAATGCAACTATTACCCGCGCCTTGTTGACCCAGATGATCTGCAGATCCAGGCCAGCGCTGACTATCGGCAAACAGGCGCAACAGCTCCTGGTTGGGATCTTTCAGCTCGAACAGCACAGACTGGCTTCCAGATCATGCTGCTCGACATCCGATCAAGGAGCGGCGCAACTGCCTGCGAAAAGCTCTGGGCGTCGGCATCGTTCAACTGCAGGGCGGTGGGCATCGCTGCGCAACAGATTCCGCCCGATGGCCGGCCAATAGCGCCCAGCGGCTCAGCGTACGGGTCTATTTGAAGAACGAAGAACGGCATCTGCCAACCGCCAAAATGCCCCAACAAGGTTGTCTTCGTTATGATCAAGGGCACGCAAACCTGAAGTGAGGAGAATTGCTCCTGTCCCCGCGCTCCAGAAACGCCTCGCGAATAACTGATCAGCTGCCTCTTTCCAGCCACAACGCAACCCATGCGTCGTCCGAATCCAGAGCACCCATGTCCACATGAGTGTAGGCCAAAGCGCCGGACAGCATCTTCCCGTCCCTTCACCGCATCCAGACCGGCAATCCCGATGGACGCGTATTGGCCTCAGCCAGCGCAATGATACGGCGCGCCAGCGCGGTCAGTGTCACGCCTGCGGTTTGAGCTCGCGCAGACGCTCACGCAAGATCAGCAAGCGCGCTGCGCAGGCTCTTGGTTCGCTAACCGGCAACGCGCAGTTCCAGGCGATCATGAGATAATAACGCCCAACATCTGATGCGCACGGTAAACTCATCCAGACGATAACTGGCGATACTCGTTGGCCATTTGCAGCCGCTGCAAGCGCCGATCCCAAGGTCCACGGAACTCGCCCACTATAATGCCTGATAAACCAGCATCCCGATAATCCATGTGCCCGGCATCCGTTTCATACGGCACTCAGACCCCGACTCGCGCAGCAGCAGCATTGCCGCACCAGCAGGCAGGCGCTGACCACCGCCTTGACGAATCCCACTAACGCAGCCAACGCAGCAAGGGCGCAAGCATCGGCCAGGAAACTCGTGCAGCCTGCAATGGGTCCTTCCCGGCAATGAAATTAATGCCAGGCCACCGCAATGCGGTTAGTAGGACCGTTTCACCACGCAGCGAGTTCAACTGGCAACGCGCTGCGAGGGTACAAGTCCTTGTACGGGGATTTCGGTCGACATTATTCCAACCGCAAGTCGTCATGAGCTTCGCGCAGGACTTTCTGCGCGTGCCCAGCCAAGACTTTCACGCGACCAGCCAGCCCGGCGCCACCTGTTGCTCAGATCACCTGACGGGTAGACCGGCTGCACTATGCGCAAGGCCTGATGCCCACGCCGGGCTCACCATCCAGGCAGCTCTGTACTGCCACTCTTCAACGCTGCCGGTGAACACGTAGTCGAATCCCTGAACGACGTGCCCCAATTCCATCCGGCAGCCAAGACGCTTCGCTGTCGTCCCAGCAACAGGGTGTCATCCTGCGCGGTCCTTGGGATAAAACCACCGGCCTTCAGGCCACGCTGACTGAAAGAAAGCTGAGCAGAAATCTGCTCGCTCGCGCTCGCCCGCTTGCGGGGTCCCTGCGAATAGTTTTGAACCACAGCGGCACCAGCCCAAGCCGCATCCGCGAGCAGAAATGTGCGTTCTTGCTGGGTAAAGGTGCTACAGCCAGTTAGCCAGCGTCATTACCATCTTATGAAGGGCCAGGCCCACTCTCGATTGCATGATGAAATCTCTCCATGTTTGAATAACATGATCCAAGCGTCCCAATCTCTTGCGTATAGGTCAGTCCACCATCCGACCGGCCCTCGGTAATCAGTGCCTCTCGGCGCTGACTGTTAACCGAAGATCAGCGCCAGTTCGTCATCACCAAGCACCCGCTGCCCTACCCCGGTGTGAGCCCGTAGGTGAATTTGACTATGCACCTAACCCAGCCTGCTGCATATCGATCAGCCCAGGTGTAATCCGGCTGCCCCGCGTTGAGCGGCACCAGGGGAAGCCCCTGCGGAACGAATTGCCGACATACAGCCGGCCAATAATTCCTCTTGCAACCAGGTTGGAGGGCGGTCCACCACATCGGCCTCGATTTCGGGCCAACCATACGGCCCGGGCAAGCCGCTTAGCTCGCGCCCACTTTAGCTTGGTTGCGTGATAATCCACATGCCCGCCGCGGGTTGACCCAGGTCGGCCTTCAAAATGCTGTATCTGGTGAATTCAGATTGAACGCGGTTGCCGTTTTGCCCAGGTTATGGCCGTAGCGAGTGCCGTAGGCCAACGCTGCTCGATTGACCAGGACAGCTGATCGCGTGACGTCAATCCCGTGAATGCCGGCAATCCATACCGCATCCTGGGTGCCGACGGCACGCATGAAGCCGCTATCACAGGTTCTCCTGATTTGACACCCACTCCAACCCTTCTGGTCGCGCGCACCGCAGTTGCCAGGAACGTGAACAGGCCCACGCCCACGCGGTCCTCAAATCCCGACCGGGTACTGCTGTCCACGTGAACGGCGCCACCGCCTCGCTCTCGAGTTGCGACTCCAGCGCCACCCGCGCGGTGTTTCTCGGCCCGGCGAGTCCACTGCTATCCCAGTTCATACTGCGGGTTATAGTCCTGGCGTTTGAAGATCCAGGCTGGCGTACCAGTCATCCCAGAATATGCCCGGCCAAGGGTTGCTGCGGACCGCTTGAGACACCACGGCCACCCAAGATTCTTCGCGCATCAGCCGACCGCACGCCCTGGCGGCGTGCGCGACTGGTATCCACCGCCTGGCGACGCAATTGCACATGACAATGGTCGCCGTTGCCGCGCCCAGATTGCCACGGCCAGCGGCCCAGCGCTGCGCCCTCCTCGCCCAAACGATCCAGTGCCTCGACATTCTTGTGCGGGATCCAGCTCCCTTGGCGACCAGATGACGATACATCGCGGTTATAGTTGCGCCAGTGCTTCCTGCATGCTGTGATAGGCATTGATCTCCAGCCCACCTGCGTCCCCAGGCCTGCCACGCATCCTTCTGCCGATTGACTGATTGCTCTCGTGCAAGCTGGGTCAGCATGCGATCAACACCACAGCTTTGCAACATTGCGGTGAGCCATCCTGCCATTTGCATGGCCTGACGTTCGGAGCATATTCCTGAATGGCTGCTGGCCAGCAGCCGCAGCCACACTTGCAATACGCCTGGGGGAGCCAGCTCTACAAGATTCAAAAACCTCTGCCCGCTGGGACGCCTGGACGATCCTTGAAGTCCTCGACCAGTTGATTGGCGTAAACCGCTGGCCAAGATCGCAAGCGCTCACGGCCTCAAGCCCATCGACATAGCTGCACGTGCCCAAAAGGGCCCCCCCCAGTTCCCCCGTAAAGGGGGGGGGGG
>Ga0163217_1043167_pt1 | contig 17434 bp, 20 predicted proteins | sample SynspAceP_FD_185933 | JGI IMG/M metagenome (GOLD analysis project Ga0163217, IMG submission 185933) | Saline lake microbial communities from Ace Lake in Antarctica - Synechococcus sp. Ace-P (PacBio error correction) | ecosystem: Environmental > Aquatic > Non-marine Saline and Alkaline > Saline ...
AGGGAGGGGGAGGGATAAAAAAAAACCCCCGCGCCCAGCCTTCTCCGCCGTTTGGGCAGCAAGTCCGGTCCCCACGTATTTTCCCCCGCGGGGATTTAGCCGGCAAAAAGCCCGGCCCCGGGATAATGCCAATGCCAATGAAAAACGGGCCGAACAGGCCCGTTCCGGGCAAAAATTCCTTTCCTCTCAATCACGCGCCGGGACAGCCCGGTAGTTTTTCGCGCCACCGCGTCGACACGCGCGCCGAAAACCATCCATATCTTTGGGGCCGGTGGGGCCAAAATTCCCGATCTCGCCATCAGAGTGGCGGGTCCCACGTCCCCCGATTATTATGGGCGGCTGAATCAGGTCCGTCGACGAAATTTAATTGCCGCAAGCCTCCGCTGCGCGAAAGTTTTCAAAGCCGAATTCTTTCCCCGCGCCCGCCAAGCTTGGTCCCGAGCCGGCCGCATCATCAAGCCGCCCCACCCACCGAGAACCAGCAAAAAGCCACCGTTGCGACGTATGCCCCCAGCCGACGTAATCCTATTTCCAATGCAGACGACCGAATAACCCCGGCCTCTGCCAAAGCGCAGCGCCGCAGAAAGGCCCGTAAAACACCACCCACGACTGCGAACATCGCACGAAACGTCAACCGCTTCCAAGGCTGGCCGATCCCACAAATATCGCAAGGTTTTGATCCCACCAACAGTTCTTTCTAGGCTCATCTGTATAACGGCGAAACCGTTAAATATTCCGTTCATGGGGTCATCATTTCACGCACACTGCCCGCTCAGCCGCCCGAAACATCTCGTTGGGCTTTTTGATCGCTTTGGCGTTTTAGAAATCAAAAGAGGCCGCAATAACCCCGAAGGTCACGATAACCGATCATAATGGTTCGAAAGCGCGGTTGATCTCGGGCGAAACCTCCCAAGACGTCACAGCGCTCCAAGATCTTGGATCGGTAGAGTTGTCGAGGACGGGCCGTGGTAAACGAAAAGCGAATAACAAGATCATCCAGTGACAGGTGAAGGCCAGCAGCCACCCTGAAAATAACCGCCGGCCCGCAATTGATTGGCAGGGTCACTATCGGAAGGCATCAAAGGACGAACACCCAAGATCAGCGCAGCTTCCTGCCAGCGACCGGTCGAACGTCACCAACCGCGAGGATACGAACAACAGACACATAGCACATCGAAAAGGTCCGTAATTGCCAGCACAATCGTCAGCGTTCCCGGTCCAATCCCGAATCCCGATAAAGAAGCAGAAAGCAGGGAATAGCCCAGTAAATCACCTTCTGGCATGACAACGGCGCGTAAATCATACCCAGAACAGCGTGCGCCACTGCAAACCGCCCCCCCCCGCACCAGGATATAGGCCGCCTCGTCCCCACACGGTCGCTAGCGGTCGAAGACACAACCGCAACCTTAAGCGTTACCCAATGCAGCATTCAGGAACGCAATCGTCTGCAAGCAACTCTCCCCCATACATTTTTGTCCGAAAACCCGCCATACGGTGACAAGTTTTTGAAGCTGTTGAAACTGTAGATGACGCAGCAAAGACATCGGGAGATAAAGAACGCAAACCCCAAGGTGAGCGAACGTAATATTTGGAACCAGCTCCGCGCGTCTATGACTCCACCTCGCCTGACGTTGCTTGATTGCGCTGAAAAAACAAGACAATGGGAACAATCAGGATCAACAAGCAGGATCACTGCAACCGCCACTTTGCCACGGGCCAAATCGCGGTTTTAAAGAACTCCTCGAAAAAGGAACCTTAACCATCATAAGCGTCCCCGAATCCCTAAGGCAAAGACGGTATACAAACTCGCCCGCGCGGGAATAAATACAAGGAAGCACCCTGCGATAATCCCGTTGCGCGACAACGGAAATAGTAACCAGCCAAACGCCTTAGCCGTGGAACACCCCAAATCTTCGGCGGCCTCGATCAGGGAATTCGTCTAGCCGATCCAGCGCGGCAATAGATCGGTAGAATCATAATGGCAGATATGTGTAAACAATTCCTATCAATAACAGCGGTGGTCGTGTTCACATTATCGTCAAAGGCGCATCAATGACACCCAGCAAAGAGAAATTGTTCGCAGCCCCTCGTTGCTCAGAATAAACCAAACGCACGCGTAGCGCGGATTAAGAAGCTTCGTCCAAAACGGCAAAATCACCAAGCATCCATCAAGGTTGGAACGCCATTCCTCGGGCGCGCTGCGCCATGCCGTAGGCCATTGGAAAATAGCCGACTAAGACGCTTAAAACTGTAGAATTAACGCATCTTCAAACTGCTCAGGTAAAGCCCTCCAGTACAGATCGTCCTGAAGCTAGAAAAACAAAGTTTTCTACGTCCAAATGCCCCGAAACATCGCCCAGATTCCCGTCCTTTAGCAGTCGGAGAATAAGGAGGAATGGAGCAAAGCCAAATCAGAAAGCGAAATTTTTAAAAACAATAATGAAGGGGATCAAAAACAGCGCGAGTAGCCACGCATAAGGCACTGCAATAAGGATGAAGCCGGCGTATATTCATTCGCTCTAACAGGACGCCGGGCGGTGGCGCTCCAGGAAATCCATAACGCGATCCTTCCCAGTAAATTGTGGCGGCGTGGACAAACCGTCGCGTATTCGCCGTTTGGGCTTGATCACTTCCCTCCGGCAAGTTGAACGGTGTAAGGCTGCTGAGGTTGCCAGAGATATGCGATATCAAGACGGTGCCCTGAACAGCGTTTTTCGTTTCTGTCGGCTTATCGACCGAATGGCGAATAATTCTCCGCGCCTGTTGCGAGATGGGCTGGCTGGCTTTCACTGAAAGTGCGATCTGATGTGCAAGCAACGGGGCCTCGTTGGCCACCCAATCAAGAACTGGTACATTTTCGTCACCAGCGGCCTTCACAGTGCCGGAAATGCCTGTTCACATCGCCGATAAAGTCGGCGACAAATAAACGGAATTTAGGGGTGCTTCCATATATCCTTCGGCGTTGCACCTTATGATCTCCCTCATCCCAAACCGCACGCGGTCTGGCAACAGTCATTGCTTTTCCTTGGTCGTGGGTAACGATAACGAAAGTGGTGGGCCCGTACTTTCACTGAATATCCTCAGTTCAAACTGGTAATCCTGACGCACTTTCTTGTCCACGCCCAAAAGCGGTTTATCTAACAACAAATAGCTTCGGCGCTTTGGCGAGAGCACGGCGAGCGCAACACGTTGGCCGCTGCCCACACCAGATATCTGGTGGGGCTTTGCGCTTGCAAATTTTGGTGAGGCGCGTCAGTTTGAGCATCTCTTCAAACGCCACAGGGCGATATCCGCTTTGGTCATATCGCGCGGTTTCAAACCAAAAGGCGATATTTTCCCAGATCGATAGGTGGGGGGAACAGGGGCATAGGATTGAAACATCAAATGTTCACTGCCCGCTTGTTCGGTGGGACGCCGGCAATATTTTTGCCCGCTAGTTTCAATTTTCCCTGCGCTTGGGTTTTTCGACCCTGCCAAGCATACGCAAATCATCGTCCGGTTTTACTCACAGCCGGATGGACCAGAAGCGCAAAAAACTCGCTTTCGTAAATACTAAGCGAAAGGTTATCGATCGCGACCAACCATCACCAAAACGTTTGGTCACATTATCAAATCGGATAAGCGCTTTTCCGTTCGGGTTCATCCATGGGGCGAAAACGGGTTGGCTCACTTTTGGGTCTAATCCTTTTGCAACAGGATTTTACCCCTTTGGCGAAAGGGGGATGGATCAGGCAAAACCCTAGGGCTCTGACCTTGAAACAGATTCTAGATACCCAGATTTAATTTTGGTCGCAACATACGCGTGATGAACAACGCTGCAGTTTGGCGGATATGAAGAAATGGTATACAGGTTTTTCCAAGGTGGCCCCGTCAGGATAGAATTCGCCGTGTCCCAAGGACTTCTTCGGCAGGAACTCTTGGTCGCCCTTGTTGCCGTTCGCAAATAAACATAGTTTGATGCTGCGGCCATGTTCTCGGGGTCCATGATGAAAATTCAAGAACTTATGCGCCCATCGCCGGGTTAGGCGCGTCAGCCGGAATCGCATGTTGTCGAACCACATCAACGCGCCTTCCCTTCGCGCGTAATAGGCAATTTCCACACCATTGTCCCTTCGGCTGCCGATCACGTGATTGCAGGAATGTTCCGCCTGACCAACCAAAGGCCGACGCAAATGTCCCCGTTGCCAGTGCGTTTGATTATATTCTGACTATGGAATTTTTGCACTGGGTGCGACGCTGTCAAAATCGGCTCTGCCTTGGCGATCCCGTCAGGGTCTTGTGATTGAGGTGGCTTCGCAACATACTTTAAGCGCGGCCGGGATCATTTCTGTCGTGCATCCAAGACATGCACGCAACAATTCAGCCAGCCCTTTTCCATGTTTTCGGGATTACAACGAGTCGAGTGAATCGACGGCGCATCCTCACCCAATACTCTTAACCTTGCGACGTTCACACCCAGACCCCGTCGTGCCCACATGTAATTCACAGCGTACTGGTTATCGGGATCATACTTTGAAACAGACGTTCCTCGATTAGCGTCAACATATTAACAATGTTAGGGCAGCTTGGTCTTTGTCCGAGTTTTTGGAAAACACCGGCAGATATTTGACGCTCTAGGAACGTGCCCTGTGGGAACAACCACATCATACGCCGGAGCCGCCGGCGAGCATTTTGGTTTTTCAAGCACTCTTCGTTGCTGTCAAAGAATCATAGATCAGTGTCTTATGCCGGTTTCTTTTCAAATTTTTGCAAAACAAGGTTTCGTCGATGTAGTCGGACCAGTTATAGACCCGCACCTCTTCACCCATTGCGCTTGGTGGCGATCAATGCCGTTGCCTTGCAATTCCCGCTAAGCAAGCTGTATTTCATTGTCATCTCCGTTGTGTTAAGGCTCGGTTTGATCCGGACCTTTCATCAATTTGATCACAGTTTTGCACCATGCGGCAAGATCATTTATAATTTTACGCAGATGCGGGCCGGGTTTAAAATACGATCGAGTACAATTTTTAGGCGAATTTAATGAACGTAGCCCCGCAGACCTCGCGCCACAACAGCCACGGACAGCCCAGCCAAAGTTGCCGGCCTCAGCACGTCTATGAACGTGGTACGCAAGCCTGATCTTTGTCGGCGATTTCGCCCCCGGTCAGGCCCGTGACGATCCAGGGGCTCCGCGGAACCCTGGAATGCCCCGGCATGACCGATAGCGAAGCCCTGCGTCGATTGATCGCCGAGGGCGCATTGGTGCATCAGGGCAACCGGCGCGTGTCTGTTCAGTACTGGACACTCGAAGGGATACAAGAGCTTGAGTTCAATGAAGGAAAAAGCTTGAGGCCGAACTGGCGCAAAGCGCGCCGCCGCCCGCCATGTCAGAGACCGTTTTTTAAACGAACCTTATCCGTGGTCGACGACCTGCTTGAACAGCCGCCATTAACCGGCGGGGATATCGGCGACTATTGACCCAGAACTACCGCTTTCAACTATTATCAACACCTGCGCCAACGCCCCTTATTCTAGCCGCAACGGTCGATCGCTTTTGTGGCTTATGTTGGCCCATCCCCTGCGTGGTGGTGTGCGGTCGGTTCGGCACCTCGAACTGCCCCGATAAGCATGCTGATCCTGCTTGCAGCCTTTAGCGAGGGCGATGCAGAAGGGCGGGGCTGGCAATGACCGAAGATTTTTTGCAGGGCATGTTGCAGATTCAGGCGTCACTTTGATTAAAAGCTGACCGGCTAATCCCCACTTATCAACGCACCGCTGCAGAGTGATTCGATTGACTCCGCAACATTTGATCATATCCTGAGGCTAATCTACTCCCCATTCCCCAGAAGGGCGCCTCTTTATGAACCCACATCACCAACCACATGCCCACCGCGAGCTTGCAAGCGCTTGACGGCCGCGCACGCACATGCACCCGTTTTACTACGAATGACGAGCTTGCGAGAAAGGCGCGCGGATCCAATCACGGCGGGCCAAAGGCCGTTTTTTACCCTCAACCGACAGCGACGGGAACGAGATCCTTGATGGGATGGCCGGTTCTTTGGTGCGTCAACATCGGGTATGGCCGTCAGGAAATGGCGAGTCGCAGCGCGCTCAGATGCTCGACTAAACTACTATAACACATTCTTTCATGACCCTCCCACGTGCCGCCATTGCGCTGGCCAAAGAGATCGCGGCAACTGGCCCCTGGCGATCTGAACCAATGTGTTTTTTTTGCCGGATCAGGGTCCGAAGCGAACGAATACAAACATTCGCATGTCCGCACCTAATTGGGAACATGAAGGGAAAGCCCGAAGAAAATCCCACATTATCAGCCGTAAGATATGCCTATCACGGGTCGTCGATTGGATCCGGTTCGCTTTGGGCGGCATGAAGCTATATGCACGCACAGGGCGGCATGCCTAATCCCGGCATTCACCACATCAAGCCAGCCGGACTGGTGGGTCGAGGGCGGGGACCTTACACCCGAGCATTCGGCCTTGCGCCGTGCGCAAGATTGAAGCCAAAAATCCTCGAACTAAGGGGCCGACAAGGTCGCCCGCCTTTAATCGGCGAGCGCTACTTCAAGGTGCCCGGCGGCGTCATTAATTCCGCCCAAGGCACAATACTGGCCTGAAATCCAGCGGATTTGTTGACAAATACAACGTAATTGATCATCGCGGAAATGGAGGTTATTTGTGGCTTTTGGCGCGCACCGGCAACTGTTCGGGTCTCCAAACATGGGATCAAGCCCGCATATCATGACGATCGCCAAGGCCTTAGCTCTGGCTTACCAAGCCGATTGGCGGGTCCATTGTCCTGTGACGAGATCGGCGCAAGACCATCGGATCGGGTGAGTTTAACATGGTTATCACCTATTCAAGGCCACCCTGTTGCTCTGCCGTGGCGCTGGAAAAACCTGGGGATCATGCCAGGACGAAAAGATTCTGGATCACGTGAAACAACCGTGCAGCGCCCGCGCTTCAAGAAGGTCTGGCCAAACTGCCGAGCACCCTTTGGTGGTACGGTAAGAACGTGCCGGCCCTGATGGCCGTCGCTGCACTGTCCCCGCCGCAAGGAAACCCGATCAAAGTTCGCAGGCGAATCGGACCGTCCGTTTTATTGTGGCCGGGAACGCTGCTTTGCGAATAACTGGTAATGCGCCATGTCGGCGACCGGATGATCTCTCTCCGCGCTGGTTCCATACACCCGAAGGATCAAGATCTTCAGTCAAACGCGCCACCAAAGCGCTGGATGAAACCTATGCCGCGGTTCAAGGAGAGGCACCTGTTGAAGGCTGCCGAAGACCACGCACATGACGGCTGAAATCGCCGCTTGCTAAAGCCGCGACTTACAATCGGTCGGGGCGGCAATTGGTCGCCCCTCGCTTTGCAACTAGGGCTGGCAAATAAACTTGTCCCGTTTGCGACTCTGCCCGCCCCTTGAATTTGGCTGCAAACCCCCGTTTCGGGGCGTGCAAAAAGGCTGCTAAACTGCAGCATTTATGAAACGAAATTCCCCTTATATCAAGCAAGCTGCTCAGTAATTCCGCAGGCAAACGAACTGTTTCTCGTCAAAATAACCCGCTAAATCTTCCTGCAATTGACGCTTTTCCCTGCACACCAGAAACTGTCGTTAATTGGTTTGCAAACTAGAAACCACCCCTACCGCTTTTAACTTTCTGTCAACAAGGGCGGCTTGAAGTCAACAACTAAACGGGGAGCCAGCTTTTGGCAGATACTTTCAGCAACAAATGCGTTTGTAGAATTTGAACGCCGGTGCAATGAAAAGGCCTATAGACGGCGAAAAATCTTGGTCGTAAAGATCTTAACCTGTCGATGCCGAAAGGCCGAGTTTCTGACGATGCTCGGGCCAATCGGGGTCCGCAAGACCACCTGCCTGAATGATGCTCGCGGGGTTTCGAAAACGGCCACGCACGGCCGACATCCGGCTTGGATGGGCAAATCGATCAATAACATTCCGCCGCACAAAACGCGCATTGGCTGGTGTATTTCCTAGAAAAACTAAACCCTAACGGCGGCTTTTCCCGCATATGCAGTTGCCGAAAACCTCGCCTTTCCGCTTGAGGTCCGCAAAATCCGGCAAGTCGCGAACGTGAGCGCAAGTAAAGATCGCGCTGGACCGTGTTTTCAGAATGGGTGATTTCGGCGCCCGCCGTCCGGCACTAGCTTTCGGGCGGTCAGCAGCAACGTGTCGCCCTGGCGCGGCGCCTTGGTATTCGAACCCGAACTCGTGTTGATGGACGAACCGCTGGGGCCCTGGACCAAACAGCTTTGCGCGAAAACCGTGCAGTTTGGAAAATCACGCATCTGGCGCATGAACTGGGCATTAACCGTGGTTTACGTGACCCACGACCAGACGAAGCCGCTTGACGATGTCCGACCGCGTGGCCCGTGTTTTCGAAATGGGGCGCATCCAACAAGCTGGCCCACCGGATCTGCCTGTTACCGAAGAGCCCGAAAATAGCTTTGTCGCACAGTTATCGGCGAGAATAAACCTCTGAAGGGGTCGGACCAGAGATCAAAGCGAACCTTGCCTTGTGCAACTGGACGGCGGCGGCTGATCGAGCACGAAAGACGATCAACGTCAACACGCGCCGGCGGACGCAACGCCGCGTCCCTCGATCCGCTGAGCCGTTAGATTCAACAAGGAAACGGATGCAGGAAGGGGCAACACACCCTGAAAGCCGAAGTGCTTGAGTTCGCTATATGGGCGACATCTTTTTCCCCCGGCCCCCCCACCCCCCCCCCGCATCCCGCCTGCGGGTTGCCTGGGACGCGGAAAACTTTATCATCAAAGACCCGAAACGCACCGATCAGGTTCGTTTGAAGCCAGGCCAGCAAGATCGAAAATCGGTTGGCTTGGCAAGAGGATAGCCGCGCCCTCGACGCGTAAGCGTAGGTCGCGGTCCGGCCGTTCCCCGATCGACGGCGTCGTAACGAGGGTGTGGTTAGCCCGATATCACATCCTCAAGAACCCTAACGGCATATATGGGAGACTTACGAATGAAGTTTACGACAAACGCTACTCGCATCTGGCGATTCATTGGCGCTGGCACATTGGCAATTCGCCGATGCGCAATGCGGACATGGCCAAAGAGATGACGCTTGTTTCCTGGGGTGGCGCATACCAAGGGAAAAAAAGCCGCCAGGACAAAGCATAATCTGCAGCCCTTCTGGAAATGCATCCTGAAATTTTCTTGCCGTTTTTGGGACGAAAGCTCGAACACGAACCGTGGCCAAGCTGCGCGCGGGATGAACGAAGCGCGGCAACAGTGACCTGGATCTGGTCGACGTGGTTGCCGCTGACGCCATCCGCCCTGTGTGACGAAGGTCTGGCGATGGATCGACGCCGAGGAAATTTGCTGGCCGCAGCCCCCGACGGACATCTGGCCGAAGACGACTTTGGGCCCGGGACCCCCCCTTGCTGGGTAAGCGACTGCTTTATCCCCGCAAGATCGTTTATACGACCACATTCGGCTAACCGCACCGATATGGTTGGCGACACGCCCCGACAAATCTGCCGACGTTTTTCGACACCGAAAGCCCTACCAGGCCCAAGCGCGCACTGGAAAAGCCGTCCTATCAACCAACATGGAATGGGGCGCTGCTTTGGTGACGGCGTTGCCAAAGACGAAGTATTGAACTTCTGGCACCCCCGAAGGTCAAGAGAAGGCTTCTGGCCAAGCTCGACACCATCAGGACGACGTAATCTGGTGAGGTCCGCCGGTGCCGATACGCACAGCTGCTGGCCGATGCGAAGTCCGCATGGGAAATCGACCTACAAACGGCCGTCTGTTCAGCGTCATCGAAGAGCAGGACAGCCCGTTGCAATGCTTTGGGACGCTCAGGTGTTCGACCTTGACGGTTGGATCATCCCCGCAGGCCTGCCTGACGACCGCGTCTGCCCGCGTCCAAAGACTTTGTGAATTTCCGACAGACACACAGCGTCTGGCGGATCAATCCAGTAACAATCAGCTACGGCCCCTGCCCGTTTTGTCCTCCGCTCCTATGTTGGCAAGCACGCAGAACCTGGGGCATCGACATGGCACTCACATGCCAACCGATCCGGCCAACGCAAACGAACACGTTCTGTACAACTACGAGTTCTGGGCTGACTACCGCGACGACATCGACGCGAAATTCCAAAAGCATGGGTTGGCGCAATAAGCGCTTAGCCCGTTCGGAGGAGGCCACGGCTGGCCTCCTCCACCCTCCGGTATCCGTTTATGCATTTTCCGATTTTCCGCGACCTAACCCGCATGGGGCCCGATATGAGCGACACAGCCCGAAACGCGGACGAACGACACAATCTGACAGACGCGGCCCCGTGCTTGCGGCCGACGGCACGCCGCTAAACGCAGCCTGAACCGGGCACTGGCGTCGTCAAAAGCTCAGCGCGCTTCTGCTGATCGCCCCTCTGCTGAATCTTTAATCCTAGTCACCTTTTATCGCACGATTGCCGATATGCTGTTCCGCTCTGTCGAGAAACCAGATCGTGGCAAAACACGCTGCCCCCGCACCACACAAAACCTTGCGGAATGGGACCAGTGAAAGCGGCGAAACGCCCGTGCCCCCGTTTTTACAAAGCACTCTAGAAGCCTGTTTATACGCGCAAGAACGCAAGCTGCACACCCGTTGGGCTCGCGGGCTCAACTACGAACTGGAAAGGGTGGCATCGTCCCTGTTTCGCAAGTCGGGCCGTGCGCGTCGATGCATCGGCGAAGTGTTTCAGGACCAATTCGAAGACCTGAATGATTTCTGGAAACAAAGGGCGAAAACTGGGGAACGCCCTGCTTGGTCAGATGCTTTGGCTGGGCCAGAAATTTCCGACTGGAAGGAATCCACCGGCGATGTGCCAGCCCGCATTCAAGATGCCGGCGAAGGCATGGCAGATACTGCTTGCCAGAGACCGCCGAAATACTACGAGATTTTTCGCAAGAACTTCGTTCCAAATGACGACGAGGAAAACCTGTACAAAGAAGAACCCTTTGGGCGCTTAATTTATTCCGCGTTCTATGACGATCTGAACGGCCCGACCGCGGCGCAGTCCAAGCTAACATCCGGCCCTGCCTCTTGCTGAACTGATCGAAGCTGCCGCCGCTGCCGCCTGCTTTGAAGACTGTCGATGTATAAAGCAGCTTTCAGCAAGATTGACAATAGACTGGGGTAAAAACACCCATCTGGGGCACGATTCGCGCCATACGCCCGGCACTCACCAACGGGGTTATTTCTGAAGCTGTCGATATGCAGAAGTCTTCGGACGGCCCTCGAATTCCCGTCCCTGAAAAAACGAGCGCACTACTATGGCAAAGCTGTTCTTTGGCGCACGCTATTTTTATGTCGGAACTGCATTACGGTTCAGCTGTATCTTGCTGGGCTATCCGGTGGCTTTGGATCCTCGCCAACCTGCCCGCCGCACTGCCAACCTGCTGATGATCCTCGTGGCTGGCTGCCGTTCTGGACATCGCTTCTGGTGCGGCACCTCGGCATGGAAAGTGATGCTGCAACAGCAAAGGGTTGTCCATTACGATACGCTGGCGTCTGGCTGGGCAATCGTAGCGAACGACACCGTCTGGCGTTGATCACAACCAGACCCGTCGATCATCGCGATGAAACGCATATCCTGCTGCCGTTCATGATCCTGCCGCTCTATTCCGTGATGCAAAAACGGTACCACCTAGCTATCTGCGCAGCGGCGAAATTGCGCTGGGGGCCGACCACGTGGACCGCCTTCCTTGGCGCGTGTATTTCCCGCATCGGTGCCCGCATCGGGGCGGGGTTCGATTTCCTTCGTGTTTCATCTGTCCGAATCGGCCTTTACATCAACGCACGAAATTGTTGGCGGCACCACGGGACATTCATCTCGAACCGGATTGCCCTACCCATCTCCAGCTCGCTGAACTGGGGCCTGCGCCGCCTCGGGGCGAATCCGCTGGCGGTGGTGCTCGGGCTTTACTGGGCCTAACGACAAATCGTCGGCATCGGATAACGTAAAATTGGGAGGCTGAACCAATGGTCGCACTCACACCTATTCCCGCAAACCGGTGAGGCTTTTATGTACGCGTCGTCGCTGCCGCGGTGCCTTTGCCGGCCTCTTCGTCGGTACCGCCCAGGCAGCGGTTTTACTGGGTATCGTGATCGGGGCGCTGACGATGGGCGCGGCTGGCGTTCATCATGACGCACTGATTCCAAGAACGACAACCGTTGGCCGTTGGGCCGCTGGTTGATCCCTGCTCCGCCGTCCATCGGTTTTTTTCCTTGGCGTGTCCCCATGCTGGTGCTCGGGGTCATCTCGGTTGGTTCCTTCGGCTGGTTCAAGCTTCTGGCTCTACGAAGGACGCTACCGCGCCAAGGTCGCCCCCTATCTGACACCGGGGCAAGTCTCTTGGGCCATTTTCACCTTTCCGCATCATCTGCGGTGCCGTCCTTGTGGTTCCTGATCACATCACCGATCCCTCGTGGTCAATGCCCGCTCAGCTTAATGGCCGAAGTAACTCTTACCTTCACGCCTGAAACTGCCCTGCGCTTTGATCCGAAGGCTATTCGACTGCGCCACCTACAAGGACTTCTTCAACCAGCTCTGCATGGCAAGGTGCGTCTGGACTCGGTCAAGATCGCGCTGCGCGACCTTGCTCCTGTCAGCTTCGGGACGCTTTGCCGCCATCGGCCTCAGGCCAGCAGCAGTGCCCTTCCGCCGCGCGATCATGGCGATCCTGATTTTCGCCAATGATCGTCCCGCTAATCATCTCACAGCCGAATGGATTGTACTTCTTCTACAGCCGCGTTGGCCTGCAAAGGAACCTTATGTGGCGTCGTGCTCGCTTCAACAGCGGGCCTTGGCATCCCGTTCGTCAATCATCAACCGGTCAGGCGACGTGGTGGGCTTTGATCGCTCACTGACGCGCGCCCGGCAACATGGGTGCCAACTCCGATCACGGACGCTTCTTTCGGTACAAATGCCGTGATCTGCGGGCGTCATTTCAGGCGGGCTGTTCGCCTTCATCACCTCGTTTGACGAAGTCGTTGTGGTCCCTTTTTGTCGGCTCTGCCGTCAGAAAAACCCTGCCGTGGCAAAATGTTCACCGGCCTGCGCGAACAGATTCAGCCCCACGGATCCTTGCCGTGGCAACGATTCCTCGTGGTGATCTCGGATCTGCCTGCTTGACGCGTGTCGAAATGCTGCGCCGCCGCTCGGACACGCCTGCGTGGCATGTCACCCGGCTGAGCTACTTTCCAAATGGTAAAAAAATCCTTCGGCGCGAAGGCTGAGCCGGACCCCAAGGTCCGGCTCATTTCTTTTGGCGGCAGACTATTCGCCCGCGACAAGCGCGTAAGGCTTCCCAAACCAAGCGAAGGCATGCCGTCAGGCAGCCGGTTCCTGCCGACAATTGGAACGCGCGCACCGCGCTGATTGTCAGCGGCCGATCTTGGCATCAATCTTTACCGTATCGAATCCCTGCTGCGCAGTAAGCGCGGTTGCAGCTCGAATCGCTTCGTCGTAGCTGAGCGCCCGATCCTGCACGGGCCAGCTTGTGGCGGATTGGAATCACTGCCGCGATCGGTCAGCACAAATGTCCCGACCCGATCACATAAGCATGCTGCCCGAGTTTATAGCGTTTCGATCACCGCGAAATTGGTATATATCAAGAAACGCCGCGCCCTCGTGCGCCGCCGGGCAACAGCAATAGACAGCAGGCCGTGATCCTCCGCGCCGCCTGTTCACGGGGGCCAACTCCGGAGGGCTGTCCACTCCTCCGCGGTCTTCAGAATATCGCGGCCCGCCAACAGATAGTCGAACCCCGTCGGGCAGTTGCACTTCAACGCACCCAAGGCTGGCCCGAGATTTCCAGCCAAAGTGCTTTTGAGATTACGCCGCGGTCGAGGCCAGCGCAATCACGCGGATCGTCGCCCCAGATGTCACGCTTGCGTCTGCGGTGAAATCTTCGGCATAAAAGCTGGAAGGACGACGGCCATGAACTGTGTATGCCCCATTGCCCGGCCCAACTGCCCTGCATCTGGTCCGGCGTGGTATGCCCTGCCCTGCAAATCCGCAAGCGCGTCCCAGCAGCTCGCCCTCGAAGAACGCCCGCCGCCGGCCCATACATAGGCCAGCTGCGAGCTAGGTAGCACCGGATCGCTGCCCCTGAACGTCCATAGGTCGCTTTCCCAGTCCCCAAATCGCGGTTTTACGATCTCTTTTTTTTCAACGCCATAGCGTTTTTCAATCTGGCGCAGCGCGTTCCGCCTGTTCTGCGAGGCGGCCTTTTTACCGTTGGCAATCCGCAAGTCAGAAGGTCGCGGGTGCCAGATACATCCGCAGATTGGTTTTGGTGAATTCCCGACTGGTTTCGATCACGGCGAATGACCTCTGTGTCATAGCGGCAACTGTTTTGGCATTGCGCGGTACAACACCAAGCCGTCGATCCCTGCCCGGCCAACGCACGGGCGCGGAACGCGGTCAGCAGTCTTGCAGCCCGCGTCGCTTCCAGTCCTCTTTGCGCGGCGGCAGCAGGCGCGCCGCGCTGTCCGTACCTGGGCCAACAGCCCTGGCAAACGGGGCCCACAGTAAAACGTCACCCCGGCGGCCAATACAGCAATCGTTAGCAGTTTCATAAACAGACCCTTCCCAGCATCATGCAAAGCGTAGCGGCAAATCAGGGCCAGAAGAATGATTGCCCGCTGTGCGTGTTATTGCCGGGTGCGTTTGACCTTGAGTTTGAACCTTGTCGGACTTGCGCTTGGCCTTGACCGCTTTGCGCCTTTGGATTGGTGCGCCCAGCAGAGCCACCGCGTCCCGCGCTTGCCGCCTTTGCCGCCCTGTGAAATCGCGTCACCTTCGATCGTTCAGCAGCTTCCAGCGCAATGCCACCTGTGACCGGCAACGGCCTCGACAGGCGCACAAGTGACCCGTTGCCGACAGAGATCAATCATGCCTTGTGTCCGACCCCATCCAGGGTGCCTGGATCTGATCGAAATGGAAATACTGCGCCCTAGGGACCGCATGGGCAGCAGCCCCGTCGGCACCGGTTTCGTCCACTTCACAAAGGCCTCCGAACCGCGCGATGCGCTGATTCCGGCCCCGAGAATTTCATTGCCGACACGTTCAGACAGATAAGACGGCCAGAAAATAATACGGTCGGTGGGTGTCCCGCTCTTGCCACCATAAGACCGGCGGTTCGGTGTCCGGATAATGTGCGCCGGTCCTGTTCGATATCCTCGATATCAAGCTTGGCTCAGCCCGTCGTTTGCCTCCACCGTGTGCAGTGATCAGCGCGCGGTGCACGATCAGATCCGCATAGCGCCGTATCGGAGACGTGAAATGCGCATAGGACCGAGCGCCAGACAAAGTGGCCCGATGTGCGCAGGCCCGTAATAGGCCTGCGTCATCGACCGCAACGTCGACAGGTTTTGATGAGCTCGGCATCATAGTAACCCCGCCGGTCATTCAGCAGTTTGGTTCAATGGCGCGGTTTGCAGCACCCTGCCCCTTGGCCAACGTATAGCCCGCGCTGCGCCGTCTCGCCGCAGGGCATCCATAGCTTTGGCAGGCCGAGGGTTCTCGTGAATGCGGTAGAGCAGCGGGCGTTTTCTTCGCACAGCAGCGGTCTCGGCGGCCGCGACATTGCCAACACCATGAAACTCTTCGATCAGGCGGTGCGCGTCTAGACGGTCCTTAAAGTTCAGAACTTTACGGGTCCCGTCCGCGTCCAGTGCTCCGCCGCTCAGGCAGGTTAGTCCAGCGGCTGGCGTTCGGCACGTGCACTTTCAGGGCGGCGTAAGCGGCATAAATAGGCTTTAAGAACAGACTCTAGCAAAGGCCGCGTGCGGTCAATTCGGATTGCCGTCTAATCGCATCTTGCACCTCTTCGTAGTGGCAACGAAGGCAGGCGACCGCATCAGCCCGCGATTGGAACGTAATGGCCGATCTTTTTTGCCTCGCATCCCAACACATAAACGCACCAGCGATAACAGGCAGCACGATTCGTCCGCACGCCTTCTTTGCAGCGAACACAGGTGCCCGACAGACGATCAGGCAGCCATCGGGAAAACGCGGTCGGGGAAGTAAGTCGAATTGCCCCGTTTGCGCGCTTCGCGGTCCAGCCAAGAGCCGGGGGTGACATAGGCGGCGAAACATCCGCGATCGCGACCCGACGACAATGGCCACCCTCGTTCTTGGGGTCTCGTCAGATGGGCATAGCACGCGTCATCATGGTGCGCCGTCAGAGGGTCGATGGTGATCAACGGCAGATCACGCAGATCCCTCGGCCCATTTCAGGACCTCGGGTTTCGCCGCATCGCTTGCGCCATCACATCATCAGGGAAGTCGTCGGGAATACCGTGCCTGGTGGATCGCGATCAGGGACCGGCCTTGGGGGCGGAACGGATCGCCAAGGCCGTTCCAACGATACGTGCCCGCGGGGACCCCATGCGGGCCTTTGGCCCCGATTGTTCGGCCTCGATTCAGTCTTCGCCGTCCTTTTGGCCCGTGGGTTGCGGTTCAACGGGCACCCCAATTCCTTGTCCCGCGACCCCTTTATCGATGGGCACAAGTGCGCCCCGCCTTCGGTGTTCTTGCGGAAAATACCCAGCACCCGTTGCGGGTTCGCGCCGATCGCGACGGATCAGACGCCGCCTCAATAGTGAAAATCCTCGCCCTGAACCAAAGGTCAGACCGCGAGGATGCGGTTCCCCCTGCCGCCCAAGGCAGGGTCGGAAGGCCCCGCGTATTACGAGCACGATCGGGCTCTACGCCCTTCGCCCTGCCATTCCTATCGGTTGGCAAACTAGGTTCGCCGTCCCTTAATCGGGGCCGGTAATCTGGGCAACACGGACACTGGCGGCAACCGGTCGGATCTTGATAACTGCGCTTGCGCTTTCAGATGGCTTCGCCTCCAGCTCTTTCAGCAACGCGTTTTCAGGTCATCCGGGCCGCTCCCCTTGATGCCCGAACGCCTTAGCGATATCACGCTTGGCGGCCAGAGTGGGGTTTTCGGCCGATCCCATTCCAGGATCTCGGGCTTTGAAGGTAATTTTGCTCATGCTTCAACGAGGGTAGCTACCGCACCCCGCTTCGTCCTGGGCAAATCGTCGATTGCATCCACGTCCCTCAATGTCGCGACCTTTGCAATGGGCGGTTGATCGGGCAGCCGGTGGCCAGTATCGGCCAGCGCATGTTTCCGTCGACCAGCGACGTTTTCAACAGGCGCGGCGGAACGGGGCGGGCGCGTTTCAAGGCCGATCAGCCAATAGCCCCGTCCGGGTGCGGGCCCGAACACCGCATCATGCGACCGAGCGCGCGAAAACGCCTCTGCCACCCGTGCAGAGGTCACGATCTACGCCCGGAATAATCGGCCACCGTGACCGCAAACCGGCCCCGCAAGGCGCACCGACGCGTACATGCGGCCCAGCGGTCCGCCAGAATCACCGCGCCCTTG
>Ga0163217_1047432_pt1 | contig 17433 bp, 22 predicted proteins | sample SynspAceP_FD_185933 | JGI IMG/M metagenome (GOLD analysis project Ga0163217, IMG submission 185933) | Saline lake microbial communities from Ace Lake in Antarctica - Synechococcus sp. Ace-P (PacBio error correction) | ecosystem: Environmental > Aquatic > Non-marine Saline and Alkaline > Saline ...
AGAGAGAGATTCCTTTCGTTACCGACCCGGGCAGGTTGAAAAGCCCATGGCCCCGGCCCATTGGGGGGTGGGGCCAATTGGTCCCGATTGGATGCCCCGCCGGGTTAAATGGCGCCTCGAAAACGGTTCAGTGAAAACTTTGGGCCAAAACGCGAATCTTGATCGCCGCAAGCCCAAGGCACCAGCCGGCTATCCACGCAAAGCGGGCCAGTGAAGCCCGGATGAGGTCAAAGAAATCCTCACCGGGTAAAAATTTCGAAAGGCAAAACGACGGGATTGTCCGATTGGGCCTGGTTTGTCCCCGCAATACCGACCAGAAAGTTCAAGGATTACTCGGCGATCCAAGGAACACCTCCCGTCCGCCCAATGCCGACTACACCTATCCATCAAAAACAATACGCGTGTGCGGGACCTTATCCGCGGATGGCGGCCGCTCCCCTTCGGCGCGTGGAAAACGGCAATGCGCGTCGCCGCCGGGCTATCGGCGCGCAAATACCTTGAAGGTCCAGGGCAATTGTGATTCGCGGTGTACATGAGCCCCAGTTGGGACCTATCGATATCCGTTCAAGAGCTTGGGACGCGTCCTCCGAGAAACGCCTTTTCAGTGCCGACCCCGACAATGGGCCGGAACTGGAAGCCTATATGATTCAGCTGCGCCGTGACCAGAACTCGGTGGTGCGAAAAAATTACTGTAGTCGCCGAGGGTGGTGCCCCCTGGTCCTGGGTGCGAGCCGGTATTTTCCGGACCGCCTGGACGGCAGAACTGGCCTACGCGCTGAATGGTATCAATGCGGTCAAAGGTGTCTGAGATTCGCGCTGGCTTTTGGCTTCAGTAGCCCAAGTCTTCGGCACCCGAACATGCGTGATAAGCTGACGCCCCCAAGGGAATTTTACCAGCAATAACGCTGGCGGGGTGTTGGGTGGGTAATCGTTCCTCCCGACAGCCGATCGTCGCCCATCTTGCGCTCCAAGCCTACAATCCAGTATCGTAACCACGCACGGGGCCGCTCCGATTGATGTGCACGGCAAACCCGGTGGGACGTGATGCACCAAGGCCGGCAATGACCCTTGCGTAGGCATTCGCTTCGACGACCCGATTGCCGAGGCCGATGATGGCCATGGTGCTGAATGGATCATCTATTGCGCCACGCGCCGCGCAGAACGCTGACGTCCAACGTCAGCACACCGAATACTCGGCCCCAAATTGTTGACGCGCCGTGCTGCATACGCTGCCGATGGAAGAAAGCGGGCCGGCTGATTGCGCCTTACTGCGGCTGTTCTCGGCTTCTATTTTGCCTACTTCGCTTGCTCGCGCCGTAGCACCTTTCTTGCACCTGTGATTCCATCATCTTGGCTACAGCGCTGCGAGGAAATCGGTGAGCTGGTATCGCAATCCCCATGCTGATGCGCTGCCTGCGCCCATCTCTTTGGGTTGGCTGGGCGAACGTCCGGCCAGCGTCCTGGCTATCGTGCGTCCTGGGTGCCGTTATCACCGCATTGGCGTTCACACGGCATCTTTTAACCGTCAGGATTTATCTCTCGGCTGGCCATGAATCATGGCCTTGCACAGCTTCCTTCTGGCATGCCGGTACTACCGCAGTTCGAAGGCCATTACCTGACCATCCTGGGTGCGCAGTCGTCGCGTTACACGCATGATCCGGCTTATGGGGTTCGTGCGGCTTATCGCCACTGGTGATCGGCCGGGTTCTGGTGCTCGCAATTTTCCATCGGACGTTACCCTATGTGAATGCTGGGATCATGCTGGGCATTTTTTTCTGCGACCTTACGGTGCCTGCGCCACCGACCAATAAAGCCCCTGGCGCTGCGTACCTGCGAAGGTTTCCTGCGCCTGCTCCGGCGACCCGCGCACTGGCGTTTTTCCTCTGCGCTGCCTCATGCATTCTCTCATGGGCCTCCGTATTACACCTTTCTGACCTTGCATCTTGAAATCGCTGGGCTACAGCCGTTCGCTTATCGGTCTGCTCCTGGGCGCTGGGTAGTAGCGGAGATTTTGTTGCTGTTCATGGTCATGGCCAAGTACGCGCATGTCACCTCAATGCAGCTTAACTCGGTCTTGTCATGTCTGCCTTGTGGCTGCGTGTGCGTTGGGTGGCTGCTGGGCAGCCTGGCAGACCACCCTGAGGCCCTGTTACTCGCCCAACTGCTGCACGCCCGCTTAAACCTTCGGCTGCTTTCATGTCCCGCCTCTGCCGATTCAATTTTATTCAGCGGCAGCTTCAGCGAACGGCTACAGGGCCAGGCCAGGCGCTCTATGGCCACGCTGTCAAAGGCATGGGCGGTGCATTGGGGGCGCTGTAGTGCGGGTGTAAGCAGCTGGACTAGTCCTTTGGCCCGTTTCTGGACTTTTGCTTTGGGCGGGCTAGCGGCGATTTGTCGCGGCCCATGGTAATTGCTGCGCTTGCTACCTGCGGTACCTGCCGAAGCGCACTCTAGTCCCAAACTTTAAGCTGACTGTCAGTGCCAGGGTAAGGCCTTTATACGCGTAACATTCGATTCCACACAGGTGAATGCCAAGATGGAACTCCTTGCTCGTTTTACGACCACGACGCAGCTGAGCTGCCGAGCAAGGTGCTGACTCCACCGATAGGACATTGGATCCATGCTGTCCGTATTGGGGAGTCCGGCTGGAAAGCCTCGAGCCAACGCCCCGGAAACGCCCAAATCCACGTGATCAGCAGATCCTTTGAGGCAGCCTAGATCGAGCAAAACTGGGCCAGCAGTTGCAGCGAACGAAGGTTATGGAGGCATAGTGGCCGTGCAGCGGGTTGAACGCCTGCGCACCGATTACGCACACCGAGCCACCAACATCGCAGTGGAGCAGAGTTTTGCGCAGCGCTTGCCTTTGCTCTGGTCAAGGGCGCAGGGGTAATCTGACCACTGCACCCCATCATGAAACAGTTGCTGGTACTGAGCTGCCGGCCGCGGCGCACATGTGTGCTGGTGCCGGAGCATCTGGCGCAGCTGGTGTGTTGCCAGTGCCGACAACCCAGCCTGAATAGTGCATGCGTCCCGAAACCGCAAGGACGGGCTGCTGGGGCGCGAAGCCGAACGGGGAATGAGTATCGCGCGCAGCGCATCAGTTGCTTGAATTGTAAAACGGTGTTCGCCGCGTTGGAGCTATAGTGCAGGCTCATGTGAACAAGGAGTTGTATAGATGAATTGAACCGTCGGGAACGGCTTTCCTGGGTCAGTCATTTCTGATGCTGGACATCTGGGGCGATTATCAAGTAATCGTTCGAGTAATGCCAGTAACCTATGGCCAGGTGCTTTTGGTGGTATTGGTGCTGCTGCTGCAGTGGGTCGGTTCCTGATCATCTGGTTCTTTTGCAGGCCCGCGCGGGTGGAAAAAGGTCCTGAATGGAGGCTGAAAGCCCTCCTGGTAGCCCTGGTTACCGGTGCGCCAGATGGCATCGCAAGGGTGTCCGCCGCAGCCTGCTGCGTGCAACGGCTGGGTCGGGGTGCTCACCGACGTCCGACGAGCCTGCAGGCCAGGCCCGCAGCCGAAAGAGCTTGCTCGCCTGGCACAGGTTGAATTTAATCGTCATGGATTATCTGACGAGCCAGCAGTCATGCCTGCATCGAGCGTAGATCGCAGGACGATTTGCGGTCAGCTCGACGTCTGGTCAACAATGCTGTAATCGCTGATCCTGACAGCGCGCCGATAGAGCAACTCAGTCTTGACGCCTGGAACCGCAGGCCTCGGCACCAATCTGACCGGCGCCTATCTGGTAGCCACACAGTTATTTCCCATGTTGCGAGAGACGCGTGGGGCGATCGGTCAATATCGCCTCTACCGTTGCCTCTGCAATCCGAACCCATACCGAGGCGTACGCTCGCCAGTAAAAGGTGGCCTGGCTGGGCGCTGACCCAACGCTTTGGCTGTCAGCTCGGGCCGACCATTTCGAGTCAATGCGGTCAGTCCCGCTGGATAGATACGCGTGAAATGCCCAGCAAACAAAGCGATCCGCTGCGGGCAAGTGGATCACCAAGCAGCACGCGGTGGGCCGATGGGCCAGCCGCGCGATATCGCGCCTGGTGGTGTTTTTGCTGGGTCCTGGCGGGCAGGCTTTGTTACGGGGCAAATCTTGTAGCAGAATGGCGGCATACGCGGCAAGATTGATCTAACGTAGAATACGAGCTTCAATCTGCCTTGGGTCGTGCCCATGTCTATCTCGTTATTGCCTTGCAGTACTGCTGCTGACCGAGCTCGGTGTCCGCCCTGGCTGCCTGATCCACTATGGATGATTTGCGCGAGGGGCGGCGATGATGATTCTGCGCCATGCCTCGGCGCGGGGATTGGCGATCCAGCAGGTCTTTCGAACTGGGTAACTGCGCGACCCGAGCGCAACCTGAACGATCGTGGGGCTGAGGAGGCTCGAAGTTGGGGGTGATGCGTTGCGCGCTCAGGGTCTGTGGGGCGCCGCCCACTGTTGTAATACCACCGCCGCTGGTGCCTGAGCCCAAAGGACGACTGCTGAGGTTTCCGCTGGGTAGGGTGCAGCCCACAGGCGGAACTGGACCTTTTTTTTCCAGAGTCGCGGTACAAGCTCGTCCGCAATGGGTTGGCTTACGCGCGTTTTATACCCGCCGGATTGCCCAAAGGGCGGAGCCGATCAATCATGTCAGTCATCAGGTCAATATCACCCGAGTTGACCGCCGAGGTTTCCCGCCTCCGGGAAAGCTTTTCGTACTTGGCGCTGCCGCTGGCAACGCGGTCCAAAATTGCTGGCCCGGAATACGGTGCCGACGAGTAACTGATCCTTATTGGCACACGCCCAGCTTAACTCTCGACGAAAAGGCGCGCTCGATGCACGTAGTGCCCCCTGTCGGCCCGTGGCGGGCTTCCCTGAACGCCACGCTCATCCCAGAATGTGCAGAAGTCCTTGAGGCATGCTCCGGGCCTGCCGCAGAGCATGAAGCGGCCCTGCTTCCCAGATCGAAGGCCGGGCAGAACCAATTCGGAGAACAGCTTTGTGCCGGTCATCAGTCAGTCAGCGCCCTGGTTACGGAAGGGCCTCGCGGGTCACCGGTTGGGGTAATATAATCAGTTTTCGCGAATCTCCTCACGAAGTACTCAATGGTTGGGCCAACTGCTCGTGATCAGGTCCTGATAAGCCAGTTCCTAAGTGACGGCAGCCATGGGTAAGGATGACGCTTGTCGTATCTGCTCATTTAGGTTTCCGGGTCCTGATAATGCTATAACAGGGCGCCAGGCCCGTACGCGGTGCTGCAGCAGGATAGAGATTGCGACCAGGTAACAGATGATCAACGGCACCAGGTGCCGTGGGTTTGCGGCCCTGATCATGATCCTGATCGCCGGCAACGATATTCTGGCAATCGCGAAGTCAACGGCCGTCAGGCACCTGATGCTGAAGAACTCCAGGAGTGTGCCCCTCGTAGTTGGGCTGGCCAATACGTAGGCGCGCATCAGCCGGGGCCTCCACTCCAGGCCGATCATGAATGAAGTTGGCCCGTTTCTTGAAGCGAAACGCCGGATCGCGCGTGGTTTCTGAAACTGAAAAGATGTCAGTCCTAGTGATGAGCGCTGAGTAAGTTTCGGATTGAACCCTGGCCATGGTGATCTCCAGATTACGGCGTGTGGTCTTTGGATGCGCGCAGTGTACATCCTGGCTAACCATATCGGTAATGATAGTTGATTAATACTAACCGGAAAAACCGAAATGAAATACAGCTTCGGCAATTGAGAGTTTTTGTTTTTGCGACAGCCGCCATGAAAACCTTGACTGCGTGCGGCCTCAGGCTGTCCATGTTCCCAATCTGCCGCCAAGCAAGCTGCACTGCCGCGACCTAAGAGCAAGCAGTTCTCCGTGCAGTTGTTTACCGCATGGCAAACTCTGCCAGTTGAAACCGAGCTTGGTCAGAGCATACGGCCTACGGGTCGAGCCTTGCTTGAACAGCGCGTAGCCTTGGAACAGGCCTTGCGCGGCAATCAGGAGCTGGCCATCTCAAAGTGGGCCCGCTACCTTCGAGTATCGGTCAATTACCTGCAGTGGGCAAATCCATGCCAGTACAGTGCTCGACCCCCCTGGTGCCAAAGTACCAACTCGAGTGGCTAACACCCGCGACCTCGTGCAGAAATTGCTGCAATTTCCCGAGTTGGGACTGGGATTGAGTGAAGGCGAGACCCCATGCATTCCGGATTTGGAAAATGCTGCTTTGGCGGGACGACAGCTTTGGTGGTCTTCCTGCGCTCCGGATCAATCCCTGGCGGGCAAACCCTGGCTGACCGATGAGGATCTGCTGAGGCACAAGGGATTAATTCGCGAACCAGGCCCGGAACCCGCCAGCACTTTGAATGGCCATGCATGGGTTTACCGCAGCTTGCAGATAAAGCTGAATTTGAAATACCCGAGGCGATCAGCGCGCGTGAGGCGGGATTGGTGAGTTTGGTGTTGCCTCCGCGATTACGTTGGTGAAGCCGTTCCAAGCGGGGCAGCCTGGTACCCCTGTCAGTACCGCACGATTTTTCGCCGAAGGTTCTATTTTGCCTTGCACGCAAAGCAAAAATTCCCGCACGCCGCTGCAGACCTGGCTGACGCTGGTGGCCGCGACTCGTATGACCGCATGATGCGCAAGAGCGGACTAGTCAACTGAAAAAAAGAGCGCGCATTAAAAACTGACGGAGCATTAGCGTTCAGGCTGTTTTCGTGTAGGCTTTTTTGATCGCCGTGATTGTAACCTGGCGAATTACTTGCTGAGAAAAGAACAGTTGGGCCGTGCCTGGCAGGGGGATGCGTGCCTTGGTTTGTGGTTCATGCGAAACCGCTACCGCTTTCCTCACCCGATGTGTAATCGACCTGATAAGCCACGATTTGGTCGTTGCTGTCAAAACCGTCTTCGCAACGGTTTCAGTCGGGTGTAGGTGCTGTGTCTGCATGCGTTTCCTGGAGTTTGTTACCGGCATAACCGCCGCCGCTGCACCGGCAACGGTGGGCAATCTCTTGCCGCTAACCGCCACCTAACCTGATTTGCCGAGCAGGCCACCACCACATGCCGCGGCTACTGAGCCCTAGAACCTGGTGTTGATCCTAACAGGCTTCTGCCGTTACAGCCCACTTCTGCAAACCTGCCTTGGGGTTTTCTCGTGTTCCGGATCTCTTTCACGTTGACACAACTTGAGCGTGGTGGGCGCTTTTAACCGAAAAGGGCAGTATAACCGGCAATGGCACGCGCCGGCGTGCCACAACCGCAAACGCGATAATGAATGCGCCGACACATTGAACTTATTCATGATCCACTCCAGTACAATTGAATAGGTGCATTTTTATATGCACTCTTAAGACAAGGCACTTTGGCATAGGGTTCAGACCTGAATTACTGTAAACTATCGGTGACGCAGTTCTCATTTTTAAATGGATGAGCGCCCCGAATCGGCAGTGTTTCAGTCTGTCTCGGCGCTGAGGAGTTAAGAGCACTGCCGACGGCGCCATCGCACTTCGGCGCATATTCGATGAAGTCCTTTCTCCGCTAAACGCGGGCTGTAAAGTAATCCCTGAAAAGGTTGTGGCAAGGACCTGAGTTTGGTGAGACAAATCCAGTTGCTCCTGGCGTCTCAACGCCTTCAGCATCAACTCCAGCCGAAGTGGCGTGCCATGGCAAATGATAGCGCGCACAATTTCTGCGTCGTTGACATCTTCTGTGCAGTCGCGAATGAAAAGATTGATCATCTTCACAGATCCACGCGCGTAGGCGCTTGAGATAGCTCAACGACGAGTATGCCAGTACAAAATCATTCGATCGCAAAGCGTAAACAGCCGATATCCCGTAGTTCCTGCATCTTGGGCAATGGTATCGAGATGTTCTGGATAACAATATTTTTCGGTAATTTCCCAGCTCAGGCAGCGGGCGGGACTTGCGGCTATCGAATGGCGTGGCCGGACCTGGGTCGACAAGTCGGCTGGCGGAATTGTCTGGGGCTGAATGTTCAACGCTCGAGGCTAAATCCCTCCGCGCGACTTCGTTGTTGCCAGCAAGTTTTCAGCAATAAAACGTGGCGAAGGCCTTTGCTGCCAAGCACCCAGGTACTCCCACCTCAAGAATCATCCCGCTTCCTCTTCCAGCACATTGAATGAACGGCAGGGCCGGTCAGAACCTTTGCTCGGGTGCATCCAGCGAATGAGTGCTTCTGCGCTCTGTTATGCGTTGCTCAAGGCGTCAAACTGCGGTTGAATAGAAACACACGAATTCCGCATTTGCTGACCGGCCACGCGCAATTCGGTTCGACTGGTAAAGGCGCTCGCGGCTGCGACCTGCCATGCCTGTTCGAAAATGCGATGCCTGGTTGCGAACCGTTTTCCTTGACCTGTTAGAGCGCTTATGTCCTGCACGCTTGAGCAAGTCATCGGGGTTTTACCAGTGCTCTGGAGTATTCGGATCCCCGATAACTGCAGCCTCAGTTGCAAACTGTGCCCCCTCATCAGCATGGGGGAAGGAAGAGTTTCCGGCAAGCAGCTCTCAAGCGCTGTGCTCTACCCTGCGAGCGCCAGGGTTTCGGGCCACTCTCCAACCGCACAGCAGTACGACAAATTCAATCGCCGCCTAGCCTGGCACGGTATCTACCTTTCCGTACCTGGCCGTAGCAAGGCCCGGGTGACCTGCCTGCAGTACCCGCGCGCCGCAAGACGTGACCGAGGAACGTTGATGTGCTTGGAAGTGGTCAAGATCGAAAAACAGCAGAGCGGCTGCTTTTGCCCTTGCCGCTCACAGCTGCCCAGGTTCTGGATAAGAACGATCGGTTAGTACAGCCGATTCGGCAGGTCGGTGAGCCGTCCGTGATAGGCCCAGGTGCTTGAACCCGCGCTCAAATCATTTTTTGCTCGCGTGATGTCGCCGGGCGGTCAATTAGCATGCACCTCGACATTTCGATGAGCATCGGCTCATATCGAGACACCGATACCAGCAACTTCCTGGCCAAAGCTTGCCCGTTAACACGCCTTCCTTTTGGCCAGGAACACGGCCATAGCGGCTCCAGCTCGTCAACCAATAATGCGGGCGCTCTGAATAGTCGGCCCAGTATTCATCTCCCGGCCGTTTTGGCCAAAATCGCTTCGGCGGCGTAAAAACCGGTCAGCCGAGTAAAAGCCTTCATTGATTTTCAAGTGCCTCCGGTGAGCTTTTCGCTGATGCTGATGGAATCGGGGGCTGGCCTTGAACGCGCGCCGCGAATTTGTCCTTCGAAGCACGCAGGTCTGCTTCGGCTTGCTTGCGGGCGGTAATGTTCCTTGAACGTAGAGAGCAATGCACAGTTCCGTTAATAGTGATAAAGACGCTGGAATACTTCGCAGGTCAGGCACGACCCTCGCGGGTGAAGAAGTCGATTTCTCCCTATTCGATTCCAGGCCCTTCCCCGGTCGATCTTGCGCACGACCTCAGCACGCCTCATGCTTCGTTGCGCCACAACCCTACCTCGAGGCGGTCCTGCCCGGATAATGTCCCTGTGTGCCCTGTAGCCGAACAACTCGGTCTGAAGCTCTGATTGATTTCGATGACCAATCGCGTCGTCGGCATTGGACCAGCAGGTAGGGTCCGGTGAGCTCTGAAACACGCAGAGAACTTTTGCTTCGGCGCTCATCAGCGCCTGTTGCTGTTGCGCCCGTTCGTGATGTCTTTCACCGTGCCGACCATTCGTTAGATACTGCGTCAGGGTCCGCGTGCAGGGAGGGGTCCACTTCCAGCCCAACGTTAGCGCCTGCCTTGTCGCGCAGCAAACTGTAAGCCCAGCCGGTAATGGGATTGCCGCCCGCGGCGATGGCAACGAAGCTGTGGCGCAGCTCGCTCCGGTGCTTGACCGGTATAGTCCTGTATGAACCTCGTCAAAACTGGCAGTTCCATTCCGCCAAAGCGGCCATCAGCGGCGGCTGCCCGTCGGAACAGTGCAACCCCCATTGCTCGATGCCAATCCCAGATACCCATTGGCGCCGCTTCGAGTGTCCATGTTGACCGTGTTGACTCCTCCTGCAGGGCAATCTGTCAGCAGCTTCTGTTCGGTTATGTCAGCGCCGTCATGACCATTGCCACATCATTGCGGCAAACCCGATGACGCTTTCGGCATAAAGGCGTATATCGCGGGTAACGAACATCGCGATGCAGAATACGCCGTTTCATGTCGCGAATCCGTCAACCTGCCCGCCGGCATACAGCAAACGCATGGAGGGCTATCGACGAATGCCAGCCCGGGCAAGGAATGCCCAACCAGCTCACTTACTTCAAATACCAGCTAGAGTCCTGGAACGCCCTGATTGGCTTCCAGCACACATTCGGTTGCAGATCCAGAAACTCAGTATCGCTTCTGGCTCGCGTTGAATGCCTTGTGATACTTCTCCTCGAGAGCTTGGCTCGCGTTCGGTGCGCAGAGCGCGCGTGATATCGTGCCATGGCAGCCGCACTCGATATCCATGATAACGATGCTTCCATCGAAATAAGGCAGTTTTCAGTTTTCCGCCCATTACGGCAACGCAGCACGCCTTCGAATGACAATGCTGCTCCGTGCCGGCTAGTTGATCAAGTAGCTGCAGACGCTGTGTCCGCTTTGCCCAAAAAGGGAATTCAGAAAGACAGGCTGAACCGATAATTTTCTCGGGTGCCAAGCCGAACAGCGTTCAAATGCCGGGTTGACTTCGATCACCCGCTGTAGATAGCCTCGACCAGCATGCGGCGAGGGCATACGGTAGAACAAGAAGTTTGAAGGCCGCTTCCCGTCGGTTCCGGCCTGAGAAATAGTCCCGCCGCCTGGTAAATGCCGCATGAGTCTTTCCTGGCTGGGTAAAAAATAGCAATAATACTAGAAAACGCGAGCAGCCGCCACAATCCACTTGAAAATAGACCAAAACCGTGCAACGAAGGGGCGATTACATTTGGTTTGCGACCAGTTCTTCTCATCAAGGCGCGCGCCGCAATTCGACAAATCCGCCGCTAATGCCAGATAAACCCCGAGTTTGCCCCCCCCCGCTGCAAAGCTACCCCCGGCAACCTCAATACGGTCACCTGTTGTCCCAGCATGGTTCCTGGCAGCAAAACGCTCCCAGGCCAGCCCCGATCGACACCAATCATCTAGATGGTTTCCAGATAATTTGTCCAAGCTTTATCTGCGGGGTAACGCGTGCCTCCTGGAACAAATTGACCACGACATTGTGAGTAAAGTATTGGCCCCGGAAAGACTGCAGGGTAAGCGGCCAGTTCAGCCAGGCTGACGTGGCAGCGGCGGCTAATGGAGCTCGTGGGCTACGACCAAAATCCAGAGGGTCCATTCCAGATGAGCGCCCTAGCAGGCGCTCCAATCGCGGCGCCAGCGTAATTGACCGCCAGCATCGATCGTCGCCATGCCCATACCTGTGTCATAGCCGACTTCAGAAATCGAGAAAGTCCGATATCTCAGGGCGGACTTCCGGGTAATTCAGGGTTTAAAGTCCGCAATTACCCAGGTTAGCGCGTGGCAAGCCCGATATGATGGCTTGGTCCGCGAGGCTAAGTCGGCCCCTGCACGCGCTGACAGGCTTGCTTAGCGCCCTATGGTGTCGCTCAAGCGCTGATGATCTGCTTCCGCACGCGGCCTTGAGCGCGCGCCCGCTTTCGGTAAGCGTCACATGCCGGCCAATACGATCAAAGAGTCTGCGTCTTGTTGCTTTCCAAGCGTTGCGATCCGCTTGCTATCGCCGGCTGGTCAATGCAACTGTCCGCAAGCACAGAAAAGGAGGTGGTGCGCTCGCAACCGGAGAAGGGGCAGAGAGGTTTGGCGGTATCGATGGCATGTAATTCCAGATGGCTATGCAATACATGAATAATATGAATTTGGTTATCATTGGCCAGCTTTATGCCCACGCAGGTGAACTACATAACAGCGCCCGGGCGGCCAATGACTGAACGCCGCCCAGGAGCAACAAGCCTGTGCAGGAGTACAGCAGGTCCGCCAAAACCCTTACGACAAGCTTTGGGATAATTCATCTGGTCAAGCGCCGCGACGATGGCTCCGCACTGCTTTATATCGATCGTCAATTTGTCAACGCGTACTTTCGCGCGGCAAGGCCTTTCGAAGGTTTGCGTCCTGGCCGCCCGCCAAGCCCTGCGATCGACGCCCAAACCTGGTCGACGCCGGACCATAACGACCCCACTCATTCGCGCGGCTGGCGTTCGGGTACAAGTGATCTGGTGTCCGAAGTTGCAGGTCACCACCCTGGAATGACAAACTGTGCGGATTTCGGCATTCTGGAATTCAGAATGACCGACCGTCCGTCAGGTATCGTCAATGTGGTTTGGGCCGGAGCAGGGCGCTTACCTTGCCCGGGCATGAACCGTGTCTGCGGTGATTCGCATAACGCCACCCACGGCGCTTTGCCGCACTGGCCCCGGCTATCGGTACCTCCGAGTCGAACATGTGCTGGCTACCCAGTGTCTGTAAGCCAAGAAGATGACGAACAATGCTGGTCAAGTTTGAAGGTCAAGTTTGGGCGTTGGTGTGACCGCCAAGGACATCGTGCTGCCGTCATCGGCAAGATCGGTACTGCCCGGGTAATGGGCATGCGATCGCGTTTCGCTGGCTCCGCCATTCCGTGATCTGTCGTGGAGGCGCATGACCATCTGCAACATGGCCATCGAAGGCGGGTGCGCGTGTGGGCATGGGTGCCTGCGACGACAAGACCATTGCCTATGTGGAAGGCCGGCCCTAATGCACCCAAAGGGCGCGGAACTGGATATGGCTTGTTGCCGCCCTGGAGGGAAATCTTGACCTCCGATGCGGGTGCGGTATGTCGAATACCGTGGTTGAAATGGACGCGGCCATTCAATCAAGCCGCAGGGTGTCCTGGGGTACTCGCAGAAATTGGTGCTGGCGGTGGACGCTCTGGTGCGGACCCGCTCCAGGAGCTCGATGCGGTCAAGCGCAATGGTTATGAGCGCGCACTGAATAATATGGGCTCGAGGCCAAATCAGCCGATACCTCGATCAAGTTGGACCGGGTATTTATCGCTCTGTAACCAAATTCCGCGCCATCGAGAACCTGCGCGCTCGGCGCGGTGGCAAAGGCCGCAAAGGTTCGCCGAGCGTCCAACAGGCCGATGGTGGTCCAGGTCGGGTTGGTCAAAGAGCAGCCGAGCTGGAAGGCCTGGACCATATTCATCGCTGCAGCTTGGAATGGCGTGATCCCAGGCTGCTCCATGTGCCTGGCGATGAAACCCGACCGCCTGGAATCCGGCGAACAATTGCGCTTCCACATCCAACCGCAACTTTGAAGGGCGTCAGGGTAATGGGCGGGCGCACGCATCTGTCCAGCCCGGCCAAATGGCGGCAGCGGCGAGCGAATTGCCCGCCATTTCGTCGATGTTCGTGACAATGCTCATCCAGGAGGCAGCCGCATGAAGCCCTTTTAACTCAGCAATACTGGTCTGTCGCTGCCCTTTGGATTCGTGCCAATGTGGAACCGATCAGAATCAGTCCCAAGCACAGTTCCTCAGTCGATCCGCCGTAAGCGGTTCGGCAAGAACCTGTTCGACGAGTTGGCGTTTACCTGGATGAAGTCCTGCCCGATCAGGATGCTTCGCACCGTCCGTTTGAATCCCGGATTTTGTGCTTAATCAGCCACGCTATCCAACGGTGCCAGCGTACTCTTGGCGCGCAGAATGGCTGCGGCTTCCAGTCGTGAGGCCATGCGCCCTGGGCTTGGAAGAATAATGGGTCAGGGCCATTTGCCCCGAGCTAATGCGGATATTTTCTATAACAACAGCTTTAAGAATGGGCTGATTTACCCCTGTTTAAGTGAAGGAAGATATCGACAGTTGTTTGTGCAGGCCCGAGCAAGAACCCTGGTTACGAGTTGACCGTTTGACCACTGCAGGCGCAAACCGTGACGCGGCCAGATGGCAAACAGTAACAGCTTTGGAAGGTTGGATGCGTTTCGCGTCAGCATTGCCTGCTCAACGGCCTGGATGAAATATCGGCTGACGCTGGAAGACGCGGATGCGATCCGTGAAATTTGAAAGTCGTCACAACAACATAACCCCTGGCTGTTTGGCGCCATAAAGGGCGTCTGATACGCCGGTAACGGTTCTGATTTGTGAAGGAATGTATAGATGAACAATGAAGATCTTCTGGTGTTGCCCGGCGATGTATACGGCCCGGAAATCATGGCCGAGGCAGTCCCAAGTGCTGGACTGCCAACGACAAGTTCGCCTGGGTTGCGGAGCGTGAGTCTACGACGATCTCGCGGGCGCCGCCTACGAAACCGTTATGGCACCCGCTGGCGGATGAAAACCCTGGGAGCGTGAGCGCGCCAGCAGATGCATTCCTGCTCGGCGCGGTCGTCGCCCAAGTGGGACACTATCGACCGGCGCTGCGCCCCGGAACGCGGCCTGTTAAACGATCCGCTCACAGCTGGGTCCGTTCGTAATCTGCGCCAGCGAATTCTTTATCCACAGTTTGCTGAAGCCTCACCCTGAAGCCTGAGTTGGTCTCCGGGTTTGGATATTCTGATCGTACGCGAACTGACCGGCGGCATCTATTTTCGGCCAGCCGCCGCGACGCCAAGTGCTTGGAGCGGCGAGCGTTTCGCCTTCGATACCCCTGCGCATACACGAGTCGGAAGTACGCCGCAATCGCCAAGGTCGGCTTTGATTCGGCGCGCGTACGCGGCAAGAAGTCTTTTGGCTCGGTGACAAAAGGCCAAACGTAAACTGGCATCCACCCAAGTTATGGCGGCGAAGTGGTGGAAGAGGTCGGCAAGGATTAATCCACGATCGTTGAGCTGTCGCACATGTAATGGTCGATAACGGCAGCGATGCAACTGGTCGCGCGCCCAAACAGTTGATGTGATCGTCACCGATAACCTGTTTCGGCGATATCCTTTCCGATCAGGGGGGCGTCGATGCTGACCGCCTCTATCGGATGCTTCTTCGGCCCTCGCCTGGATGCCAACAACAAGGGCAATGTACGAGCCCTGCCACGGCAGTGCGCCCGATATCGCCGTAAAGCATCGCGCAACCTTTGCAACCATTCTCTCGTCCTACGATGATGCTGGCGTTACAGCTTCCAACCCAGACAAGCGGCCGCGGATGCTATCAAACAGGCGTCAGTCAAGGTGCTGATTCAGAAGCTGCGTACCGGGCGACATCCATGTCCGCTGGCTTGTACTCCAGGTCGACAGTACAGATGGCGATCCCGTGGCTGCAGCGCTCAAAAAACCTGTAAACTGTACGGCCTTTGCTTTGCGCCCCGGCTGGTCCCGGGCGTAATTGTCTTTGAATTTACCCCACGGGGGTTGTAGTTATGAGCAAGTAGGTCTGTTGCTGCGCGGGATGTGGTTCCGTTTTGTGCAGCGTATGCTCGAAGAAACGACTTTGGCCCGGCATTGAGCCGGTATTCCACCACCAGTCGAATGTGGGTGGCAAAAAGGTCCGGATATTGGCAAGGATACTCCGCCATTGAAAGGATGCGTTTCATCTGGAATCGCTGAGAGCCCTCTGGGACGTAAAGCATCACCTGCCAAGGGGGCGATTATACCCCAGGCCGGTTTACCCCGAAACTGCGTGCCGGAGGCTGGCAGGGCTACTGATTTGATTGCGCCCTCTACTTGCGTAATGGAAGAATGAAGATTGGCCGGCATTATTCTCGATCGGTCAATCGCAAGAGCAATCGAATCAGCCTGTGCGTGACGGCTCAAGACTTTAATGTTGGCGGCAACTGGTACCGTCCAGCCCTGACATGCTGATGGGTCGGGTGGGCTTTCGAGCCAGGGACCTGGGATGTCGAGTGGATGAGTGCGCTGACCTATTCAGGCTGCCAGTGCGCGCTGGTGCTCAGAACATGCGTTGAGGTTGATCGGGCAGAATGGCGCGATCAACGCCTCTGTGCCGAACAAGCTGGGCGATTCCCGCCAGTGCCATTCTGGGATATCGACCGGCAGGTAGACGCCACCCTGCCGTGATGATGCTTTCCTGCCGAGCAACTTGGCGTGCCGCTGGCGGGCAGCCTGATTCCCTGATTGACAAGGCATTGCCCAACGGCAAAGCCGGAAGAATGGAAGGCCGCAGGCTGAGACAACAAGATCAATGGCCGCAGTGGTCTCCGATCCGGTGATGGCATTTGGTGTGCGCATTGGGTGCCATGCGCTGCCACAGTCAGGCGCTGACCATCAAGCGAACAGGATGTACGCTGCGGATATCAGAGCCATGCTGGCTGAGCATAATGAATGGTCCAGGTATGCCAACACCAAGGAAGAACCTGCTGATCTGACCGCCCACGCCGTCACTGGCACGCTGACGTAAAACCGGTCCGCCGTCTGCCGCAAGCCTTGAACATGGTTCGCCAGTATCTGTCTGCGTCACTGTCCGGTGATCAGTTGCTCTGGGGTGCTGCCGAGCCCATTGCGCGCATGTTGCGATCTTGGCAAGAGAAGTTGATTCCGCTGAGCGGTTCTTTTTCAGGGCAACCCTGGCATTCGCCCAGGGTGCCCCTTTGTTTTTGAACACAGTTTTTCAGTAAGGAAATCCATGAGCAAGGCCTGTAATGTAGCGAAGTCGCGTAAACCGGCCATGAAGTCGCCGACGTTGCTGATCAAGTGTGCTGGATGACCACGAGTTCCCTATCGAAAAAAATCTATCTGGTCGACGAGGAGGCCGTAGCGGTGGCCGAACTGAGTTAGCATAGAGGTCAGAGTCTGCGGTCGACCCGCTGGAAACGTTTGATTTCAGCAGCGTCCGTGGTTTGCGATTTCCTCTGTGCCGAATCGGTCGCGGCCACATGGGGCAGCGTGCACTCCGGCCGGTTGCAGCGTGATTGATGCCAGTGGCCATTCTCGTGGGGGCCCGACCTCCCTTGCCCCTGGCCGTGGCTGGCGTCAATCCAACAGGTGCTGAGGGCTTACCTGGCCGGAGTGTGTTCTTGCCCGGATAGCCAGGTCGTGCAAGTCGGCATGGCGTTGCACGCAGTAGCGGGCTCCGGGCTTGAGGCGGTACGATTGCCACCTATCAGTCAAGTCCACTCGTGGATCTGGATGCCGTCGAGGGCCTGCCTGCAGACCGCCGGCTACGAAATGGCAGCCTCCGGAGGCCGGGCGCTCCTGGAAAAGCAGGCGCTTCAATCTGATACCCCGTACGGGCGAGATGTGACGAGCAGGGCTAACACCCAAAAAATGAAGTAGCGCTGCGAGGACCCTGCGCCGGGTTCCTTGAACTGCCCCGCCATTCCAGTTCAGCGTGACTGTATCTGGTGCCGGTATTTTACTGCAATGCAGCCGTCATTCATGCTAAAAACCGTGAAATCTGTTGACGTCAAACGGCTGGCGGCGCCTGTTCGAAAGCGCCAGCCGTGAGCGCTTGATAAGCCCCCGCGCCGGGGTTATCCCACAACCGGTGTCGGGAAGCCACAGGAACGTGATTGCGGTCTGATTGGTCTGCCTGCGTCAGG
>Ga0163217_1070169_pt1 | contig 17431 bp, 21 predicted proteins | sample SynspAceP_FD_185933 | JGI IMG/M metagenome (GOLD analysis project Ga0163217, IMG submission 185933) | Saline lake microbial communities from Ace Lake in Antarctica - Synechococcus sp. Ace-P (PacBio error correction) | ecosystem: Environmental > Aquatic > Non-marine Saline and Alkaline > Saline ...
GATTCGTGCCAGAATTGCTGTGAAGAAAAGTGCTTAGTCCGCAAAACCCGGCAATGTCGCTGATCGTATTTTTTTGTTAAACCTAGCTTGTCGTAAGATCGCGGTAAACAGCATCGATGTGCATCCAAGTCTCGGATTTGAAATCCTGCAATCGGGCCTTCTGCCTTGAACGAGATTGCGTCGATAGACGAGCGAGTCGTTTGCAGTGATCGATAGACGACGGGACAGTGCTACCCAAACCGTGTGTGATGGCATCATGAAAGATCGCTTCCGTGATTATTAATGATCGTCGGTCTTAACAAATCGATAGCACGCGGTCCTTCGGTAATGGACGATGCAACCACGGCGTGAAGCCGTTTCGCGTATACGACAGTCGGCTTGACGCAAGGGCCCGCTAGAACAAGACCGACCGAACTACACGCCTGTCTTTTATCAACAGCGACTGAGCGGCTGTCGTCGTCGTTGTGATGCCTCCAGCTTGCCAAGTCTCTCGAATCTGCGGCAATACCTCATCGCTTTGAGGAACCGGCGTTGTGCCTCGACTGTGGTTGGTTCAATAATAGACCCGTCCGTAGCTAGTTCGCAGCAGGACCACAATTCTTAGAACCGGCATTTCCTCTTTGCACATCCCGGCGCTACTGTCTGACGCATGCCCGAACTTCTGCCGGTGTCCGACCTCTTAAACCCCGCTGTTGGATGACTCCACCAGGCCTTGCGACGTAAACGCCGGTTGGTTTCGATTTGACGATTGTTCTGTTTTTTTCGATTTTGTGACCATGTCGAGTGTCTCCAATTGGAAAGGAAGTTTGAGTTCTTCAATTAAAGACACTCGAATGGTCCTTCTGCTAGATTTTTGATGATGACTAGGGACATACCAGGGGTCGAAGGAAACTCTTCTACCCGGCGCAGTTCGGGTGGTGGCTAAACTCTGTGATGCCCCTGCCCCAAACGCGCCGAGAGAAAGAATGCGGATCTTACATGCATTGAAACCGTGGCGTAATGGACGAATCGCCGGATCATAATTCTCCAACAGGAAGGCGAACTAAGAGAGCGTTTGAGAATAATTCTTGCCGAAGGGCTGTGTCCCGTTATCCATGCCGGCCGAGCTCAATTACGCTATCACGTATGAATGGCCGATCAATTGAGGCAACACCCTCCCCGCTGCTTCTCGAACACCGATTCCGAAGATGGAAGGATGAGTCATTTCTTGCGTTTGGGTCACCTCCTGACGCAATACGAATGCGGTACCATGCCCATTACCACACAGCGGCGAGGGAACATGTTTACAAGGCGATTCAAGAGTTCCAGTCCAGGATGATGCCATTTCCCACGTTCTCTGCCGCGTAACGTCGAACGCAAATGCACAGCTTCCATATTCGAGACACGAGATGTTGGTCGAGGTGCGGGGATTGGCGTGGGGCTCTGGAGAGACCGTTTGGGTTTCAGCCCGAGCAACCTTTTGGCCACGGCTGTTGTCGCCGCGTTTGGGCACCCGGCGTCGGTCCAACCTGGATTCGCCTGTACGAACCTCTCGACTGACAAGCAACATACGTGATTGCGTTCTTAGCTAGCGATCCGGCGTGGCATCCCTTCCGAGTCAAGCCGCAATTGGGTGAAATCGCTCCGTCGACTGGAACCTTAACGAATCGACGCTACTAGCACGGCAAGAACGCCCCGAAAAAGAAGCCCATTGTCAACCGACCAACTAGAACCAAAGAGTCCTGACACCTTTTCCTCGCCTGCGGCGCCGAACGATCGCGCGCAGTCCAGCCGCTATAAGTATCTAACAACCGTTTTCAACAATTCCATTGTACCACCGCTGTAAATATCTGATGTCCCAAAACTTCTGATGCTCAAAAGTTCGCTTAAAAATCACTGCCCTGACCGACCGATGTTTGTTTGGCCGCATGGCGTTCTTGGAGACTGCCTTCGGTGACAGCGGCAGAACCAACCCTTAGAACGATACTACCAATCACGAACGTTTGAACTGCCGCCTGTGAAGTCAATCGGAGGCTGCGGGTTTTCAGCGCATGCCCCGATGGCAATCTCGCAAGTCGCTCGCGACGCGTGACATTTTCATGATCATGAATCCTTGGCTGACAAAGTCAAAGCGGATCAAGTCAACGTGTACGCCCGCGGGCTGCATGAACCGCTGAGTTTGGCCGGAAAGGGATGGCTGGTTGTAACGCGACTCAGCGCCTGAAGGTCACGCCGGTTAGTGACGTTGTACCAAGCGAATGCGCGATGGTGATACTATGCGTTTCGAACTATATCACTGACCTGACTCTGTCCGAGTGTCTTGGTGTTGAGTATATCCGCCGTACTATCACGGAATATGCGTTCTGGTTCAAAATTCACTGCCGAATGGAAACCGTGTGCACGTTGTGTTGACAGGATCTTTTTCGAGTGAGGTACTTTCGTGGATGGGCGATGCAAGTCCACACCTGATGGGGACACACCAAGCGTTTAAGCGCAGTGCCGTGCGATTCACCGGGCGGAATTCGGAGGCAGCCGACCCTTAACGCATCTGTTCTACAACCCGACAACCAAGGCCCTTGGAACGGAAACCTGCGGTTTGAAAACTGCTGCGGCAAGGCAAGTTTCGTCGGCCATCTCCCGAGCTGTTTTATTCGGTTGGATACTAACCAATGCCACTTCGATGAGCCACGAAACGTAAACTGAGCCGGAAAGTGGCAGTCGGATGCCAATCGAGTATTGAGTCACTGCCCGACAATATCCCAGAGTTGATAGCCTGCCATGTGGGTCCACTTTCCCGTACGACAAATTAATGGGAGCAAAAGTAGCATTCGGGATTTACCTGTGTACAGCACGGCGCAAGTTTCGTGACGGCCCTTTCGCGGTCAATCCGTGCGGTGATCCAAATCGCAAACCGTGCCGGATCATGCGAGTGTTCCTAGAGAGAGGATCGGGGGCGTGTGGCAGGGACCAGTTCCTTCCGGCGAAAGGGTTGCATCGGGCAACGTGGGTTGTCGAGATGGACGCCAGTGGTGCCTTTATTCCTCGTGGGCACCAACCCGGCTGGGGTTGGTGTGAATCCGAGAAGAAATAATCGCGCGTCGAGACTTCGACTATGACAGGTAAAGGTACCTTTTTGAAATCAAAGAGAGGATGCGAGTGAAAGAAGTGATGGCGTTTGACTTATTTTCACAAAACCCGTCGATCCTTGTCCCAGCGACGCAACACCCATTCGTACAGGCATGTCCACGTTACACATATACAGAAATACCAAGATCTCAATACGTAGTCCGGAAGTTGACGCCACCACCGGCCAAAAATCACCGCCGCCACCGTTTGCTGACCGGACTCGGCGTACACTTGGAGAGAGTATCGAAAGGTTAAAACAAAACTCGGACACGTTCATACCAAATTGCATGACGCCGATGGTGTTCGAGCCCAGAACCAGAACGGAACAGTTTGCTTCACAACGGAAGACCTACTAAACCAAGCAATCAATCAGTGGAAGTAAGCAACGCACGAACACTCGTAACAGTATAGAGAGAATTTTACGCCTATACTAGCGTTTTTTGGCGTTAGCCACGGTTTCTCATCGTTTAACCGGGGCTAACGCCCAAACCGGCTAATATAGTATGCGGAATGAATCCCATGCTGCTTAGTGGATCTTGCTAAATCCCAGCATCGATCTGTAGCCAAGATCACTCATACGACTACGAAATTACACGTCAATTATTTGTTCCTTGCGATCCGGATGGCCCATAGAACTATCAACCACAGCAATCTCCTCATCGAAACTAAATAAACCACGCCCTCGCTGCTCAACCTGCTTCGCAATCGTTCTCATCCACCTCCCTTGCTAACCGCGACGACCTCGCCCCGATCAGTTTCACGAAACAGAATTCGTCCGATCCTCTCGAGAATTTGTTTCCAATTGTCACGCGCCTACCAAGAGAGCTCGTGCCGCCGAACTTGCGACTGGGACTATGCTGACCGAAGCCGTTGATTACGGAGCTATCACGCCGGCAAACCCGATGAAAGCCTGATTGTCGATCGGATCTACTCGGACGATGCCGAAAGCTGATTCAATGCCGCACCTAGTCCTAGAAAAACTGAACGACGAGCAAGAAACAGATGCTCAGCGATTGGATTGAGCAAGGAGCGAACTACCAACGCCACTGTCAGTTTGAACCGATCAGGGGCGAACACCGATGCCACGAAAGACCATCGACAGTGTCGTCGATGCGGAAAGTTGGTGTGCCACCACACCTATTGGCTGAAGCGGCGGGCGAATTGATGCTTAGCGTGAAACGAAAATTTCGCCCAGTTCACCCCCGCGAAGTAAGAGGAGGACTATCACCCACGAGAAAGACCAAGTATAGCAAGTGTTACCCGACCCACTCGGTGCAGGTTTTTCATGTGTTTCGACGATGCGTGCGCGGGCCTGGCTTTGCGGTGACCCGTATTCCACATTCGCGAGGCAGTACTTATCGAGCATTTCGCAGAGGCTGGATTCGCAGTCCCGACACGGAATTTCCTTGGCATCACTCTCGCGCTATCGGTAACTGGCGCGTCTAACTTATCCTACTTGTGCTCAACGATAAACGAGGCTGCTACATATGCAATTTTTGTTCGAGAAAACGTACGATGTGGTTGCCCAGTGAAGCGACGGAGAGAAGAGGAGGCCGGCCCGTTGCCGACATGACGACTGAGCGCTTGCACCGTAGCGACAATAAAGCACTAATCCAGGATAGGAGAACGGGACACTCCACGAGTGCCTGAGCTACAGCTGCGTCACGACTTCTATCATGATCGTACCATCAGACCCGAGTGCTTTTGCTGAGAGACGGCGCGCGAGCGATGTGAGGAGCGTGGATGACGTTTGCGTGGCTGAAAACATTGCCCGACGTGCCAACCCGCGATGAAGAGAAGAGTGAAACTGGAAGATTTTGGGAAAGGCGTTTTAAACTTCAAAATTTTAACTCGATGAAGCCAGCCTGCTGGCCTGTGCCGCCTACGTTAAACTCAATCCGATTTAGCGTTGCGGCTGATCGGGCGAGGAACGACTACCGAGACCTAAGCTGTGAGTGGATACCGGGGCGAAGGATCAGTCTATTAGACGATGCTTATACGTATTGGAAATTGCGAGAGATGGTGCGAACACAAGAACGGACCAAGCACGCAAACAACGCAATTGGGAGCGGAGTCGCCGAAATACGGCGCCAAGAAGCGGTTGAAGAGTCTTGATCGAAATTGAACGAACAGCACGATGCGGTACGGCCCCTTGAGTTTGGGAAGGCTCCGAGTCGACTGCGCGAAGTTCGAGAGAGAGTATTACCGCGAGTCTGTCGAAGAGGCCCGTTATTTGGAATTAGAGTTGTGCGACTAATATTGGACGGGCGCAATTATGGTCATAACCCGGAGAGACACGTGGCAAGAATCCCGAGCACTGGCACCTAGATCCTGAGCCGGATCGAGTAACCGATCCTCGTGCGCTGGTGTGACTTTGGTGCGTAAGTTCGGCGGTGTCCTTCAAAATAGCTGAGCCGCAGGCGAGGCGCCCTTGAGACGAGGTGTCGCTCGAGTAGAGGCGATTCCGCTCCGGACAGGGCTGGCTTGTAGACCACCGTGAGAGAATCCGCTCGTGCTGTCTTCGAACTAAAGCGACAACGCAGCTTCATTGTCCTTGCCGTATACCTAAGCCGAAATCAGTGACCGAATTGTCGAAGTCACCGCTGCGCATTCGTGCTGCATCGGCCACGTGTTGCCCAAAGAACTGTGGCGGGCTCCGAGCGGACCAGAGAGTGCCCAGGAATCAAGCGACTGCCGAAATCGCAGGGACACACACAAACTGCACGACGCTACCTGTATCACAGCCTCGGCAGAATGTCTGGTAATTGGCCCACTTTGTTTCCGCTTGTTTTCCGCAGCCCCTCTGATGTAACTCCCCCTCCTGTTTCCCCTTTCTCTCAAGTACGTCCGAAGGAGTGGGTGAGACGAGCGTGTGCGCTTTAACACCCGGGAACGTGCTGCCGGCACGCCTCAGCAAAGAGCAACCCTTACGAAAAAGAAGAATCATCGGAGTTCGCCAGAGCAAGTCTAAAATAACGTTTGATTCATTCAAGTTGGCGCTGCACCCGAAAAAGAGCGATACTACTATTACTACCAGGATAATCGTCAGGTGACACACTGAGAGTGCATCTGATCTTGTTATCGATGACAGGGCGTGTCCACGCCAACTGAACAAAATCTTACCTGAGAGCGAGCGTTACGCCTCCTTTGTGGTGCTGCACGTAAGATACGTTTCCGGGCGCAAAACCGACAGCCCGAAACTGTGGTCGGCGTACAATTCGATGGCCGAAGTTCGACTGACGCAATTCGAGCGAGCGGCACGTCCGTACACATCCGACACCGGGAACGAGCATGTCCTAATAATTAACGAGAGCGCCCGCACATCTATTTTGAGTAGCTCACTACGGCCTCGTGGACCGCCATTCAGGGTATATGGACATACGACTGTAGGAAAACCAGAGCCGCATGTCGCCCTGCGGAGTAACCGATCGAGTTGATTCTCGATCCTGGTCAACTTCGTCGTTAAGAGCGGAGACACTCTGAACGCGGTGGCAGAGAACCACCTACCGAACAATAATCGTCATCATTTTTTTTGATAATAACGAGGTTCTACCTGCTGAAAGGCGCGTCGACTCGGGTGATGAACGACGCGATGCCCACCATCGGAAACCAGTATCGAGCCAACCCAACCTTGAAAACACGAAATGACTTCGGCATGCGCGAACACGAAACGACGAAGCAAGATGCCGCGCAAACATCCATTCTCGTCGTCAATGAAATTTCGGCACGCGATGCGCCGGGAAATCTGGACCGGGGACTAAACTCTTACTCGGTAAGAAAGCGGACGATTCCCTGAACACAGGTGCAAGACCCCACGAGAAATCCGTTCATTGTTGATGAACGAGGTTTGCGTGCTGCCGTGGCGATTGCACGCGATGGCCCATCCGAAGTATCGCTCCACGCCAAGTACCACGCCAACAAGGTAACCGGGAATCGCGCAACGAACAGAGCCGACGAGCTAACATGTCACAAACTTTCAATTGTCGCCGATGAAAGTTCCCGCACGCGGGCCTGGGGGACTAACACAAATACGTACGTGGGTACCCCGAACTCACATCCGTAGCGGATATTTGAAAATCAATCTCATTTCGAGTTTGCATCACAGTGAGCTATTCGCTCGGGCGGTGCTTCCATTTAATGCATGTTCTGCACAATATTTCGGCATGAACACGGACTTTCCAAAGGAAGAAATTCGTCCGAAAGTTATCCCACATCGATTCGGGCATGAATCGTTTAAGAAAATAATTTAATTTTTCTTTGCGGAAGATGCTTACGGTCGCTGATCACCCTCAAGAGTGCACCCTTCCTTAATTAAAGTTTGGACCTTGGGCGGAAACAGTATCGCAGCCGAACACACTTTCAATCACTGCTTGCCATTAGGTGCGTCTTGCTGAGTTTTAATTGCAATTCCTCCGACGATGTGCCGCAATCGGAGCCCACAGTATCTTTCCATTCGCTGTGTTTAACACCGGGATGACGGAGCGTTTTGCTCAGGACTACACATTTCATTTTGTTTTTTTCACAGAGCGCTATGTGTAAGGCTAGTAAAAGATGAGCAGAATCGGCCGCGATTGCTACCAAGTAACAAGAATTTTATCGAGCCACGGGCGGTTCACGGCTCGTCGAGTTTGTTTGGTCGTCATTGCGATCATTGGCCGTGATGGAAGTAGGACCGCTGTTAAGTGCAATTGCGGTTTCAGACGGCCTCGCGAAGGCGGGGTCACGTCGGAAGTGTCAGGCAACAACATGGGACACAACTCAGGCTTAATAGCAATGCACCACACTATCCACTAGGATCACATCGAATAGGGCTGCATAATACACCCAGAATGCACACAACGCATGAGCGAGGATACCACCAAGTTCCGCGGGTCAAGGTAATTATGTAGGAGCACTGAGATGCTAGGGGGCTTGTTCCGACACTCTGACAGCTAGTCACTCGGCGTTGGTCGGAATGTTTGCCTGGTTCATCCGGAGCATGGGCACACGAGCCTCTCATGGGAGCGATAAGCAACCCATATAACGATGACAGGGCCGAGGCAATACAGTACCCTCCACGCGCGACACCGGCCAGGTTCCATACGCACTGCCGTACTCAGCATTTGGTCATAGCCGGCGTTTCGGTGCTTTCGGGACATTGTACACAGCGCGCGTACATTGAAGCAAGCGGTGTCCGGATGCGCTGCCCCGCAAGACTCAAAATCCGGGCTAGGAGGCAGGGAGCGCCCGGTGGCGCCCGACCAATTATGCGATGTTGTCTCGGGGAATACATCAATGTCTTCCAGATCAACGGACCGTTTCGACAACAATTTTAATCGGCTGGCAGGTATCTCCGCTCCGCGCCACATTTCAATTTCTCAGAAGTCGCTTAATGCGCAAGCTCAACGAAGCTCTTCCGCTGCCCGCCAACGCCTGCCTGAACACGCGGTGATTTTATGGACTAACCGAAACCGAAAAGACTTTCGCACATTTTGGGATGGGCCTTTCGAATCGATCGCATTGGGAGAGATCGCCTACCTCTCTTCGGGCGACGCTGTGTGTGTGCGGGAATAAGCGACGATGCCTGCCAATGAACGCGTGGTCGACTCATACCGCTACTGACCATTGCCCGTCCGGCCCTCCCGAAATCAACCAGTGGCTTATGCAGTGGATTAGCCCGACGCGACTCTGGCTCAATTCTGGTCCGTGGGAACTGATGCAAAGGAAGGTCGCAGCCGAGACATCGTAGGTCTATACAGAATACAGCGTGCATTTCCGAAAGTGTCTTCCTGAGGCAACGTTTCTACCCAATGCCACTCATGGCCTTTCACACCGAGTTAATACTCACTAATACGGAGACCTTGTCGAGTGCAGGAGCCTACACTTTCTCTATAATAAGGTCTACTGCAGACCACCTGAGCAATCCAGCCGAGCCAATGGCGGTACCAGTCGTGATGGCGGACGGGGCAGTGAAATTCATCACCGACAGCATCTGAGGCCAGGAAACGCGAACGCAGGAACTGTCAACAACGCGACGAACAGCACTGCCCCTTTCACCGGCCCTCGCCAACCCGAGCGTCAGGTCCTTATGGGCTGTGGGAGCCTTGGGCACGCGGGCGATTCAAGGAAGTTCCTTAACGTGAATTCTATGAAGTTCTTGTAGCTTGTTTTTCGGCGAGTGGAACTCGGCAAGACTTTGAATGAAACTGTAAAGAGCGAGAGTCTCGACAGTTTCTTACATTTTTTCTTATGGAAATTGAAGCAATGATCCGAATCCGAGTCGTGAACCCGTTTCATTCCTTACACCGTTGGTCCCTCCTACCGAGTCATCGTCAATGCTATCACAGAAAGTCTTTCTTATGTCTCATTTTTTGCGTTTCGTGTTCCCTGACTGTCTTGCCAGCTTTGTTCAGTAATCCGAGAATACGGTCGTAGCACCTTCCTTCGAAGGAAAAACGCGGGCGGATCGGGCGAGAAGGCACGCTTGACCCAGTGGAGGGATGATTTTCGAAGGCGAGGATTCACCTTCTTCCAATCGATTTCTAATCCTCCTCGACAGCCGTGGGAGGTCTTGCTGGTAAACAAGGAGCTATCTAGGTTGCTCGCATTTGTATTACCCTATCTCTGACGTTTTTGTCATTGGTCAATATCAAGCGTTGGTGCGACCCAACGTGGCTTAGAGGACCTCTACTAAACAACCTGACAGAGCGTGTTTGCAGAGTGATTTTAATTAACCCTCTGAATCAGGGATAGGAATCCGAGCCAGTCGATTGACAGGTGGTTGTTTGCAGGAGAAGTGTAAGCTATGACGACTAAGGAAGGATTACAGCGTTGGTTTTGTGGTTGCTTGTTGATATAGTCGACGATCTTATGGATCTCAGGGCACGGTGTAGATCGGAGCGAACTGGCGATGAAGCGACCAGAAAGGCCTCGAGTTTGCGTTGCCGCTGTTAATGCGGCAGCTTTGAAGTAATGAAAGAGATAAACCTATGGACAGCTATCCCAAAACTGATAAATGGAGCGCATTCCCAACTCCATTCTTAACCGATAAACGGGAACGGACTGCGTCTCCATGAGAGTATTATCGGGTTCACCGGAGAACGATCGGCGACACTACCGTGAGGACGGGTAACACTCCCCGCTGGTGGATGCCCAGCGAATGACGCGATCGCAGCACAGATAACAAGGTCGACTGAAGTTGGATCGCCAACTCAGCACTAGCGATCGTCTGACAACATTAGAACATCGCAACTTCACGACACGTCTAGAGATCCGTAATTTTTCGCGCTGAATCAGGTGCATAATTTACCATGAGCTCAAGATACAACGAAACAATCACAGCACAGTAGGGGAATTATGCAGGCGCTTACGAAGCGCTGAAAGATGCTGGCTAGCTTTCGTATCCACGCAGCTACTGAATTTGCTCTGTCCGCCTTGCTTTTGTTACGATCGCGGTGGTGAGAGTCAGAAAAAAGGAGGTGTCAGAACGAAAAGGGGTCCAGGTATCTTTAATGGTCGAGTTGGCGGCTAGCCATATCGTCGGTGGAAGACTTCCCGCCCAAACCCGCGCCGAGAGACGAGAAGAATGGGACACGATCTTAAACATGAAACCGTGAACCGTTGGGGCGAATGAGGACGATTCGGGTCATTTTACCAGATCAAGTGAGCGCGACGACGAAGCGTTGAGAATTTCTTGCCCGAAGGGCTTGTTCCCGCTATCTCATGCCCAATTCTTCGGTATCGTTGATGCCGAATCATTTGGGGCACTTCGGTGCTCGACAGCGACCGAAGATGGAGGAAATGACAATTTCTTGCGTTGGGTCAACCCTGACGCCATACGAATGCGTTTATCATGCCCAAACAACACAGCGGCGTAAGACATGTTTTTATCAAGGCCGATTCAAGAGTTTCCCGGTCCCAGGAATGATGGCCATTTTCTCACGTTCTCTGCGGACGTCGAACCAAGCACAGCGAGCCGGGTTTGGTCGGGCGTGCGGAGTGAATTGGCGTTGGGTCCTCTGTCCGTTGGGTTCAGCCGGGCCAGCGTTTTTTTGGAACCCCCCGCCGGGCCGCCCCCCCCCCCCCCCGCCCCCCCCTTATTGTCGCCGTGACCGTTGGCGTGTTCGGCACTGGATTCGCCGTGTCAACGAAGCGCGCTCGACGACAAGCACTCGAAATGCGCTTCGCTGGTCGATCCGCGTGGCAGTCCGTTCGGCACTCGAATTGGATGGAGTCGATCGGCCCGTTCACTGGACTCGAAACGAGCGCTACGAGCACGCGGACCGCCCGAAAAAACGGTTCATCGACGGAAGCGTGGCCCGACCCGGGATCAAGGTTTTTTCAAGCATGGCTCCCGGTGGTCCCATGAATTTTGAGAAATCGTCCCTCGCGAACGAATCCGCCGAGGAACCGTCGGCACCATGGGCGCACCGCTTTTTGCAGAAGACGCTGGCGACGAATGAGATCCCTTTCGAGTGCAGCCCTTTGCAGAGCTCGACTGCGTTTGTTCGCGGCTTACGTTTGTCGACCAGCATCATATCAGGCGAACCAATCTCGTTGGACACGGAGTCATGCCTGGAAAACCTCCGTGCGTCAACGCTGGCCGCTGGATGAACGCGAAAAACAAGCCCATTTCAACGACCCACGAAACAAAGAGTCCCGACACCTTTTCCCGTCCTCAAGTTTTTCTCTAAGCGGTTTAACGATGGAACAGTTGCAGCTTGAACAGCGGGAGCAACCAAGCACAAGCCCACGATCAGGGACACGATCGTTCGCTGATCGCCAGTCCGACGGCGGACGAAAGGCGATCGTGGTTCCTTCGGCGCCGATCGCAAATCCACCGATTGCCTCAAAGCGCGACGCAAAGCGTTCCGCAATGCAACCCATTAGACACAAGATCGTACTTCGGCCAGGACCAATCGCAATGGTGCGAAACGACCGGAACTCCAATCGTTTGTAGCAACTGCATACTCCTTGATTTCGATCTTGCACACTCATCACCGTCGTTGTTCGCAACCAGGCGAAACACCAGACCAACACAGGCCGTAAGCGAGCCAATGGGCCCCCCAAGCCCCCCTCGAAAAATTTGAGGTCAAACCATCCGAAAGCGTGCCTGGCTTGAAGCACCTTTGCGGCGCGTCTTGGTGCGACTGATCTCAGCGCGCAAATTGCGAGTCAAATCTCGGCGGCCACAACGGTCAGCGTCGGCGTTGTCGTAAGCAAGACTTCATGTTGCGTGACAATCCCGACGGCATCGAGTCCTCGCGTGTATTGCAAAAACGCGAGTACTTGTGTAGATCAAATTCTTCTCGGAGGGTAACTGCGGAAGAGAAGATGCCCCGCAACCTTGAACAACCGAGATTTCGCCGATGGAAAATTGATCGCGCCCTTGGGCCGCGACCGCTGGGCGACGCTGCGTCCCGACGATTGGCCGCATCACGTTGAGATCAAAATTGTTCCCAGTTTGCCACTGGTAAAGTTTGAAATCGGTCGGGACTTGCGAATTTGCTCAGGGTCGGCCCATTGAGACAACAATGTCGAAGAATCTGGCGCGACAGTTGTTGTCCAGACCTGGATCGGCATCACGTCAACGAACACCGGGCATTTCGATGATCTTGCGAGCGTAAGTCTTCCGGCAGTACGACTGCTTGTTGGCAAAACCTGTTTTCCTGAACACGATCAACACTGCGACCGCGTCCGCAACGTTGGTCAAACGATGCAAGCCCTTCTTGGAACCGAACGCGACAAAGCAAGAATACGAAACATCCCACCGCTGCGCCGGTAACGTCAACAATCGTTCGAGGTGCGATGACGCCAGAGAGTTTTTGGAAATCGAGGAAAGCATTGAAGATTAAGTTGGATGTTGGAGTCGGGAGTTGGGGAAGTCGGGAGTCCCGGGGAAGTTCGGGGAGTCGGGAGTTGGGGAGTTGGGGAGTTGGGGAGTTGGGGAGTTTGGGGAGTTGGAGTGGGAGTTGGATAAAGGTAAGCGGCTCAGCCGAATTTCTTGTGGTTCTTAGAAGGCTCCCCCACTCCCACTCCCACTGCCAGACCCCCCACCTCCTTGTGTCCCCCTTATTCTAAAAACTTACCTGCGTCTAGACCAATTGTCGTGACGCAATCGCAGCCACGTTGCTGTCGTGCGTAAACCCCAAAATTCAAAAAAAAAAAAAGCACGGTGAATGTCGAGTTCCTTGTTGAGACGTTGCAAACAAGTCCTCACCTGCTCGCTCGTTTTTCCGTACCAGCTGCCGGTCGGTTCGTCGGCGACAACGATTTTGGGGTGAGCAACGATCGCTCGGGCGATCCGAACCCGTTGTTCTTGACCTCCAGAAGAGCTTGGTCGAGGTAGTGGGTCGATCGATCACTCAACCCGACCGCTTCGAGAGCTTAATAACACGCTGGCGACGCTGCGATGAAGTTATGTTTTAGCAGCCAAACGTTGGATAAAGCTCGACGTTTCGTAGGCCAGTCCAGGACGGGAACAAATTGTGGTGTGTTGAAGAAAATGTAGCCTAATTCCGCCGCCCGCCAATCGGCCAGTTTTCCGCGGGACATCGGTGTGACCTCGGTGCCCGCCACCGTGACTTTCCCCGTCTCCGGTCGATCAAATACGGCAACAAGTTTAGCAGTGTGCTCTGCCGGTTCCGCTCGGTCCCATCAGGAAACGAACTCACCCGCCTCGATATCCAAATAAATGTTTGTCAAGCGGAAGTGATCGTTTTCAATCGCCCTTGCGAAAGCTCTTTGCAGACGCCCGAGTTCACCATGCCATTTTTTTTCCTCCAGGGAAAAATTAGTTGGGACTGAGTGGGGGAGAATGGGAGACTCAATATTCCCACACATCCGACTCCCATCGTCTAAAACCAATCGTCCGGTCCATCGCCGGTCACTCATGACCGAACTACTATCAGTGAGTTCTTCAACTCCACTCGCAAAATCAGTTTTATCGGTGACGTTGAGACCCGATCGAAACTTCGGACAAGTCCAATCGCCCGGTTTTCCGCCACCATTGTACCGGATCGTTTGTCGCGAGAGTTTGTCCCGCGTCCACGACGCCAGACAAATGCACCGAGTCGCTCGATTGGATCAGTTCGCTCGGTACACAAAACATGCGTTCCGTTTCGGTCGGCTCATTGGCGAACACGTCCTCCGCGGGTGCCAAGAACGCGCTGTGAGCCAACATCTTCTGACTGCGTTCAATGGCGGGTCATCATTCAACTTTACTTCCAGCGTATCTCTTTTTGAATGTTCGCCCGAACTGGTCGCCTGCAAACATCTCGCCCGCTGAATCACTTTGAGCCGATGACGCTAAATCCGTTTCGATCTCAACAAAGGTTGACACGAGCACCATGGGCATCATCTCAACGCGGACATCGGCCCCGTACTTGCAATCGTTTCGGTCATACATTCCGACGACGGGTGCCTCGAACTCTGCCCCGCGCTAGCATCCAGCCGCCATCACCCGTGTGCCCTGGTGCTCGCGACGAAGGCGCAAAGATTCCGACCCGACAAGTGCTCAAGAACCGTGTTTCGCTGCAACATCAATTCAGCTTGTCGAACTTGCCAGTTTGGCTTAATCACGCAGCGCCGTTTATGATTGCACCTTCGCATGGGCCTCTGTTCAACTGCCGCGTCTCTTCGATCAATCAGTTGCAGTTAGCCTTTTCCCGATCGCATTGGAACCTTGTTTTTGCAATCGCAATCGGCTTCAACGGCGAAAGGTGGGCCCACGCTGTTGCAACTCTTGCAAATTGGCTTGAAGCGGAAGCGTGTGCGTTGACCGATTTGCTGGAATCAATTCGCCCCGCAATTGCTTCCTGTGGCGGCACGCCGTTTGCTGCATGCTTCGCGAATGAAATCGACAGTTTGCCTCGGAAAGGCTTTGATTAGATAATGGCACTGCCGAGTTCGGTGCTCTGACTTCGGCTAGTTGACTTTCTGCCTCTGCAAAACTGCACTTGGCAAGGTGAACCGGGTTTTGTCCGACGAAATTTGTGCTGCGTCGCGTTCTGCTATCGGCGCCGATTTGAGTTCACCTTGCGCGGATCGCGAGTGAGTTCTCCGCCTGCTCGACGTCCAGTTCCGCGTCGATCGAAATCAATCGAGCGACGGTTCGTTCTTTTTCAACGGTTTGACCCTCGAGCCAGCCAACAATTCTTCGATCACGATGCCTCAAATAATCGACCCCCCTTGGCGCAAGTTGACGCAACCGCAATCGGATTGGTCTTGGTTCAATCACGCGGCGACTGAACAAAGTGGTCCCGCTGCTGAAAACGGTGCTTCGTTTAATATTCACCGGCAATATCCGTCACCGCCTGCGCAGGCACCACTGTGCCCCTGCCCGCCTGCACATTCGCCCAGCAAAGCGACACAGCCCAGTAGAATGCCAAATAACGGCAACGAAGTAGACAGAGAAAACCCAGCGTCCTTCGCGGGGCTTCTTCGCGTAACGATTCAACCTCCATTGAAACGATCGAGTGCAAAGCTGCTCAGGTCAGCCTTCGGTTCGCTTCAATGGTTTTTTTGAAAGGAGTTGGGAGTTGGGAGTTGGGAGCTGGGTTGGGAGTTTGGGATTGGGGATGCTGGGAGTTGGAGTTGGGGAGCTGGGAGCTGGGATGTTGGGAGCTGGGAGCTGGAGCTGAGCTGGGAACTGGGATCCCTCCCCTCTCCCCCCTGGGAAGCTGGGAGCTGGGAGTTTGGGGTTGGGAAAAGTTGGGAGTTGAAGGTTGGGAGTTGGGAGTTGGAGTTGGGAGTTGGTAGTTGGGAGTTGGGAGTTTGGTGAGCTGGAGTTGGGATTTTTTTTTTTTTTTTTTTTTTATTTGGGGTTGGGAGTTGGGAGTTGGGAGTTTGGAGAGTTGGGAGTGGGAGTTTGGGAGTTGGAGTTGGGGAGCTGGGAGCTGGAGCTGGGAGCTGGGATCAATTTATTGCTTCCTCTTCTCCCCGACTCCCGACTCCCCGACTCCCGAAACTCCCGACTCCCTCTCCTTCTCCCTTTCACCTTCTCCCCCACTCTCATAATTACTACTATCTCTTACGAAACTGTGTCGGCAATGACGTCAGTTGCCCCTGCTCAATGTCGCGAACTGGCTTTCCTTGACCACGACTGTCCGAAAGTTCCTTGACACCGTAGCAATCCACCGGAGCGTCCTTTGCGAGACGGTTGCCGCTCTCATCAACGAACTTCACCGTGGCGATGTTGTCCGCTTTGAACCTTGGTCCTGAGTGCAGGCAAATAATCCCAAGGGTCGGACAACCTTCCTCGCTGCGCAATACGGAACCTTCGCATCGACGAATCGTGAACGCGGCGAATCCTTCAAACAAACGGCTCTGTCGATCCCGCCAATGGTTCCGACCAACGTAAAATCGCTTGATCGTCCCCCACCGATTGCCGAGTCGTCGCCCACCGCAATCCACCTCCGGTTTCCGTTTGAACCACATAACCGCGAATCAACAGCCCGTCGATTCCGATCCTGTGCCGTCTGTGAACTTCCACAATCCAGCACAACAAATGGTCAAGCAAGCAAACGCGACCGTCATCCATTTCAAAACTCTTCAATCTTCAATCTCCTTGTTTAAATATCAATCGAAAATCAAAGCAATCTTCTTATCACTTCAAGAGTTGCCTTCAAACTGATCGCACCGATTCACGAAGAGCCTTCAGCCCCGTGGCAGCGCGCCAAGACTCCTAACACACAATCCAAACACCGCAACCGATCAGGAATTGCGACACTATCAATTCGCAGCGTGAACGCACCCATTGGTGAACCGCAAACCGCTGATGCCATTGAGCATCGTCAGCGCAAAGAACGCCTGCAAGCAACGAACGCCGCTGGCCGATAAGAGACACGCTCTTGAACGATCTGATCAGGATCGCTCGTCGGCGATACCCAATCGCCTGTAAAGGTCGCAATCTGCGGAATCCGCCCGCGACCACGGCGCCGTAGAAAAACATCATGTTCAACAGCGAAAATACCCGCACCGGGAATACTCAAGCACGAACGATGAACCAATCGCCAGCAATCGAACGGGTTTTGTAGTGTTTGCTTGGAGCGGAAGCGTAGTAGTCGGTTTTCGCGATCGCACGCAGCTCCAAATCCGTGCGTTCTTTGCAGAACAATGCACGCTCCGTCGCTGAACCTTCCCCGGCGATAACAACAATCCGCCCGGCAACTTAGTCTTTTCGTTTTGTCGCCCGTTTGGAAATCGCTCAGTCGGCACCACAAACGTCCGATTCATACGCGGCACCGCCCGCCAACAAAAACTCCACTGATGGTCCAGTCCTCTGCCTTCAAAGCAGATGCTCTGACGCCATTGCCAAAGCCGGGAATCCTCACAACCCAATTTCGCT
>Ga0163217_1101628_pt1 | contig 17425 bp, 22 predicted proteins | sample SynspAceP_FD_185933 | JGI IMG/M metagenome (GOLD analysis project Ga0163217, IMG submission 185933) | Saline lake microbial communities from Ace Lake in Antarctica - Synechococcus sp. Ace-P (PacBio error correction) | ecosystem: Environmental > Aquatic > Non-marine Saline and Alkaline > Saline ...
TTGTTTTTAGTAGGCACGCTCCGCTTTTACGTCCAACGTATTGAACGATAAGCCAAAAGAGGGTAATCCTTTTAATTTGAACAACAAACCGGTAAGTTTACCTTTTGATCCTTGGAATCCACGAATAACTGTTCCACATGTTTTAAAACCATAGAACAAGCCAGCCTCCAATCCTTTCCGGTTATAATGAATTCTTGTTTGGTCGGAAATGGCTAAGGTGAACCCTTCCGCAGGGGTATCTAATTTGGGCATCTATTTCGTTATTTAAACTAAAATAGTCTTACCTATATTACTTGGTCAAAGGATCATCATATCCCTCCGCTTCGAGAGTTGGTACTCGGTAATAACTGCATGTCGTCACGCGTGTTGTGTGGAGGGCACAGCGGAGAGGCCTCTTTGGGAAGACGTTGTTCGGGTTCGAAGGAATCATGACACTGCCATAGCACCGCCGTGTTGATCTGAACTACAGCAGGATCCTGCTTGCGAGCGCGTCGTGGGGCGACGACTAGCCTCTGCCTCCGTGGAGAAGCCTCACGGGCCCAACTCTCTCTTGGCATCTTCATACCCGGGCTTTTGAGCTAGAGCTGCGTGCACGGAGTATAATAAGTAGGACATAGATAGTGCCCCTTGTGGAAGCAGGTATGATGTGTCATGTTAATGTTTAGACTCTACATCAATACACTTACCTCTTTCAATTGGCGCAGCGCAGCTTGAATACTCACGTGTTGCGCTCTCTGGAGTATGCCCCTACGTTTAAATGTTGATTAATTGGTAAAAAATATTGAGAATAAGATTCAGAATATGAAATCTTTTTTGATAATAGGCCAATAAAGATTTTCTCGGTAAGTCACAGTAGATTTTCATCTTTTCATGTAAATTAACTATTTAAAACATTCCAATTGTTCCCAATGGTGGTTGAGATGTTTGTAGAACAAATTGTTCCATTCCATTTTGGTAAGGGGTCCAAAAGACATGTGATTCTTTTAATTATGGAAGTAACCATCACCAAGTTCCTGTGTTTTACTCACATAGGTGTTCTATCAATCGCTTTTTTTTCAATTTCAAAGTCCCTTCGTCTACAATTAGAAAAGCCAGGAGCGGTTCCTACTATTTTTTTTGTACGGTTTTTCATTAACTTCTACGGGCTTGTTTAACAAAGTTTGAGCCATAAAGTTTCATTTCCGTTAGCTTTGGGGTGTTTTTCCGTATAAACCATTTCTAGGAGACATTATCAAATGGGCGCAGCATCTGTGCACATTCATTTTTACCCCATTAGCCGATGCTTTTTGGTGCTAATTTCATTTCATGCGGCTAATAACATTTCCACACTCTCTTTGTTTGAAAAATATTCTCCATTTTTTCTTTATTGTTATTTTTTATTTATCCAGTCTGTTTCGATACTCTATCTTGCTTGGAAATTCTAGCAGTTATATTACTGTAATTAAATCGTGATTGCAATGTGCACAAATAGCCATAATCTAACTTATTTTTAATCCATAAAAAGAGCATTGACGAGAAGAGTTTTCCTTTTCCCAAAAACAACCGCGAAAAGGGGGTTGTCTACCATGTAAACTACGCTTCCCTATGCCACAGTTTTTTCTACTCCGAACACTAATGTGTTCGCAATTTTTTTTCATTTGCTTCGCTCCAGCGAACCAGCAATGGGAGTTGTGTTTTTCTCTCACATAAGCGACAAGTGCCCGAATCCAAAATTTTCATAGGCCGCTCAATCAGTTAATTTAAGTGTAAAATATTGATCAGACCAGTAAACCATAGGCCAAAAGGGTGTGTTGGGTCTACTTTGGTGTGAAATCTGCCCTTAATCGAGTTTTTGATGTCTTTCGCGCTCAGCCTCTTTCGTAAGGCAGTATAACTTCTCGTTCATACTCAGAGGTCCCTTGTTGTGATCTTCGCTCTTACTTTATCTTCTTTCAACACTACCGGTGTCTTCTGCCGCTCCGATCTCTGAATCTTGTTATGAGGGCAGCGCCTATTCCATAGCTATGGTGTTTAATTTTATCCGCGTCCATTAACTCTACCACCATCTATATTCGAGGCGTCCTCAGTCTTAACGCATCTCTATTGTGAGAGGAGGAGGTTGCCACATGGCTCCATTCCTAGTAGTGAACGTCCTCCATCGAGTCAATGCATCTGCTAGGTTAGAAACCCAGCGCACTACTCCACGAGTAGCTTCCGGCCCTATATCCATTTCATCCATAATATCGAGGACCCTATCCAACGACAATTGTGATCGCAGCAAAGCGTCATGCTCACGCGTAGTGCGCTCATAAAGGAGTGCACATGAACTAATCTGTCCCCAAAGGGCCTCAAGGGGTTGCTGTGTAGGTGCGGACCTCTGTATCAGCATTGCGCATATTTTTGGTTGGTCCGGCTAATCATCCAAAAGCCGTCACCCCGTGAGCGTGGGTACGACCAAGGAGTCCCATTTCCGGTTTTTCCCTCCCAGCGAAGAGTGCCGGTGATTTGTCGTATATGACACAGATATTGTCTCGAGGTCTGTGTTCGTGGAGTGAGGGCCACCTTCGTCTAATGTCTCTCGCGTGAGCGAGAGGGAGCACAGTGTGTACATTTCTTCCACTTTCGTAGTGCAGCCTCGTGGTGGTCGATTAAGGCGTTCTCGCGCGGTCCTCATATCATCGTTACCTACGCGATCTCGAAATGGAGGAGTTATTTTATAGGAAACCGTGCAAGCGCTCGCATAGTGTGTCGCGCCTCTCACTATAAGCAGCTTGTGGCCCAACCGTATAACAAACGGGCTACCTTCCCTACCTCCACTCGACTGGAAGCCAGTCACTGATTTAGTAGTGACGGCCATCACAGTTCCTAATCCCTCTGCCCACTCGGGGATGCATACCCGTTGCCGCCCTCTCCTTTCGGTGGGGAAACAGTCCATTGGGCAGGCGTGGGGTTCGAATCGACCCTATGTTAGGGAAGCAATCCCAACGCCGTCCGCAATAGCGAATCATTATGGCACACTCACCGCGCTGCTCACCGAGACCCGCAGTAGAACCAGAGTACAAGTTACCTCAGGTGAAAGCGAGAACATCACGAAGAAGAGGTGTTGCGTGAGTGCCAAGAGCGCGTGTCGCCAGTACGAGGTCACCTCCGCCTAACCGCCAAGGCCCGCGCTTGTCCTATAAGCCGTGAGGTTATTGTCCAGCAAGACTAACTCTACATGCGTAGTTTGGGGTGTTTTTTAAAATGTCCCCACGTTTGCGGCGAGAGACTTTGTGAGTCATCCTAGGCCTGCGTGTTTACGGACCTTTTTCCCGTGGCTTCGTGTGGCCCCACGCCGCGGTTTTAATCTCATGGGATTCACACAGGTGCACAGTTTTTGTAAGGCACTCCACAGATTTTATATCTGGTAAATATGAGAGCGCCGGTATCATCGGTGACATCAATCCTACGATGATATTCTAGAAATTTTCTTTTTGTACACTGCACTGAGACTTCTTCGATAGCGGCCTGCCGTAGTGCTCACTTGTGTGGGCATATTCCCGCGCTTAGCGAGTCTCTTCTGAGGAGGTCTCACTCCTCCATAACCACCTGTAGAACCATCGAGGCCCTGTTTTAAGCAACTAAAGTATATTTAGGTTCGTACCTATAGCGCACGCGTGGGAATGCGTGAAGGGGCGCACGACTATGTCCGAGCATACATGTGTTTTTTTCACTCTAACACCCCACATCCTGGCCATGTCACCCACCTCCAGACATCACGCATGCGGGAACGCTGCGCCGCGTGTCGCCACAGTCCACTGGTGCATCCCCCTTGTGAAAGTCATTCCGATCCTCCATTCCCACCTACCACGGCTCGGTGCATCACCTTATGAGTGTGTTAGCACCGCAGAATATACAACTTCGACGCCGCAAGTGAGTGAGAGGCAGTCCTCGACAAAGCACATTTCGTTTGTTGAAGACTATCAAATCTCTATCGCACAATATGGCGAGTCAACGTTAATTTGCGAGTGTGCGATTACGCTACTCTTTTCGCTTGAAATACCTCGGATCGTGCACGACCCACACCTGACGCACTGACTATGAACCTCGCGCACACTGAATTACACACTTATTACAACTTCAACTGAAAGGGTTCTGCGGCCCGGGGCAAAATAATGAGGGTTATTTCAAAACTCCTTGTTCATGAAAAATCTACATGTACATGGGGCAGCCATTGGTCTCTTAAATACCTTAACCGCGCGGGTTGTCACACTCTGCTACTTCGCTGCACCCGTTTGTGTGGCCGCTGGTCCGGCGTGTACAGTTCTCTGCGGATTGTCCGGCCGCCGCAATCTCGATTTAGGTCGCGCAACGACTGACCACCACGTGGGTGTCAGACCCTTGTGCCCCGTCGAGCAGCCATGGCCCTCCTATGCGCCTTGTCTCACCTCTTCTATTGAGGCCGGACTGCGTAATAGATCATCAGTCTCGAGAGCCGTACTTTTTAACCTTGCACTGGTAACCACAGTTACATAGCGATCCCGTTCATCCTCCGGAATATAACATTGCGCCAGCGCACGGCGATGCTTATACACTCCAGCCGGTGCTCAGCACTGCATCTGTTACCATCCGCTTCGTGTTCTTGTGTGAGGGTAGGAACCGCTAAACGAAGCTTTAACCTCTTGCGTTTCCAGAGTGAAGCCTCAGAATCGGTCTCTGCATGCGAGCCTGCCGTGTCGGCCTGCTTGCTAGCACTCTTGTGCACCTTTCCTGCCACGCCAACATAAAGCTTCTATTGCATCAGCACCTTCACTTCTATAGCGACAATAGCTCGAACGTGGTAAGTCTCTCTCTCGAGTGGGTATACGGTCGAGGCGCATACTCGGCTAATCTGCTAAAGGGGCCAGATCTTCGTCCTGCCACGCTTCTATGCGCTGCTAATATAGTATGTAGAGTTTATTCTACAGCATATACCCCTCGCTGGTCACACTAATCAGTGCGTGTTCGAGATCAGGCTAAGTCTTAAACACGACAGCAAGAGCTTGTCACCGCAAAGTGAGAGTTGCTAACCCAGTCTTTTACAAAATTTCAAAAACATTCTGTGAGGACACAGTCAGAGTATATAGAAACGCAATCCGATTAACTCAGCGGTGCTGCAATAGACGAGATCACGAGACGCGCACAAATAAACAAGCAATTCGCGATGCTGTTTGAAACCCACTTAATCGCGTTGGTGATCAAATACAGCCGCGCGTGCTTGACTGACAATGCTCGCGCAGATATCTTTGCTACTGGGAACGTAAATAGGCACTGTCGTTCGGGCCGCTGCATGGCTGAAGTGCTGGTTGAGGAAAATCTACGAAGACCACTTTATCACGCGGCTGACAGGATTGATCGGCAAGGTTATCCGCGTCCCCTCGAAATGTCCACGCCGGACGGCACATTTGCGCGCACTGCCGACAGGGGTGCCTTTCACCGGCGTGCTCCAAGGTGCAGAGGATCAGACAAGGAACATGATGGCCATGGACGCGAGCCCGATCAGGGATAACTGAGTGACCGCTCATCGAGAGTGGAACGCAAGAGACACGGCCTCTACCATCCGAAGCGGGCGCAAGGCCCAGCCTGGCCAGCCAGGACTCAACGGCGAACACGGTCTATGACCAAGAAAGACCCTGTGTACGCACGCGGACGGCCGCATGAAATTCGCGTGGTTCCTGCGGCCACACCTCGGCAGGCTAACCGCCCTGCTCACCTGACCCCGTCAGCACATCCGAAACAAATCCGCGGCTAGAAGAAGCTCTCGCCGCGTACTTTTGCGTTTATGCGAGCTTTGGTTGCGTTACGCCAAGATCCCAGTGACTATGAGGTTTGCCCAGACGTTCCCTGCTGTGCGGTCATATAAAGAACCCCGACGCGGTGGCTTTCACCTTCTTGCAGCGTACTTGAACAATTAGGATTATGCTGCGCCTTAGGTCATCACCACCTCGGCTGCTATCAGAGCCCTTCGAGCGTGAACTTGCCACACGGTCGTATAATATCTAGGGGTGCTTATGGCGGTTTTAAGCCATGGGAAAAGTTCCTTGCTAGATACATCTCTCGGCGATCTTGATCCCTGTACGGTACAGTAAGAGGGGACTTCGCGTAGCATATTGGGCAACAAACCGGCCACACCAGTTGTCCAAGCGGGCCACTTTGATATCTTCCACACTCATTGGTAAATGGGCTGCGATCAAGCAGGGTCGCCCCAGAGGTCCCACAGGCCAATCGATCCCCCGCATCGCCCAGACGTTGCGAGCTGTAATCAATCCTGCCCGCCGTGGATCACAAATGCCAGCTCCTCATCGTCCATCAGGTGTTTTCTTCCACGTTCAGGAATTGGCAGAAACCACTCCTGCTCGACTGTGCCATCCGCTGTTTACGGTGACGTTATCGGCAATGTCCCGGGTGCGGGCCCCTCCGGCCCAGCACGCCATGTTTCAAGGTTCCCCCCATATCAACCGCCTGCTGATTTAAAGCCGTCGCCCGAACAATCGCGCGGTCTCGTGTAGTGCAACCCAACCGCGAATGCCGTCATTCGGCAAAAGGAAGAGGTCTGTCAGCGACATGTTGTTCGCCCCAGCCGAGCACACGCCGGACGCTGTGTCGCTTACCGAAACGGTCACCGACCTCTGCGCCCGTCGCCGTTTCATCCACGACGGTCGCAGTGGGTCTCTGCTGCAAATGCGGCGCCTGCACAATCAGACCCGCAGGCCAACGGCAGTGGTGAAGTGCGCAGCATATTTCACATTGGGTGAAATCTCCGTTTGCCTTGTGTGTAAAATTCATCGCTTTAATTACTGGATCTTGAACCGGTCCACCACCTGTGGTACGATTGCGTCAAAGACCAACGCCGCCCCGATTTAGCTAGGTTTCCAAGACTGACAGGGCGCTCGGCCAAATTACGGCCCAACCGGTACCCCATGGCGAACTTGGGCCCGCTGGTAAAAGCCGCCGGAACGCATCGGCGTGTCCATCGGTTTACTAAAAACAGGAGAGAATAAACCACAACTACAGCGTGGAAGAATTTCGACATGACTGGAGCTAACATCACACTCTACCTCGTATCTTACCTCTGACGTGAGCGAGGGACCAAATGTGTGACGCCCTCGACGGCACACACTCTGGGTCATCGACCACCTGATGATCGACTAAAGCAAATCAGGGCAAGGTCGTCACTAAATGGCGGTAATGGGCTTTGGCGGTTGTGCTAAGGGACCTCAGGCCGAATGGACACACCATCCAGTGCCGTGGGGCACAGCCTCGTAACTACGACACTGCTGAGGACAGAAGGTTCGCGGTAACGGTACTTCCTCAGAAGAGCAGGTCAAAGGCGCTCCGAACCAGGCCGTGACAGAAACGACGGCTGGAAAGCGGATCGGGACTGGGAACGCCGGACGCATGAACACTAACTGAATCCCCAACTATTGGATCGATCCCCGCAAATTAGCTACATCACGACCGTCCCCCTTTCGGGGGCGTCTTTTTCGATTGCCGGCCTAATCTAATGCTTATCGCGTTGAAGCTTCCGGAAGATCACCCATGCCACAAGCCCCCGCACCCTCCGCCTCTCTGTCTGCCCGCAGGAGCCACGCCTGATGTGGGATACATTCTGAAACCAATTTCGCGCTCGTCTCCCCTCAGCCTCCTCTAATCCGTGTGATCTTCGCGACACGCCTCGCGACAGTCGTGTTTTGCGGAAGCGCGCATCAGCGGGCTGGAGCGTAGAAACGTCCACAAAATACTACCCGACAGAGACGAGCGTAACCTGATTGCTTGATCGTGTTTTTTCCTTGCTTCCTGCTTCTTACTCTGTTTTGCTGATTTTTTCTCTTTGCTTCTCTCTCTATTCTTAGCTCCGGCTACGCTGAATTTGTCACCCAATATCATTTAATAATCCGGATGGAACTCGCCCTGCGCATTAACGCGAAGCCGTCTACCAAAAGGGGTGCGTACGAGCCATTCTCTCGCGGTGATCGGGGTTGATAGTCTTTTCGCAGGGCAGATCCAGCGGAGTGGACACTGAAACAGGTTCAGATGTGGGTTGCTGCCTGCTTCGGCATTGGTGATCCTCACGCGGTTTGGAGGGCAGATATGGAATCCCATCGGCGTGGCATGACCGTCGATCCTTCCCTATCATCCATTGCCTGGTGCGAAAGCTGGAGAAAAACACTTCGGCCACCCTCGAGAACACGACTAGATCTTAACCCTTTGCAAAGCAATGCAACAGTTTGTGACGTGAAAACACATGCCTTGTTTTACAACTACTCGCGGGAATATGCCGTACTGGCACAATAGCAGATTTCATATGAGTATAGAGTTAACGATGAGCGTTACAGGTATTGGATTGCGGCTTGTGCCAGTTTCTGGGCGACATGGCTGCTATGTGCGGAAGTAATTCCCATAAACTACCTTGATCTAGATGAAACCAACGACCAGGGGTTTTCAACGGAGACTGCCGAAATGTGCGCCCTGGTTTTTGTCACTGCACATTACATAGACCAAGAACCGAGCGGTTTTAGATCAGACCCCACCAACAGGGTGCCTTACGTCTACCGCTATCTAAGCGGGCCGTCGAACAAACTTCTTCACTGGGTCGCCTGATGCGTGCCGAAAATGGCCGTCCGATCTGTACCGCACGATTGAAGCAGCAGCCGGCAGCCTCATTGCGCCACATCGGTGGACGTAAAAGGCCCCGGAAGCTCGATGCTTCCGGCGGCCATTTGGATGTACCCACCCGTCAACTCCGCTTAGCTCGTCTGCGGCTATGCGTTCCTCTGGCGCGATAAAGAAGTAGCGCGCGAAAACCGCGTAGTAACATGTTCATCCATTGCGTTGATATGCGGCATGAACATCCCGAGCTGACGCAACAGAGCTCGCACGCGCCCCCGATCGACCGTGCGGGTTTCGGCGAGCCGTGAATGCGTCTAGATAGGGGTCGCGGGTTGCCCACAAACAGATACAGCGCACGCGAGCTAAGGGGTGTTCGCCTGTGTTGGTACCAGCATCCATACCGTTGGCAATGTTGTTCATATAGTTCAGGATCGCGACGGAATCTATTCTGCGTCTCGGCCCGTCCACAACCGTCCGCCATTTCCACCCTTGCGCTCTGATCGACTAGGTGCCGTGAGGGGTTCGTACAGATTCGCCACGCCAAATCGCCACACCAATCTCATGCCGTACCGGTTGTCCCCTTTTTGAAGTGTGGTAACACGATAAGCCCGGGCCACCACGCTATCGACGCCTTGAATGTCACCGCCACGGTATCAATCCGGGTTCTGATCTCGACCAAGATCCCCGGCAGGAACGCGCGCGGTGACCGACACACGCCCCCACGGGTTTGTCCGTCGAGCAGGGTCAGAAGCCGGCGGGCGTCACTGTGTGCGTCGCCACGCATGCACTCCCACATCGACCTGGTTTAGTCGTGCAGCAGCGGCAAGCGTTCGGGGCCCAGAGGGGCAGAAAACCAAACGCGCAGCGGTGCTTGGTGATGAAGTGTGTGGTCCGCATGCGGACACGCCTCCTAATTTTTAGTTAAGTGCACTTTTAGTTAGTGCTTGAAGAGTAACTCGCACCCGATACCGCGTCTGTTCACCAAGAACCAGTCACATGGCCGTGTGAGTTTGTCTATCGACAGGAGGATAACTAGACGCGCACCGCACCCAGAAACCACGCCTCGTTTTCCCCTTATTTTGTTGAATAAATTCACCGATACTATGGACCTAAGTTGCGATAAATGAAAATTTCTCGCCGAATTCATTGAATTTGACGCAGCAATAACGCCCCTAATCCGCTCCCGTGACCTATTTATCCGCAAAAAACAATCTTCTTGACGGACCGCGACCAAAAAAACTCTAGTGCGAACAGCCGAATTTCGCTCGAGGCGATACGTCTTACATAACCCGCGGTGCAACTCCGTTACTAACGCAGAAAACGTGAAGCCTAACAGCACAGCAGACACTGATGACACTGAAGTCGCCAAACCCGTCATACGATAGAGGGTCGGCAAGATGCCGTCATCCACTGCCCCACGACGATGCTTCGGCAATCCGCCGATTCGCACGAACACAACACCAGCGCAAAGACCGGACTCACAGCGAAAAAATCGTTTCAAAGCTCAAGCAGCCGCAGATCCCACATGTCCCGCGCGATAAATTCAATCCAGCGAGCTCAGCCCGAAATGACCCGACACACACAGCTTATTTGAGGACCCGTGATATCGCGCTGCATCAATAGTAGCCCAGTCCCAATCGTCTGTTCGCAATCATCCCATGGCGTCGTCGCCAGTTTCATTACACCCACCACCCGCGGCGAGGCAAAAGCGAGGTGCAAAACTGCCGCATGCGACGCAAACTTCCTTCATGAGACAAACTTTCGCGAAAACAAAAGTACGCGATATGCAGTGTCGTTTTGTAAAATGCTTGTGTTCCAATCGGTAACACACAGCGGCCGCTTGCCTGCCGGCCGTACCACGCACCCTGATCGTGGAGAACACTTTCGCGACCAGAATCACCGGAGCACCAATTACACGGCGAGAACAACCGCCTCCACCCTGCCTCCGTGTCTAAGAGAAGAGCGTCTGTATTCATATGGAGCACTTATGGGCTGCTTTTTGGCTTTTTCCCATAAATTATCTTTAACTACGGGAACTATTCAACTGAGTACTTACAACGGCGAACTAACTGAGTAAACCTTGTACGTTGCATACAAAAATTCAAAACTATCCTTACGAGAATCCCTTGACCTTGTGCTCCATACTGCCAGCTTTTAACAACCGTCAAAATAACCGTCGCCGCTTGACATTCCCCCGCGGCACTTTGATTGAGTACGTTCGTTATAGCGCGATTCTAGAATATATATATTAAAAGAAGGGTGGACATGTGCGTTTTCTCGTGGAGTAGCCTCACTCATCCCTGCGCTGTTAACTGGATTTCGGAAAATGTCTTTTTTCCTGGCTCGCGCTGGCCATTTTAATTGCTTTGCCTTCCACGTCAGTGGTCACACAAGATACCTTCTTTTGCCATCAGCTATGTCGGATGCAGGACCTGTATATCCTGGCTCAACGGCCGCAATGTTTCGCCGCGCGTTTTGACGCTGATGGCGCGCGACGATCACAGTTGCGTGGTCGATATTTTCGTACCCCCGCCAAAATGCGCACTATCGGCGTTACAGATCTCATTCCGGGGCGTGTTTTATTCCTAGCTGCCCTTTACCCCGGATCGTCTACATCTACTCCATGCCATTCGTGCACGAACGTCGCCTAGGAGCTTATCCCGAAGGCGGTCACCGCCAACGTCGTGGGATCCGGGCTCTATAATCCTCAAAACCTTTATCATCGCTTTGCCGCGCTGATCGTCGGCTGCAACGGTAATTGCGATTGCGATCCGGTCTATTCTGGTAGTCTGCGGGGTCACGGTCGACTCCTTGTCCCCGCCGCGATGTCAGTACAAGCACACACGATGCTGCATCAACCCGGCACCACTACGGGAAGCCGCCTGAATGGAACCCGGATCTTGATTGAGGCGAATGCTCGCCGCGACTGATGTTCTTTTGGCGTCTGTCGTTTTTGCTTCTGGCTTTCCGGTTGCCTCACCCTCGCCGCACACTCGTCTTTCTATTCTCTGTCGGTGTAGGCAGGAGCTTAGGCGTAGTTCAGCCCGTCGATTTCGGGTCGTTGCCGAACCGCCTTACTCGGCCTTTACTGACGAACGAGTCCCTCGTCGCCGTGCCTCCTTTTTTTATGGGCGTGATGCTTGAACGAGCCAGATCGCCGAACATGCGTTGCTCACCGATGGACAGATGTTCGGCAATATGCGCGGTGGGCTTGGTAACCTCTGTCTCGGCTGGTGGCGCGATGCTTGCGGCCTCTACCGGGGTTGTGGGGGCGACCGTGGTGACGCATGGGCTGATCTCGCTGCCCGCGAATCCTGCGCGCGGGATTGACCCGAAACTGGCCCACCGGCGTCATCTGCGCCCGGTACTTTAGGCCAGATCATCCCGCCCTCTCCGTCCTACTTTTTCATGGTGATATGCTGTCGGCAATTACTCTCAGGTGCAGATGCCACGGCAACTATGCCCCGACGCACGTGTCTGTCGGCGATCTCTTTGCCGCGCTTTGCTGCACGGTCTGCTGCTCCCTATTCGTGTATCTTGATCGTTTGGTTCAAAGCCGCAACCGATCCAGAACCTTGCCCCGCCACACCAGTTCCGGCAATAGATGAAAAATCAGGCTTTGCTGCGCGAGGTCTTTGTCGCGCGGTACCACCTTTGGACCTGATTCTCGCCGTATTAGGCTCTATTCTGGGCGGCTCGCACCACGACAGAGGCCGCTTCGGTCGGGCTTTGTTGCCACCGATGAATCCTCGCCGCTGCGTTGGCGTTGTCCCTTTGCGTGCTCAAAGGAAACATGGGTCGCGACGGCAACGATCATCGCAGCATGGTGTTTCGTGAGCTCCTTGCTCTGGGCGTCCGGTTTTCTCTGTCGTGTTCCGCATGATGGGTGGCGACAATCTGGTGGCATGCATTTCCTCGCAATCTGCCCGGCGGCACGCTGGCCACCGCCTGTTTGCGGTCGTTATGCTGATCATGTTCTTCCTTGGCTTCATCCTCGACAACGTTTCGAGATCATCTTTATCGTGATCCGATCACGCACCCGGTTCTACTGATGCTGGACGTCCGATCCGATCTGGCTGGCGTGCTTTGTGCGTGAACCTGCAAACATCGTTCCTGACCCGCCCTTTGGCTTTGCGCTCTTTTACCTGCGCGCGTCGCCCCGGCGGCCTGCCTACAGCGCGATTACAAGGGATTGCTGCCCCTTGTGCGTGTTGCAGGTGGTGGCGATATTGCGATCTTGTTCATGCTCCCCTCAGATGTGACCCTGGCTGCCCACTCTGATCGCGGGCTAACGCTACCCCCACCAGCAAGAAAAAGGCCCGGTGTTTTCCACCGGCCCCTTTCATTTGTACCAAATCTCGGACTTAGTGCGTCAGTAGCTTTTGACGCAGCGCACACCTGATTGTAGGGGCGTCGATCTTCCTGTCCTGGTTGTCTCGGACAGAGTTATTCGCTTCGACAAAGCCTCCGGCGGTTTTCTTGACCAACGGTTCGCGCTTGCGCTGCGCGCAGTTTCCTCATTAGCACTTCTACAGACGCCTTGGCAACCGAGCTTCCATATAATCTATCCTGGGAAGTTACCGGAACATGACAACCTGGTGTGCCTCTTTCGCACCTACCGTTTTCAACGCGTCTCGTGGCTCGTCTGGCAATAGAATTCTCCGTGCAACACACTGATCGATTCGGCCTAGGCTGACGTCACGAGATGATGGCCTGCAGGAACTTGGGCAAGTTCCCTGGTACTTTTTTTCTTGTCGCCACCATATTCGGTCGCGAAGGCCGGGATTCACCGAAGGACGGCATGTAGTAGTTCTGCAACCTGATGGAACCCAAGTGCCAGATCGTTGTAGGGGCCAAACGATTCAGCCGCATCACAAGCGTGCCGATTGCAAGACGCCTGAAAAGAGATTTCGCCCGCCGCATGTATGGTGACGTGGCAACCCCAGTTTTTCCATACGCGACCAACAAAGGCGGTGTCCGAATCGCACGCCTTTTGACATCATCCAGACTTTTGAGCTCGTCACGGAACCAGCCGCCGGTTTGCGTACCGGTGTTGCCGGACAGAAGCCTGAACCCGACTGTCATAGATCTCGTCCAGAATTTCCTGACCGCCCTAATAGCGCATCCAGGCTGTCAGCTCTGCGTGGTCATGCCGTAGGGCCGCCGGAAAGAGAACGACAGCGCAGGGATTTGTTTTGCCAGTAAAGCCGGCCGGTAGCTCATTCGGCGGTGCCGTCGATGACCGCGTCCAGCGCTTGTAGTGGCGGCACCAGTTTTCCCTGTAACCGAGATTAGACTTTAGACCGTGTCAGCCGGCCTACCAGAGCCGCGTGATATATCGGTCGGCGAGAGCGTCTGTGCGCCGACACCCAGACCGGGAAGGTTTTTCGGCCAGGATGGTAAGCGTAATTGCGGTCCACGTGATGTTGGCCCCAAATACTGCGCACGGCGGGTGCGGCCAGTGTCGAGGCGGCCACCTGCAACCAAGGCAGGCAACGCCTGCGCCACGAAGAAGACCGACGATCCATGATGTTTCGTCCCGCAGACTCAGATTATGTCGATAAGGTCTCTCGACAGACTCAGCCCTCCCTAATGACGGCACTAATCCTCTGTTTCACTGCATTCCATGGGCTTAGAGGCCGTTTTCTCGGGGTTTTTAGGGGATTTCAGAGTGTTTTTCGCTCTACGTACATCGCTCCTAAACAGCGTTATGAATGCAACGTGTTACACAGGCATATCTTGTCCTGCTATTAGGGGTGTCGCAAGTGTGGTCGACTCTGCCCGGATATGGGATCTTGACCACCATGTCACAAAAAAGGGGACGCTGCTGCGCCCACCCCCATCTCTATCCATAGTCTTGTATTCGGTGCTCTGGCGTGATGGTTACCCGTCGGGTACCCGATGTATGCTAGGTTAACCCAGTGGTAATCCCGGGCACAGAAGGTGTTACCCTCATATGGTATCACGCGTTACCGGAAATGCGCCGAACCCAGTCCACCTTAAGGAACCTATATTCAAAAGCCAGCTGTATACTTTTTAGCTTCCTATATGCACGTGCGTGTTTTCGGCCTGTGAAAGTCGATATTACGCTTACCCCAACGGCATTCACACCATGGCGGGCCGTGACTTTAGTCTGTCAACGTAGATTTTCGAACTTCTGCTCTGGCTGCCGCCTTGACTCCGCTGGGTTTGTCTCGGCAAGGCCGTTCGAGCCCAGTATGCAGAAAATCCTTAGCATTATTGTTCACTGTTCATCGGGCGTCTGTGATGCGTCGTGACCAAGTCTTATCTCCTTGCATGCGTGCCGGCTTGGTCCCGATAATGCGCAGGTGGAGGGAGAGCTGAGAGCGCGGGCATCGAGTACGACTGCCCACATTGCGCGTCACAGCCTTGTGGTTTTCAGTCCACTTGCAAGCCTCTCCCTCCTAACAGCATCAAACAGACCAAAGTCTTTTGAATCGTACGGATTGATTAGTCTTGTGCAGCGCGACTGGAAAAGACGGCTCACGCAGTTTCGGTTAGCAAGAGGTCGAAATCTCTCGTCCTACGGCGTGTGTTCCTTGGAGACCGATATCTCGCAAACCTGTGCCATATCGGCGAACAAAGTGATCTTCGCGTACGACCTATTTCTTCGACCATATACATATATCGCGAAATTGAGTCCAATTCATATATCGCGTACTTCGACTCGAGCGAGTGGTGCGGGTGAGTGTCACCCAAACGGTCGTCTTTGTGTTCGTGAGAAAACCAGCTGCACACACACAGAAGCCGAGCGTAGAACTCGGGCGCCAGCCTTTCATTAGAGCAGCTGAAGCGTCCGTTGGCCCACGACCACATAGCACTTGCAACTGAGTTCAACGCTGCCCGCGTTCGCGCATTATGATAAATCTAGCTCTTCCATCTGCGTCGACTGGCGCGCAACTTCTTCCAGCGCGAAGTCCGAATCGAGGCGCAATGATCATATCCGTAAGATTTCCAGAGTAAGGTCGATCTGAGTTCAAGCAAACGCGTGCCTTCGCGCATGGGCGCCTAGGAACGTCTTGGGCTCGGCCTTGCGCGGCGTCTTAGTTATCGAATTTTGGCTTCGGTGGCTCCTGCAGTTTTCGGCACGTCAAGCAAATTTGTTCTTTGATGGACAAACACAAATCCAGTACGCCCATGGGCCCCGGCTGGCGGTTTGTCGGCGGCTACCAAGAGTGCGAGGACTCGAACCGGGGCGAAGACCGATTATTTTATCTGTGGTGAGCTCATATCTGCCCTCTCCATTACGTTATTCCCGTTTCCACGCTTCCACTTCGTCGAAGCACAGTGTCCAACAATATCGTAGCGCACACGTCAAAGCTTTTTGCCGTGCACGTTTTCCATGTTCGCGCGTCCATCTGGCGGTAGCCTGTTCGTAGACCGACCTCCGGACTGTCCGATTGTTCGTAACGAAGCCGCAACGGTCATTCCATCAGGTTGTGCTCGCGCAGAGTACGAGCCCAAAAACGTTTTAGACGCTATCGATCATGCGTCTGTGCATACGGGTTTTGATTTCAAAACGGAGTCAATAACAGTAAACGAATGTCGAAAACTGTTTTAGTGCCGAAGCGTAATGCACCCTGCGTCCGCGCGTGCCTCGCAGAACCATTCGGAGATAATGTTCCGCCATCTCATCCGTGCAAGTGGCCCAGTAGCTGTCGTAACACGTCATAGGTCTCCAATAGCCGTGCCGCGATGGAGTATCGAGTAAGAGGGCAACTGCGGCATTTCAGCGGACTGGTAACACGGATCGGGCGGATAGCAGTCGAAAATGATGATGTCAATATGAGTCGTCCGGGCAGTCTCATCGAGAGGTAGCGCGCAAACGCAGCCAAAAAGCTCCATGCCTTGTGCCAGGGCGCGGTATTGGGCGAGGCAAATCGACAAACGCCGCGTTGGCGCAAGACGGGATGATGTCGATCGTGGCCAACAAGTCCGGCTGTGAACTCCTGAAACCTGCGCGCCGATCGATTGACGTCTTCGGCAATTCGTCCTCGGCGGTAGCAGTCATTCGGGTCTCAATAGCGCTGTCCATAATCCGATTGATTACAACCGTGGCGACAGGTCGCGGCACATTATGGGCCACACCAGATCGTTAGGGCCTTTCCTTGACTTCGATCAGCCCATTGAGTGGGTGAGCGATCGCTTGCGTGTTTCGAAGTCGACGCTCAAAAGCTCACGCGTAGCCACAAGAGCCAAGCCGCGTGGGCAAGTGTGGCTGTGCGACGACCGTCTCCTTGCGCCGAGACGACCAATGCGCTTTGAAGTTCGACGGTGCGACGCGCACCGCGCGAACCTATCCGGGGCGTTCGGAAGTAGCTTGCGGCCACGGAATTTCGTACGGCTGCGGCAGTATCATGATCTCTTCGAGGCATGAATCAAGCTGGCGTGCCACTGCGCTCTTTACGTGTCGCCTTGGGGCAAAGGGTAGGTCGTCCTGCAGTTTCCTTGCGCCTGTGTCGGCCGGGGACGTCGAACATAAACTGCTGATCTCCATATAGAGAAGGGGCGCAGGGCCTTGATCTCATCCGGGCGACAGGTGGCCTACGGACAAGCAGGCCTGATTGTTCCAAGCTGCGCTCAGTTCCTGTTAAGAAGTCGTCTGTATTCCTCATTCTCTATAACACGGTTTTTTAGCCACTTCTGTTTTCGAGAATAACGCGAATTCGGAAATTTGGCAAAACTTAAATTCTTTCCCGCGCGAATTTCGGCGGTCCGATCCTGAAGAACGGGTTTTTTTGCAGGCGAACGCATCACCAAGAACTTGGTGACAGTAAATACAATATGGCTTTTTGGT
>Ga0163217_1026496_pt1 | contig 17424 bp, 22 predicted proteins | sample SynspAceP_FD_185933 | JGI IMG/M metagenome (GOLD analysis project Ga0163217, IMG submission 185933) | Saline lake microbial communities from Ace Lake in Antarctica - Synechococcus sp. Ace-P (PacBio error correction) | ecosystem: Environmental > Aquatic > Non-marine Saline and Alkaline > Saline ...
CAAAGAAGAGAAAAGAAATTTCTCGGGATTTTCCCAACTTGCCCGGTCCCTCCTCGACGCCCTATTCCTTAAACCTCTGCCCCCTCGTAAATCGCCGATTAATTTTCGACCCGTAAATTATCAAAAATTTGGGGCTTAGCGCAGTTTTTTGGAATCGGACAAGCTACTGTCCCGCGGCAAAAAATTCCTGTCAAGGTTGGACGGCCTTCGCAACTGTTTTGGCGTGGTTTTGCCGCGGTTTCCCCAGTTCCAAACCCGCGTCATAAGGGTCTTCGGGGCGAAGCATCCAAATATCAACACCTGAACGCAGAAGCCTGGGTACGCGGCCCGCCGCGGGCGGTAAAACCGCGCCAGGCACTGCGAGGTTTTCTAGCAATACGCCGGCGTTAGTCCCCCCTGTAGGCCTTTGTTGTTCCGGGCGGGATGCGGGCGGCGAAAAAGAAAATCCGGTCAAAAGGGCTTTGGTTTTGGATACGAATTCGGGCTTTGCAATAGACGGCGCTGCCAAATACCTTGAGCAGGTAATTGCCACGCCAAGCACCTGTTGCCCCGCGGTCCGAGTTTCACGGTGATCGCCGTGCGCGCAAATCATTAAGCAGCTGTGCCAGCTTGCCCCCGCACATTTCTCAAATGCACGCGGTCCCGCAACGCCCGATCATCGCTACGCGCTTCACCACGCGGCGCAACGAGTGCGCGCCTCTTTCCAGCGGATGGCTTTAAAACGACAGATGGTGGTGGCGTGGTGCCGGCCTTTGGCAAATCTCGAAGCACTGAACCCGGTCCCAGAAAATCGGTCATTTGTCCCTCGAACGCGGATGTCCTGAAACGAGGGCCTGTCAATGTTCCAGTTTGCAAAAGCGCCAGTGGATAAAGGAAACGCCGCCAAGGCCGGATGCGCAGCGTCGCGAGCAGCCGATCCCAGTGCCAGCGCGGGCATCAACAGCAACGTTTTGAGGTAAAGCTGGAACTCCTTGATCACTGCAAGCTGCGGTGCGGGCGGAGTTTGCGATACGGCGCCGTTTCGAAAACAGCACAAACCAGTGATACAGCGCCCCGTAAAAACATGTTGGCGCAATCGCCCGCAGTGGCCCGGGGGGGAGGGGGCCTCCATGTCCGAATTGGCCCGCGAGCTGCATCTGTTCGATTCGACTCTCCCTTAACCGAGAATTGCCGTTCGATCCGCCCGCGCCATAGGTGGACGCGCAATTAGGGGCGCATGTACCTTCCTTCAAATACATGCCGGTGAGCCCTCCGCGCCTTGGCTTTCGGCCACGGCTTGGGCGGGATTGGACGGGTTGTCGCCGTATAAACGGATATCTGTGACAGCTTTGTCGCGAGCAGCGCAACAAAGGTGTCTTTCCACGTGTCAGCCGTACCGCGAAACGGAATATAGCTGCGCGGGTGGAACAGAAGGCCGATCGCCTGCGTTTGACCCCCACGCCAGACTGCGCAACCCGCCAGACGAAGCATCTGCCCAGTCGGTTGAAGAAGGGGCCATGCGGCCCTTCAGAAGAGGACAAACCCGGTTCAACGGGGGGCTGCGGCGTTCATTGGTTAGCTTCAGTTTACCTTGTTCATCACACAAACAAACACCTGTACCGGCGAAAATGTGGCGGTGTTCTGTGGACTTGTCATGCTGATGCAGAGGTCTATTCGGTAGCGATTCACTAAAGAAGAGGCACGCCGCATGTTTACAGGTATTATCAAGACCATCGGAAAAGATCACAAGCTTCGAGCAGGGCAAGGGGATCTGCGTGCACAGGATTGAAACGGGCTAGACACCCAGCGGTATAGACAATGGGCGCGTCGACGCGAGCGACGGCGTCTGTCTGACGTCCGTCGATCTGGGGCCCGACTGTACGAGGTGCAGATCAAGCGCTTGAACCGTGGACAAGGAACGCAATCTGGGCGCATGGGAGGTCGGGCGGCGGCTAGAATCTTGAACGCGCGCTCAGGTGGTGACGAATTGGGCGGGCATATTGTGTCGGGCCATGTCCGACCGCGTCCGCCGAGTGGTGCCTGCGCGGACGAGGGTGACAAGCACCGTGTGACCCTGCGCAGCGCCCGAAGATCTTGCTCGGTTCATTGGCGCCCAAAGGATCGGTCGCGTTGAATGCACGTTCGCTGACCGTGAACGAGCGTCGACGCTGTGATTTTGGGATCAACTTCATCCCCCCACACCAAAGAGGTTCAACGACCTGGGGCGATGTCGCCGTGGGGGACCGGATCAACGCTCGAGATCGCCACATTGGCCCGCTATGTGGCGCGGTTGGCGGAGATGTCCGATTGCCGCTGTTCTGCTTGCAAGCTCCCAGAAGGCAAGCGAATCCCTTTGCCCGGCCGGAGACCCAAACCGCGCTGTGTAGCTGATAGGGCCTGGCGCGTGCAGGGCAGGGGCTCTGGCGAGGCGGGTTTGCTCTTACAGGGGTGAACTCAGGGCACAGCGCGGCTGATGTGCGGATTTGAGTTTATTTGGCAAATGAAAGCAACGGGCGGGGCTGCCCCGCTCTGGCAAAAGGCGCGGGGGTGGGTTAAATTGCCTTGGCAACAAAGAGTGAGGTTGAGCCCATGCAATTTGAAACGCCCGACCCTGTCGGCTGAATTGCGAATATCCATCGCGCCCATTTCGAAGAGATCATCAGAGAAGCCGTCAGGGGCGTATGTTCGTGCTGGTCGATCACGAGGACCGCGAGAACGAAGGCGATCTTGGTGATTCCTGCGCAGTTTGCGGACCGCTGATGCGATCAACTTTATGCCACACATGGGCGCGGGTTTGATCGCCTGCCATGAACTGAAACGGGCGTAATACTTTGGGTCTGGCCAATGATGGCGGGTGAATAACTCGCCGCCACGAGACGGGCTTTTACCGTGTCGATCGAGGCGCGTGAGGGCGTGACACCGGAATCTCGGCTGCGGATCGGGCGCTGACCGTCAAAGTCCGCCATCGAACGAAGACAAAGCCGTCCGTTGAAATGCGCCACACCGGCATGGTTTTCCGTTGCGGGCACGCGACGCGGGTCTTTGGTGCGGGCCGGACATACCGAGGCGGCTGTCGATAATCTCGCGTCTGGCGGGTCTGCATGCGTCGGGCGTAATTTGCGAGATTATGAAAGAGATGGGCTACAATGGCGCGCCTGCCTGATCTCGTCGCCTTCTGCCAGCAAAACACAAATATGAAGAATCGGGACCGATCAGCGATCTGATCGCCTAATCGCGAACAACATGATCAACCTGCTGGTTGAACGTGGACAGCCGGTTTTGTGGACCTCCGCTTATGGCGGCGACTGGAAGATGCAGATTTTTCACACGAACGACATCAGCGGCACGATCACGTTGCGCTTGTCAAGGGCGATATCACCACGGATGAGCCTGTTTCTGGTTCGGACCCCACGCGATCAATGCGCTTGAAGATATCTGGGCCTTGGCCCAAGGCCCGTGACGAAATTGCCCCGTGCAATGCAGATTAATCGCTCGACAAAGGCCCGGTGCGTAAATTAGTGTTCCGCGACCCGATCCGCGTTTGCGTTTCGAAGACGAAGAGGCGACCGTCCCCGTACCGTCAACGGACCGGTCTGGGGTCCGCAGATCAATGGCGAGCCTTGGCCTGCAACAAGCTGATCTGCTGACAGACAACCGATACCCGTTATCTGGGGCTGGACGCATAATGAACTTAGCAATCGTGGGCACGCGCTCCGATCCCGCAGGAGTAAAGTGCAATGGCTGCTGGAAATCACACCACGCTGACGACCCGAGATTCGAGACGCCCTGTTAAGAGTTTGATGGTCATTTCGCCCTAGTTACCTCGGATATCGCCGGAAGGGGCTGATTAAAGGGGCCAAAGCTGAACTTGAGGCTGCAGGGGCAGAGTGGGGAACGTGTGGAAATGCCCGGCGCGCTTGAGATACCGGACTGCCAATCGGCAAATCTCTGACCGCAAGAGAATTTTGACGGTTATGTTTGGCCCTCCGGCTGCGGATTCCGTGGCGAGACGAACGCATTACGAGACCGTGTGCAACGAACAGCAGCCGCGCGTTGCAGTTGATGGTTTGCAGGGCATCTGCATCGCAACGGTATCTGACGGTCGAAAACCATGCCACAGGCCGCCGTGCGCGCTCGATCCTGATGGGGCAAAACAAGGGGCGGTGGCCGCTGCAGCTGCGGCCTTGCATCTGATCGCGGGCCTGAGCCGTAAGTGGTCGACATTTCGTAAAGAATATCGGTTTTCAAGCCCCGCTCGGAATGAATTTCTGATGGCGGGCACAATGACGGACGCAAGAAGCATGACATCTCCGCCGGCCTTTCGGGCAATCAAAAACGCAAGATGAATCAGCTTCGCGGCTTTAATGCGCCCGTGCAAGGCCTTGTTCCAGATGGAACATTCCTCGCAGAGCTTTGAACACAGTAGCAAAGAGTTCCCTCGAGCACGCTTTGGCGCGGACCTATGACGGTCAGGAAAATGATTGACGGAGACATTCGGCATTTTGCGGAATTGCTTGAAGACAGCCGTGAAACTATCAGGCGGCGATGACCAGATGACGGAACCGTGCCCTTGGTTTGCCAATGGGCCATTCGCGCGCATTGACCCTACTTTGCGTGCGCTCTTTCGCGCCGCCGGGAGAGCTGCGCGAGCAGGAAACCCGCCCACAGGTTGTGATCAATGAATATGTCGACGTGGCCCGCGCCTTCTTTGAGGGCGGCCGACGAGCCAAAGTTCGTGACGCCGTTCTGGATCACATGGCCCTGAGAGGCACGCCCCGAAGCAATTCTGATCTGGTCGCACCGTTGACCGGTGCGAACCGGCAGCCTGCGAACGTTTAACTGTAAGAAAGTGTGACGGACCAACGCGCTGCCGTTCTGTTTGTAATATTTCCCGGAGGGACCTGTATGTACAGGTGGGCGCCAGATAAACGAACCAGGGCTCGAACAGAGGCCAGCTCCCCTCGGATTTGCTTAAGGCCCTGGAATTGTTAATTTTACAAACAGGGCAGAACCCGTCACCTCCGCCCCGTTAAGTAGGCGCACGATGCCTGCGACAAGGGGTAAATCTTAGCTTGCGTCGGCGTTTTCCACAAAGCGATAGCGGTCACGCCTCTTCGGGGCAGCAGCAGATAGATCTCAATCGGGGGGGGTAACCCAATGCGTGCTTGGCATGACCAACGGGTCCCCCGATTCCCATCTGAATCTAGATAGTCATGACCTCTCCCTGTCCGCTGCTGGATGTTTTCGACGGCCACAAAGGCGGGCAGCAGGGTGCTTTCGCCGAAAAAATGTTGATGCACCCCGAACAGAGGCATCGTCTGGCACATCGCGGCGGGTGCGGCCGCACATATACAGTGGGCAAGCGGAATAGCAAATATCGCCGCTCGCAGTGCCGTGTAAGATCGGTATGCGATATAAACGCCCCAGACGCAGCGCAATCGCTGACCGACCCAACCGGGGGAATTCAGGATAACCCCCGTTCGGTTTGGGGGCTCGAGCGCGGTGATCTGTTTTCGATCCGTTTCGGCAACGCCCGCCATAAATGCCGCCTTCCAGCAACCCCGCGCCCCAACTTCGCGACCGTGAGGGTCAGACGCTTGGGCAGGGGAGTGTCCGCATGGGGCGGGCCGCCGGACGGGCGCGTCGGGCCTGACCAGCGGCGGGTCTGGTCGCCAGGCGTGTCGGCTTCTGTCAGGCCGGGTGCGCGGGGGGAGAAAGCCGGGCAAGCGTAACCCGTCGTCCAAGATCGCCGCCAAGAACAAACATAACGGCCAGTCCAAGCTGAAAGCATCAGGGACGCCGCCAAGGACTCGGCGGCGGGTGACGTTTTGGAGAATCGCGCAGCGGTTTCATGTGGTCTTGGACGGCGTTCGACGGTGACGTGGTGTCCGCTTGCGAATATCTGGCGTTAGAGTGGGCAAATGCGCGCATTGGCATCCGGCGTGGGGGTGGGTCCACATTGGCAACCCCTTCATCGCCGCATCCATGTCACGCATTGGCAGCAACGGCGGCCCCGCAGTTCGGCAACGTCAGCGTTTTTCGATGGCGGCACCCTCGCGGCCTTCGCGAATCGCTCCTTGGTGGATCGCAAGGATAAAAACCAATACCGCCTGGCAGTAGATCAATCGCGATGGCGCCGGCCAGGAGGATAAAGTTACGCGCATATTTGATACGGCATCCGCGCTGGAAATCGGCGTTGTAGGTTCGTCTCTTGTCGGTGGGGCCATGGGCAAGCACGTTCCTGGGCTGCGCGGCCTAGCGTAGCTGCACGTTGAGCCGCACCTCTAGCACGGCGGTGATGGTAAAAGGCCTGATTGCCGCGACTTCGCGCTGGCTCGCCGTCCAAGTTCGGGCAGACCCGACCGGGCTGAACAAATCCTGCGCGCACGTTCGACAAGCGGGGCTACAGACAGGTTTGGGCGCAACCGCGTGATCAGCCCGCAAGCGTAAGGCCTGTTCCGAAAACTCAACTGATCGCGCTTCAAGCGCGGTCCGGGTCGAACCAGTAAGGCACGCATCCGGCTTAGGATCTGGTTGCCCTCGACAAAGGCGTCGCTCACCAGTGGCGTCTGGGTGGCGATCTGAGCCTCCAGGCCACCGACAGCTCTGCGATTCTGGCGCAGCACGCGAAAACCCACAGCGCCCCGACCGGGCCAGCCTGCAGCCCGCCGGTGGCTCTTGTTTCGCTTAGATCCTGCGAAACTTTGCCGCAGCCGGGCCACATCCCGCTTTTTCCGAGCCCTTGGGCCCGACGAGGGGATTCATGTGCGCGCTCCACGACCCTTGTAAATCCAGTTACGGTCTCGCCGATGTTGTTCCAGCCGCAGCTGAGCCAGCAAGAGCGGCGCGTTCAAGCCAGCTCGACATGGCGATAATGGCCACGCCCCAACGACATCGCCCCCCAGCAAAGACCAACCCGTTGCCGGGCGCTGCGGCCAACCGCTGGAACAAGCGCATCATATAGGACCAGAAATACAAAAATGCCGACGGACACTGCCTTTTGCAGAATTATGCGATCGCTGCAAATGCTGACATCGCGCCGTTGTCATCCAGCAAAAGAGGAACCCCAAGATAGGTGTAGATGCCCGATGCCACAGCCAACACCCAAGCGCTGTGGGCCAGAAACAAGTGTCAAGCCAGCCCAGAATGTGCCTCAGCTCGCGGGCGGTAAGCGAATGCCACGCTGCTGATGTGTCGAATTTTCCGCCGTCGCGGCCATATAGCCACCCTGTTTTCTTTTAAACTAGATAGGTTGCAGACTGCGATTACCAAGCGCTTGCTTGAATTGTTCATGAATTGTTTTCATATTGCGGGCATGACCCAAAACCAACCCTGATGACCGCCCCATCCTTGCAACCCCGGACAGCTCATCTGCCGTGGCGTGAAACGCGCCAGCCTTTTCGGCGCTTGGCTTTGCCGCGTTGAAGGAACTGGTGCGCGCACGGGGCTGCCGCGGTGATGTTATGGCCTTGGGTCCAAAGGGGAATCTGGATCGTTGAATGTAAATCCAGCCGCGCCGATTTTTATGGCGGACAGCAATGGGATGGCTGCTGGAATGGGCAGACAGGTTTTTTTTGGGCTGTGGATGCCGATTTCGACATTGACCTTTTACCTCGATGATACCGGTCCGTTTTCGGCGGACAGCTACGGTGCAGAGCTTGGTGCCGCATGTGCCCTAAAATCGACTTGCGGCGGGCGCGCCGTAAGAAAAATGACGCAATCTCTTTGCCACGCACGCCGCACGGCGGTTGCATTTGTTGCGGCGACCCCATGCGATGCCGCAATGGGGATAGCGCGTTCTAGGCGTTCAAATGGAAATATCCCGGGGAACCGCGCCAAGCGCGGGTGGGGGCTGGCCCCGCCGGAAGGTGCAGCTTAGCTTAGCGCTTGCTTTTGGCTGCTTGCCCGCGCGAATGGCGCTGTGGGGGGGGGGGGGGGCGCAGATCTTTCTGCCGATTTTCGACGGTTCATCCGGTGAAATCCATCGGAATTTCCAATCCCGCCTTCTGCTTCGATGAACAGCCGTACCATGCCTTATCGGTCGGACCGAATCTGCAGGTTGCTTCAGTCGCGTTCTGTGTCAATGCCCATGAAGGTTTCTCTCTCCGAAACTGTGTCAGAATCCCCGTACCGCGCGACGATGCAATTGGGCAGTTTCTGCGTTTTCTGCATATGGGCGGACGACAAATGCTGAATTTTGCGGGCACTTAGGGCTTTGCATTCCCCTTTTTCATGGGGCGCTAGATCGACCGCCAGTGCCGCTTAGCTCAGTTGGTTAGAGCGCCTGATTGTGGAATCAGGAGGTTCCCTGGTTTCGAAAGCCAAGGAGGTGGTACACTAACCCCCCCCCCCAAAAAATAACCCCATATCGCCCCTTCGCCACCGCGTGTCAGCTCTTTTGCTGAGCCTGAACGCTCAGATGCATTTGCGGTTTCCCTAGTGTTCGGAGATTAATTTAAATCTTCCACAGCATTTGGACGCAGTTCGCCGTCCATTCTGTCAAAGATCGAATCAATCGTTTTCGTCAAACGGCATACCATCGGTGACCTTGGTGAACGTCATAACTGGCTTTTGCCGGCCCTCAGGCAGGGTAACAGAACGTCGGTAAAAATCGGGGCTCTTGTTCGAGAAGATACAAGTAAGCCCGATCACGATTAAGAAGGCCGAAAAATCAATTGTGGGCGGTAGTACCGTCACCAGCCGCCGCAGGATTTGATGTTCGGAGGCTCGGAAGGATCAGTCATGTCGCACCGTCAAATTAAGTTACCATCACGGACAACCCGCCACCCCGCCTTGATAAGGGCTTGCGCCGGATGTGGCCAGAACGGATGCGAACTGTCCGCGCACACGCTTGGCGTTTGCTTAGGGCAAGTTCCGTTGCGGGTCAATGGGCAGGTGTAACCGATCCGCGCAGTCGCTGCGCCCGACGAGGCCACGAAATTACCGTGGATGTGGAAGAGGCCGAAGACAGCCAATAATCCTGCGAAGGATCCGTTAAAGTGGTCTTCGAAGATGCCGACCTGATTGTGATCAACAAGCCCCGCTGGCATGGTTTGTGCACCCGCACCCGGGCAGCCTCCGGATCCACGCTGGTCAATGCGCTGCTGGCCATTGCGGTGATGATCTTTCAGGGTGGGGGGCATGAAGCGCCCCGGCATTGTGCAACCGGATCGACCCAAGACACCTCTGGCTGTTTGGTCGTCGCCAAAATCCGACGCGGCGCAAACCACGGGCTGGCCAAACATTCGAAAAAACACACGTTGAGCGCGTACTATCAGCGTTGGTCTACGGCGTCCCGATGCAACGACCCTCGCCTGGCGCGGCGTGAAGGGGACCGTTTTGAGCCCGGCAATATCCCCCTTAGCTCACGACGCAGTTTGGCCCGTCACCGCACCGCCGCAACGGCAGGCGGTGTTTTTCCAAGGGGGGCGTCCACGCCCGTTACCCCGCGGCACGCACCGTGGCCCGCCTTGGATCACTGAGGTAATTAGCGTTAATGGAGTGCTGGCTAGAGACGGGGCCGCCCAAACACCAAATCCGGGTTCATATGCCCATGCGGTCATGCCTGGTGGGTGATCCGACCTTGGCGGCAAACGCAAGCTGGCCCAAAGCGCGGTTTTCTGCGCTGCCCGCCGACGCCAAAAATCCGCAGCTTTCCTCGACAACGCTGCACGAAGGCTGTTCTGGGGGTTTCGAATCACCCCGTGACAGGGACTACGTTTCGGTTCGAAGCCCCGCTGCCGGCTGACTGACCAACCTGCTAGCGGCCGTGGGCTACAGCACAACTTGATGCACAGTTGTGTGAAACGACTGTAGCATACGGGTAATTTTAGGTTTTTTGGGCCCAATAACGCCCTTTTCCGCGTTAGGCTGTACATTGAAAACAAGAGCGGGCCGCCTCTCCATATCCTATGTTAACCAAATAACATGGGCCCCGGAAATTGGGGAAAGGGACAAAGATGGCTTAATTAATGCAATCTGGCCAGCAACAACACGGAAGGCGGAGTTAAACCGCTACATGCAGGAAATCCGCAAGTTTTTTCCCCTGTTGGAACAGAAGAAGAATAACATGCTCGCCAAACGTTGGGTGACAGAGCAAGATACCAAAGCTGGCACAACCATATGGTCACCTCCACACCTTAAGGCTCGCGGCGAAAATCGCCATGGGGTATCGCGGCTACGGCCTGCTGCCTCAGGCCGAGTGATTTTCAGAAGCGAACGTCGGTTTATGCAGGCTGTTAAAGCGGTTTGACCCCTGAAAAGGGCTTTCCGTCTTGCGACCTATGCGAATTGGTGGATCCGTGCATCTATTCCAGGAATATATTCTGCGCTGTGGTCTTTGTCAACTGGGCAACTACGGTCGGGCAAAAGAAACTTGGTTTCTTTAACCTGCGTAAGGCCAAAACCGCATCGGCGCGTTGAGGAGGGTGATCTGCACCCGACAACGTCACCCGCAATTGCAATCTAGACCTCGCGTACCGGAGACCGAAGTGATCTCTATGAATCGGCGTTAATGTCCGGCGGTGACGCGTCGTTGAACTGCACGGTCGCGGTCCGAAGGTGAAGGGACGATGCAGTGGCAGACTGGGTTTGGAGAATGAAGATGCTGACCAGGCCACACCGATTACGAAAGAACGTGACGAGCTGGAAACCCGCCGTGAAATTGCTGGCCGAGGCGCCTGGATGTTTTGAATGAACCGCGAAAAGGACATTCTGACCCAACGGCGTCTGTCCGACAAGACGGTACGCTGGAAAGACCTGAGTGGCCAGTATGACGTCAGCCGCGAGCGTATCGCCAGATCGGGTGCGCAATTTTGAAAAGTTTGCAAAAACGTAATGCGTGACCTTGCCCCGAAAAAGGGTCTCATGGGCGACAGCTTGATCCGTAATACACGTGATTTGTCCGTCCCCGCAAAGCGTTCGCTTTGCGGGATTTTTTGTTTATTCATCGGCCGTTCCTTCCCGTATCGAAAGCCGTAACCGTGGCATTCGCCTATCGGGGGTTGCACCGTTCCCCGCTGACCCTACCTATAAGAGGTAATCTAGGAGGGGGAATGAATCATGGCCGGAGGTTGGGCAAAAGAGGTGCTGTCAGCGAAACAGATCGAAGCGTCGATCAATTGAACGAGCTGGCCCGCCTGAATCACGAAAATCAAACGAGGCGAAGCGCGCACCATTTGTGCCGAATGCGAGACCATCCCCGAGGCGCGCCCGCAGTGAAGCGCTCCGGGCGTCAAGCTCTGCATTTGAAATTGTGTGGTGCGAACGCGACGGAAATTGCGCAAGCACGTGGCGGCATCAACCGGCGCGCAGCAAGGACAGCCAACTGGAGTAGCCATGAAAAAACGGGACGCTTTGTAATCTGCACCGCCCCGTTCCGCTTTCCAGATGGTCCTTAAAATCCTCGCCGAAGGCACTAAACTCTTGTGCGGTCGTTGATGCAAGTCCTCCATTTGCTTCATTCATCGATAAAGCCGAAATCATCCGACAGCCCTTTATCCCTAGAACGCGGGGTCAGAGGCGTCCAACCCGAAGGGGGCCAGAAGCTCCTTGTGATCTTCGACCCACCGGCTTTCAACAATGTCGAAATACTTGTCCTCGAACCCGGGCTCGCCTTCTTCATACACCGCATAAGCGCGTTCACCAAGCCGTCCGCCAAAGGCGTAGGCATAGACGTAGAAGGGCGAGTGCACGAAGTGGGGGGATATATGCCCGAAGGTTTCATAGCCGTCCATGATACTCGAACACCCGGCCCAAACTTTCGTCCTGAACCGACTCCTAGGGAATTGCTGTCATTGGCCGTCAGCTCTCCGCCAACGACGGCGTCATGCAGTTTGCTTCGAAATCATAGAACGCAATCTGGCGCACGACCGTGTTTGATCCATGTCTTCGACTTTGCCGGCCAGCAGTATTTTGGTTCTGCGGTTGGTTTAGCTCGTTCCAGCATTTTTTGCGGAAGTCAAGCATTTCTCCGAACACCGACGCCGTTTCAGCCAAGGTCAGCGGCGTGGAGGATAACATTTCACCCTTGACGGCGGCAACACTTGTGAACTCCGTGACCGCCAGTTCGGTGTGCAGTGTCCATCACGTCCCGCCGAAGTTTGCCCAGATAGTTGAGCATACATAAGGGTGCACATCAGTCACGGTGGGTTGCGCGAAAGCACCGGGTGCTTACCCGGTTTCCCGCCGCAATCGATCCAACCCTCAGAGAAGAAAGGGGGCCGCGATTTCGCCGCATACGGGGATCAACGCATTGGTAGGCATCAGACGTCTTTTCAGCCCCTGCTCCCAGCTGACGGTTTTAGGGTCGTCCATGACGGCAGCGGCGCGTTCGGTCCCAGACCTGCATGGTGTCCAGCCCAAGCCACTTGCGCTTTAGCCTCGTAGTAAGGTGGCTGAAGCTTGGGGTAGGCCGTTGACGACGGATTGCGGCAGCGCTTCGACCACCTCGGGTTCCGACGTGGTTCGACAGGTGGCGACGGTTTTGAGGTGTGGGCATAGCCACGCCAGCGGTCGATGACCTCTTTTCTCTTGGCTTGCGTGTTATGCAACGCGGGCAAAGGTGCGGATATTGGCCTGAAACAACATCCGCCCAGTTCGCGCGCAGCCGCTTCAGCGTAGGTCCACGCGATGGGTCGGTCAGCAGGTTCAGCACGCCTTCGATGTTCAGCCGGCCTCGTGTTTACCTCGAACTCAAGCCCGGCGATGGTTTCGTGAACAACCGTTCCCACGCGTCGCGATGACGCCCAGATTCATGGAGGAATCTCTCCATCTCGTCCGAAAGCTGGTAATCTTTCATGGCGCGATAACGGTCAAACACGGGTTTTATAGCGGGCAAGATTTCGGCTTTTTGGCTCGCAAGGTTGGCAAGGTGATCCGTCTTGCAGCGGTTTCAAGTTCCAACGTGAAAAACCAGCGGTGTGGTGAAGTTGTGATCTTCTCCCCTGCGCGTCCCGACCAATGACTTGGCACGGGCCGGAATCTGTGGTCATCTGGTAGTGCGGCAGGCCGGCATAGGACATGAATAGCCCGGCGATCTTGGTTGATTTCTCGTTGCGCAGCACCGCAATCCCAGCAGTTCGTTCCGTCCAAATCCGCCAGCTTTGCCTTCGTAATCTTGGCAAAACTGCGGCAGGCTTCTTCCAGCCAGTCAGATCACGCTTGAGCTCGGGGCGGTCTTCACCGGTGTAAAGATCGTCAAGATTCCAATTCGGGCAGCTGCCGAATGGCCAGAGGCCCGGTAACGGCGTTTAGTCATCAAGGACGGGGACGGGCAGTTGAAAAACATGAGACAAACCTCTTTTGACGTTTAATTCTACCTACAGCACGGGTCCGCGGCAAGCAAGGCGATGGCAGGGTGGATTCCCAACACGTAAATCCCGCAGCATTTCTTGCAAGATCGGCCAAGGTTGTTGGCTCTTGAAGCGGCTTATCCTGGCCGCCACGCAGCATCCGTTTTGTTATATTATCGTTCTTATGTGGCGACGCCGGAATTTATGCCTGTGTGCGCTTAATACCCTCGAACGCGATTTCGAACACGTGGTGCGGGGTGACTTTGCGCCCAAGGGCAACCGCTCGAAGGGTAATTCTTGCGGCCCAAGCCGTGATCTTCGCGAAAACTCGGCAATCCGTCAGGCGCTATAGCCTTTGGTAAAGGGCACCAAGATCAATTGCCATTCCAGCCGCAAATGGTGAAAGTCTGTGAACGAGGTTGGCGCGTCGGCCAGAACCCCGACTGGGCATAGATCATCACTGCGGTCGATTGGTCAGCGGGTCCCAGCTTCCATTTCCACCAATGCGCACCTTCTTGCGCCCCCCCAGATAGGGGCTATCCGCAACGCTTTCAGCATGAACCCCTTCGGTTGGGCATCGCGTGCAGTGCCGCGTTGATTCGCCAGCGCATCCCATGTGCAAGTCAGCGCGGCGACAGGCGTCGGTGCGTCGTCGGGCAGCGGCGCAGCTGTTTCAAAGCAGCGCACGACGGTCGGCAAAGGGCGTTCTCGGCTATCCTCGCCCCTTGCATTCAGCCAGATTCATAGGCGTGCAGCACGACGGGGGCTTCGGCCAGTAGCTTCTTCGGCACGGGTCTTGCGCCGCGATACGGGCTTGCAGTGCGTTGAAAGGATGACGTGCAGGTGAACCATTGGGCCAGACAGCAAATTCGCCATCCAGAACCGTGCCATCGGGCCATAAATCCACCGCGCGGGCAAGTTCCGGAAACGGTCAGTCATCAGCTCTTCGCCGCGCGACCACACGAAAATATTCGCCGTCGCGCAGGATTCAATTGGCCGCGGATACCGTCCACTTCATTCTGCGCGCTCAGTCTTGCGGAATCACCCAGCTCTTGCGGCTCGGCTTCCAGCCCGTAGGCCCAGATGAAGGGATAGGGCCGTGACGCGTGGCAGAGGCATCTTCGGCCTCGGACCAGCGGTGTGCAGTTGTTGTCGTCGGGATGCCAGTTCCCCATGAGCGATGCGCCAGCTCGGGTTCGGTTTGTCCTGTGGCGCGGGCAAAGGGAGCGGGTCATCAGCTTTTGCTGACGCCCACAATGCGACAACCACCGGTGATGAGCTTGTTAAAATAAACGTTCGTTCGCCCAGGATTTGTCCATAGCGTCCAGCACAAAGGCTTTGCGCGCCTCTTCGTCTGCGTGGGTAAATTTCGCGCAGGCCGCGATCCAGGTAGACACAGCGATGGTTCGTCTTGCGTCGGGTTGGGGCAAAGCACCAGCGCGATCGTCTCGCCAGTCGCCGGACGGATGCCATAGCTTTCCTCGAACAACCACAGTGGAATCCCCGCCACGTTCGGCGGCCCATTCGCGCAGCTTGGTTGTGGTACGGCGCGCTTTCGGCGACGGCCGGGAAAACAGCGCGAATTGGTCCATAAGGCGGGTCATCATCCGGCGCGGCGCTAAAGTAATCGGCAAGAGCGGCCACTTTGACCGTCGTCTTGGTGGCTTTGGTCGAATGGCGTTTGAAAAGGCAGCAGAAACGCCTTCATTGTTCGCGTCCTTATCAAGGGATTCGCCTTCGAACTGGGTAAGGCACCACCCTGCGCATGCCAGCCACTTGTCCGCCAGATAGGGCGGCTGAAGACATCCGTATAAACCATGTGTTACATATATATTTCTGCTCGGTCCGCCTTGATCGCCGACAACAGTCCATGCCCAAGTCCGATGTCCCGAGATGATAAAACCGCGAATCGCCCGCACGGCGTCGACGTACACCCCGCACGGCCATCCATCCGCTGGCGAAAGCGGTCTCCTGCGGGCCGAACTTCTTGGACCCATGCACTGCCCACGGCACCGGGTGGGGCCAGCACAATTGCGCCGGGTGGTCCTTGGGGTTTTCAAATCACGCATCCGCGAGGATCGTGTCGGGCAGGGTGACCTTGATCGCGCAGCACGCCGTTGGTGTTTTCGGTTGCAGTATGGGTCAGGATAGGGCCGATTTCGGGGTCGAGCATCGAACAACAGCGTTGCGCCTTGCCCAAGGCGTAGGCCCCCAGAAACGCCGTCTTGCCCTGCGCCGCGCATTCCCGCCCACCAGGCGTTGATCTCTGCCGCGACCGGTAGATTGAATCGGCCCAGCGAAACAAACCGGCAGGCAAGTGCTTTCGGTGATAAAATGGTGACATTTGATCGGCCTCGAACGATCAGACAGCCCGTCGTCTACACCTTGTAGTCGCCCGAGGCAACCGACTCGCCGCTACTTCGGACCGGATCTGGGCGACCGGGGACGTGGGCCCGCTGGATGAAACGACACCTGCGCAACCGCCAATCTGCGCAGTTCGCCATACGCGATTGCGTCGGCGTAATGTCGCCCAAGCGGTGCCGCATGACGGGCAGGGCGATTGTCAGTGGGCGAGGTAGCGGCTCATGCCCCAGCGGGCGTGATCTGAATGTCCGTGGGTATTAACGCACACGTCAACGGGCCCACGGGTCGATATGAAATCACCCCGCGGGGCAGTAGATGCCGTTTTCGTTTGAACGTGAGGACCAGGTTGCTTGCCATGCGCAATAAGCTGCGGAGCGAAGTCCGTTTGGACAGGGGGAACACAAGAAATCTGACAGATGTTTCAATATATGTCGTTTGTTTTTAAATATTACCGAGAGAGCTTAAAAGTCAGGCACAACGGCTATTTCTTGGCGTGCCGAAGATAGCGCTGCCATTTTCCTCTATTAGCGTTTGTTTGCGGGTGGCGGCGGTTTTCCATCAATAACTTCCGTGCTCAGCGCCGTCATGATAATGCAGCTTGGCCGCCTTTCCAAGTCTCCATCCGCGCATGGATGCGATACTTGTGGACGATACGCTCGTTCGACCCCGAGGAACGTGCGCAAGGCAGGCTAGGGCAGCGCGCAGCGACAGATGTTTGGTTTTCGGTCAAGCTTCGCGCACCAGTAAAGCTGGGTCCGCCCAGCGATAGCTTTCGGGGTGCGCGTTGTCTGAAGTGGCGCATCATTTTTCGTACATCTCGGGGTCGGTTCGTCAGCATGTTTGCCTTCAAACCGGCGCGGTCCGAGACGTAGGACGGCCGCCTGCGTTCCATCGGCAAACGAATACCCCTGACCAATACGAGGCATCAGCTGGCCTTAGGTCCGCGGCGACAAGACGCATATGCGGTGCAATATGAATGCCCGCACATCGGCGCGGTAAGGGCTGGCGGCTGCACCGACAGTCCCTCATACAGGCGCGCAGAACCGTGGCCCACCCATGGAATGCGCCAGCAGGAAAAACGGGCGTGGGCAGCTGCAAAGCGCGGGCGGTCCGCATCATCGCTGCCACATAAATCTTTTTTGATAATCAGAGAAAACATCGACGTGGCCGATAATTACGGTCGGGGATCAGTCGATCGACAGACCTGTTGCCCTGCCAATCATCGCAATGACGGCCCAGCCCTTTTTTGGCAAAGAGCGCTTGCGTCATCGCATATTTTTTCACGTATTCGTGCGGCGGGAAAAGCAGCACTGTGCCCCTTTCCCCGTCCGCGGCCAATGCGCGAGGGCCGCAGCTTTCCTTACGTCCGAATGTCTCGGCCAATGCGCGCTGTACCCGTCCTCGGGGAGGGGACGCGATGTCGGTGAAAAAGGGCGCGGTTTCCAACATATTAGGAGAGAACAGCCGCCAGCTTCATTGCATACCATGTGCCGTCATCTTGAGCTGCCGCTCATGAAGGCACCGGTCGGGTTGGTGTCGCCCGGACAGGATTGCCTCGAAAGTTTCAGCGTACTGCAGAGAGGGTTACGTCGGCTTCCTCATCTCCTTTGGCGTGCGCCGGTTTGAATCCAATCATGACAGCGCCTTCGCTTCAATGTCGAACTTGGCGGTCCCTGTCAAAGTCAGCGCCTGCCATTTTCATTCCAGTACTGTTACAGCTTTGGTTCACGATATCGCTCATCATAAGGCCCCTTTTCTTGCAAATGGTGCCGACCACGTCTGGAATTGT
>Ga0163217_1035467_pt1 | contig 17422 bp, 12 predicted proteins | sample SynspAceP_FD_185933 | JGI IMG/M metagenome (GOLD analysis project Ga0163217, IMG submission 185933) | Saline lake microbial communities from Ace Lake in Antarctica - Synechococcus sp. Ace-P (PacBio error correction) | ecosystem: Environmental > Aquatic > Non-marine Saline and Alkaline > Saline ...
GAAGGGAAAAAAAAAAAGGAAAAAAAAAGAAAATTTACTCCCCCGGGCCCAACCATTTTATCGGAGACCACCCAAAGGTAATTCCTTGCACCTCCTTTCTCATCTACGATCGAAAGACCCAATGTCCTCGGGGATCCAATATCCCCTTAATTTCTCAATAATCCCCAGAAATTTTTTCCCCGTGAATCAATAGATGATTAACGTTAATTGTTATATGGCCCCTCAAATCCCGGTAACCATTTATCAACAATCCGAAACCTTTTCCGGCGATCCGAGTCCAATGAACCTTTCCATAGCAAATTCACATTCAACTAACGGAACTTTGGCCTGATCTAAATCCCCCCACCAAACTCGAATCATTTTATATTTTGGAAATCTCCATGACCTAGAAATCTGGTCTTTGGCTTAAAAAACGAGAAAAGTCCCCAAGGTTTTGATGCTCATAGCTAAATCCCCTCTATGAGGAAAGTTTTTGGATAAATTTTCTTCTTGAAGTTCAATTTGGTTGCGGCTTGAAATTTCAATTTAACCTTTCTTGATGAAATAACCAGAAGGTTTTAACCTCCTCCTAAAGAACTTTTCCGAACCATTTTCGATAAATTTTAAAAGTTTTGGCTAAAATTAACCCAAAAATCAATACCTAACTATGAAATTTAAAATCTATCGGGCCATTCAACTTAGTTTGCCCCCATCTTACTTAGCCTCCCAGAATTGCTGGCCAAGAATTTATTCACTTTTAGAAATGAGAATGAAAATCGATCCGGTAAATATCTAAAAATGATTCCAGAGATGCATTACAATCTAAAGTGCGAGTTAGATATGAACAACGAAGAGTAGAAAATCTTTTCTGATAAAAACTCAAGACCATCGATAAGTCTGACTAACGAATCAACTTAGCAAAGGGGGACTTAAAACCTATCATTTCGGGCCACGAAAAAAATTGGTGCTAAAATACCGTACATTTATTGGATTACCAACCAGATGGCCGATGTCCTCGGAAAAAAACAAAAAGAAACCAAGGACTATTTAACAAAGGCCCGGACGAACTACAGAAGAAGGAATCCCTAATCTATCATCCCACACGGTAGAATTGTCAAAGACGAGAAATAGTACGGAGAATTACATCTGAAAAATCCAAGTAATTTTGCATTCAACAGTGATTGTAGTATGGTCAAAATGCGCGGCATCCTCGAAAATACAATGAAAATCCACTACCCAAAAATTCCCATCCTAACATCTAAAGACCGGGCGAGAGCAAAGGGAACTTATGGTCCAAAATCCCGCGACTGAACAATTATACGTGACTGTCTAGAAAATATTCTGAATATCCCCCATCAGCAAAGAAACTAAAAAAACAAAGAAACTTTATACCTCAACATCGAAGATAAGTCCAGAACTCAGGGAGCAATCCCACTGGTCCGCTTATCATAATTCGAGTTCTTTGCAAAAATAAATTATTCCTGCCTGATCACCTCAAGAGGCTAATAACCATCTTAATCCTTGCCTACTCAGCAGCCCACCAAACGAGCAACCCCCGAGCCGAGCCAGCCGTGACTCAGATACATCGGACGAATAACACGAAAATGCCAGTTTTAACCACAAGCAATACTTTGCCTTTTTCTATTCAATGCGGATAAACACTCTTTTTCCAAAAGAATACATTTTATTTCGAAAGGAATGAAACTAACGTCAGAAAAAAACATATCTTTAAATCAGGAACATACTTACTGCCTAAAAACAAACACCATAAAATTTTTTTACTTATCGGTTAAATAAACCTAAACCAAATGAGAAATACCAAACCTATCTTTGCTTAGCCTTTTTAGGCACAACAATTTCTGCTTTGCCCAATCTACAACTCCGCTCCGACCCACACTTGACTCAAATAAGCTCCAAAAACATTTGGAAACCACTCTCTCCTGCATAAAGCGGAAAACCTTCTGGGGAAATTGAAAAATACTGCACACGCACCACCTGGAGCAAATAACCAACGTCATCAATCTCAACTCAGAAATTACGAAAAACCTTCGTGCTTGAAATCATTCGATTCTCATGACTCAAGGAAATCAGTATTGGAAAACAGTTCACCTAAATTATAAACTCCTCTATTTTGGGGGCTGACAGAAAATGAAACATCGACGAAGATGCCCGTACTAAATGCTTTCTTTCAAAAGTAACCTCCCCTGCGAACATACATAAACGGTCCTCAATACCACATCCCTGCGAAAATAAAAAGTAGCCCCAAAAGGACTATGGCTTGGAAAAATAATAATGCTCTTTCAGCGAATACTCAGTAGATCAGAAATGAAGCTTTAAAGCGATTTCTAAAAAATAAATCTAACAATTAAAAGTGTTAAAAATACCCAAGTCCTTAGACGGTATTTTCTTTAAATGAAAACCTTTGAATCAAATATTCTAGATGTAATCTGAAAAACTCCAAGACTATTAAAGAAGATTTACAACGCCCTGTCCGCATGGCATCGGTCTTTATGGCCGATTGAATCCATTTTTATGATCGGCAAATGGACTTGCTGAATAGCTTATTGCTCCACCTTTTCAATCGGATTATGTCATCGATTCGGACACTTATACCATCTTGCCAAGCCCCACCGGGAAGGACCACTTCAAAAAGCAATCATATGTCTATTTATTTCCCTGACTCGCATCATATACTCGAGATTTTAAAAGTTGCCAAGAAAAACAATCTATTTCACACCCTCTGCCTTGGGTACCAGATCGGGACTTCAACTTTTCTTTGCTGAAAATACAAATTTCGTACTCGGTGCTTTACTAGCCATGGTGATTTCAGTGTTTGGATAAAGCCAAAGGAAAAATCTGCGGAAAACTAACATGGATCCCTCCTCGGCGTCCCTAAGCATACGATGGAGTTTTTTAATGTCCCAAAGCAATCGCTATTTTCCATGCATTGCACATTTCGGTCTTTTGGGATCTGCGCATTCCTTTTGCATCGGACACATTATAAAGCCATAGTTTAAATCACCCTAACCACATCTTCCAAAATGAATTAATCCCATAAAGGAAATGCTCAGGAATCATCGGTCATTGACTGAGATACTACCATTAGGACAAGCAAAATCGGCCATATCTGCACACTCCCTGCGACATCCACCCATATGCTTTAGGTCCATTGGTATCAGTGTTCCCCAATGAACTAAAATAGGACCTGTGATATTTTAGTTGATTTTCAACAATCCAACCTCGATTTGCTTCCCTGCTGGAATCAAAGCCGCGGTAGCCCGCATGGATACTACAAATAGACACAGTTGGGTTTACTTGGGACATCAACGATTACTTCTTCCGGCCATCGCGGGGAGACATCGAAAGCCACGTGGAGCGGATAATATGCCACAAGCAATTCCATATAGCGGATTTCGAACATCATTGTTTTCTCAATTCCATCATCCGCAAAAACTGCAGGCGCTCTGAGCCCCAAACTTCCTGGCATATTCTTTCATAAGTCATCCAAACCGCCATCAATATAGAATAATTAGCCTTTATTAATCCTGGTCGTGTGAGAGAGCGCGTATTCCATCCCTAGCATTCCTCCCCCAAGACTGACAATAAGAGTAAATTAATCCTTACAGTCCCAATGCAAACCTGCACTTGCTCCACTCATCACAAACGTCGACCGTCCAAATTAAGAATCAACTGGCGATCGGAATGTGCCGAACCAACTGAATCATACCAGAATAAATCCAATCCTGCCTGAAAGTATCTTGGGAAATTAGAATATGGCTCATGGTCCATTCCCCGCCCCATAAAGCAATATTATACTCGTTACTCCTAACCCGCTGGGTAACAACATTAATTCCCCTTTCCGTGTATGACGAATCATCTGAACCCTTCCCAAGTTACTTGTGAGGAATCTTCATCCGATTAACAAGTCATTTGCCTCAAAAAAAAAGTAGATCCAGGAATAACCTAGAAGTAAAAGATTTTCATGGAAATGAATAGATTCATTGGGAAATTAAGAAAGAAATGTTTCAACTCAAAATGAGAAGCCGGTTTAATCAACAACAAATTTCAAACCCTCTAAAAAACAAAAAAAGCCAAAGTCTCTCAACTTGGCTTCCAACATCTTAACCAAATTAAACTTTCCTAAACCAATCGACACCGGGTAACCTTCCAACCCGATCATGCAAATTGATACTGCTCACAAACTTTCTATTCAAAAGCATCTCTGAACGTTGATCATTTCACCTGTTCTCCAACTATGGAAAATCTGCTACTTGGATAATAAATGAATGCTCATAAGCCAGAATTCCTGAATCCCACCAGCCCTTCATATACGGGATAATCACGCCACGTGAACGACAGCCCCCTGACAATCCCCTCATCACTGTGATCAAAAATTCCAACCACGATCCAATCAGTAAATCCAACGGATATCATCTCCCGTGATCCAAAAATGTATAAGTGCCTGTCCCCGCGCGTAGCGTAGCTCAAAAAGCCCAATAAACCGTTTTTCAAAAGAACAATGAAAAAATAAACATCAATCGATCCCAACTTGTACGCACCATAGCCGTGTGACCGGCCCTTGATAAAAAGTCCTCGCGAGAGCAAAGAACCATTGATCCCACCATTAACCACACGCCGGACAATCAAACGCAATAATCACCTGTCAACCCCTGAACCTCTCGGCTTCCACATCCACCCCACAAATCCACTCCCCTGCAAATCTGACGTACGCCATCTTTAAGGAATTGCTCCGAATGAAAATCTTACCCATTTCCCTCAAGCCACAATATTCTTGCCAAAGATCACCGCGGTACCGGCGATAGTTGAGCCAAACCGATTTACTCCAGCTTTATCTACCGCAATCGACAAGTTTTCGGCTTCGGGCCACGTCCGGCCGAATGTTTTCCAGAAACATCTCCTCTCTTGCGCGCGCAATAGCGATCTCGCAAGCATTCAATTTGGCGACAAAATAATCGGACTGCATCATACATCACGACGAATCATCTTTCCCAAATCCGTTTCAAAAGGAAGCAAGTCCCCACTGCTTCATAAAACTTCCCACATAACTGAAGCAACAACACCCTAACAGATAATATATCGAATTCGAAAAAATCCAGGCTCCAATACGCTTAAGCCATGTAATAAATCGCCCATCACCCATGCCAATGATCCCGATTCTATTTCCTTCTTCATAGTTTAAAGTTTAAAGTTGAAGGTTCAAAGTTGAAATGAAGAGTTCGAAGCAAGTCAATCAGCTTTCTGAAATGTAACTTCGATTTAAATCAACTTCATAACATCCAATCGCACATACTTCCATCCATCGCATCCCGCACAAATGAGCGCTGGCGAGATATCATATCCAAGTTTGGCTGGGAGTTCAGAACCTCATTGGGAACATGCAGCCATCCCAAACATATATCTCAGCTTGGTCAAATTTCCCCATTTCACTCGGTAAGCCATAACCGGCACACTGTCATCCAAAACTCTCATTTTGATCGGTGGCTGACAATTCCATCCAGTCTTTCAATTAAACCCGAACCGAAAACTGACCGTCAATCTGTTGCACGTGAAAGTCAATCTCCAAGTCCATGCATCTGTTACTTTTTCAATCAGCTCCATACCGCTTCCCGATCATTCAAAATCCCAACCCTTTTGGGGAATATCTGTGCTCAGGTCAATTGGGAGCCAAGTAATAAAAAAGTATGAGACAATCCGCCTTGGGGAACCGAATATTCCTCGAATCGACCATTTCTAAAGTCCTAACCTGTGCTCCAACGTGCATCCTCCCCAGCAGATTCTCCTCCTGCGGCTATTTCAGCCAAATAGCCCGCTACATCACAGCTATTGAAAGGTTTCACATTTGCTTGTACCCCTTTGATCTTGCCCAACAAATAACACCGGCGGGGAATCGATCCCTGAACTACTTCCGAATGTCAACCCCAAATCATTAAGTTCTCCGGAATCGCAGGACTGCGAACCACTCCACGAAAGTCTACCGCCTGACGTCAGTACCCATTTCCGAACCAGCCCCAGATCGAGCGACAAGTGAACCTTCTACCAATATTTCGAAGCTTTCGCCAGAATCTTTGGGTCTCTCCGAACATCTAATAAATGAAGGCTCTAGCAACCCTAATCCAAAGTCCATCAAAATTTAACTCCGTTAACCTCAGCGGGCAGCGGGGGTCAATTTCAAGCAAAGTGATCAAAGGAAAATAGTTCGGAAATCCGGTCCTTTACCGACTAATCCCCGGCCAAGTGGCCAGTGGTAGTTTGAAATTATCATGGTTTTTGGGTTGTGAAGTTTTAAAAGTGAAGAGAAAAGTTAATCGGTATCCATTCGAATTTCACATTCGATTTTCCAATATTTAAAAGTTGTCATGATTTAATTGATGCTTAACAAAAAGGTCAATCATTAATCGATGTCTTAAATCCATACTACATCATACATCTCTATTACTCTACTTCTCAATTCTCTGTTTTTCGGGCCAAAATCTCAAGCATCCGATAGATCGGTTTCGAAAGATGGTAATCTCACCCCGGCTTTGGGGCATCGACCTTCAATACAAAATACTCATCATGCGTAGTTGTCCAAACAATCAACGGAAGCGTCCTCGAATTCCCTAATTTCCATTGTCCATGTTCTGTATCATAAATCAATCCGTAGTCCGCATTACAATGATGTGACAGTCGACAGGAATACGTCAATCCTTACAAAATAGTCATGACGACGATAGCAAATCCAACATCGTGATAGCTCTGAACAATCGCCATCTTCTACGGGGCCCACAGTTTGGCTCCAATTAATGTATCCATCAGAGTCGGGGTCACATTCAATCCCCAGTCATCATTTCCACCAAAAAGCTCATAATCTCCCCATCGATCTTGGGATAGCTCCAGAAGCAATTCATCCCGATAAATCCTCATCACAGTGATTGATACATGCAAAGATATCCGATCTTGAGGCTCATAGTACACAAGGACCCCGGCGCAATTGACATTTCCCGGGAGAACAATTCCAACCTGTACCCGGCCCTGAAGCCGAAGGCTTTGAATAGTTGTGATTTATTATCGCCTTATAAGTTTTGCAGGCAATCCAGAAATGGTTTCTTGCTAGTTCCCCCGGACTATTCCAAAAAAGGTATGAAAATCACCTCCATGATTAATTGCTGGAGGAGGGGAAATAATAGGCCTCTGCTTTCCGTTTTGACCGGTCAATTTCAAATCATCACCGGGTGAATATGGTCGGAAGCGTCCCATGTAGTCAAAAAACTTAGAATACATCGCCAATTGGACCATTCCAAAGTCTATCACCAAAATGATCTGAACACCTAGTTCATCGAAGTGTGCTCTTTGTAAAAAGAGTTCCGGTTTACTCCCAATCTCAAAGCGAAATGCTGTCAAAACCCCATTTTGAAGTCAAGGCCCATTTGTCGGCAGGGTTGAAGAAACCCCGCGCTCATCAATCCCCCGGTTCCACCCAGCTGTAATAATCACGGATTGAGTTGATTCGCGACCGGGCACACAAAGATCTTGGCACCTCAAGTAAGGTGTTAATCTAAAATTCCTTCCCCTTGTTCGAGCTTTTTTGCTAAACTCATTTTGAAATATATTTAGATTTTTGGAATTATGAATTATTGAGTGAAAAAGTAGAAAATTGATAGGTTTGGGTTTAGTGGCTCATTTACATTTAAAAAATCTCATGGATTCGGGCCGGTAAGCACTGAAGCTTCAACTCATTTCTCCTTTGTCTCCGGGTTCTAAAAATCAAGCTGCCACGCTCGGGCTTGCCTGACCGCATGGGCGGATAGTTGCCCGTTCGAGCCGTGAACGTATTCATTTTGCCCCAGTAGCTGCAGTGTGAATCACCAAGGAGTTGAAGATTTTGAAACTCGATTTTCAAGCCAATCCTACCCATCATTTGCAACCACAGTCACCAACCATTGGGAACACTTTAGGGTCGATAAAATACATCTTCAACCAAATCCTGCATGGGCAAATCCATCGGGCAACAACATGGGTAAACTCATTGAATTGAAATCCTGTGTTATCCGCGTCCGGGTGGCTTTTGGGCCTTTTTTATCCCTTCCAGATATTCCGGGTCTTCATCGAATCAGCGGCCAACCGCAATGATGTGTACAAACATTGTTGCGCAGCGATTCCCTCGATGATGACGAGTCTGAATAATGATTCTGCTAACCAGCTCCCCCGAGATGCTTTCGTTAACCTCGAGATAGCCCAAAATGTGGTTCCCCGTACTTTCCCTACACTCAAAACTTAGATCAACCCGAGAAAATAATCCGTCTTGACGAGATCACTCTGGGCGAATCGAATAATTCCGAATACCTCTACACCACTTTCATCCAGTTTCGGCGCCCACATCATAGCCCGCAGTGTTACTCCTCCACCAAAGGTGCCAACAGTCGATTCCCTGATAAGAAAGGTAGTGTCTAGGCTCCCTCATAGAGATCCAGCCGACTATTTCCATTGAAAAAAGGCATCCAAAATATCCATTCCATCCACAATCCGGAGTACCACTTACGAAGCCCATTCCTGTATAATCCACGAATTCGATTGTCCTTTCCTGACCATTCCAAATCGAGGTCTATCCCACCCACCGATTTGGGTGCGCAATTGGACATTTATAATCCACTTGGCTGTCCTTGGATTATTGGTTTTTGTAGGGATTCTCAATCTAAAAAGCCTCCAACACTACTATCCTGCGGTATCATGGTAGGGCAGAAAATTGATTTTTAAGTTAAAAAAAATGAGGAGAAAAAATCCGTTGTCAAAAAAAGAATGAAATAAAAATGTCCAAGTCTTGATGAATTTAACCAATAGAACTAGTCCAAAAGACTTCAGTCTGACTCTATAAATATATGTCTCAGACTGTTGATGAGCATCTAAATAAATAATCAAAAACTAAAATAGTACCCTACATTGGATTCTTTTGTAATGAGCGAAGTCTAAATCCATGAAAAAAAAATCCAAGTCGTTCGACTTGGACTAGCTAACACTCTCTACAACTTAAACCTCAACACCGGAGTAAACTCAAAAAACTCCTCAAAGCTTTCGCTATAACCCTGGGTATAAAAACAAGCGAGACCCTCACCAACGGAAATTCGCATTCAATGGTAATACCCACCAACAAAAAATAACAATCTATATTGAAACAATCATTAAAATCCACTTCGTGATCGAATGTTAAATATGGGACGATGGAGTACGATATCTAAGATATACAATCCCACAGTACCATCAACCGACTCGATAAAAATGTCGCTTCCAAAGAGATAAGGAAAATTTATGTATGCACCTCACAATACTATTCCATCAATTCTATAAAGCATATATTCTGGATTTGCTGCTTAAATACTCTTCGATGTACTCCTAGAAATCCAAAGCGCCAGTCAAATTTACCTGATCGATAACCTATCATCCGAAAATTTTGTCCCCACTATTATATCAATTAAAAGCTTAAAAGAATTGACGAATCCCACCTTCAGAAATGCAAGAAATCATTAGAAAGCCCATAATTAAAACTCAAGTAATCCCTAAATTTGAATCCGTTTTTGAGCAAGAGAGGCAGTAGCGAAAAAGGCTAGAAAGCCCGAAAAATAGTAGTTTTTTGTCAATAAATTGACATGTAGTTCTATAAAAAGCTAGTAAATCTGAAAACTTGAATAATTTGGTTGAATAAAATGAGAAATAAAAAAAGTCCAAGTCTCTGAAACCTTGAACCTTCAAAAATTTAAAAATAGGAAAGATACACCTAATAAAGTATCTTTAAAACTTCAATTCCCCTTTAACAGGCCCTATGTTTTGTATTGAAAATAAATTTAATTGAATGATTCCAACCTTGATTATGTACGATCTTCCTGGCTTTGAATCTTGTAGATATTATTATGATAATTATTCTCCATCCAATCTCCTTCATACCATTATAGTAATGAATATGTCACCCTGAATTAATGAAGTAGCAAGTTATGTTCAGAATTACTATACAAGAAATAATTGAAACCTATTTACTAAGTTTTCCATAATACGGCGAAGATCAAACGTTTGGCATCATCCGTTTCTATAGGTTATCCTCACTTTTGGCGCACCCAAAAGTAACCAAAAAACCACCTGCCCTCGGTCTTTTTCGCTGAGCAAGAACACGAATTTGTGCTGCCCTTGTACCCTAAAAATAACAGAACTCCTCCTACCTCGGAGCTAAGGTATCTAAACGGCTTCACAATCGCCAAACCGAAAAATCCCGCAATCACGCCATCCGAATGCTATCCTCCAAGAGATTTCTTGCATCAAATAATCAAGTATCTTTCCCATTAAATTCGTGAAAACATAATAGTAACAGCAAATAACTCTAAATCTTAAATCCCCCTCTTGTGACCTTGGATTGCATCAATAATAAAATTAAATGCAAAATCTAATTCTCCGCTCCCCAAATTGGATTTAGAATATCATAGTAAAAATTCAGAACTATAATGATCCTGACATCAAATAACAGTAATCTATCTTCCCCCTTTTTTTAAATCAAACTCATTGAAATAATATTTGAGATAATTTCTTTAATTCTATTTCAACGCTGTAAATATGATCTGATTAGAACTACTCCACTTGATAATTCCAAAACAATTCTCCTTCTCAAAAATAATATTCTCGCAATGACCTTTGAAAATATTACAGAATTGTAAAGCAAGAAAAAACACCTATAATCTTATTTTAATAACATAATAGAAGACTAATAAAGAATTAGAGTAATACCTTCCCTCTCGAATCTAAATTGAATAATTCAATTTGTCCTGATATAAAGATTCCAATAATTAAATCAGCCAAGTATGTCAGGTGAAGTCCAATTATTGAAACCAATTCCACGTCCAATATCATTATTGAAAAGTCCATTTCTGATTCCAAATTTGTCTAGGGAGTGAACAAATCATGAGCAATCCAAAAAGAGAAGCACTTCCCTAAACCTATACTCTGAACATTTAGTGCATTTCCATATGCGTTTCCCCAAAAGCATCCGAAACAATCAATTTACATTACATTTCGGCAATAAATCTGTTTTACTAAAAACTGCAATACTTCCTACTATATTTGTCAGATTAATTAATCCTTTCTCCATTCTTTAAGTTAACATAAAAGACTTGTAAAAATAATCTATGACATCTCAGCATCATTTCCCACAATACACTCGCAACCCAATAATATTCTCAACGGGACTTCACAGGGATCATCTCAGGTGGTGTAGTTCCTCCTCCACCTCATAACCTCACAATAATTGGGGAGAGGTGGTTGAGTATATTCGCAATTCGGAGTGTAATAATAACTACCGAACACTCTGGAATCACTACAGCCAAATCCTCTTGCAATAACCTGATACTCTGTAGTCTGTTATGATAGAAACAACGACCCTTAGAAATTTTTCTTTATTGTTCTTTGAATTATCTTTTCTTTAAGTATATACCTTGATCTCCACCACCGATTAGTATTCTCGTCCCATTTGTGATATAAATAACGTTCCAAGAAAGTCAGCAGGTAGTTTTCTAGATATCCACCAGCCCAGAAAATCACACAACAAATTTCTTCTCCGCATCATCTGGATAAAATTTCAGGATATAAGGAACATAAATTCCATTGGTTTTCGAAATAAAATCAAGTATGAGAGAATAGTTTCATCAAAAAATGAAGCCCTATAAGTGTTCCGGAACTACAAATCCTGAAATCCCGCTGCACTTCGATGACTCTTTTTACATCAGCTTGGTTGTAAGTCCTGGCTCGATCCCAGTTTACTTTTCCGAATTTCCCTTGCAGTGATTCGTGCATTTAGAACCTAGCATCCCAAACGACGATCTGGATTCGAACCAAGCTTTGGCTCTAAAACCTGCCGAAAATCGATAGGTTCTCAACTTATCTTCGATACAAGAGATTGCGATAGTTTCAAGCCCGAAAATGACAAAAACAAATAAAAAAAGTTGTTTTTGTATTATAGATACGAAAAGTTTTTTAAGTAATGCAAATTAAGTTTGAATTTAAAATTAAAAAATTATTAATTAAACCTTTTTTATCATTTGAAATACTGCGAGCAATCAAAAAATAGAAAGAAGTTACATATAATGACGCAATGAAACTACCAATAAATAAAAAAATCCAAGTCCTCGACTGGACACTTCAATTTTCAAAAACACTACTTACTTACAGTTGCTTCAAACATCAAAGCCTCGAAAGCTCCCTTTCATCGTGCCGACATGAAACTGGATCGGCCAAGTAAACCATGACTTCCATTCCGATTTTTGGAATCCCTCGTCATGGACTTCACTCATCAGGATTCCATGTTGACAAGGGCTGCATTACATTTCCTTTTACAATCAGTGGACGGTATTCCAGTCTTCTTTCTGATCTGATCCCAATTCAGCGCGGTCCCCCAGTTCCTTTTCCAGTATTCAAACCTTTCCAAGCATTACCCTACACAATCACGAGAATTTGGCATATCATCCTGCTGAGAATAATGCGGTGTTTGCTGACCTCTGTAGGCTAGCGCTGGCTCGCTTTCGCCTCCTCGTAGTTCTGCCCGTTATAGTGTTTTACCATCGATATCTGCTTGGTAACCCCGAAGTGCAAAATGACTCAAGCGACACGATCGCTTCGGTATTTATTCCCGAATTACCTATTCCTAAAAATTCGATTCTCCTTCATTTCAAAATCTGCTACTTCCCACCGTCAGATCAGGAAGGTATTGGCTTAAATAGCGTCTCAGAGTGAAATCCTACGATTGATCCGTCTTTTACCGAAACAGTAAGTTGGATCTGCCCTCCCATCCCCTTGTAGGTTTTCCATCGAAAATAACTTAAAGCCCTTTGTAACCGAACCCTCCAACGTGAGTGGTGACAACATTCTGATTCGTTATTTCATACTAAAGTAATGCAGTATTCGATTTCCGTAAAGCCAAACCATTTACGGCCGCCGCTCCTCTAGAAGTAGATTTATTTCTTTTTAAAAAACTGGAAATTTTCATTCTGTGCAGTTTGCTTTTAAATTCCTGATAGACTTCATGATTCGGTTATTCCTCCGGAAAATTAATATGCCATCAAATCCTCAATTCCCTCAATCATTGAGTCGGATTGAATCATTCCAGCAGCATATTGTGGATCCCTCAGATACTTCTTGGTGCATACTGTTTTAGCGACAGTCCGAATTACATTCCGGTGCAACTGATTTTTGTGACAACGTAGACGTCATCGCCTACTAAGATCCTCGCAGTTTTAACTCTAGGATTGTAGCCTCGATTGCTCGGGAAATCTCATCACTAGGATTGATTGTCGCCATTTAAAAATGTCCCTTGGCAGAGCAAATCGGTTCCCAATTGACCTCCAAATCAGTCCGATCACATCCACCTTCAACCTTGGCAATCGTATGGCACGACTGGACAAAGCGTACCACTACACCTTTTCCTCGCCAGTATTCGGCCACTGAGGACCTCACTAACTGGTAAGGCTTCTCCAAGTGTCCAGTCTTTTGCCTGGCCCTTCTCGGCTAGAATATTGGTTCTGCAAGAGTCATTTCCTACTGCTCGTGCAACATAGCCAGCCTCCGGATAGTTCATTGTTATTTATCAAAGTCCAGCTTTCGCCACAATATGTGTCAAAGCCATTTTTCGGGCCTCGATCAACTAAAGCATACACTTAGTATTGAAGGCGATCCGAATCCAAGTAAGTATTCTCTGCAATATGTCCAAACCGCTTCTGCCTCCACACATATACGGATGGGCGCGCAAATAGGAGTCTCTGCAGGCTGGAGTGGGGACAGTGCGGCGAGGCATGGAGCTATGTCCATCCGTACTGTGGATTCCGATGATCAGATCCGAAGAAGAGTGAAAGTCTTCCTTGAATCTGGATCATCTTCCGCATTTTCAATGCAATAGCAGCCAGCGTCTTTGACACACCCATCCGGCGCATCTAGATAAACCTAGCAGTTTACTCAGCTCACGATCCAAATTATTATGTTTGCAGGGAAGACTTAACCACCAAATAGGCAACTAACGACTTTTGAACATTTGCGCTGGTTCTCTTGACATACATGACTTCAACTCAAAACGCTCGAAGCAAATCTGCTTCTCTTTTCCATTCAAATTTTGAGTAAAAGTCCCTATTCCCTTAGGACTTGAACCATCGAGTTCTGTTCCTTTTCGCTATGTCTTGTGCAATGCAGTCATTGCTTGCGTAATTTTGGCAGGAATCTGCTCTCAAGGGCTTTTACTTCAGAACAATTGGCATGATTGCTCCAAAGTATTCCGAGCACGGTATTGTACAAAGCGATCTGTTATCCAAAATTGCGCCCAAGCTTTTTTCCAAACCTTCTGAAGAATGCTCCAACCTTGGTGAAATTCCTCCAATTCTCCTTCTCCAGCTTATTTTCCGCAGGAGATCCAGCCACTTGGAAGTGGTTTTGATATTTTTTCTCCACTTCTCCAATCGTAATACACTCTGTAAAGATCAGATTCCAATCTTCCGACACCGGCCATGAAAAATAACACTATTAGATACATCTGTCATGGAAGTGGCGAACCAGAAAATAATTTCTCTGGCATAGCTTCATAAGTTGCACCCGTTTGCTTCAAATCGAAGGCATAAAATAATTCCAAAACTCCAATCGAAGGCATAAAAGCGCTTTTTTGAATATTTCTCAGAAAAATTAAGCTCCGGTGCCAAACATGAATTTTGTAGGGGGAACCCTGACCGATATTTATTGTTGCAGAAGGTTACTGATAAAGAAGGGACCATTTTTGATTTCCTGTTCTCAATCCCATATTCGATCCACTAGTCAATACAATTCCGAGTTGGTCGTACAAGGCATTCCAAAGTCCACTCCATATCATAGAATAAATCTCCTCTCATTGAATGCGATATCGAAAAGTTCTAATAACCTGCGGAGATCAAACCAAAAGTAGGGATCCACAGGTGAAAAATTTGCTACCAACCACCTGGAGCCATTCTGGGTGTTCGCATGAACTCGAGGATCTTTGATCTCTGAAATAAGTTGTCTCATTCCGCAAACTCCGAGCAAATCGATAGGCTCCATACTGGGACATCCACGTGATTTTCCTGCGACCATATATATATTGATTTTTCATCAGGGGAAAGTTAATGCTATGCGGCCCATGCTCCTCCTGGTGTATACGTTTCGTACTGGTCATCACCATCCATCCTATTTCGAATCAGAGGCCGGTGCCTTTTTCCCTTAACGTCTCCATTTCACATTGTGATTCACCATCACGTAGAATACTATTGATATGCATAAAGCAATCCTTGCGCGTAGCCCATTCACTTGCGGTTCGGCCACATCACCGATAATTAACTTTTCGTTTTGGGTGCAAAAGAATCCGATCCGATCGCTGGAAATCTCCAATCGTAGAGAAAAGCCATATTTGATCCGCCGTGATCAGCGGATTTTTTATCGTCAAAAGTCATTGCTACCCAAGAGCCGTTGATCTAAATCTCCTGGACTATAAATATGCCAGCTTTGAATCCGTCTTGGAAGCCTTGAGTTTTTGCACCTTCGGGATCGAGCGGCTTCTTCTTTTTTGCACAAGGAAACCGCAACGTGAGCACCACAGCCTCCAGGAAAGGGTTTTAAGAAAAGATTTTTGATGATCATATACAATTTGTTATTGATTTCGGTACAAGAGCTTTGATGACATAAGATAACAATTTAAATCATTCACCTAGTAAGCGATTTACTACAAGCGGGATAATAAACTATCTGCCAACACATTGCTTAATAAAGATAACCAACACTTTCAGGGATAATATCGACTGAAATGCTGGGCTATCTGATTAAGAAAACCAACTTAGAAAATAAGGACTCAAGTCAAGATTCTGCTGCTGGTATAGTAAATGCTTTACTTCTTGGATGCACCTGCAATCGTGGATAATAGTAGGCCAACGATTAGCTCATCACTCGCTTGACCATAAGGATACTGTACTCGGTCAGTTCCTAGTAATATCAAACCAACGCTTATTTTTAGAAAGCTAATTCCTACTCTTCGCTCCTTAAAAATCGCCTCTCGACTGCCACTTGACCAGCCTTCGGTGTGTTTGCAAGTCCAGCTCGCTGTCCTGATTTGAAATTCAAAATACCATCGCTTCTCCAGTTTCCCCTTGCTCATTTAATACTTCTGCCATGAACAAGACAACTTTCTGCATGGCGATAGAACCCACCCAGTTTGTGCCCTGTATATTATGCTGCGAATGTTGCTTTGCATGCCTTTTTAATGTAGTGAGAGTGTGTGTGCGCGCTCTGAAACTACCTGCCAGAATACATTTCCGATTGAGGCATCTTTTGTCTTATCTGCCTAGCTCATAAGCAGCAATTAAATATCTGGAGTACGGAATAATTATTTGTCCTCTCCATCAATATTCGAGGATTGCCTTTGTATCCCATTATCGGTTGCAATTCTTGGCACTGATAGGTCTTGATAATTGGGTAGACTAAAAACTTCCGTCTTAGACCTGCTGCCCTTTCTAGAAACTGAACTCCAAAACAGCACTCGCAATTTGTTTTTATTCAGCCTGTGTTTCCCAGAAAAGCCAATTCATAACCTTGCCCATCAATTGATTAGCCTGGGTCAATACAGGATTAAAATCCTGCTATCCCGCTTCAAGGCGAGCGCGCGAGATGTAACTACATTTACAATAATTTCTAGCTGCTCCTTTCGTAACCCGACGCTGGAACTTGCTGCGCCTTCTTTGCAAAAGCGGAACTGCTGCTTGTGCAAATCAGAGATGATTGAATTGTAAACCTTCCACTTCGGTAAGCTTAATGGTAAGCTTGCCTTCAGCCTCACAGAATACGTGAAGTCCAAATGAATGGAACACTTCCAAAATAAACGCGCCAACCAAATAGGCCTATGCTCTAAGGAAAAGTGCTTGACCTTTCACATTTGCCTTGGACAGCTGCATCAAAGTCAACATCCTCGATCAAAAGCTAATATTTGATAGTTCGAGAATACAGGTAATCCTGTCTCCATTGATTCCAATACGTAGAATTTAGCGGTAGTCCATGATTCCGGAAACCGGAAACACTAAATCCTCTTGATTATCTGTCCGCACCAAAAAAGGATTTTCGAGCATAATAGCTTTATCCGAGTGCATCTCAGAAAGCAAACCAAGCACGGTCATTTTATGATGGTTCGTAGTGAACATAACGCAATTTACTGCTTGCTTCAGTCAGTTTGATTTTTTTTAAAGAGGTTGGCCGAACTCAGTTGATCTCTGGCACTACAGTAATAAACGTCTTCGCAGCCCGTTAGTGCAAAAGCTGTCACTAATAGGCTAGATATATTTTTTCATAATTTTTTTTTCGTTTGTAAATGAATAAATAAGTGGATTCTTTTCCTATTTAGAAAGTAAATATGACACCAAAAGTGATTGGTGCGTGGGATAGG